>Ga0255341_1001406_pt1 | contig 34058 bp, 32 predicted proteins | sample wastewater_treat_8_FD_192418 | JGI IMG/M metagenome (GOLD analysis project Ga0255341, IMG submission 192418) | Wastewater microbial communities from Lulu Island WWTP, Vancouver, Canada - plant12 | ecosystem: Engineered > WWTP > Wastewater > Unclassified | place: Canada: Vancouver, British... | reverse complement strand
CGCGAGCTCGCCGGCCATCGTCGCCCTCTCCTCTGACGTGACACGAAGACGAGCCAGCCTCGCGACGTGAAGGACGTCGTCTTCGGAGATCATGTCGCGTTCCTCCTGCGGGAGACGCCGAAACGGGACGGCCATCTTACTGCAGCCCCGGACCGCCGACAAGAAAGGGGCCCGCCGGCGCCGCCGCCGACGAGCCCCCCGGAGTACGCGCTTCAGTCAGTCGACGGGGCGGACCGTGGAGGCCTGGAGTCCCTTGTCGCCCTCGGTGATCTCGAACTCGACGCGCTGCCCCTGGACGAGCGTCTTGTAGCCGTCCATGGCGATCTCGGAGTAGTGCACGAAGAGGTCGTCGCCGTCTGTACGTTCGATGAAGCCGTACCCCTTCTCGTTGCTGAACCACTTCACGGTGCCCTGCGCCAAAACCTCCGCCTCCTGTCCGCAGCCACGTGTCCGCGTCGCACCTCGGGTGAGGCCCCGCGGCCCGTCGACGCCACCGCAGGGTACACCACGCCTCATGGCGTGTAAATGGACCCGGAACCTCACGGGGAGGACGAGCGCCAGGCCGGCCTGCGAGGGGCCCGGCGTCGCTCCCGCGACGGGATGCGGACAAGCGGATGGCCGGGAGCCGGCGACGGAAGCGTCACCCGCCGCCGGACGGCGGTCATGCGCGGCGCGAGAGCAGCGCGGCGCGCAGCATGCTCTCCCACAGCCCGAAGAGCGGCTCGAGGTCGAGCCCGTGTGGGTCGAGGAGCTTCTGGACGGCCAGACCGTCCGTCATGGCCACCATGAGGCAGGCGTAGCCGCGCAGCGCCTCGTCCGCCACGGTCGTCGTGTCGCCCAGACCCTCCACATAGAGGTCGCGATACCACTCGTACAACGCCGCGACCCTCTCGCGCAGTTCCTCGTCCAGCACCACGTGGGGGAGAAGGGCGAAGAAATCGCGGAAGGCGGCGCGGTCGGCGACGAGCTGACGGTCGGCGGCGACGAGCCCGCGCACGCGCTCGCCGGGCTCCTGCGCCTGCGTCTCGGCGACCGCGTTCAGGCTCTGGTCGTGACTGAGCGAATCGACCACCGCGGCGACGAAGGCCGCCTTGCTCCCGAAGTGATAGCGCACCGCATCCCGGTAGACGCCCGCCTCGGCGGCGACGGCCTCCACGGTGAGGGACTCGTATCCTCCCCGCGCCAGCAGACGGCGGGCGGCGGCCACCAGTCTCCTCGCCGTGGGCGCCAGCCGGGCCGTCGGGTTCTCGCAGGTTTCGCGTCGGTCGCCGTTCACGGGCGTCACCCTATCATCGCCCCCGGGGGTTTCTGCCTGCGCGGCCCATTGTGCTCCAGGGGGATCCACGATAGGCTGAACCAAGTCGTTCGGTCATACGACCGAACTGTACTGCACATCATGGGATTCTGCAGCCGCAACACAGGGGGTTAGGGGATGGAGGAGACACTCCGGCAGCAGGCGCTGCAACGCTCACGCAAGGCTCTGGACCTCATGGCCAGGTCGCAGCTCGACGCGGACGAGCAGCAGGCGGTGGTCGACGACTGCCGCATCAACTTCGAGCGCTACGTCAACCCGGGCATCCTCGAGTATCGCAAGTCCTGCTCCACCGACTACACCGCGGTGGAGTGGCGCGACGAGGGCAACGTCTTCTACGACATCCACGGCAAGCAGTTCATCGACTGCCTCGGCGGTTACGGCATCTACATGCTCGGCCACCGGCACCCCACCGTGGTCAAGGCGGTCACGGACCAGCTCCAACATCAGGCGCTCCACTCACAGGAGCTGCTCGACCCGATGCGCGGTTACGCCAGCGAGCTGCTCGCCATGCTCACGCCGGGCGACCTGCGCTACACGTTCTTCTGCAACTCCGGCACCGAGGCCAACGAGGGCGCGCTCAAGCTGGCCAAGCTGCACGGTAAGCGCAAGAAAGCTAACCATACGAACGGCATCATCAGCTGCCTGCGGGGGTTCCACGGCAAGTCGTTCGGCAGCCTCAGCATCACCGGCAAATCCGCCTGGCGCGAGCCGTTCTACCCGCTGGCCCCCAACGTCCGCTTCGTCCCCTACGGGGACGCCGACGCACTCGACAAGGAGCTCGACATCTGCGACACGATCGGGCTCGACATCGCGGCCTTCGTCGCCGAGCCGGTGCAGGGCGAGGCCGGGGCCCACGTGCCGCCGGACGACTACTTCCCCAAGGTGCGCGAGATCTGCGACAAGTGGGGTGTCCTCTTCATCGCCGACGAGGTCCAGACCGGCATGGGACGCACCGGCACCCTGTGGGGCATCGACCACTGGGACGTCACTCCCGACATCATGACCATGGGCAAGGCTCTCGGCGGTGCGGTGATCCCGGTGGGGTGCTTCATCTCCACGCCCGAGATCTTCGAGCCGTTCATGGAGAACCCGTACCTCCACACGACGACGTTCGGGGGCAACCCCATGGCCACCTCGGCGGTGATCGGGGCCCTGCACGCCACGCTCGAGGAGGACATCCCCGGCCAGGCCGCGGCGAAGGGCGCCTGGCTTCGCGAGCGATTCCTGGAGCTCCAGGGCAAGTACCCCGAGCTCCTCGAGGAGGTCCGGGGGCTCGGACTGCTCATCGGGCTCGAGTACTGCAGCGAGGCGGCCGGATACGCGGTCGCGACCGGCCTCTTCGGCGAGGGCGTGCTGACGGGCGGCACGCTCTTCAGCGCCAAGACCTTCCGCATCGAGCCGCCGGCGACCCTGACACAGCATGAGATGGACGAGATCGTGGCGCGCCTGGACCGCGTGATGGGCCACGTGCAGGAGGAGGTCCGCGCCGGGAGGATCGCCGCCGAGTGAGGGCGACCGCGGTCGGCGGCGCGGGTCGCGCCGCCGACCGCGGTCCCGAGCGGCGTACGACGAGGGCCGGCGCGCCCACGGCGCACCGGCCCCCGTCGTCATCCTTGCACGGGCGGCCCCGACTGCGCCGGGCCGCCCCGCCGCTCACCAGTCGGAGAACCCGGTGTTGTACCAGATCTTCTTGGTGCCCTTCTTGGCGCGCCTCTCCCACTTGCGCGACTTGGGCTCCTGGTCGATCCGCGCCCTGACCTGGTCGGCCACCTGCTTGATCTTGGCCTTCTGCTCGTCCGAGAGCACCGCGACACCGTCGACGTGGTCCTTGACGCGGTCGAGGTTGGTGGTCGCCGTGTACCAGAAGCCCCAGTCGTCCGCCAGGCGACGGGCGACGTAGCCGACGTTGACCTTCCTCTCGTCGTCCTCACCGAAAGCGGCCACGGTGAAGAGGTACTCGATGTCTTTGAGGTCCTTGTCGTTGATCTCCCAGATCTGCAGCTTCTGCAGGAGGATGTCGGCGAGCGAGACGCTCCAGGGGTCGAGCTCCAGACGTCCGACGTAGCTGACTTCGTGGCAGTAGTCGAGCTTGTCGATGAACACATCGATCATCGGGACAGCGCCGCCGAAGTAGATGTGCCGGGTGGTCCCGGTCATCGCCATGGTCTGCAGATCGCACTCGTACCCCATGGACTCCATGAACTTGACGAGGCCGCGGCGGTTCTTGCTGTACGTGGCGAAATCGATATCGGTGAAATACCGCTCGCCGAGCCGCTCGAGCTTGGCGTACAGGTCGATGTCGTCCGGGAAGTAGTAGTGCAGCGCCAGCGGCCCCATGACGCGCATCACGATGCCCTGCTGTTGCGCGGCCTCCGCGATCCGCTTCCCCTCCTCGAGGAAGACCTCGGGCTTGGGGTACTGGTCGAGCGGGATGTCCTTCGGCAGGATGAACTGTCCCATGTCTTCTTATCTCCCCCTTCCACGTCGGGCGTCGTGATGATACCTCACCAGACGCCGCTCACCCGGAGGTGAAGACGTAGTCCTTGATCTTCTTCTTGTCGAGCATGATGATGACGCCCTTGAGGATCCCCTCCGAGTACTCGCTGCCCGGGTTGATGAGCAGCGTGCGGCCGGCCTTCTGGGCGCCGCGGGACTCGTGGATGTGGCCGTGGAGACCCAGCAGCGGCTGGTTCTCCTCGATGACCCGCTTCGCGCCGATACTGCCGGCGTGGATCTTCTCCTCGGCGGACATCGTGAGGTTCTCGTCGAGCTTGGGGCACAGGTCGAGAGAATACCCGTACGGCGGCACATGGAAGTTGTAGATCGCCGTGGCGTGGTTCTTGACCATGGCGCACAGCTCGCGCAGCTTGACCTCGAGATCCTCCTCGCTCAGCTCGCGCGGCGTCTGCCATGGGGTCGGGTTGGCGTAGGACGAGGTGATCATCTCGTGACCGTCGATGTCCACCACACGCCCGTCGCACGGATGCACGAGCTTGGCGTCGTCGATCATCTCGTCGATCACGAACCAGTCGTCGTTGCCGGGCGCCATGTACATCTGGAAGGGCTTGCCGGCGAGGCGCTCGTCGGCCAGGTCGAGCCACTCCTGCACGCGCTGGAAGACGAGGCCCTTGAACAGGGCGTCGACCTTCTCCGGATCGCTGCGGGTCGCGTCGAACTCGTCGCGCGTCTGGTGGACCCAGTAGTAGCCGGCGTTCTCGATCGTCTTCTTGATCGCCGCGAGCTCCTCCTGACTGCCGATCTCGCGGTGCTGCCCCATCAGGGTGCACTCCCACTGGTCGCCGCCCTTCTCGACCAGAGGCACCAGGACCTTGCCGGTGAGGTCGCCGAGCAGGATGGCGACGTCGGCTCCGTAGATGGGGAGCGCGTTCAGGAACTTGCGGTAACACACGTTCGAGCCGTGGATGTCGGTGACGAAGAACAGCTTGATCATCTGCACACTCCGAAAGCCAGTGAGGGGGTGGGGACCAACGTCCCCACCCCCCCCACGGTACTAGCGAATCACTCCGGCGGCAACTCCCCGTAGGTCATCGAGACGTCGACGCCCACGGTCTTGCTGCGCTGCTTCCAGATGAAGTACCAGACGATCCCCGCCAGCCAGATGCAGGCGAAGAACACGACGCCTGTGGTGGTGAAGTCGCGCAGGTCAGGCATCACGAAGAAGAAGACGAACAGGATCCCGAGGTAGATGAGGTCGACGATGGCGCCGAGCGTCACCACCGGGATGCCGAAGAGCCTCCAGTTGCGATAGGGAGACGACTCCCAGACGCCGCGCGCCCGCTTGCGGTAGGGGAAGACCAGCGCCGCGATGGCGGTGACGCCGAACACGGTGACCACCTCGAGGCCGGTGACGGCCAGGCCCTGGAGCGGGCTGTTCGTCCAGAAGACGTACAGGGCGATCCCGATCTCGCCGAGGATGAGGCAGAGGATGTGGTTCTTGACCGGGCTGGCGAACCGCGGGTTGATGTCCGTGAACCACTTGGGACCCATGCGGTCCATGCCCCAGGCGAAGATGATGCGCGGGAAGGCCAGATACGAGAGGGCGACCCACCAGAGCGCGAACGCCATGTACGAGAGGGCGTAGATGATGCCCAGCAGCTTGTACGGCGCCATGATGAAGCCGAGGCCGACGTAGTTGGACGAGAACGGCAGCTTGTATCCTTCGATCGTCCAGGCGTAGTTCTCCAGGTTGTCGGCGTAGAAAGCGGCCGAGAGGAAGTTGAAGTCGACCTGGTACAGGGCGATCGCCGTCCACAGGCAGAAGATGCCCGGCACGACCACCGCGAAGAGGTTGGCGAGGATGATGGTCTTGTCCGGACGCTTCACCTCGCCGGCGATGAACGCCATGCAGTAGGCGTAGGCGAAGGCCCACGAAGCGGCCACCATGACGCCCAGGCTGTCGAACCAGTTCCACGTGGTCGGCATGGCCTCGCCGGCGTACTTCTCCACCGCAGCTATGAAGCTCGTGTAGTCGAGCGAGCCGTGTTGCGCCGCCATGGAGTTCCAAGCTTCCTGGAAGCCGCCGGCCTTGACGCTCAGCACCACGCACAGTATGGCGCAGCCGCCGATGCCGATGGTCATGATGACCTTCTGCACACGGGCGAAGATCTTGATGCCGAACACCACGAAGCAGAAGGCGACGACGTTCGCGATACTGGCCAGGATGAACGTCGCGTAGGGCTGGGTGGCCCAGTCGGCCAACGACTGCCATCCCGTGAACGACGCCAGCATGGTGAACCCGGGATCGGCCACCCATGGCGCCAGGACGTAGATCCACATGATCCACACGAAGGCATTGCCGAAGCTCTCGGCGATGCCGATGATCGGGTGGAGGATGCGGGTGTTGTAGATGTACTCGCCGCCGGAGCGCGGCATGGAACCGCCGAGCACACCCCAGACGATCGGCATGCCGATACCGGCCAAGATGACGGAGAGTACAACGGCGATGATCATGTTCCCGCCGGTGTACACACCGACACCGAGACTGGTCATGACGACGATGCTGGGCGTGAGCCCCTGGTTCATGAAGCCGACCCCGAAGGCGTCCCACATGGACAGTCCGCGGACGAGACCGCTGGCCTTGCGGGCGAAGGCTAGTTCTTCAGCCACATGTCCCCCTTGCTGACTCCGGGCTCCCCCCGTCACTCCGGGCGACGACGAAGCTCGGCTCTTCTTACGAACGGACGAACTCGCAGATCAGTCCTTGGCCCTCCCTTCTCCCGCGGCTTCCGAAGGGACCTGCCACTCGTAGACGTCCTTCAGCTTCCACGGCACCATCGCGAGCTTGGTCCGCATCACCCCGGGTACGTTGCCGACGACCTCATTGACGAATTGCAGGAGCTCCTCGGTGTCCCGCGCGTACACCTGCACGCTGAGGTCGTTCTCTCCGACCGAGCCGGCGACGTAGCTCACGGTGGGAAGCCCGACCAGTTGCGCCGCGACGCCCTCGAGCTTGCCGGGGGCGACGTCCACGAAGACGTCGCCGACCACCGTGAATCCCACCGCCTGCGGCATGACGACCGCGCCGACGCGGATGACGCCGCTGTTGATGAGCCGATCGACCCGGTAGCGCACCGTGCGCTCGGACACATGCCCGATGCGACGCGTCATCTCCGCGGACGACATGCGGCCGTCCTCGATCAGGAGGGAGACGATGCGCCTGTCGATCGCGTCGAGGGTGAATGACACTGCAGCGATCCCCTGGTCCGCTCTCCGCTGACGCGTTATTTCGAAACCTCGTGTCGGAAAATGTCAAGAGTCGCGGACAGAATGTTGTTTTCGGCAAACCACAGTCGAGTCCGGTGCCGCTTCCGACGACACGCACGGATCGAGCGCCACGGGCGCGCGGACGTCCCGGACCGTGGTCGTCCGCAGCGGTCGCCGACCGGGGCCGGCAAAGGGAGGCGACGGGACGGTGGAGGACGGCACCGCTCAACGACGAGCCGGAGGGGCCGGGGCGGCTGCTGCGCCGTCCCCGGCCCCTCCTGCGGTGACCGCTCCGGCTCTCAGTGGTGCTGTGCGCGGATCGCCGCGGCGATCTCCTCGGGGCCGCTGGCGACCCTGACGGCGTCGAACTTGCAGACCTGGCGGCAGGTGTCGCACTTGATGCACTCGGCGGTGTCGATCACGTGCGGCTGCTTCTTCTCGCCGCTGATGCAGGCGGTGGGGCACTTCTTGGCGCAGAGCATGCAGCCGGTGCAGGCGTCCGGGTCGATCGCGTAGGCGATCAGTGCTTCGCACTTGCCCGCCGGGCAGCGCTTCTCGCGGACATGCGCCTCGTACTCGTCGCGGAAGTACCTGATCGTCGTGAGCACGGGGTTGGGGGCCGTCTGGCCCAGCCCGCAGAGGCTCGTCCGTTTGATGTTGAGGGCCATGCTCTCGAGACGCTCGACGTCGCCCTCCCTCCCCTCGCCGGCCGTGATGCGCTCGAGGATCTCGAGCATGCGCTTGGTGCCGAGGCGGCAGGGGACACACTTGCCGCAGCTCTCCTTCTGGGTGAACTGCAGGAAGTACTTGGCGAGGTCGACCATACAGGTGGTGTCGTCGGCGACCACCATGCCGCCGGAGCCGACGATGGCGCCGGTCGCGGCCAGCGACTCGTAGTCGACCGGCGTGTCGAGCAGGCTGGCCGGCACGCAGCCGCCGGAGGGGCCGCCGAGCTGGACGGCCTTGAACTCGCGGCCGTCCTTGATGCCGCCGCCGACGTCGAAGATGACCTCGCGCAGGGTGGAGCCCATCGGCACCTCGGCGAGGCCGCCGTTGACCAGTTTGCCGGCGAGGCTGAAGGCTTTGGTGCCGCGGCACTTCTCACTGCCGTAGGCGGCGTACGCCGCAGCGCCGTGGGCGATGATCCAGGGCACGTTGGCCCAGGTCTCGACGTTGTTGATGTTGGTGGGGCGGCCCCAGAGGCCGGAGACGGCGGGGAAGGGCGGACGGGCGCGCGGCATGCCGCGCTTGCCCTCGATCGAGGCGATCAGCGCGGTCTCCTCGCCGCAGACGAAGGCGCCGGCGCCCTCCTTGATCCGGAGATGGAAGTCCCAGCCGCTGCCCAACGCGTCGTCGCCGAGGAGGCCGCGCTCTTCGGCGGCGGCGATGGCCATGCGCAGACGCCGGACCGCCAGCGGGTACTCGGCGCGCACGTAGATGTAGCCCTCGTGGGCGCCGATCGCCCAGCTGCCGATCAGCATGCCCTCCAGCACCACATGAGGGTCGCCGTCCATGATGGAGGCGTCCATGAACGCGCCCGGGTCGCCCTCGTCGCCGTTGCAGATGATGTACTTGACGTCGCCGGGAGAAGCGGCGGCGTACCGCCACTTGACCCCCGTCGGGAACCCGGCGCCGCCGCGGCCCCTCAGCCCGGAGTCGACGATCTCCTGGACGACCTGCTCCGGAGTCATCGTCGTGAGCGCGGTGCGGGCAGCCTCGTAGCCGCCCCGGGCGAGGTACTCGTCGAGGCTCTCCGGGTCGATCACGCCCACGTCGCGCAGGGCGATGCGCGTCTGGGCCTTGTAGAAGGGGATGTCGTGGGCGCAGGCGATGCGCTCTCCGGTGGCGGGGTCGGTGTAGAGGAGCTTCTCCACCACCTCGCCGCCCGCCAGATGCTGCTCGACCACGGTCTTGACGTCCTTGAGCTTGAGGCGCGGGTAGTACGTGTCGCCGTCCGACACCACCGCCAGCGGACTCTGGGAGCACAGCCCGTGGCAGCCGATGATGCCCACCTCCACCTGCCCCTGCAGACCCGCGGTCTCTATCTGGGCGACGAACTCGTCGCGGATCTTGAGCGAGCCGGCGAACACGCAGGCGGTGCCGGCGCAGACGGAGACACGGCGCCGGCCGTCGGCCGACGTCGCCACCGCGACCTTGACGCCCTCGGCGGGCACGGGGGCGGGCTCAGGCATCGGACACGCTCCCCTGCTCGGCCGCCACCTGCTCCAGCAGCCGGCGCGCGACCTTGCGCGCCGCGTCGGCGGTGAGGTTGCCGTAGGTCTCGTCGTCCACGCGCATCACCGGCGCCTGCGAGCAGGCGCCCATGCAGGCGACGGAGTCCAGCGAGAACTCGAGGTCGGCGCGCGTCTCGCCGTCGGCGACCTGGAGCTCCTGCTCCAGGGCCTCGGTGACGCGCATCGCACCGGCCACATGGCAGGCGGTCCCGTGACACACGAAGCACTTGTGCCGACCGGTGGGGATGGTCGTGAACTGCGCGTAGAAGGTGATGATGCCGTAGATGCGCGTCGCCGGGATGCCGCTGAGGCGGGCGATCTCCTCGACCACGGGCTCGGGCAGATACCCGTACTCGTCCTGCGCATGCTGGAGCAGCGAGATCAGGCTGCCGTGCGGGTCTGTCTCCGCGACGAGCGCGGTGACCTTCCCCACGTCGACCTCAGGGGCGGCATCCCCGGCCGCCACGGGGGTGGCTTCTGGCTTGGGCATCACATCAACTCCACTTCGCACGAGGACCGCGTTCGCACGAGCAGCCGCGACGCTCCGCGCGGTCCGCTCTTCTTCCGCTCTCTAGTGAACCACACTTGACGGGCGGCGGGTACCGCGGCCCGCAGGGCCGCCGCACCCGCCGCCCGCCCACCTCCGCGCCTGCCTCGGACGAGGGGCGCGGCTCACCTCATGCGGGGTTCGTCTGCGCCTTGCAGGCGGCCAGCGCGTTCTTCAGCAGGATCACGTTGGTGACGGGACCCACGCCGCCCGGCACGGGGGTGACCCGTCCGGCGACCTCGCAGACCGCATCGAACTCGAGCGAGCCCACCTGCTTGCCCTCGACGCGGATGGTGGTCACGTCGACCACGACGGCTCCGGGCTTCACCATGTCGGCCTTGATGAGGTTCTGCACCGGCGCCGCGCTGATCAGTACGTCGGCCTCCCGACAGGCCGCGGGGACGTCCTTGCTGTAGACGTGCACCACATGCACCGAGGCGTTGCGATTGAGGCAGAGCAGCGCCACCGGCTTCCCGACGATGTTCGAATGGTTGACGATGGTGACGTCCTTGCCCTGCAGCTCGATCCCCTCGCGATCGAGGATCTCGATGCACGCGCTCGGTGTGGCCGGCGCGAAGAGCTGGTCGCCGAGCAGCACGTGACCGATGTTGGCCGGGTTGACGCAATCGAGGTCCTTCTCCGGGGCGATCGCGTTGAACACCGTGTTCTGGTCTATCTCCGCGTCCATCGGCATGAGGGCCAGGATCCCGTGCACCGTCGTGTCCGCGTTGAGCCTGGCGATGAGCTCGAGGATCTCGGCCTCGCTCGCGCCGGCCGGAAGCGTGTGGTTGAAGTAGGCGAAACCGACCGTCCCGGTGTTCTTCTCGATCTGGCCGCGGTAGAACTGCGCGCCGCCGTCCTCGCCCACCAGGATGGTGGCCACACCGGGCTTGACGCCGCGCGTCGCCAACCCGGCGACCTCGGCCTTGATCTCCTCACGGACCTGCCCGGCGATGGCCTTGCCGTCGATGATCTGCGCTGCCATGGCTCCCTTTCGTCTGCTGGATCGCGGGTCGCGAGCTGCCTCGGCCCCGGGGTTCAGAGTTTGGAGACGGTGATCGCGAGGACCTCCTCGCGCAACGCCGCCGCTTCCTGCTGGATCCGGTCGATCTCGGCCGCCGCCGCGCTGGTGTACCCGACGTCCTCGATCGAGCTGAGATTGATCTTGACGTTCAGCGCAGCTCCGACGACGGCCGCCTCACCGAGGATGGCGCCGATGCCGGCGTCGGTGACGGCCGCCGGATTGCCTTTCTCGGCGGCGATCTTGCTCAGCCGGCAGACCTCCACGGCGACGCGGCAGATCTCGAGCGGGACGTCCGCGGCGACGATGAGGCCGGCCTGCACGGCCGCCTTGCGCGCCGCCTGCTGCTCCTCGGTCTCTTTGGGCAGCTTGTACGCCTCGATCACGCCGTTGTAGGCGGTGGTGTCGTCCTGCAGCAGCTTCTCGAGTCTCGCCCTGGCCGCCTCCGACTGCTCGACCAGGGCGACGATGTCGGCCTCCACCGCGGCGAACTTCTCGCGCCCACGGGTGAGGTTGCATACCATGCCGACCAGTGCCGCTCCGAGGGCGCCGACGCACCCGGACACGCTCCCTCCGCCGGGAGCCGGCTTCTTGCTCGCGGCGTCGTCGAGATAGGTCTGCAGGGGCTCCGACGTATAGATGATGGCTCCGTCGCTCACCGTTCACCTCCAGCGCGGCGCCTCGCGCCGCGGACAGGGGAGCGACAGGCAGGGCCGGTCGAGCGCCGGCCGGCCGCGGAGCCGGGGAAGGGCTCCGCGGGGCGCCGGCGTCGTGAGGCGGCCGGCGCCCCGGGTCGCTCCTTCAGCTTCTCAGAACAGGCCGATGATCCGGCCGGTCTCGACGTCGATGTCCACGTCCACGGCCGCCGGACGCTTGGACAGACCGGGCATGGTGCGCATCTCGCCGAGCAGCGGATACAGATAGCCGGCGCCGGTGGCGGGACGGATGTCGCGGATCGGGACACGGAAGCCCCGCGGCCTGCCCTTGAGCGCCGGGTCGTGGCTCAGCGACAGATGGGTCTTGGCCATGCACAGCGGGAGCTTGTCCAGGCCCTGCTCGGTGAAGAGCTTGATCTTCTCCTCCGCCGCCGGGAGATAGTCGACGCCGTCGGCGCCGTAGATCTTGGTGGCGATGGTCTCGATCTTCTCCTTGATGGAGGCCTCGAGCGGGTAGAGGAACTTGAAGTCCCCGCCCTTGTCGGCCGCCGCCTTGACGACCTCGGCCGCCTCCTGGCCACCGTCGCCGCCCAGCGCGTGCACCTTGATCGGCACAGCGTCCTCGGCGCCGGCCGCGACGGCGGCCTTGCGCACGATCTCGACCTCGCTGTCGCGGTCGAAGGCGAAGCGGTTGATCGTGACGACCACCGGGACGCCGAAGTACTTCATGTTCTCGATCTGCTTGGCGAGGTTCTCGCAGCCCTTCTCCAGCGCCGCGTTGTTCTCGCCCTTGAGGAGCTCCGGATCGGCCGGCAGGCCGCCGTGCATCTTGAGCGCGCGCATCGTGCAGGTGATGACCACGGCGCTCGGCGCGAAGCCGCCGTAGCGGCAGATGAGGTCCATGAACTTCTCGGCGCCCATGTCCGCGGCGAACCCCGACTCGGTGACCACGTAGTCGCTGAGCTTCATCGCGACGAGGTCGGCGATGATCGAGTTGTTGCCCTGGGCGATGTTGGCGAACGGGCCGGCGTGCACCACGGCCGGGTTGCCCTCGAGGGTCTGCATGAGGTTGGGCTTGAGGGCGTCCTTGAGGAGCACCGTCATGGCGCCGCCGGCGCCGATGTCGTCGGCCGTGAGCGGCTTGCCCTCGTAGCTGTAGCCGAAGGTGATGCGGCCGAGACGCTCACGCAGGTCCTTGAGACTGGTGGCGAGGCCGAGGATGGCCATGACCTCGGAGGCGACGGTGATGTCGAAACCCGTCTGGCGCGGGATGCCGTTGAGCTTGCCGCCGAGACCATTCACGATCTCACGCATGGCGCGGTCGTTGAGGTCCACGCAACGACGCCAGCTGATGGTGAGCGGGTCGATGCCGAGCTCGTTGCCGTGCATGAGGTGGCTGTCGACCATCGCCGCCAGCAGGTTGTTGGCCGCACCCACGGCGTGGATGTCGCCGGTGAAGTGGAGGTTGAGGTCCTCCATCGGGAGGAGCTGCGAGTAACCGCCGCCGGCGGCGCCGCCCTTGATGCCGAACACCGGGCCGAGCGACGGCTCGCGGAGGGCCAGCATGGTGTCGATGCCGATCGCGTTCATCGACTCGCCGAGGCCGATGGCCGTCACGGTCTTGCCCTCGCCCAGCGGCGTCGGCGTGATCGCGGTGACGTCGATGATCTTGCCGTCAGGCTTGTCCTTGAGGCGGTCGAGGAGGGCCATGTAGTCGACCTTGGCCTTGTAACGACCGTAGAGCTCCAGTTCGTCCTCCAGGATGCCCGCCTTCTCGGCGATCGCCTGGATGGGCTGCATGGTGGCCGCCTGGGCGATCTCGATGTCGCTCGGCGTCGGGGATTTGCGAACGATCGAACTCAACGCGTCCTCCTTTGATCTCCACTGTCCCGCGCGTGTAGGTTGTGACGACCGCTGCGTCGAGTGTGGCGACGCCGGGCGCCGCGCGCCGGTTCGCATCCGGCGCTTGTGTCGGATTCTACTAGCGCTCCACAAAAGCGGTCAATTTCGCACACGTCGCCCTCGCCGGCGAGAGAGAGGCCGGAGACGGACGACGGCCGGTACGACCGTCCGTGTCGTTCAGGAGCCGCTGAAACGGCTGCGGGCGACCGATTGGGCCGCCTCGTACACGACCCGGGCCGGGCGTCCGACCGCTGCCGCCACCCGGCGCACGTCCTCGTACTCCGGCGAGACGCCGGTGAGGCGTCCGCCGACGTAGCTGAGCCGGACGCCCACGGTGAGCTTGCCGATCCGGACGCTCTCGCGGCGCTCCTCCGCGTAGACGCGCCCGCAGGGGACGACACGGAGGCCGAAGGTGCTCGTCTCGGCGAAGACCGTCTGCGCGAGGCGCTCGCGGTCGGTCGCCGCGGCGAGCACGTGCAGCACCACGCCGGGGCGCGCCTTCTTCATGAGCGCGCCGGTCATCCACACGTCGAGCGCGCCGTCCTCGCGCAGCAGGTCGGCGGCGTGCGCCAGCAACTCCGGCGTCATGTCGTCGATGTTCGCCTCGAGGACGACGAATCCGGCGGGCGCCGAGGTCACGACGGCTCCGGCGTCCACGGCCGCGTCGGACGGGGCCCTTTCGTGGGGCTCCGCCGGGTCCACGAGGACCGCGCGCAGCACGGCGGGCCGGCCCGGCGTCTCATGGCGGCCGGCGCCGTGTCCGACGCGCTCGATGCGGCCGGCCGGCAGGCCGCCGAACTCGCCGGCGTAATGGGCGAGCAGGGCAGCCCCGGTCGGGGTGGTGAGCTCGCCGACCGGCTCGGCCGGCGTGGCGCCCGCCGACACGGCGGGAGCGCCCCCGGCCGTCGGCAGGCCGGAGAGCAGCGAGAGTACCGCCGGCGTCGGGACGCCCAGGACGCCGTGCGCCGTCTCGACCTCCCCGTCGCCCAGGGCCGGCGGCGACGCGACGATGCGCTCGGGAGCGAGCTTCTCGAGCAGCGTCGCCGCGCACACCAGGTCGACCGCCGTGTCGACGTCGCTGAGCCCGTGGAGGTGCGCCTGCTCCTCGCCGCGGCCGTATACCTCGGCCTCGGCCGCGGCCATGCGCTCGGCGATGGAGGCGCAGGCGTCCGCGACCGGCTGGTCGAGGTCCGACGCGTACAGCGACATGATGAGCTCGTCGAACCCCGCGAAGCCGGGCTGGTCGGCGACCTTGAACGCCAGCACCGAGAGACCGCCGCGGCGCACCTCCTCTATCTGCGCCAGGCGCGGATCGATGCCGGCGGCCGCCAGCGCGGGGCGCAGCAGATCGTCGAGGGGGCCGGGATCCTCCACACGCGTGCCCGCGAGCGCCAGCAGCGCGCCGACGAGCATGTCGCCGCTGATGCCGCTCGAGCAGTCGAGGTAGAGGATCATCACCGTCACTCTATCGCGTCGGCGGGACTGAGTGGAGCCCGCCGCACCGGACAGGGACACCGATCCCGACGGGTCCTGTAGAATGCATGCATGCGGATCGCCCAGCTCGCACCCCCATGGATCACCGTTCCGCCCGAGGGTTACGGCGGCACGGAGTGGGTCGTCCAGCAGCTCTGCGACGGCCTCACGGCGCTCGGCCACGAGGTGTGTCTCTACGCCACCGGCGACTCGCACACGGCGGCCGAGCTCCGCTCCCTCTTCCCTCGGCAGATGCCCGACCAGATCGGGGTGACCGCGTTCGACTCACGTCACGTCTCGTTCGCGTTCGCCGACATCGAACGGGATGCGTTCGATCTCGTCCACGATCATTCGGGGTTCCTGGGCATCGCCTTCAGTCGCTACCTGGCGACGCCCATGGTCCACACCGTGCACTGCGCCTTCGACCAGGTCGCCGCCGGTTTCTACGCCCAGTTCGCCGACGCGGTGGGCTACATCTGCATCAGCGAGTACCAGCGGTCCATGGCGCCGCCGGGCATGCGCTGGGCGGGCATCGCCTACAACGCCATCGCCGTGGAGCAGTGGCCGTACACGACCGGGAAGGACGACTACCTGCTGGCGTTCGGCCGCGTCTGCGAGGCCAAAGGCTTCCACCACAGCATCGAGACCGCCAAACGGTTGGACCGCAGGCTCATCATGGCGGGCGTGCTGCAGGAGCCGTACCGCGATTACTTCGAGGAGCACGTCGAGCCCCACATCGACGGCGAGCAGATCGTCTATGAGGGCGAGGTCAGCGACGCGCGCAAGCGGGAGTTGTTCGCGCACGCGAGCGCGTTCCTCTTCCCCATCACCTGGCCGGAGCCGTTCGGCCTGGTGATGATCGAGGCCATGGCGTGCGGAACCCCCGTCGTGGCCATGCGACACGGCTCGGTCCCCGAGGTGGTGGACGACGGCGCGACGGGCTTCGTGGTCGAGCCGGACGACCTCGACGCCTTCGTGGCGGCGGTGGGCCGGGTCTCGCAGATCGACTCGGCCGTCTGCCGCCGCACCGTCGAGGAGCGGTTCACCGTCGAGCGCATGGTCGCCGACTACGAGGCGATCTACCGGCGCTTCCTGGCGCGTTGACGGGCCGCACAGGCGACGGGATCGCGGAGGCGCTCGCCGCGTATCTGGGCGCCCGCGGCAGCGAAGACGCCCCCGTCCCGTTCTTCGTGCAGGGCGACGCCGTCGAGACGCTCCGGCTCTTCCCGGCGACGTCGGTCGACTGCGTCGTCACGAGCCCGCCCTACTTCGGCCACCGGCGTTACGCCGGCGGCGGCCTCGGCGCCGAACCCGACTGGCGCGCCTATGTGGCCGCCCTCGGCGCCGTCACCGCGGAGCTGCTCCGGGTGCTCAAGCCGTCGGGCTCTCTCTGGCTCAATCTGGGCGACACCTACCGCGGCAAGCGCCAGCTCGGCGTGCCGTGGCGGGTCGCCTTCCATCTCACGGACGCCCAGGGATGGACGCTGCGCAACAGCGTCGTGTGGCACAAGGTGAAGGGCGGGCCGGACACGAGTCGGGACCGCCTGCGCAACGTCCACGAGCTGCTCTTCCACTTCGTCCTCCGGGCGAAGGGATACCATTACGACGCCGACGCGATCAGGCGACCGCCACGCTCGGCGCGCGTCGAGGACGGTGCGGTCGTCTCCGCCACCGGTGTGCGCGGCGTGCGCTACCGCCGTCAGATCGAGCTCTCGACGTCGCTGGACGAGCTCGAGAAGGCGGCCGCCCTGGCGGCGCTCGAAGAGGCCCTCGGCGAGGTCGCCGCCGGGCGTCTCGCCGACTTCCGCATGGTGATCCGCGGTCGCCAGCGCGCCACGCATTCCGACGTGGGCGTCGTGTCGGGCCGCGCCCGCGAGCTGCAGAAGCGCGGCTTCTACTTCCTCCGCTACCACCCGGACGGCCCCAAGCTCGGCGACGTCTGGGACATCCTGCCGGAGGACACGCAGGGTCGGGAAGCACACTTCGCCCCGTTCCCGCCCGACCTCTGCCGCATCCCGATCCTCGCCACCTGTCCGCCCGGCGGCGTGGTGCTCGATCCGTTCTGCGGCACGGGCACCGCCATGTTGGTGGCCTCCGGGCTCGGGCGGCGGTCCGTCGGGATCGATCTCGCCGGGGAGTACCTCGACCTGGCGCGGAGGCGGACCGGCCGGGCGCCCTGACGGCCGGACTTCAGCCCGGCGCACCTGGGAGACGTCGCATCGTCCGCGCGGCCGCCGCGGACGGCGGATCGGAGTCGACGGGAACGGCGTCCGTGCTCCTCCCCGCCCGGTCACTCCGTACCCGCGCCCTCCCCGCCGCCGAGCCAGGCGACGACCTCGTCCACGGTCGGCACACGCCGGCGACAGACGACCACGCCGTCGACGCGCAACGCGGGCGGCTGACGCACGCCGCGCGCGATCATGGCGGTCATGTCTTCCACGCGGCTGAGCTCGGCCTCACCTGTGCGGCCCAGCCGCATCAGCGCCTCCAGGACCACGCGCTCGAGGGCGGCGGTGCGCCCATCCGGGATGCCGAGCAGCTCGATCTTCATGCCGTCAGCCTACGAGATGCCGGAGGGGCGTCGCCATGACCTCCGTCAAGAGCGCCCGTCGGTCGGGCGCGCCCGCAGGTCGTCGCGAGGACTCTCCGCGACGCTGCGTCACGTGCCGGGCGTCAGCTACACTCACCCGTGATGGATGCGTCTCCGTCACCAGGACCGCCGCCCCCGAAGGCCCTTCGGATCGAGTCGGACGGACTCTCCCTCGCGGGCCGGCTCTTCCTGCCCGCCGGTCCGCCGGTCGGCGCCCTCCTCGTCTGCCACGGAGCCGGCAGCCGCAAGGAGAACCACCGACTGATGGGCGAGCAGGCGGCGGCTGCCGGACTGGCCACGCTCACCTTCGACTTCCGCGGTCACGGCGGGAGCGAGGGCGTGATGGGTCCGGACGGCTGGCGAGACACCGTGGCCGCGGGCCGTCGCCTGCTCACCGCGTCCGGTGCGCCGTGGCTCGCCGCCCGCGGGGCCAGCATGGGCGGCTGCTTCCTCCTGCTCGCCGCCCACGCGCACCCCGGGCTCTTCCGCTCGCTCGTCCTGCTCTGCCCCGCCGATGGAGCGTCGCTGCTCGCAGGTCTCGACCGGTATGAGCGCGCGCCGGACGCCTCCCCTCCCGACCCCGCGGGTCGCGCGGACGGCGGCCGCTTCGACGGTCTCGCCCTGCGCCCGTTCCTCGAGCGGCTCGACCTCGTCGCCGCCGCCCGCGGGCTGCCGCGCGTGCTGCTGGCGCACGCGCGCGACGACGACGACGTGCCCATCGCCCACAGCGAGCGATTGGCCGCCGTCCTGGCGCCGCCGACGGAGTTCATACGGCTGGACGCGGGCGGGCACCATGGCCCGGGACGATCGCCGCTGGTCGCACGGGCGACCGTCGACTGGGTTCTCAGGCACGGCGGCTGACCGGGGCTTCCCGCCGTCGCGCCGGCCGGCGGCCGGCGGCGAGCGCGGTGCAGATCCCTCAGGAGAACGGCAGCAGCACGCGCGCGATGATGCCGCCGACGATCAGCGCCAGCACGATCGTCCCGGCGCTGATGTAGGCCGTACGCCGCCAGCCCACCTCGCGACCCAGCACCGCGATCGTGGCGACGCAGGGGATGTAGATCGCGTTGACGATCGCGTAGGTCACGATCTGCGAGGTCGTCATGAACGAGGCGATGTTCATCACCGCCCCGCCGGCCTCCATCGCCGCGAAGACGAGCAGCAGCTGCAGGGCGAGTTCCTTGCGCAGCACGGCGAACACGAGGGTGAGCCCGGCGACCATGGGCAGCATCAGCCAGCCTTCGACGATGGGCCCGAGCACGACCCCGAGCCGCCAGATCCAGCCCATCTCGTACAGCACCCCGAGAGCCATGCTGCCGAGCACGATGATGGGGGCGGCGTCCCACACGAACTCGCGGAACCGCATCCAGGTCTTGCGCGCCACCTGGCGGAGGACCGGACGCCGGAACGGGAACATCTCCATGATCAGGATGCCCTTGTCGCCCGGGATGAAGCGGTTGAGGCCCAGCCCCGCAAGGATGATGACGACGGTGAGCACCGCGTAAGTCAGGATCGCGTACTGCCAGCCGGCGACCCCGGCGACGGCGCCGATGATCACCGCGGTGCGCGCGCTGCAGGGGACCAGCGTGGCCAGGACGGCGGCGATAGTGCGCTCACGCGTGTTGCCCAGCGAGCGCGTGGCGATGATCGCCGGCACGTTGCAGCCGCCTGCGGCGATGAGCGGGATGACGGCGCGCCCATGCAGCCCGAAGCGGTGCATGATCCGGTCGCTGAGGAAGGCGGCGGCGTTCATGTAGCCGGTGTCCTCCACGAACGCGAGGATGAAGTAGAACGTGAGGATGTACGGGATGCCCACGGCGAGGGTCGCGATGATACCGCCGTCGACGCCCCAGAGGACGATCTTCCCCAGGGGGCCCTCGCCGAAGATGCCGGTGACCGCACTCGTCACCAGCGGTGAGATCCACGCGGCCCATGCCGCCTCGAGCACCTGCGACAACAGGTCGCCCACGATGAAGAGCGTGGCGAAGATGCCGGCAATCACGGCGATCATGATGGGGATGCCCGTCCGCGGCGCCGTGGTGAGATGCCACCAGCGGTCGGCCGGCGAGCCGTTCATCTTCGCGGCGGCGGCGAGAGCCTTGGTCTCGGTGTGGCGCGCCCGGGAGATCTCGAGCGCCAGCGCCTCGTCGGCGTGGGTCAGGAAGCCGTCGTCGGAGAGGCCGACCGCGCGCGTCACATCGGCGTCGCCCTCCAGGACCGCGAGCGCGGCGGCGCGCGGGTTCAGGTCGCCCGGCGGGAGCAGGCCTGCGTCGGACCGGGCGGCGATGCGCAGGGCCACCTCCTCGACGCGCTGCTCCACCGCGGGCGGCAACGGCGTGCCCAGGGTCTCGCCGAGCCCGCCGCCGGCGGCCACCTGGAGGATGGCGTCCTCCAGCTCCGCGACACCCACTCCGCGCGGCGCGACCGTGGCCACCACCGGGACGCCGAGGTCGCGCGAGAGCGCTTCGACGTCGGGCATGCGCCCGCGGCGGCGGGCCTCGTCCGAGAGATTGAGCGCGACGATCACCCGGTAGCCGAGGTCGAGCAGCTGGAGCGGCAGGTAGAGACTGCGGGCCAGGTTGGTCGCGTCGACCACCGCGACCACCACGTCCGGACGACGCTCAAGCAGCGCCCGCCGCGCCTCCAGCTGGTCGCCGCTGAGGCCGTCGAGCGCGTAGCTCCCCGGCAGATCCACGATCTCCAGCGGGCGCTCGCGCCAGCGCGTGCAGGCGGAGCAGGCCTCCACGGTGACGCCGGCGCAGTGGGCGGTCTCGCGCGACTCGCCGGTGAGGGCGTTGAACAACGAGGACTTGCCGACGTTGGGATTGCCGGCCAGACACACCACCACCGGCCGGTCCGTCTGCGGCGCGTCGGCGGTCTCGTTCTGTCTCGGATGGACGGTGGTGCTCACGGGCGCGTCAGTGCCGGACCATGATCCTGTCGGTGACCTCCCGGCCGAGCGCGTACTGTGCGTCGCCGACGCGCACGAGCAGGGGGCCGTTGAACGGCGCCACGCTCTCGACCGCGATCGGCGTGTCCGGCAGCAGGCCGAGGGAGGCCAGGTAGCGCAGGAGATCGCCCTCCTCCTCGGCGATACACCCGATCACGGCGGCGTCGCCCGGCCGGAGGTCGGTGAGCGCCTGGAGGCGCTCGTCGGGCAGCGAGCCGTCCTCGCCGGGGATGGCGTGGCCGTGCGGGCACGTGAGAGGGTTGCCCAGCTGCTCCGCCAACCGCGCCTCGACCTCCGGGCTCAAGGCGTGCTCGAGCTTGCAGGCCTCCTCATGGACCACGTCCCACGGCATATCGAGGTAGTCGACCAGAAACCGCTCGCTGAGCCGGTGCCGGCGCACCAGGGCGGCGCCCTCGGCCAGGCCGGCCTCCGTCAGCCTGATGCCCCGGCCACGTCCGCGTCGCCCGCGCCGTTCGACGAGGCCGGCGGCCCGCAGGCGGTGGACCATCTCCGAGACGGAGGGGGAGGTGAGCCCTAGCTCGGCGGCCAGCCGCTTCACAGTGACGGTCCCGCCGCTGTGCTGGAGCTTGAAGATGGCCTCCAGGTACTCCTCGGCGTTCTCCGTGCGTACGGTCACGGTCGTGCTCCGGTGTCGAGAGCGGCGGTCGGACCCGCCCTGGCTTCACGATTAGGATACCCTACATATGAGAGAGAGGGAACCCTGATTTTAGTCAAGGGGCGGAGCGCCGGGAGAGGATCTGCCTCGACTCGTCCGAGGCGCGGCAGCCTGGACGCCGACAGTCGATGGAGCGGATGACGGGGCTCGAACCCGCGATCTTCAGCTTGGGAAGCTGACGTGCTACCAACTGCACCACATCCGCCCGCCGAGCCTAGTTGACCATACCGCGACGGGTGCCGCAAGCCTCGACCCCGGGAACGGCGTCGGCGGCATCTGCGGCTCATCCTTCCGACCCTGCCAGCCGCAGACAGGCCAGGAAGGTCCGGTACACGTCGGCGAACGACGCCCCGCTCATCTCGAGGGTGCGCCCGTCGAGCCGGACGACGCCAGGGCAGGTCTCGGCGAGGTCGCAATACGTCACTCGGGTGAAGGTCAACCGCAGGGGCGCGCCGTCCCAGACGAGCGGCGCCGGCTTGCGCGGTGTCCGGAGCGCCGCCTCGACATCGGCGCGCATGCGGGTGCGTGCCTCCTCCGGAGCATGCCACGCCGCCACCTCGCGCCGTATCCCCGTCTTGACCACGGTCGCCGCGATGCCGGCCACCAACGCCCGCGCCTCGGCGACGACCTTGTCGTCGCCCGAGAGATAGACGGCCGGCACGGCGAAGTGCCCGGCCAGCAGCGCGGCGATGCCGAACTCGCCCACCGGGAGGTCGCCGACCCGGACCTCGTAGATGCGGTGGTCCCACGTGTGTTCGAGCACGGCGCCGGCGGTGCCCGCCCTGGCGTGATACCCGACGAACAACGCCGCGTCACAGCCCGACCCGAGCCCCTCGAACATGCTTCCCGGGGCGGGCGACCCGCTCACGAGCGTCACCCGGCGGGGCAGGCCGGCCGGGTCGAGGTTGCGGCCGTCGTCGTGCGCGTCGCAGACGACGACTTCGTCGGCGCCCGCCGCCAGACACCCCTCCAGGACCGCGTCGAGGTCGGCGCGCAGGTGGTCACGGGCGCGCCGCGCCGCAGGACCGTCGCGCGCCGTGTCCCTCTCGTCCACCACGCCGCACACGCCCTCGAGATCGACGGAGACGAACAGCTTCACGCGCCCCTCCCTCCCGTCTCGTTCGGCCCGGCCGGACCGCCCCCTCCGCCGGCCTCACCGATCCGGCGTGCCAGGGCGGCCACCAGGCAGGCGGCCGCGTCGAGGTCGGCGAGGTCCGTGACCTCGGACGGGGAGTGCATGTACCGTAGCGGCAGACCGATCGTCAGCGTGGCTGCCGTGCCGGCCGCCATCAACTCGTCGGCGTCCGTCTCCGTCTCTCCGCCGTACGCTTTGACCTGGACCGGCAACCCTTCCGCCGCGGCCGCCTCCTGTGCCCACACGGCCAGACGCTCGTGGCCGCCGGCACCGCGGCTGACAACCGGACCGGCCCCGAGGCGCACCTCGCCGCCGAGCTCCTTGGCGCTCGCCGCGGGCGTATCGCTGCAGAAGTCGCCGTCCACCACGAGGACCACGTCCGGACGCAGACGGCGCGCCAGCGCCTTGGCGCCCATGAACGTGGTCTCCTCATGCACCGTGGAGAGACCCATCAGCCTGGCGGTTCCCGGCTGCTCCGCATACAGCTCGAGCGCGCGGATCATCGTGTACAGGCCGGCGCGGTCGTCCAGGGCCTGCGCGGCCACGAGGCCGGGCGCCAGCTCGACGAAGTCGGGCGCGAAGGTGACGGGGTCGCCCACAGCGATCCGCTCGAGCGCCGCCTCGCGTCCCGCCGCGCCGATGTCGAGGAACTGCTCGGGCCAGTCCGGCGCGGTCCGTCGCTCCTCCACGGGGATGATGTGGCTGGGCTTGCGCCCGCCTACCGCCGGGACCGCCCCGCCGCGTCCGTGCACGACGAAGCGTCGGCCCGGGACCAGCAGCGGCGCGACGCCCCCGATCGGGGCCACGGAGAGGAAGCCCTGCTCGTCCACATGCGTCACGATCAGCCCGATCTGGTCGGCGTGCGCGGCGACCGCGACCAGCGGACCGGTCTCGGGGCCGATCGTGAGCCAGAGATTCCCGAGGGGGTCGCCCTCCGTATCGCCGAGGCGGTCGAGGCGACGACGCACGACCTCCTGGACCGCCGCCTCGAACCCGGTGGGCCCGGGTGCGAGACAGAGGTCACGCAGCAGATCCATCCGCGCAGCCATCGTGAGCCTCCTTTCCGAGCCTGCCCTCCGTCCCGGCGACAACAGTAGCGTACGGATGGGCGTGACTTCGCCGTGAATGGGAATACGTATCTTGTCATACGTACCGTACATGCGCCGGAGAAGCGCAGCGCGCAGTACGTCCATCGAGGCGACGAAGGAGTCGTGATGGAAGCAGTGAGGCCGAAGTGGCTGCGCAGCACCAAGGGCGCGCCCTTCACCGGCATCGGATCCCTCGAAGCCGATATCCTCGCCATCGTGTGGGAGAAGCAGGAGACGACGGTCCGGAGCGTGTACGAGACCCTGCGCGAACGGCGCACCATCGCCTACACCACCGTGATGACGGTGATGAACAACCTCGTCAAGAAGCATCTGCTGCTCCAGGACCGGACCGCGATCGCCTATGTGTACAGGCCGGCGATCCCCGGGCGCGAAGTGGCGCAGACCGTGCTCGAGAGTGTGGTGCACAAGCTCATGGGCGGCCAGACGGGGGCGGCGGTCTCGACGCTGCTCGGCCTGGACGTCGACCTCACGGCGGAGCAGGTCGACGAGCTGCGCGAGACCGCCCGCGCCAGATTCGGCGGGTGACGGTCGAAGGACGCTGACCGGGCCGGCGGAGACTCCGCCCGCCCGGGGCACGTCACATCGCGTCCGGCGCGGCGACGCCGAGCAGGCCGAGGCCGGTGGCCAGCGTGGTGCGCACCGCCGCGCACAACCCTGAACGGAACGCCGTGACGTCGGCTGCGTCGCTCAGCACCCGGCAGTGGCGGTAGAACACGTGGAACTCCGCCGCGAGCTCTCCGAGGTAGTTGTGCACGCGATGCGGGGCGCGCTGCTCGGCCGCGCCGAGGAGCACCTCGGGGAAGCGCGCCAGGGCGCGGAGCAGCGCGCGCTCGTAAGGACCCACGACGACCGCCGGGACGGCCTCACCCACCGGCCCCGCCCCCGGCGGCAGGTTCCTGAGGATGCTGCAGATGCGGGCGTGAGCGTACTGGACGTAGTACACCGGGTTCTGGCTGCTCTGCTGCACGGCAAGGTCGATGTCCAGGTCCAGCGTCGTGTCGTGCGAGCGTCCGACGAGCAGGAAGCGCGCGGCGTCCACGCCGATGGCGTCGACGAGGTCGTCCACGGTCACGATGTCTCCGCGCCGTTTGCTCATCCGCCGCGTCTCACCGCTCTCGAGCAGGTTCACGAGCTGGCCGATGATGAGCTCGAGCTTGTCGGGGTCGTGCGGCGGCAGCGCCGTGAAGGCCGCCTTCATGCGCGGTACGTAGCCGTGATGATCGGCGCCCCAGATGTCGATCATGTGCTCGAACCCGCGCTCCATCTTGTCGCGGTGATAGGCGATGTCGCTGAGGAAGTAGGTCGGGTCGCCGGTCTGGCGGATCAGGACCCGGTCCTTGTCGTCCCCGTAGCGGGTCGTCGAGAGCCACACGGCGCCCCCGTCCTCGTACAGGAGCCGCTCCCCGTCGAGGTCGGCGAGCGACTGACCGACCTCCCCGCCGAACCCCCGATGCTCACGTCCGCCTTCGTACAGCGTGCTCTCCGGCGTCCAGACGTCGAAGGGGACGCGCAGGCGCTCCAGCGTCGCACGGAACCGGGCGAGGATGGAGTCGCGACCCCAGACCCTGATCTCGCCGGTCACGTCGGGAGGGAGGGTCGTGACGTCGGGGGCGACCGCCGCCAGGGCCTCGCGGTAACGGTCGCCCACGGCGGCGATGAGCTCATCGGCGAGGTCCAGGAGGTACTCGCCCTGGTAGCCGTCGTCGGGCACGCGGGTGTCGAGGCCGAGCCGCTGGCCGTATCGGGCCGCGAGCGACTGACCGAAGCGGAGCATCTGGGTGCCGTGGTCGTTGACGTAGAACTCACGCGTCACCTCGTGCCCGGCGAACGCCAGGATGCGGCAGAGCGCATCGCCGTACGAGGCGTACCGGGCATGCCCGACGTGCAGCGGACCGGTGGGATTGACGCTCACGAACTCGACGTTCATCTTGAGACGCCGGGCCACCGGCAGGACGTCGCGGCCGTACTCGCCGCCTTCGACCAGCAGTCTCTCGAGCGCGCCCCGGTACCAGGAGTCCGCCAGGAAGAGGTTCAGGAAGCCGGGACCGGCCACCTCGTAGCGGTCGCAGACGCCGGACCCCGGACCGGCCATCCAACGCGCGCCGACCGCCGCAGCCAGGTCGCGCGGCGCGCGGCCGGCGCGCCTGGCCGCGACGAGGGCCGCGTTGGTGGTCACGTCGCCGTGCTCGGGGCGTGTCGGCACGGTCAACTCCATGGCCGGCGCATCGACACCGGCGTCAGGCGGCACTTCCTCGTCCAGCGCGGCCTGCAGGGAGGCCGCCAGTCCGCTCAGGTCGTAGAGGGCTTCGCTCATCGTCCTTCGTCCCGTTTCGGCGCCGGCCCGACGGACGGCGCCCGCCGATTGTACCCGTCGTCGCCCGACCGGGCGACGACCCCGACGTCATGATGTGCTCCGGCCGTGATCCCGCACCTGCGCGCGGCCGCGAGAAACCTCGGGTCTCAGTGATGATACGGCTCGCCGCGCAGGATCTTGCCGGCCCGGAAGAGCTGCTCCAGCAGCACGACCCGCGCCAGCTGGTGCGGCAGCGTGAGCGCAGAGAGCGACAGCGCAGCGTCCGCCCGGGTGCGGACCTCCGCCGCGAGTCCCAGCGACCCACCGACGACGAACCCCGCGCCGCCGCGCTCGAACGCCCGCTGCAGGCGACGCGCGAACTCCTCAGTGGCGAGGGTCTCGCCGTCGACGGCCAGAGCGGAGACCATCGGCGCCCGCGGCCAGACCGCCAGCAGGCGCCTGCCCTCCTCGCGCAGCACCTCCGCCTCGCTCCTGCCGCGCAGGCTGACCTCCTTGATCTCCCGCAGGCTGACCGTCATGAGCGGGCGCAGGAGATCCAGATAGTGCTGCGCGGCGGGGACGAGGTCGCGGTGCAGCGAACCGACGACCAGCACCTCGACCCGTGCCGCCACGTCCGTCAGTCGCGCGGCGGGCCCGAGTAGAACGCGACGCGCCCGGGTCCCATTGACCGGGCCGCGTACAGGGTCGTCGCCGCCTTGGCGACGAGCTCCTCCGCCGTGTGCCCGTCAGCCGGATAGCTCGCCACCCCGGCCGTAGCCGTCAGCGAGATGGTATGCACCCCGACCTCCACCGCCTGCTGCTTCATCGTCCCCAGCACACGGGCGAGAGCGGCACTGGCCTGCTGGTCGGCGGTCTCCGGCAGCACGAGCAGGAACTCGTCGGCGCCGTATCGACAGACCAGGTCGCAGCCGCGGACCTGCGCCGTCAGCGCCGCAGCCCAGTGCCGCAGCACCTCGTCGCCGGCCTCCCTCCCGGCGGTCTCGTTGACCCGGGAGAAGTCGTCGAGGTCGATGAGCACGAAGGCGACGGTCCCGCCGTGCCGTTCGGCCCTGGCGATCTCGAACGCGGCCCGCTCGCGGAGCTGTCGGAAGTTGAGCAATCCGGTCAGAGGGTCGTGCGTCTCGTGCGCACGCCTGTCGTGCAACAGGCGCAGGTTGTCGAGCGCCACATCCGCCTGTTCGCCGAGCTGCGTGAGCAACCGGCGCTGCACCTCCGGATGGAACCCGTTCTCGTGGTAGAGGTAGCCCACATGGTGCCCGGCGTATCCCTCGAACTGACACACCGTGTCACCGAGGCCCCAGCACATGGTCTCCTTGGTGTGCACCTCGGTGCCCGTGATCTGCTCCAGCACCCCGTCGATGAGACCGCGCTCCACGTCGCAGACCGGCGTGCCCTTCGCGGGCAGACTCTCGCTGCTGAGGCAGCGGTGCAGCTTGACCAGCACACGCTCCTCGTCGAGCTCCACCTCGAGGTCGCCGAGCCGCATCTGCGCACACCAGTCCTTCAGCTCCTGGAGTGAGGTGATGCCGAGGTGCCGGCTGGCCCGCTTGGCGGCGAGGTAGAGCGCGGGCCCTGCGCTCTCGCCCAGGAGCTCCGGAAGGATCGAGAACTGCAGCAGCCGGACCAGGGACGCCGGCGCGACGGCGTCGGCCGGAGTCGAGGCCAGCACCTCGCCGGCATCAGGCCACACGCGCCGCTCTTCGGACGTCGTCAGCGCGATCACACTGCGCAGAGTCCGCGCGAACACGGTAGCCAGCGTCACTTCTTCCTGTGAACGCAGCGCCATCGTCACCCTCCCGGACCCCCGCAGGTACGGCCGAGTCCGCTCTCTCCCGAAGACGGCGAGCTGCCCGCAACGCCGCTCCACCTATACTATAGGCGACGTGGGCGTCCACAGACGCCCTCGGGACACTCCAAGCGTTGCCTGCACAGCCAACGACGATACGAGGACGAATGCCTTCCTACAGCGACGCCGACGGGTCCGGGGCCTGCGGGACGGGACTCGACAAGGGTGAGGCACGGCGCTGCGCCCTCGCCGCGCGCGAGGCCCTGCCGCAGGCGGAGCGAGAGCGGCTCTCCGCGGCGCTGTGCGCCCGGGCACTGGAGCTCCCCGAGCTCGACGCCGCCGCGACGGTGATGCTCTTCGCGTCCATCCGCAGCGAGCCGGACACGCTTCCGCTGGTGGACTGGGTGCTGCGTTCCGGCAGGGCGCTCTGCCTGCCCAGGATCCTCGCTCCACGACGCATGGCCGCGTTCCGCGTCCGCGACCTCGCCGCCGATCTCACCCCGGGCACGTGGCGGATCCCCGAGCCTCGTGAAGGCCTCCCCGAGGTCGCGCCGGAGACGATCGACCTCGTCTTCGTCCCCGGCTCCGCGTTCGACGAGCAGGGCCGCCGCTGCGGTTACGGCGGCGGCTTCTACGACAACTTCCTGGTACGCACGCGACCCGGCACTCCACGAGCCGCGCTGGCGTTCGAGGTGCAGCTCGTGCCGCACATCGTGTGTGAGCCGCACGACCTGCCGGTGAGCATCATCGTCACCGAACGCCGGGTGATCCGACCGGAGCAGGAGTAGCGCCGGCTCGCCGGCGGCCGGCCTGGCCCCGGACTGCGCGGATCCTCTGGCCTGCTACACTGCTACCTCGCCATGAGGCCCCAGGCGACATGTCCCGGCTCCGTGCGTATCGGCGTCGTGCTCGCCGGCGGCGAATCGCGACGCATGGGGTGCGACAAACGTGGGCTGCGCGTCGGCGGAGCGACGCTGCTGCAGCGCAACCTCGCCTTCCTCGGTGAGCTGTTCCCGGTGGTCGGGATCTCCGTACGCGACCCCCGCCAGGCCCCTGACGACCTGCCTGAGGACGTCATCGTGATCCCCGACGAGGTGGCGGGCTCGCCGCTCGGCGGCCTCACCGCGATCCTGGCCCGCTTCGGTGAGCCCATCTTCGCTCTGGCGGCCGACCTCGTCGATCCGCAGAGTGAGGCCGTCGGACGGGTGCTCGCCGCCTGCGGCGACGCCGACGTGGCGTTGCCGGTGGTCGGCGACCATCTGGAGCCCTTGCACGCCGTGTACGGCCCCGCCTGTCTCCCGCACATGCGCCGGCTGCTGGCCGCCGGCGCGCACAGCATCCTCGACCTCCTCCCGCTGGTGCGCGTCGCGCGCGTCCGCTTCGCCGACGGGTCGCCGTTCTTCAACGTCAACACGCCGGCGGACTGGGCCGAGGCGCGCCGGCGCCTCGGTGACGCTTCGCGCGAGGCGGGTGTGTCCGCGGATCCCTGCCCCCGGACGGAGACGGACGTACGCCCCGGACAGGATGCGGACGCTCCAGTCGTGCTCGGTGTGGTCGGCCGCTCCGGCAGCGGCAAGACCACGCTCATCGAGAGACTCATCCCCGAGCTCACCGCCCGCGGCCTGCGTGTCGGCGCCGTGAAACGTGTCGCCCGTCTCGACATCGACGTCCCGGGCAAGGACTCGTGGCGACACTCGCTGACCGGCGCCGACGCCTACGCCGTCGGCTCCCCCGGCAAGGTCGCATTCGTCGCCAGGCAGCAGTCAGAGGCCTCCCTCGGGGAGATCGTGACCCGCTACTTCGACGGTTACGACGTGGTGGTCTGCGAGGGCTATCGGCGTGAGGCGCCGAACGTGGTGGAGGTCTTCCGCTCGGGCGCGGGACACGAGACGACCGTGTGCGGGCCGGCCGAGCAGCTGGCTCTGGTGACCGATGCCGATCTGGCGCACCCGCAGCGCTTCGGGCTCGAGGACACGCCCGCGCTGGCGCAGTTCCTCGTCGAGCGTTTGAGGCTGACCGCCGACCGTCGCACACCCGACGACGCGATCTCCTGAGCACGCCGGCGAGGATGCAGGCCGACGGCCGCGCTCACGGCGCGGCCGCGGACGGCTCGACACATCGACGCCCAGGCCTCTTGGCAACCGGTCCCCGCCCGGTGTACGCTCGTGCGCGTCCATCTCCAAGCCCTTCGCCCTACGGCACCCGCTAGGGGCGCTGGGCCGTACCACGGACAGACCGTGGGGCGGCGACGTGGCGTCGCCGTCGTGGGCCTGGGCGGAAACGCCCAGACCTCCCCGTGCTTGGAAAGGAGCCTGGGACATGCGCCACCCGACCCGCGGTGGTCGGGCCGTCGCCGCCGCGCCGACACGCGAGGCGTGCACGACGGCCTCTCCACCACCCCATCGCTTGCGGAGAACGCTCAGCCGTGCCCGGCCCTGGAGCGTCGCCGCAACGCCCCGCTCGCGCGTCCTCCTGCTCATGGCGGCTCTCCTGGCCGTGGTCGCCCTCGCCGGTGGCTGCGGCGGAGACTCCGCCGCGACGACCGGCGACCAGGCGGATCGGCCGCGTGAGCTGAGCATCTTCGCGGCGGCCTCTCTCACCGAAGCGTTCGCGCGGATCGGCGACGACTTCACCGCGGCCCACCCCGACGTCGAAGTCACGTTCAACTTCGCCGGCAGCAACGACCTCGTGACGCAGGTCCGGGCTGGCGCGCCGGCCGATGTGCTGGCGACCGCGGACACCGTCACCATGGACGCCGCCGGCGACCTCGTCGTCGACCCGCGGGCGTTCGCCGCGAACCAGCTCGCGATCGCCGTCGCGCCGGGGAACCCCAAGGGGATCACGGGGCTCGCCGACCTCTCCCGCGACGACATCACGCTGGTGCTCGCCGCACCCGAGGTCCCGGCCGGCAAGTACGCCGTCGACGTGCTCTCCCGGGCCGGGGTGGAGGTCGATCCCGTGTCCCTCGAGGTGACGGTGAAGGGCGTGGCGACCAAGGTCGCCCTGGGAGAGGCGGACGCCGGCCTCGTCTTCGTCACCGATATCCGGGCCGCCGCAGGCGATCTGGACGGCGTCCCGATCCCGGCGGCGGAGAACGTGACGGGCCTGTACGCCATCGCGCCCGTCGCCGCGAGCGCGCACGCGGAGGACGCCGCCGCGTTCGTCGACTTCGTCCTCTCGCCGCGAGGACGGCGCGTGCTTGACGACCACGGCTTTCTCCCGGCTCCGTGAGCGACGGCGCGGTCAGCGCGACGAAGACGGACACCGGCGACGGCCGCGGCGGGCTCGCCGTCGTCGCCGGAGACGCCATCTCACGGCCGCGACGATCAGGACCTGCGCCATGGCACTCTCCGGCCCGCGAGACGGACAGGACGACCCGGCGCGGCGGAGGCGTCCCTCTCGGGTTCGTGCCGCTCGCCGCCGTCGCGGTCGCCTTCCTCACCCTCCCGCTGATCGCTCTGCTGGCGAGGGCCCCGTGGGGGAGCCTGTCTGCCGACCTCACCGCACCCGGCGTGCTCACTGCCCTGCGCCTGTCCCTCATCTGCTCGGGGGGAGCTCTCTGCCTCTCGCTCGTGTTCGGCGTCCCACTGGCCTGGCTGCTGGCGCGCGTCGCCTTCCCGGGCCGCAACCTCGTCCGCGCCCTCGTGGTCCTGCCGATGGTGCTGCCGCCCGTCGTCGGAGGGGTGGCGCTCCTGCTCGCCTTCGGTCGGCGCGGCCTCCTCGGCCACTGGCTCGACAGCCTGCTCGGAGTGACGCTGCCGTTCTCCACTCTCGGCGCGGTGCTGGCGGAGACGTTCGTCGCCATGCCGTTCCTCGTCATCACCGTGGAGGCCGGGATCCGGGCCATGGACCGGCGCTACGAGGACGCCTCCGCGACCCTGGGCGCCGGCCGCTGGCGCACTTTCACGAGGATCACCCTGCCGCTCATCGCCCCCGCCCTGGCGGCCGGAGGAGCCCTCAGCTGGGCGCGCGCCCTGGGCGAGTTCGGGGCGACGATCACCTTCGCCGGCAACTTCCCCGGCAGGACGCAGACGATGCCCCTCGCCGTGTACCTCGCGCTGCAGAACGACTCCGGTGCGGCCGTCACGCTGAGCCTGGTCATGTTGGCCGTCTCGCTGCTCGTACTCGTCGCCTTGCGCGGACACTGGTTCCCGTCACGGTGAACGGCGGCGCCACGATCGGAGTGATGCCCGCATGAGCCTCGACGCCTCGGTCGGACTGCGCAAAGGCGCCCTCGAGCTGGACGTACACCTCGAGGTCGAGGGCGACGACGTGGTCGTCCTGCTGGGGCCCAACGCCGCCGGCAAGACGACGCTGTTGCGGGCGCTGGCGGGGCTCGTGCCGCTGGAGCGCGGCCGGGTGACGCTCGACGGCGCGCTGCTGGAGGACGCCGCGGCGGGAGTGCGCGTGCCGACCGAGCGACGCCCGATCGGGGTCGTGTTCCAGGACTACCTGCTGTTCCCCCACATGACGGCGCTCCAGAACGTCGCCTACGGACCGCGCTCGCGCGGCGTCCCGCGTCCGATGGCGCGAGCGCGGGCGCTCGAACTGCTCGACCGCGTCGGCCTGGCCGACGTCGCCACGGCCAAGCCGAGGGCGTTGTCGGGCGGTCAGGCCCAGCGTGTGGCACTGGCACGGGCGTTGGCCACGGACCCGCGCCTGTTGCTGCTCGACGAGCCGCTCTCCGCCATGGACGCCGGCGCGCGGGCGGAGCTCCGCCGCAGCCTCTCGCGGCATCTGGCCTCCTTCCCGGGCACCTGCCTCGTCATCACCCACGACCCGATCGAGGCCATGACGCTCGGGGACCAGCTCGTCGTGCTCGAGGCGGGCCGGGTCGTGCAGGCCGGGACACCGGAGGAGCTCTCGTCCCATCCCCGCTCGCGTTACGTGGCCGACCTCCTCGGCCTCAATCTCTATCGTGGGCGCGTCGACCGGGGGGCCGTGGTGCTCGATGGAGGTCGACGGCTGGTCGCCGCCGACCCTCTGCCTCCGGGCGGCGACGTGTTCGCCGTGATACCGCCACGCGCGGTGGCGCTGCACCGCGTGCTGCCGCAGGGCTCTCCGAGGAACGTCTGGAGGGGAGAGGTAGGGGACCTCGACGTCGTGGGCGCCCACGTGCGCGCCCACGTGGCGGGGGAGATCCCCATCATCGCGGAGGTCACGCCGGGGGCGGTGGCGTCCCTGCGTCTCGACGACGGCGGGCCGGTGTTCGTCGCGGTCAAAGCGATGGAGATCGAGGTCTACGAGGCGTGAACGGCCGACGATGCGTCCGTGACCGCCGCGGAACCACCCACCGGGTTTCGCCGCGCGGGTCCCTCAGCTAGGCTGCAGCAGCGTGAGCGAGCACGGACAGAGAACACCCCTTCGGGCCAGGCCCGCCGTCGTGGCGATCGTGGGCAAGAGCGACTCGGGCAAGACGACTCTCCTCGAGAAGCTCGTCCCTGAGCTGGTGAGGCTGGGCCTTCGCGTCGGCACGGTCAAGCACGACGCGCACTCCTTCGAGATAGACCATCCCGGCAAGGACTCGTGGCGCCACGGTCAGGCGGGCGCCGAGGCGTACGTCGTCGCCTCGCCCGAGCGGCTCGCCTTCATCGCCAGGCTCGAGCAGGAGCTCGAGCTGGTGGACATCGTGCGCCGCTTCTTCACCGGCTTCGACATCGTCGTGGCCGAGGGCTACAAGCGCACGGCCCCACACCGGGTCGAGCTCTTCCGCGTGGGCGCCGGTCACGCGCAGCCGCTCTGCGCCCCCGATGAGACCGTCGCCCTCGTCACCGACGCGGCGCTCCAGCACGAGCACAGGTTCGGCCTCGACGAGGCCGCCGCACTCGCCGCCTTCCTCGCCGCCCGGCTCGACGCCCTGCGCGAGTACTGAACCCGGACAGGCCGGGCGATCGTGGCGCCTCGCTTCAGGGCGCGCGTCACACGGAGCGGCAGCGGCGTCCCGGACGCAGGCAGCGACGCGCACGCTTGCTTGCCCCGTGAACACGCTCTACAGTGAGGGTAACGACGACGCCAGCGGCCGTGAGCCCGGCAGTCGCCGGGCGTGGAGAGACGGAGGACCACCATATGCCGAACCTCGGTGCACAAGAACTCATCATCATCGCTCTGATCATCCTGCTCCTGTTCGGCGCCTCACGCCTGCCGAAGCTCGGCAAGTCGATGGGTCAGAGCATCCGCGGGTTCAAGCAGGGGCTGAACGAAGAGGTCGCCGACGACGACATCGTCGACACCAAGCGCGACGCCGCCGCGGAGCCCGAAGACCAGAGCAAGGCCTCCTGAGGTCTCGCCCAGGAGCGCGGGCCGGCTGAGCCTCAGCGCCTGAGCAGGCAGACGGCGTGGGCGGCGATGCCCTCCCCACGCCCCTCGAATCCCATGCCTTCGGTGCTGGTCGCCTTGACGCTCACCGCGTCGCTGGCCACCCCCAGCGCGGCGGCGATCCTCTCTCGCATCTCGAGGCGGTAGCCGGAGACCCGGGGGCGTTCGCACACGATGGTCACGTCGGCGTTCTCGACCGTCCACCCGGTGCGCACCAGCCAGGCGATGACGCGCTCGAGGAGCAGCACGCTCGACACGCCTTCGAAGGCAGGATCCGTATCCGGGAACAGCTCGCCGATGTCGCCGAGACA
>Ga0255341_1001399_pt1 | contig 34135 bp, 22 predicted proteins | sample wastewater_treat_8_FD_192418 | JGI IMG/M metagenome (GOLD analysis project Ga0255341, IMG submission 192418) | Wastewater microbial communities from Lulu Island WWTP, Vancouver, Canada - plant12 | ecosystem: Engineered > WWTP > Wastewater > Unclassified | place: Canada: Vancouver, British... | reverse complement strand
GGGTCAGATGCTTCAACGGGTGATGCCTGAGCTGATGGGCATGAAGAGTATCATGGTCATCAATGATGAGGCTCACCATTGCTACCGGGAGAAGCCGCGTGCCGAGGACGAGGAGGCGCTGAAGGGTGACGATAGGCAGGAGGCCGAGAAAAACAACGAGGCTGCTCGTCTGTGGATCACCGGCCTGGAGACTGTCAACCGAAAGCTTGGGATCGCGCAGGTGATTGACTTGTCCGCGACACCCTTCTTCCTTAGGGGCTCCGGATATGCTGAAGGCACGCTGTTCCCATGGACCATGAGCGATTTCTCGCTGATGGACGCCATTGAATGCGGGATTGTCAAATTGCCCCGCGTGCCCGTGGCCGACAACGTGCCTGGTGACGAAATGCCGCGATTTCGGAACCTATGGGAGCACATTGGCAAGCGCATGCCCAAGAAGGGCCGGGGCAAAGCGAAGAACTTGGATCCGCTGAGTTTGCCCAACGATCTGTATACCGCCCTCGAGGCCCTCTATGGTCACTATGCAAAGACATTCGAGCTTTGGGAGAAGGGTGGGATCGTAGTCCCGCCGTGCTTCATCATAGTGTGTAATAACACTTCAACATCGAAGCTGGTCTACGATTATGTGTCGGGTTTCTATAGAGAGAACGCCGACGGCTCAATGACTCCACAGCCAGGCCGCCTTCCGCTCTTTCGGAACTTCGACGAGCACGGAAACCCATATCCGCGGCCGCGCACACTGCTGATCGACAGTGAGCAGCTGGAATCTGGGGAGGCGCTCGACAAGGACTTCCGCGACATGGCTGCAGACGCTATTGAGCGCTTTCGCAGAGAGATCATCGAACGTACCGGCGACCCTCGACAGGCTGAGAACCTCACGGACCAGGATCTGCTTCGCGAGGTGATGAACACTGTCGGTAAGGAAGAGCGGCTGGGCGAGTCCATACGGTGTGTTGTGTCGGTTTCCATGCTTACGGAAGGCTGGGATGCCAACACCGTTACGCACGTGCTGGGCGTGCGTGCGTTCGGCACCCAGCTCCTGTGTGAGCAGGTGGTAGGACGAGCGCTCCGCCGGCAATCATACGACCTCAACGAGGAAGGGCTCTTTGCTGTTGAATACGCCGACGTGCTGGGCATCCCATTCGATTTCACAGCGAAGCCGGTTGTCGCGCCGCCTCAACCCCCTCGCGAAGTCTTACAGGTCAGGGCTGTGCGCCCAGAACGCGACGATCTCGAGATCAGGTTTCCCAGGGTGCAGGGCTACCGAGTTGAGCTTCCAGGTGACCGGCTGAGGGCCGAGTTCAACGAAGACTTGGTTCTCGAACTGACGCCTGAGCTCGTCGGCCCGTCGATTACCAGAAATGCAGGCATCATCGGCGAGGGAGTTGATCTCAGCCTAGACCACATGGCGGACATGAGACAATCTACTCTGCTAATGCACCTGACCAAACACCTGGTTGAAAGGAAATGGCGTGACCCTGACGAGGCCCCGAAGATGTACCTGTTCGGTCAGCTGAAGCGTATTGCGCGCCAGTGGCTGGATACCTGCCTGGTGTGTAAGGGGGGTACCTACCCGGCTTTGCTCATGTATCAGGAGTTGGCGGACATGGCATGCGAACGCATAACCGCCGGGATAATACCTGCGGCGGCGACCGAGAGTTCAATCAGGGCTGTTCTCGATCCCTACAACCCCATCGGTTCCACGATGTACGTGAGCTTCACCACCTCCAAGCAGAACCGATGGCAGACAGATCCGCGTCGCTGCCACGTCAACTGGGTGATATTCGATAGCGACTGGGAGGCAGAGTTCTGCCGTGTGGCCGAGGGGCATCCTCGGGTCCGGGCCTACGTGAAGAATCAGAACCTAGGCTTTGAAGTGCCGTATCGATATGGCTCCGAAATGCGGCGATACATACCCGACTTCATCGTCCTCGTCGACGACGGGCATGGCGCCGATGATCTGCTTCACCTTGTCGTTGAGATCAAGGGCTACCGAAGAGAGGACGCAAAGGACAAGAGAACCACCATGGAGACCTACTGGGTTCCGGGTGTGAATAACCTTGGCCGCTACGGGCGTTGGGCCTTCGCTGAGCTGAGAGAGGTATACCGTATGGAAGCGGATTTCGAAGCCAAAGTTGAAGCTGAGTTTGGCAAAATGATCGACGCAATCACCGCCCAGGCGACTTCGGAGGTGAGATAGCATGGCCAAGAACCCATCGGGAAAGACGGTTGAGTCTTTTAAACATGACGAGGAAAAGCGCCTGAACATTCCTACGGCCGAGTACCAGTCAGTGATGGGCGATGAAGACTTGAGTCCGATTCGTGTTGCGTATGAGCGCCGCAACCGCGATCTCGATCCCCAGCTCATCTGGCGAGGGAAAGACGCGAAGAACTGGTCGGACCTGATCGTTCACGCGCCGCCGCTCTACATACAGGAAAAAGTCCACCCGAAGGTGCTGATCGACGATCTGATTCTCCACTCCGAACCTGATGAACCGGCAGACGGTGGCCAGCCAAGCCTGTTCGACGACTTCAACGGACTGCCGCACGAGAGGGCGAAGACGGAGTTCTACCAGCACGACGCCAACTGGTCCAACCGGATGATACTCGGCGACAGCCTGCAGGTAATGGCATCACTCGCTGAGCGTGAAGGCCTCCGCGGCAAGGTGCAGTGTATCTACTTCGATCCGCCTTACGGGATCAAGTTCAACTCCAACTTCCAGTGGTCCACGACGAGCCGCGATGTCAAGGACGGGAATGTAGCTCACATCACCCGCGAGCCGGAGCAGGTCAAGGCGTTTCGGGATACCTGGCGCGACGGCATTCACTCGTACCTGACATACCTTCGTGACAGGTTGACCGTAGCGCGCGACTTGCTGGCGGATTCGGGGTCGATATTCGTGCAGATAGGGGACGAGAACGTTCATCGCGTTAGGGCAGTGATGGATGAGGTATTCGGCGACGGCAATTTCGTAAGCCTCATCTCATTTGTGAAGACAGGCGGGCTTGCTCAAGGTTTCATCAAGAACAAATGCGATTACATTGTCTGGTATGCAAAGAGCAGATGCACTGCAAAGTCAAGGCCGGTGTTCTCCAGAAAACTCGCTGGTGGGGATGGCGGCTCGAAATACACAGGCATCGAGCTGAGCGACGGTACCAGAATGACCCTCAGACAGGCGGCAGCAGTGTTTGGGGAATCGTTACCTGAAGGAGCCCGCACTTTCAGGCTCGCTACATCAACGTCAGAAGCGAATTCTGTTGTAGAGACCGCGCTGCCCATAGGATGTTTCAGCGGCAGATGGAAGACTACGGAAAAGGGTATGCAGACTCTCTACGCGGCCAACCGCATAGTACCAAGCAGGACGATCCTCAATTATGTCAGGTATCTTGAGGACTTTCCAGTTCAGGAAGTATCGAATGTCTGGGACGATATAGGGGGGATCCAAAGTCGCTCTGATCCCAAGATCTACGTGGTCCAGACAGCCACTGAAGCGGTGAAACGCTGCATCTTGCTGACCACCGACCCTGGCGACCTCGTTCTCGATCCAACCTGTGGCTCCGGCACGACTGCCTACGTCGCGGAGCAATGGGGCCGCCGGTGGATCACAATCGATACCTCTCGGGTTGCTCTTGCCCTGGCTCGCGCCAGGATTATGGGCGCTCGGTATCCATACTACTTGCTGGCCGATAGTCGCGATGGTCAGCTCAAGGAAGCAGACATTACGCGTACCGCGCCGTCGGAGGCACCCACAAGGGGAGACATCCGCCATGGGTTTGTGTATGAGCGGGTACCGCACATCACTTTGAAGTCGATTGCGAATAACGCTGAGATAGATGTCATCTGGGACGGGTTCCAGGAAAAGCTGGAACCGTTACGGGGGCAGCTGAATCAGGCGCTTGGCGTGAAGTGGGAGGAGTGGGAGATCCCTCGCGAGTCCGAGCCTAAGTGGCCTGAGAAGGCCAGAGACCTGCACGCCAGGTGGTGGGAGCAGCGTATCGCCAGGCAGAAGGAGATCGATGCGTCCATCGCCGCCAAGGCTGAGTTCGAGTACCTATATGACAGGCCGTATGAGGATAATCGCAAGGTGCGCGTGGCTGGTCCGTTCACGGTTGAAAGTCTGTCTCCACATCGTGTGCTGGCGGTAGATGAGAATGATGAGCTGATCGACATTGCGAAGGAATCAGGCGGCGACTACGGGGACGGGCAGAGCTTCGTCCAGATGATTCTTGAGAACCTCAAGACTGCAGGTGTGCAGCAGGCTCACAAGGAAGACAAGATCAACTTCACCTCAATCACGCCCTGGCCGGGTCATTATATCTGTGCCGAGGGCCGATATCTTGAAGCGAATGAAGAGTCGGGCGCTGAGAAGCGCGCCGGAGTCTTCATCGGTCCGGAGTTCGGGACTGTGTCGCGACCAGACCTTGTTGGGGCCGCCCGCGAGGCAGGCGACGCTGGATTCGATGTACTAATTGCCTGCTCCTTCAACTACGATGCTCACTCTACCGAATTCAGCAAGCTTGGGCGGATTCCCGTGCTCAGGGCTCGGATGAATGCTGACTTGCACATGGCCGACGATCTTCGGAACACCGGAAAGGGCAATCTGTTTGTGATCTTCGGCGAGCCGGACATCGATATCCTGGATGCTGAGGATGGCAAGATCCAGGTCAATATCAACGGCGTAGACGTATTTGACCCGAACTCTGGCGAGATACGCAGCCACGACGCCGACGGAATTGCATGCTGGTTTGTCGATACTGACTACAACGAAGAGAGCTTCTTCGTTCGCCACGCCTATTTCCTCGGGCAGCATGACCCGTATAAAGCGCTCAGGACTACGTTGAAGGCCGAGATCAACGAGCAGGCCTGGGAGACGTTGCACAGTAGTATCTCCAGGCCGTTCGACAAGCCGAAGAGCGGACGTATTGCCGTCAAGGTCATCAACTACCTTGGCGACGAGGTCATGAAGGTATTCAGGGTGGAGTGAGGTATGGATTTTCGCATCGCCGATACATTCACTGATAGCCTTGCCCGGCTGACTGGCGAGGAACAGAAGGCGGTCAAGACGACTGCGTTTGATCTGCAGCTTGACCCGGCGAACCCGGGAATGCAATGCCACAAGTTGGAGCGCGCGAAGGACAGATGCTTTTGGTCAGTGAGGGTCAACGATGACATACGCCTCATCGTCCATAGGACAGACAAGTCCCTTCTTCTGTGCTACGTTGACCATCACAATGCAGCCTATAGCTGGGCCGAACGGCGCAGGCTCTCCGTTCACCCCAAGACAGGCGCTGCTCAGTTGGTAGAGATCAGGGAGACGGTCAGGGAGATAGCCATTCCGAAGTATGTTGAGACCCAGGTGGAGACCGCGGCCAGGCCGCCGCTGTTCGCCGACTTCTCCGACGACTATCTGCTGAGCTATGGTATCCCCAGCGAATGGCTGGGCGAGGTGCGAGAGGCCGATGAAGATGCTCTATTGGAGTTGGCTCTCCACTTGCCGGGCGAGGCTGCCGAGGCGCTATTGAGCTTGGCAGTCGGCGAAACGCCTGAGGTTGCGCCCGCTGTGGTGGCCGGTGCGGACCCCTTCGATCATCCCGACGCGCAGCGGCGTTTCAGGGTGATGAACAACGTCGAGGAGCTAGAGCGGGCCTTGAATTACCCGTGGGATAAGTGGGCTGTGTTTCTTCATCCTGCTCAGCGTGAGCTGGTTGAGAGATCCTTCAACGGGCCTGCTCGCGTTTCGGGATCGGCTGGAACCGGCAAGACGGTTGTGGCCCTGCACCGGGCTGTGTATCTTGCACGCAGCAACCCCGATGCGAGGGTGCTACTGACGACGTTCTCCGATACGCTAGCCCACGCACTCAAGGGAAAGCTCGTATCGCTGATCAGCAATGAACCGCATCTGGGCGAACGTCTTGAGGTGCACTCAATGCAGGCAATCGGCCATAGGCTGTATGAGCTGAACTTCGGTTGTCCGAACATCGTTTCCGAGGAGATCATTGAGCAACTACTCCTGGAGGCGACTCGCGAGGCCGAAGTGGATAGGTTCAGCCTGCGTTTTCTGGTGAGCGAGTGGCTGGATGTAGTTGATGCGTGGCAACTCGAAACATGGGAGGAATACAGAGATGTCATGCGCCTGGGGCGAAAGACGCGCCTGCCAGAGCGGCAGAGGGCTGCTCTCTGGAAGGTCTTCAGCCGTGTTCAGGCCGGCCTGAAGGACAAGAATCTCATTACCTACTCCCAGCTCTTCAGCCAACTTGCGTCTTGTTTCGCGGGCAGGCCATCGCCTTTCGAATTCGTAGTTGTGGACGAAGCTCAGGACGTTAGTGTGGCACAGCTGCGCTTCCTTGCCTCGCTCGGCGCAGGACGGCCCAACAGCCTCTTTTTCGCTGGGGATCTGGGCCAGCGCATTTTCCAGCAACCATTCTCATGGAAAGCGCTGGGCGTGGACATCCGAGGACGTTCGAGTGCTCTTCGCATCAACTACCGGACTTCTCATCAGATAAGAATGAAGGCCGATCGACTGCTGGATCCGGAACTGACTGACGCAGACGGCAATCTGGAGAAACGCCGGGGCACGATATCGGTGTTCAACGGGCCTGTGCCGGTCATCCGAGTGCTCGACAGCCAGGACGAGGAGATCGATACGGTCGGCCAGTGGCTTGCAGAACGACTGGAGGAGCGAGTCGCGGCCCACGAGATCGGAATCTTCGTTCGCTCGGCTGCCGAGATCGAACGGGCCCGTGCTGCCGCGGAGGAAGCAGGAATCCCGTTCAGGGTCCTCGATGAGAGACTGGGAGCAACCAGCGGATATGCCTCGGTCAGCACCATGCATCTTGCCAAAGGCCTGGAGTTCCGCGCCGTTGCCGTAATGGCCTGCGACGATGAGGTAATCCCTCTTCAAGAGCGGATAGAGTCAATCGGCGACGAAGCGGATCTTGAGGAAGTGTACAACACCGAGCGCCACTTGCTCTACGTCGCGTGCACTCGTGCACGCGATAACCTGCTGGTAACCGGGGTCAAGCCGGCATCGGAGTTTCTTGACGATTTGTCGATTTGAGAAGATATGGTGAGTTCATTCGATTACTAATTGTCTAGTGCGGAGAGCGGCAGTGGATGGGTCTTGCTCCGCGGATCGAGGCCTCTTGCTGTGAATGAGCAGTCTGAACCTCATAGATGCGGTGCTGAATCATGGGGAGGTGAATAGGCTGTGCCTGATTCTGAACGTCTGGATCCTGAGAAACTGCATCTCGACCCCAAAGAAGCTGCATCCATGTATGCCGACGTTCTACGCAAGCTCAGCAATGATGGGCGCTATGCCGTACTTGCGTACAATGCCAGCAACCTGTCAGACCTCATCAACATAGATCGGGACCGATTACTGAAGGTGCACGGCGTGACAACCGAGTCCGCCAATGAGGTCTTGGAGGTTCGCGACGCGCTGCGTTCGCAACTCACGAGTGATTCGGGGGCCGCACCCCATGTACAGGATGTCTCTGCCCCTATACACGAAGGATGTAGTGATCATCCATGTGAGGAATCGGTGATTCGAGAGCAAGCCTGCAATAACCAAGCTTCTGGGAATTCCGGCCACACGTCGGGCACTGACGGAAAGCCCAGTGACACTCCAACAAAGCGCCATCGGATGGTCAGCCTTCGGGCGTCTCATGCCACGCCCCGTGAGTCCTGTGGTCCGGTTCGGCAATGCGCTGCTCTACCAGAGCGCAACGCGGATGAGCCTGAGCCCTGGAGCATTTTGCGGAGGTCTCTGGGTAGGCTGCGCCGCCGGAGCGAGCCTGGTGATTCTGTTCGCGTAGCCGACCTAGGTCTTGGCGACGAGGATATCGCCTGCCTCCGTAGCATTGCCATTCTTCCAGACGATTCCCTGGACGATTTGCTCAGCCTTGCCCTGGGCGTGATCGCGGACTCGGGCATTTCTGCTGCTGCATTCCGTGCCATACAGGCCAGATGTCCAGGTTGGGCTGCTCTCGAAATACGCGATCTGCCGATTGTGAGCGAGGCGGATGTTCGAGGGATGGAAAACTGGGATCCGCGGGCCATCGGCGTTCAGCTGTGTGCTGCCAGCGACCTAAGAGCCATGGGCATACGCAAACTGGGTGATTCCACGCGGCTTAGTGAACGCGACATCATCATGGAACAAGGGTTTGGGCTGCACACGCTTAGGGACATCGGTCTCATGTGGCGGCTGCGGGGTTACGTCTCACACGCAAGGGCAACGATGCCGCTTGATCTGCACTCTAGCTACGATCATTACATCGACCACATAATGAGAGTGGCCGACCTAAGTGGACAGACGGCAAAGATATATGAGTGGCGTCGGGGCTTGCGCGACGGCGAACGCCGAACCTTGGAGGATATCGGCAATGAGCTGGGAGTCACCCGCGAGCGGGTCAGGCAGATCGAGAAGGCCGCTGACAGTCGATTCGCCCTATCAGCGAAGCACAAGAAGCTTGACGCCGCATTTCATCTCATGAGAAGCATCGTTGAGGACGGCGGCGGGGCGTGTGCTGCGGACGAGATGGCTGCGAAGCTTGCGAAGTGGCTGGCGTGGCCCTTGATTCCCCAGGCTGCATGTGTGGAAGCCCTTGCGTCCCTTAGCCCATCATTGCACATTTCAAGGAAGCCGCCGTCTATCGTGACTCAGCCGTCGTATCCATGCCTGAGCTGCACCGATGCCACAGCAGCGATTGCTGACGCAGTGGACGCGTTCGGTGGCGCGCTAGATGCTGACGAATGCATCGGTATAGCTCAAGCATCGACGGCGAACGCTTGTGCGGGATGCGCGGCAGGCAAGACTGTGTTCTCCAGAGGGTATGTTCTTCTGAAGGCTTCGATTCACACAGGACTCCGCGTAGAGGGGAACATGATCTGCACTCCACTGGAGTGGGCCAGACGGTTTGGCCGGCCTACTGAGGCAGTAGAGGCGGTATTACGCAGCGCTGGACGAGCCATGCACTTCACAGAGGTAGCTGCAGAAATCCGTAAGGTGGGTCGAGAGGCTCCTGACAACAATGTACACGCCATACTGGATAGGTGCTCCGAAGCTCTTCTCTGGGATAGAGGCGCTTTCATCCACCGAGACCTAGTGGTCATGCCTAATGAGCCTATGCGACTGGTAGAGGACGACATCATTCGGCGGCTCATCGGTGGGGTGCCGCTGATTTCGGTCAGTGGCGTGTTCAGGGCACATGAAGTATCGCTAAAGGAGCATGGCATACCGACGGATCGGGCTCTTTACAGCTGTCTTCGCCTTTCGCCAAGCGAGGAGCTAGCATATACTGATTATCCATTCGTGGTGCTCAGGCGATCCGGGCCGGATCGGCCAAGCCTATTCGCTGTGCTTGAAGAATTTGTGCGGAGCCGGCCTGACGGCGCTACCGTCGCCGAGATAAGGGGTTACCTCATTGATACGATCTGCATCAACAGCGCTCTTGTAGGCAATTACATATCAAAAATACCGAACACTGTTAAGACCTCGGAAGACGTGTTTGGCCACATCGATCACGTAGGCATAGGGCCTGCCGAACCTCAGCCAGCAGGCGATTGCGTGGATTCTGACGGGGCATTCGACTGGGATCATGAGAAGCAGGCAGCACTCGAGGGTGCCGCACTGTCCCACTACGGGGCGCGAAGGGCACGGGGCATGTTGTACGGCCTTGTCGATGGGGTGATGCAATGCGATTACCTCCCGGCGCTTCCACAGGGAATTCCGTGGACTCCTGCACTCATGGCCAGATTGCTGAAAAGCTCAGATAGGTTCCTTGTAGCGGGGTCAGGGGTAGGTGTGTTCGTTCCAGTGCCCAACATCGATGCGATTGCGAACGCAGACGAACTGGCTCAGCTCATCGATACAGCGCCAGAGGCGGGAGTCAGCTGTGAGGAACGCTCCGAATTCGGTCTGCCCGAGGTCGACGAGGAATCCCACAAGCTGTCTGACCAGCCGACCCATATAGGCGAGTCGGATAACGAACTCACCTCTACCTATGCTTGCACCGTCACCGCGGTTGGTCCCCCCACCGACTGGCTTGCTGGCGACCTGGAATCGCTACGACCGATAGCTATCGACGCCTCCCGCTGCACGACGTTGGCGGATTTCGAGGCCTGTCTTCAGCGAGTAGTCTGCGATGCCCGTTTTCTTGGTCGGATCGAAATGCTGGATGATCAGCTGAATGTCTTGATCGACGCGGTCGCGGTTGAGCTTGAGAGCGCGAGCAGTCCAAGACTCTGCGCAATCCGTCTGGCGGACGATTACCCGTGCGCCGTCTCATATGCGCTGTCACACATAGCTGCTGCCGAATATGACAGAGGCACGGTGTGGCCAATGGTTGTGCGGCGTCTGCGCATGGAAAGTTACTCTACGTTGTACTCGTTGGCTGAGAGTATCGAGATCTGCCAGCAGCGGTACTCGTTGGCTAAATCTGACATAAGCGAGCGGCAGCGCTATGTATCAGCAATCCTATTCCAAACTGGGATCCCCGATTCATGTATCTCCGAGTTCATCGAACTCGTACAGCGCGACTATACTCAGCGTGGCATTGTCACACCTCGTAATGTGATTGGGCATTTCCGGGAGGAACTGCAAGCGAGGCGATGGCGTGAGTTGCAGTACCAGCTATCGGAGCCGGTGCTCGACTTCTTGGAGTACGGCCAGGACTGGGCGGAACAATGGATTGTTGTTGCCGCTGCGTTTTTGGGTTCCAGGTCAGATCTATCACCCGAACTGCGACAGCTAGCTCCCAGCAGGCTCATGCGGGCGCTTGAAGCCTGGGCGAAGCCAGAAGTCGCGGTTGCGCTCGAACAGGAAGAGCCCAAGACTCAGCGGCCAAGGCATGCGAGGCCCCACACGCGTCTAGATTTCGGCAGGCGGGCCATATGTGTACGCGTTGGGGAACGGTACTTGGAAGGCAAGTTCGGGTCGTCCGGCGATCATTTGCGAGCGATATTGACAGACTCGCAGGGGAATGCCGTGAGGGCGTTCACTCTCGACGCTTCGCTGACAACCGAAGGTGTGATAGCGCGTTCTCTCGAATTTCCGTTACCCACGATTGAAGGGCCGATCAAGCTGGACATTGAGTATGCCGGCACCGTGCTGGAGTCATATCCGGTAGAAGCACTGGCGGCCGATTCCCCGTGCATGGCGTTTTCGCACTCCGGCGAGTTCATCGGGCGCGACCTGTTGGACTACGGTGGCGCATGGATGGTTGTACGGAAGGGCACGCGAGTGCTACCTGAGCAGGCAGTGAAGTCCAGAGACCGGCTGGCGGATCACGAGCAGTACGAGCTAGTCTGGCTCAGCACCGACGAGTGCGGTCGGGATGGGCTTGTCGTCGAGTATCGCGATCTCAAACGGACGTTTGAAGTAAACCCTGGGCGTGTTCGCGAAGGAGTGGCCTTGGGTGGCGGGGACAGAGTCGAGGGTCTGTTTATCAATGGACAGCCTGTATACTCAGACCGTCTACCTGTTGTAGCAGTAAGAGGCGCACGTAGTAGTCGCGATGACGTGGATGACCAATATGGTGTGCGGGTAGTGGTCGATTCGCTCATTCAAGGCAAAAGAGTGGGAGAAATCTCGCCTGATGATTGTGGCTATCTGACCGAAAAGGATGGCAGTGTCAGCCTCGACACTGTGGTGGAACTGATGGATGTGCCATCTGACGATCCGGTGATGGTGACTATAGAGTGGATAGATCCCCTTGGCGAGCCTAGATCCATCTCTGTGACTCGTATGCCTGGCTTTGCCGTCTTCTTCGAAGACTGGGTCATTGTTCCGTGCAAGACCCCCAGGGTACAAGCTGAGGTCGTCGTACCAGATGGATGGGAGCTAGACCCAGGAGCAGGAACCCGAGTCACTAGCTCAGACAACGACGGCAGCCTGCTCGAGGTGGACACAGGGCACCATGCACCGCACGCGTTCTTGAGACTCGGAGAGACAAGCCTGCGTGCCGACATTGAGATTCCCAAAGTACAGTGGCGATTTGACTGGAGTTCGGGGATTGCGGACTCGCGTTGGCGTTCTGAGCCAGCAGATATCTGGCTGGAAGACATATTGAGTAGCGAGCGGCAGACGTTAGCCGTGATGACTACTGCAGAGCGACCTCCGAAGGTGACACTAGAGGCGGAACCGACCGCCTATCGAAGTATGCCTCGGGCGTTGGGGAGCAGAGTAGTGGAGTTCGACATCGGGGAATTGGCTGATATTGTTAGGAGCAATCCCCCTGCGGTTAAGTTGCAGCTGGTGCTAGTGGATCAAGGCACAACGAGGAACCTGCGGGTGCCGGTGGCCACGATTCGTGGCGACTGGGTGCCCGATCAGCCTAATGCTCGGCTATCGGGGAATCAGCCACACGAACGGATCGAGTTGACTTGGATGGGAGCAGGCCCGCGCCGTCAGACCGCTGCTAACCTCCGACCTGCCTGGACGCCCAGAGGGCAGTCCTACGAATCAACGATACCCGCGAATGGGCGCTCGTGCGTGTTTCCGGCCGCCGGCGCTATACCTGGCCCGTACTCACTTAGCCTCGTTAACTCAGATGAGCAGCTATGGGGCGGGGGACTCGATGCTTATCCAAAAACGCCAGTCTGGGTATCCCGTGGAGAGACGCAGGTTCGCGAGTTTCAAGCCAGACGGCAACGTTGGTCATTTTTCTGCTCGGGCCATGTCTATCCGCATGACAAGTGCGCTGGCTTCGAAGGAATCGTCATGAGAAATCGGAACGGTATTTCGATAGACAGAGTGCCCCTAAAGCATTGCGACGGCGGGCGGTTTGAGCTGGAGGTTGACGCGCCACGCGACGAGATCAGCGCAATAGGTGTCTGGGCACCGGGCGATAGCGGCCCTTACCGTTTCGTCGCCGTAGGACGTTGCCCCGAAGCTTTCCAGACTCTCAGCATTCACTCCGTACCTCGCTGGGTTAACCTCTTTGATGATGATCCTGGCCGTCTGCGAATGTGGATTGCAAGATACGACGTTGATCACATCCTGGTGCCCCCGGCCTCCGCGAAGAAGATCCTTGAGCAGTTGGTGGGCGGCTCGCGCGAGGTCGAATTCTCGCTTGACAGCGACAGGTTTCCGGGTACAGTCACTCTCATCGCTATTCCAGGCAGTGACAGCGAATTCGAGTTTGACTTTCCCAATGGCATGGTCATCTGCCTAGAAGAACGCTGCCCCGGACGTGGCAAGGCAATATCCAAGACTACCTGGGATGCGGATCATTACAACCGCAGGAACTGCAAGAGATTCACCGTACACCGTGAGCGCGTTCGCGCACAAGTACTCATCGAGATCGGCCTCGGAAGCATCCTGGATCAAGTTAAGCAGGGTGGTACGTCCATAGACGCCTACGCCCGCGTAATTGCTGACAGCTGCTTCAGGCCGCTTGGAGCCATCAATGGTGTGGACATGCACAACCCTACCGGCCTCGCCGAGCTGCTGGTGCGGGCATACGCGCGGCGATGTCGTGCGCTAATGGATGAGTGGGGCTTTAGGGAGGAGAAATCGCATGAGCATACATCCGATCAGGACTAGCCGTGCCATTGAAGAGGCGTACTGTGGGTACCTGGAGACCACTTTTGAGCTGGCAGATAGCAACCTTCGGAGTCAGCTTGGCGCTAGGCTCAGAGAGAAGGGTAGACTGGTGCGTGGCCCAATGGTTCAGGCAACGATGCCGTTTAGGAAAGCCGCTAGTCTATCAGACCTTGTGGGCGAGCGAGTCCTGTCTCCGCTGTTTCTGCGTTACCCGTTCGAGACGCTCGAACGGCCACTTTATCGACACCAGGAAAACGCCATACGCAAGATGGTTTCGGGCCAACGGAATATTGTTGTGGCCACCGGTACGGGTAGCGGGAAGACCGAATGCTTCATGATACCTATTGCCAATCATCTGATGCTGGAGCATGAGGCGGGAACTCTCGGGCCCGGCGTGAGGGCGCTTCTGCTGTATCCCATGAATGCGCTAGCAAATGACCAGGTAAAACGCCTCAGAGACTTGTTCGGCCCATTCCCTTTCATGACCTTCGGGCGTTATACAGGAGAAACCCCGAACAAGAAGCAAGAGGCGCTTGATGCCTATCGGAACACCTTCAAGCGCGACCCGCTGCCTAACGAGATGATTTCTCGAGAGGAGATGAAAGTAAACCCACCTAACGTATTGATTACGAATTACGCAATGCTGGAGTACCTGCTGCTTCGCCCCGCCGATAACGTCTTTTTTGACGGCGCCAGCGCCAATCATTGGCGCTTTGTTGTGCTGGATGAAGCCCATACGTACTCAGGTGTGAAGGGCATGGAGACCGCAATGCTCCTTCGCAGAGTCAGGGATCGTGTGGTAGATGGAGTCGTCGGAAGGCTGCAATGCGCGGCTACTAGCGCTACGCTTGGCAGAGGACTCGACGATGCACCTGAGATCATGCAGTTTGCCTCACAGCTCTTTAGCGAGCCATTTGAGTACTACCCTAACGATGTTGACAGGCAGGACCTGATTGTCGCTGAGCGGGAGCCGGTGGACCGCGCGAATGTATGGGGCAGTCCCGATAGGGCTCTTTATGGGGCGTGGCATGACATATTGCTGCGACAGCGTGATGAGACGCGCACGGTGAGCGAATTAGCCGAAATCGGCACAATGCACGGCGTGGGCGCTGGCATTATCACCCAGGCCCTTGCGGAAAGCGCTTCGTGTGTTGACTCGTTCCTTTTCAAGGTACTGTCCGGAGATGAGCGGATTATCTGTGCGCAGGAGTTGCTTTCTGATGACCCACTCAGCATCCGTGAGCTGGCCATTGCGATGTTCGGTGAAGATGTAGACATCGACGAAGCAGAGCAGTGCACAGTGGCCATGGTGAGTCTTGCCGTACGGGCCAGGTCTTCGTCGGATGATCGCCCGCTGTTGCCTGCGCGATATCATTTGATGTTGCGGGCTCTGAGCGGGGCCTGGGTTTCGTTCGCTCCTACTCCAAGAGTGCATCTTGACCGAGTCAGTCAAGTCGCCATCGGCACTGGCACGGCAATGTCGTATGAGCTAGGTGTGTGCTACAGGTGCGGAGCGGCGTACATACTGGGCATAAGAGAAGAACAGGAATCACGCCCGGGATGGCGCTTGGTGCCCGCTTCATCAGAAGACATGTCAGCTGCCTACTACGCGGTGATGGGTTCCGAAGATGTTTCGGCTGCGACTGTCGATGAAGATGAGGACCCTTTGCAGCCAGGCACAGCAGGGGCGATACATGAGCTGTGTCCACTGTGTGGAGACATGAGACGAGTGGACTCCCTGGGCTTGGGATGTAGCTGTGGGGCAGATCGAATTCGTCTGCTCGAAACCAAGCGAGCCGGCAGGGTTGTCAGCACGTGCGTGGTTTGCGGCGCCCGTAACACGCGGCACGGGATCGTCAGAGACATCTCGGCTACGCCTGAGGCAGCCGCAAGCGTAATCACTACAGCCCTCTATCAGGAACTCCACCAGGACGAACACACCTCCATATCGATCTCGCAGGAGCCCTCACCTGAACCCGAACATGACGATGAAGGATGGGAAGTCGCTACCCGTCCTGAGGCGCCTTCCCCCGTCGACGCCAAGAAGATACTGGTCTTCTCCGATAGCAGGCAAGACGCGGCATACTTTGCTCCGTATATTCAGGACACTTACAACCAGATGCTCAGGCGCAACATTGTGCTCTGTGCTGCACGAGAGGCGATTGCCGCATCACCCGACCTTCCCCTAATGGTGTCCGATCTGTGGGATGAGGTCGAGCGAGTGTGGTCGCCACTCACTCAACAAGGTCAGGATACGCGCCGTCAGGCGCGCATCGATGCTCAAACATGGGTTCTTCACGAATTTGCAGGACGAGATCGCCATTGCCTTGAGAGCCTTGGCCTCATCGGGTTTGATCTGCAGCGACCTGCCGGCTGGCAGCCTCCGCCATACTACACAGTCAAGTGGGGCCTAACCGATGCCGAAATATGGGACCTGTACCATGTCATGCTTGATTCTGTTAGGGCTGTTGGGGCTATCAGTACACCCAAGGGTGTTAATGAGAGAGACGAGATATTCGAGCCCGGCAACCTAGCCCAGGCGATGCGACTTAGCGGGCGCAGCCGAGACATCAAAGCATGGCGGCCTAGCGCACGGTCGCTGGCCAACAAGAGATCTGACTACTTGGTGAGGCTAGCGCGCAGGATCGGCCTCCCCGGGGCAGCTGAGGATTGGGCCGAGGCTCTCCTTGATGGCATGTGGAACAGAGACCTCAGGCCGGGCAGTACGGGGGGCATGTGGAGTGGTTACTTCCAGACGGTTGGTGATGCGAGGAATAGCACGATTGCTTTCCGATTGGAGCCGTCCAAATGGATTGTCATGGCTTATGGAACCCCGCGGAGCCCCCAGTGGTACGCGTGCAACCAGTGCGGTAAGCTAACCCTTCGAAACGTGAGGGGAGTGTGCCCCCAGTACAGATGTACAGGCACGCTAGCGCCCAGCGATGTTGCTCGGCGGCTGGAGTCCAACCACTACGTCCGACTGTATGAGAGCAAGGATCTTCCTCGGCGAATGCGGGCAGAGGAGCATACTGCTCAGTTGACTCCCGGCAGGGCGGCCCAGTCACAGATAGACTTTCAGGAAGGGCGCATCAATGTCCTTAGTTGTTCGACTACGTTCGAACTAGGGGTGGACCTGGGCGACCTCGAGGTGGTTCTGATGAAGAACATGCCGCCCTCTCCAGCCAACTACGTGCAGCGCGCGGGGCGAGCCGGCCGTAGAACCAAAACCGCCGCCATGGTTGTGACATATGCCCAGAATCGGCCGCATGACGCGTTTCATTTCAGAAACCCGGCCAGGATGATCAACGGGCACATTGCCCCGCCGCATTTTGGTCTCGACAATGAGAAGATACTGCTTCGTCACGTGTACGCCGTTGCCCTGGCAGAATTCTGGCGTAGCCATCAAGACTACGTTGATAAGGTGGAGCATTTCTTCTTTCGTGATACCGATGCCGCTGGAGTCGATGCCCTTGGCGCGTTTCTGGCCGAGCGGCCTGAACGGGTTAAGACTAGGCTGAGAAGGGTCATCCCGGACGGCATGAAAGAGGCAGTAGGCGTAGATTCGTGGGGTTGGGTTGACCGCCTCTTCGCGCCGGTGGAATCCCATGAGCCGGGACCGCTCGCACTGGCTCGGGCCGAGGTGGAGTCCGATATGCGAGCACTCAAGGAAAGGCGGCGAGAGCTATTCGACAGGGACAAGCCCACGGACAACGTTACTAGATTGATGAACACAATCATGAAGCGCAACCTAATCAACTTCCTGGCTAGCAGGAACGTGCTTCCCCGGTACGGGTTCCCAGTTGACGTAGTGGAGCTGAACCTGAAACTCAATCACTATTACAAGGACGATGATGTTGAGCTTCAGCGCGATCTTCGACTCGCGGTGTCAGAATACGCTCCCGAGGGACAAGTCGTAGCTGCAGGCAACGTATGGACCAGTCGGTATCTGCAGAAGATGCCGCAGCGCCTCTGGTTGCGATACTACTATGGGATGTGCTCACAATGTCAGAATCATGTCGCAAAGCTGGATGTCGGGGACAGCAACCAGATGGCTACTTGCGCCGTCTGCGGCGCCCGCGTCAAGTGCACTGATACGTTTGTCGTGCCGGAGTTCGGTTTTCTAGTTGATACATCAGAACCGCAGAAGGCCGGAAGTCAGAGACCAGAGAGGACATTCTCCTCGAGAGTCTTCTTTTCGGGCCTAGGTACCGAGAGCGAGGAGCAGACGCTCGAAATGCCCGGCGGGACGGTGATGGTCAGTACATCAAGGGAAGGCAAGTTGGCAGTCGTCAATGAGGCTAGAGGGGCCCAGTTTCGTATATGTCAGTCCTGCGGCTACGGGGTGATCGGTACAGACAAGATCGCCAGGACGGCCCACATCAACGCCTATGGTAGAGAGTGCAGAGGCAAGTTCATCCGTGCTGCGCTCGGACATGAGTTCCGCAGTGACATCGCCAGAATCAGATTCGGACCACACGCCCCGGTAAGTGAGGGCTTCTGGTATTCGATGCTGTACGCCCTAATCGAAGGAGCATGCCTCGCGCTCGATATCGAACGCCTAGAGGTTGACGGATGCATTCAGCGGGGCGACGCCGCAGGGCACGATACTAATCTGATCCTATTCGACTCGGTACCCGGAGGAGCAGGCCATGTACAACGACTTAGGTCTTTGGAAGCACTGTACAGCGCACTGGAAGCTGCCCTTGAGAAGATGGCCTCATGCGAATGCGGCGATGAGTCAGCCTCCGGCAGCTGCTATAGCTGCCTGCGCAACTACAGCAACCAGTTCTGCCACGACAAGCTCGATAGAGGGTTGGTGATACGGTTCCTAACTGAACTGGGGTTTGGCAAGTGATAGTGCCTGACAATCTGGCGCCGGTTGTGGTTGTTACACTCGAACTAGGGGCTGCTTACGCGTCACAGGGCGGGAAGATGCCTCGAGACTCATAATCCCTACAAAGAACTCGTTTCATCTGAGAGAAGGCCTACATCATGCCCATTGAGACCGCAGTATGGAAGCTAGGATCGCAGCTCGAGAGGATTTCCCCATCGGCGCTAGACAAGGAGAACACACTTGAAGACTGCATTGCAGCAGATCCGTCAATCATCGATGGCGACATTTTGAACAGGCCTTCTACGACGAACTCGAGGCCAACGTGCCTGAGACTGTGAACACCTCGCACCGCCTCATACTTGTCGCATCGGAGTTGGACCCAAGTTCAGAGCGGATCATCGACTACCTGGCAGACAACTATGGCGTACCAGTCAACGCCGTGTTGTTCCAACACTTCTCCTACTGCGGGCGTGAGTATCTGATGCGCACCTGGCGCCGCGGCCCGATGGAGATAGCTTACAGAGTCCATCGAGGCTCAGAAGAGACATGGAACGGGCGCGACTACTACGTGTCTCTTGGGGAGACCGATACCCGATCATGGGATGACTGCATGAGGTACGGGTTCATCTCAGCGGGCGGAGGTCGATGGTACACCAAGACTCTCTTCATGCTTGGCCCCGAAGTGCGCGTGTTTGTGTGTATCGCGAAGCTTGGGTATGTCGGTGTGGGAGTCGTCGAACGTCCGGCTTGCCGCGTCACAGAGTTCGCGGTCAAAGTAGATGGAATCGATATGCCGATTCTGGATGCTCCCCTGAAGGCAACAGAGATGGGCAAGGATACCGACAACCCCGATCTGTGCGAGTATCTCGTCGGAGTCAGATGGATACGTTGCTTGCCGCGGGAGCAGGAGATATGGGAGTGGGGCATGTTCGCGAGCCAGAACAGCGTATGCCGACTTCGTAACAAGTTCACTCTGGAGCGACTACTGAAGAGATTCGACATAGAGGACTGAGTGGAGTCAGTCCGTGATCCACACTGTTTGGGAGGTGCGGACCACACCAATGAGTACTCCTGCTATGGTCTTCATGCACACTGCCTGGATGGAGAGGTACGATGGTGAAGACAAGACTCCTCCTCGTTGTGGAGGCAGTTTCGTTGAGGAAAACGGTTGGGGCGGGGAAATGTTCAACTTCAGAGATGAAGATGGTCTTGTCTATGGCTATGCTTGCGGCAAGGGGCATCGCATCAATATCGATCGGCTTGGAGCTAATCCGGACGATGAGGCTATCGACGGAGTACTAGTCATATGGACAGCCACCGGTCCGGGCGGTGGCGTGTTGATTGTGGGATGGTATGAGAACGCCACGGTGTATCGCGAGTATCGTACGGATCCAGAGTTGGGCTCCCGGGTGGTCAACAGCGAAGTCATAATGTACAGCGTCGTGGCCCGCTCAGAGGATGCATGGCTGATACCGCCCGAAATGCGGGCTTTCCGGGTGAAGACAGGGAAGGGATGGAAGGGCCAGTCCAACGTGTGGTACGCTGACGGGCCACATCATGAGAGCTTCCGCAACGAGGTACTCCGGTATGTAGCGACCCAGAAGGCTGCATTTCTCGAGGCGCACAGACCTCTCCGTGATCCCTGCATCCATTCGCGAGATCGTCGAGAGGTCGAGCGGATCGCAGTACAAACCGTTACTGATCACTTCAGGAAGAACGGATACTCGGTACGGTCAGTTGAATCTGACAACGTTGGGTGGGATCTGGAGGCCGCCAGAGGCAGGGAATTGCTGCTCCTCGAGGTCAAGGGCCTAGCGGGAGATAACATAAGTGTTCAGCTTACTCCCAATGAGTACGAACAAATGATCCGGCATAGGTCGGAGTATCGCGTGTGTGTCGTAACGGGGGCAGGCAGCGCAGAACCGTCATTATGGGTGTTTGCTGATGTCAACGGGGAGTGGAGAAGCCTTGACCAAATGAGAGTCACATTCCGGAGCCACATATGAGGACTGGGAGGGCACATCGTTGGACATAAAGACGATATTGAACCTTATCGACCTGGGCAAGATCGCATTGCCTGAATTCCAGCGTGGCTATGTATGGAGTCGCGACCAGGTTCGCAGTTTCATGGATTCGTTGTACAGAAGACATCCTACTGGCAGTCTCCTTATCTGGAGCACTACGCGCGAGACTGCAAAGGCAAGGGGGGATTCGGACGGGTACGGGGATACCGTCGATCTGCTTCTGGATGGGCAACAGAGGATGACGACTCTGTATGGCATTGTGCGAGGGAGACCGCCAAAGTTCTTTGACGGAAATGACAGGGCGTTTACGGGGCTGTATTTCAACCTCGATGAGGAGTCTTTCGAGTTCTATGCGCCGGCCAAGATGAAGGACAATCCCTTATGGGTGAGCGTGACAGCGGTCATGAAGCACGGTGCTGCGGAAGCTGTCAAGCCGTTCCTTACGTCGCCGGACCTACTGCCCCGGGCTGCGGTCTACCTTGACCGGCTCAACAAGCTCAACAAGATAGTCGACACTGACATTCATATCGATTACGTGACAGGAGAGGACATGTCCATTGACATCGTTGTCGACATCTTCAATAAGGTCAATAGTGGCGGAACTAAGCTATCCAAGGGCGATCTGGCACTAGCCAAGGTGTGTGCTGAGTGGCCAGATGCCAGGGAAAGCATGAAGGCCCGTCTCGCCAAGTGGCAACGGGCCGGATTCTCTTTTACGTTGGACTGGTTGCTCCGCAACTTAACTACTGTTCTGACAGGAGATGCCTTGTTCTCGGCCTTGAGAAGAGTAGATTCATCTGCAGTCCAGGAAGGACTCGACAGGACAGAGCGTGCTGTGGATTACCTTCTAAACTTGGTCTCCGGTCGTCTGGGGCTTGATCACGATGCTGTCCTCGGCGGCAGATATGCGTTTCCTGTAATGGCGAGGTACATCGACATGCTCGGCAGGTCACATCCAGATTACCGTGAGCAGGGGAAACTGCTCTATTGGTACACACATTCGTTCCTCTGGGGACGCTTTGCGAGTTCTGTTGAATCCCGTCTGAACCAGGATCTCCGCCTGGTAGACGGTTCGCCGGAAAGCATCGATCGCTTGATCGACCAGTTGCGCCGATCGCGCGGGGGACTTGAGGTCAGGTCCGAAGACTTCGATGGATGGAGCCTCGGGGCGAGGTTCTACCCGATGCTATATCTCATGACCCGAACCTGCCGCTCCAGGGACTGGGGTACCGGTAGCGAGTTATCCGCCCATCTTCTCGGGAGGGGAAGCACTCTTAACGTTCACCATGTGTTCCCCAAGTCAGTGCTTTACAAAGCCGGCTACTCACGTCCGGAGGTCAATGCCATTGCCAATTTCTGTTTCCAGACGCAGGAGACCAATCTCGCTCTTGGCAACAGGATACCCGAAGACTACTTTCCCGAGGTGGAAAAGAATCATCGGAGTGCTCTTGAATCCCAGTGGATACCCATGGATCGTGAGCTCTGGTCAGTTAAGAACTACCGACGTTTTCTCGCGGCACGCCGAGAGCTTCTCGCTCGTGGTGCCAATCGCTTCCTAGATTCACTGCTCGCCGGTGAGATCGGATTGCCTGACCTGGCTGCATTGCCTGAGGGAACGGTTGCAGCCGAGCAGATGCTGCCCGATCCCGAGCTCACTGATCTCAAGAGGTGGCTTGAGGAACGTGGTATGCCTATGCCCAGCTTCCACTTCGAGGTCGTGGATCCCGAAACGGGCGACGTTGTGGCCAATGTAGATGTTGCGTGGCCTAGCGGCGTTCAGTCGGAACTGAGTGGACCAGTGGCGCTAATTCTGGATGGTGTCCAGGAAACGGCAGCGCCTCTTAGTCAGATTGGGTATAGGGTATTCACCAGCGTGAAGAGACTGCAATCATACCTCACGGACGTGCTCGACGGCGAGCACAGCTAGCACGTCGGTCAAGGCAAGCGCCCCGCGTCTGGGAGCGGGAGCCGGTGTAGGCAATCAGCGTTCGGCTCGAAAACGGAGGTTGCCCGGGTGCCATCCGCCCAGGCAACCTCAGCTGGTCGCGTGCATGGCTGCGTTAGGACGAACCGGGCTAGCGCCTATTCTGATTCCACCACAGTGAAGCGCCATTCATCGGAATTGCCCTGCATATGTATGCCCGTCGGATGGTCTGTTACGCAGGTGACGCGCCACTTGTACTCATTCCCTCGTGCCAAGATCCCATCTGGCACCTGGGTACTGCTTGACCCTGGGGCATACGGGCCCAACCATGCCGTCTTTCCAGCATTAGCTTGCCGGAGGCCTACATACACGCGGTCGACTGCTGCGGGCACCTGGTACTTGAGCATCGGATTCAGCGTACGCACTGATGCCCCATCGCTGGGAGCGACGAGCCCGGGGCACTGAATGCCCGTGAACATGTCCAGTGAAATATCGAACGAGAGGATGCCGAATTCCCCTGAATCATAGTCCACTGTCTGCCTGTACGTGCCGGGCTCAGGCTCGCTTGTGTTCCACCAGGCACTCCAGCTATCTGTGCCATCTTCATGGGGGTACATGGGTCTCGGGATCCCGGTCTGAGTCAAGACCGCCCCTGATACTATAGACCGCCCAGCGGGCGGGGATGCCGCGAAGCTCAGTTGCCACGAGTTCGGGACCCACCTGCCAATTGCACAAGTGCTCTTGAATGCTACATTCTGTGAGGCTGCCACGACGCGCCGGCTCAAACCGCTGGATAGGCCGTCGGCGTTGTAGGCCTGCACGCTGTACCAGTAGGGCCGGCTCGCCGTGGCGGAGGCATCCTCATATGTCGTCGCGTGGACAAGACTGTCGCTGAGGAGCGACAATGGCTCCAGCTCCCCTTTGGACCTGTATATGAGATAACCCACTGCGCTCTCTGATAGGGTGTTGGGGTTCCAGCTCAGATGCACTCGCTTGCCCTCAAGGTACGCATGAACCCCGGTTGGCGCCGATGGGGGCAGTGTCCATGTGACCTCCACGCGGAGAGACCCGTTCTCAAAGATAATTCGTGCAAAGGTGGTTTCATTAGGATTCACAGTCACCTGAGTGTCGCCTTCCAGAGCCAGGGATCCATCGGATCTGCGGAGCTCTATTTCAATAGGCCAGGTCATTGCGGCAATATCGGAGAAAAGTGCTGATCCGGAGTTACTGGACATCTCAAGGTCGTGCCGAACTGAACCGACCACGGGATTGAGGAGTGCGACCGTTCCTGACACTATACCAAGCCGAGAATCGAACTCCACGGTGATGTGCAGTGAGCCGGTTATCAGGCTCATCTCCAGAGTAACCGATGAGATCTCATTAGCCTTAACTATGAATACGGAGCTTGCGGCGCACACTGCATGCCCGGCCTGGTTCTTGCCAACTACATCGATTCGCCATTGCCCTATTGCAAGACCCTCAAAAGTTGCGGTGATCTCATCCGCATCCACTGGCACCGACCTGCTTACTGTGACGCCACCTTTGGTTAGGGTGAAGACAAGTTCCGTTATGGCAGTGTCGAATGATGACAACGCCTGTCCCTTCGGTCGGAACATGTCCGGTATCTGGGTCCTGACCACAACAGAACCTTTCTTCGTAGGCCCGGGCGTGGAACTGCCCGAGCAGCCACTTACGGCACACATGATCGCGATAAGCGACACAATCAGAATGGCCTTCGCTACTGGACGAGTTGACATTTGCGCCCCTCCTCCCGAAACAGGAATTGCTTCAGCCGATCATGTTGCCGCTCCTGGAATCGGTTCGTGACGGCAACGAATACAGCATCTCCGAGCTGGTGGACCTGCTTGCCGACAGGTTTGAACTCACGCCTGCAGAGCGGAATGAACGAGTTCAGAGTGGCATGACAAGGTTCAGAGACAGAGTGCACTGGGCCAACACGTATATGAAGAAGGCCCTTCTGCTTGAAAGTCGCGGGAGGGGCAGGATCCGCATTACTCCGCGTGGCCTGGAGCTGCTGCAGGAGAACCCCAAACGGGTAGACAGCAAACTACTGATGCGGTATCCAGAGTACGTGGAGTTCGCCTCGCCTCGCGGCGATAGTCACGGCAAGGGAGCAGGTGCTCAGGACGAAACGCCTGTAGACCGGACTCCGCATGAGACTATGGAACTGGCGTATCGCGAGATGAAGGAGTCGCTCGCACAGGATCTGCTCGCGCGAGTCAAGACGTGTTCGCCTGGGTTTTTCGAAAACCTTGTGTTGGACGTCCTAGTGGCCATGGGGTATGGAGGTTCCAGGGATGACGCTGCCCAATCAGTAGGCCAGACTGGTGATGGGGGGATCGATGGCATCATCAAGCAGGACAGACTCGGTCTAGACGTCCTGTACGTGCAGGCGAAACGGTGGGAGAACACAGTGGGACGCCCCGTTGTTCAAGCGTTCGCCGGAAGTCTGGATGGTGTCAAAGCGCGCAAAGGGGTGCTGATCACGACCTCACGCTTCTCGAAGGATGCCACTGAATATGTGGACAAGATCGAGAAGAGAATCATCCTTGTCGATGGCCAGCAACTGGCAGAACTCATGATCGCTCACGAGGTGGGGGTCAGCAGAGTCATGTCGTACGACGTGAAGAGGGTCGACCAGGACTACTTCGAGGATTAGGCTGTGGACTGGCCGCTGTGCTCTCCGTCTTGCTGCCCGGCCTGGGACAGATGTATGCGAAGCAATTCGGCATGGGTATCGCTATGGCCATAGCCTGGGTGGCCAGTTGCCTTTTCGTCGCCCGCTGGTACATCGACTCTACGATCCCTGCTTTCAGAAGGGGCGAACTCGGCCTTGACTCGTCGCGTTTCATCGCAGGCCTCATACTGACAGGATCCTGGATATATGCCGCTGTGGATGCAGCAAGCGCGCCGGAACGTGAGGTGTAGTGACACGCTGGGCTGATACGGGGCTTAGGCTGGACCATCACGCAGCGACCGATTGCGTGCCTTTCTGAGGAATCGTGCCAACTGGGCGGTGTGCCCAGCAAACGAGGAGCTCCCAAATGACCACAGTATACGGGATGGCGAATGCGCCGGATGTGGACGGGTACGTTGTCGGCCTGACCGCGATTCGCGATAAGAGAGCGACCTGCAGCTGCGTCTACTGCTTGTAGCGATAGGAGGAGGCCATAGCATCGCACACCGTCTCTACGGAGGACTCGGACACGCGTTCTGCGACGAGCTCGGGAGTAGGCCGGACCTCATCCAGTGGAGCGGGTCGGCAGGTCACGATACCAGCCTCATCCTGCTCGACCCGGTGCCCGGCAGAGTGGGTCATGTTCGGCGACCTGCCGGCAACACGCGCTCGACCGCTCTGCTCGGGTATGTGGTACAATGATGGTGCGAGATTCCATATGCACCGGCATGCGTTCAATCCGTATATGCCTAACTATTGACTATTGGCGCTGAGGTAGCTGAGGTAACTGAAGGGGCACTAGAGCTGGCCGATGCCTACCAGGTACGCGGCGTACTCACACCCAAGTTCTATGACGATGGCTTGCATGTGGCCGTGGCAACAGTTGCGGGCGTTGACGTGCTGGTCAGCTGGAACTTCCGACATATCGTTCGCTTCGACAAGATACGCCTGTTCGGCGCCGTGAACATGGAGTATGGGTATAAGGTGCTACAGATCTTCAGCCCGCGGGAGGTGATGGTCTATGACTCAGAGGTCGATTGATGCGATAGAGATGACCCGCGCCATCCGCGACAAGAACCACGAGAGACTGCGTGGCCTCTCGAGGACAGAGCGGCTCGCGTACTACAAAGAACAGGCGCGGCTGATGAACGAGAGAGCCGCTGCGCTCGCCGGAACCCGGGCGCATTCTTCGGAACAGGCCTAACAGGCGCGCCCAGGTGGACGAAGGGCAGATTAATCCGTAGCCGATTCTGATGGCATTCGTGAGAGTGGCCGCAACGAAGCGCAGTGCGCGGCGATGCGGCCAGTTGCTTATCTACACTCGTTGCTGAGAGCTGCCTTGATAGTGTCGAAACCACAGCGATAGCGCAGCAAACGCGGGCGGAGGTGCGCCTCAGACGGGCATAGACACAGACGCTGTTGGGCGACCGTATGCCGTCTCATCCCGCCTCCAGGCTATCCTTGGTGAAACCGAAGCCACGTTGCGGGGAATCTACGGGGACCGCTTCCTGGGTCTTGTCCTCTTCGGTTCTTACGCCCGGGGCACGGAGGGTTCTGTACCTTTTCAACGTACAAGGGGAGGCCATACCTGCGTGGATAGGTTTCCTCAGCAATCTGATAGGCTCTCCATCAAAGGAGGGGTGTCTGCATGTTCCGCAAGACACGCCCGCGGTTGGCGATTGGAGCGCTTGCCGTTGTGCTCTTGGCGTCCAGCGCGTATACCGCGCGCGCATCGGAGGTCAGCGCGATCTCAACAGACCGCTTGGTGCTGCATATTCCCAGAGACACCACGGTACCTCCCGAAGTGCTGGACGACATGTTGTCGTCCATGCACAAGTGCCTAGCCTTCGCAGAGGCGTCGTTAGGCCGCAGGCTGAGGGCGCCGGTTCACCACCTGTGGGTGGATGAAGCGCCGGGGCTCGGCGGTCCGTCGGCTCCGTGCATATGCAAACCCGGAACAGAGCGTCACGAAGTTCTCTACGTAAGTCGGGAACCGCCGACCAGTCGTGAGGAAGTGGACAACTACGCGTCCACCTGGGTACATGAGCACACCCATTGCATATTATACGAGGCCTTCGGAGCGCTTCCCACGCTTGTGAACGAGGGAATCGCATGTATGGTCGCAGATGACCTATTCGGGCAGGACAGCCATGCCCAGGCTGCGATTATGTCGGCCGCGGGCGAACTGCCGTCCCTCGTTGCTCTTGCGAACTGGGTAAACGATGCCTCGCGGGCTTAGCGGTTCGAAACCGCCGTGAACTACAGCGCTGCAGCGTCATTCATGTCTTTCGTCCGCGATGAATACGGACGCGATGCGCTCATTAGCATGTGTGAAAGGATGCCCAATTGCCTAGTTGCCTCGTGGGAGCGTATCCCCGGGATGGTCACAACGGCCCTCGAGGAGACCGCAGGGATGAGTCTAGACCGACTGGAAGTGGCATGGAAACAGCGTGTGGACTCAACCGAAATCGATTCGCGCCTTAGGTTGCGGCTATCAGTCGGTGTGAAGTTGCTTAAGCGCCTACACTCTTCGCCTGACCTGGATTCGCTGGTCTTCCTGTCAGACCTGACGGGTAGGAGCATCGGCTCATTCTGGAATGAGTTCTTCAGACTGCATCAAATGGCCGTGTATTACGGACTAGACCGTGCCGGCGACATCACCGAGCAGGAACTTCTTGAACAGATAGATGAGCTTCATGTTAGGGCAGCCGAACTGCGACTCACTCTCCTCCGCGGCGATGGGGAGTAACCTGAGCGCTGTAGTCCGCCTCCCGCACCTGGGCAGGCGGCGTGATGTCGATGGTGTCGTCCTTCTTGACGTGGGCTGCGAATCTGCTGTGGACTGTGGTGTAATCCTTGAGGATGTCCTCTGTCATCACATCGAAAGGAACTACCACGTAGCGCCCCAGATGGGAGCGACGGGGATTGTACAGGAGGGTCCCGGTGACGTTTTCCAGAGTGATCTTCGCGCCTAGAGGCGTCTCGGTCTTGACCACGTCCAGGGAGACAAGCAATCCTACCAGCTTGAACAGTTCCTTCTGGGCGGAGAGGAAGTTTCCGAGGGAGTAGATGACCAGGGTGTCGCCTACCATGGTCACAGGCTGCACTACGTGAGGATGGTGCCCGACCACGATGTGCATGCGTATTCCGATGAATTCGGCCGGCGATTCCAGCAATGTGCGGCCGTTTGTTCCGATAGCATTCGGCCGTGTATTCCGATTGGATTCGACTGCCTGTTCCGATATTGTGCGGCCATCTATCGGAGCGAAGCGACGAAGGGCATCTCCAATGTATCACTCCCAGTTATGTAATGTAAAGGATTGACCTGCGGCGGCGCCCTCGCTCCTAGCTTCAGAGCTCTCATCCATTGTTCAGCTCCTTCTGTTCGGGCTTGGCCAAGATTTTTCTCATGGACTCTCCTGTGAGCTTGATTCTGTGCGCGCTGTGAATCACACGGTCCAGTATGGCATCGGCGATGCTCGGATCGGGCAGAGCTTCGTGCCATTGCTCAAGCGGTATCTGGCTGGCGATGATCGTGGAGCGCGCGGCCACCCGGTCATCGAGGATCTCCAGGAGATCGCGACTATCCTCAGTGCTCATGTCGGCTAGGCCGAAGTCGTCGATAATGAGTATCTGTATCTTCGAAAGCCGCTGCAGCGCTCGCATGTATGTACCGTCGGCCTTGGCCAGGGTCAGCTCGCTAAGCAGTCGGCTCAGTCTGTAGTAGCGGGTGGCATATCCGTTTCTGCAGGCTAGGTTGCCCAGCGCGCAGGCCATGAACGACTTGCCAACCCCCGTAGGGCCGGTGATCACAACATTGAGGCGTTCTTCTATCCAGCGACACGTGCGTAGCCCGGCCATGGCCGACCGATCCAGACCTCTGGCGTGGGTGTAGTCGATATCCTCTATGCAGGCGTTCAGCCGTAGTCTGGCTTCCCGGATCAGCCTAGTCAAGCGCTTGTTCTCCCGGGCGACGATCTCGCTATCCACGATGATTCCGAGCCTTTCGTCGAACGATAGGCTCGCAGTCTGTGGATCAGCCATCTGCTCGGCGTAGGCCTGGGCCATTGCCGGCAGGCGTAGGCTCCTCAAGCCCTCGATGGTCTGCTGTGTGAGCATGTTCATCGCCTCCTGTATCTGAGTAGTAAGCCGCTCCGCGGATGTTTGGGTGTGACACAGGGGAACTGCTGACTGCCTTGTCGAAATCAACTCTGTCCAGACCCTTCTCGAGAATGGCCTTTACGCTCTTGTAGTTGAACGCATTTGCTTGGAGGGCACGTGTGCATGCTGCCTCTACCCTTTCGGGAGGGTAGGTCCTGGATAGGCGCAGGACGCCAAGGCAGGAGCGATAGGCCATCATAGGGTGGGGTCTGGATTGAAGCATCTTCTCGATGAACGCGGCCGTGTTCGGGCCTATCGTGCGTGCCCAGCCAATGAGGCGCGCGGGACTCCAGTTCGCGTATTCACGTTGCTCCTTAGGCAGATGCTCTTCTTTGGTGACGTGTTTGCCTCGCTTCATCGTGCGGGCATGGATGGCTACGCGTTTCCCGTCATGAAGGGCCTCCACTGTTGTGGCGGTGTACCTAACATCCACGTTCTTGCCCATGAGATGCTTGGGGGCGCTGTACCAGTTCTTGAGCACTTCGAAATGGCAGTCGAGACTGACTTTCGCCGTCATGAAGTAAGCCAGCTCGTAGCGGCGCTCAGGCAAGGGCTTAAGGGCATCTCGCTCAATCTCCAGAAACGTTGATAGGCGGGAGCCGGGCAGTTTCTGAAAGGGCTTGGCGTTCACCCTGTCCAACTGCTCGAAGATAGCTTCTCTGGCTTCAGCTACGTGGAAAAAGCGGTGGTTCCGCAGAGGCGCCAGGATCGCCCTCGATGTTATGCCGACGTGGCATTCAACATTGGCTTTGTCCTTCGGGCGGGCAGGTCTGGCCGGCACGACCGCAGCGCCATAGTAACGGGCCATGTCGGCATAGGTGGCGTTTAGCTCAGGCTCGTAGTAGCAATACTTGCTCACTGCGGTCTTCGTATTGTCGGGCACGATGATTTCGGGCACGCCGCCAAAGAACTCAAAGGCGTGCACGTGGCCTGCGATCCAGTTCTCGAGAGCCATAGAGGCGAAGGGTTCTACATACAAGTAATTGCTGGCCGGCAAGGTTGCAACGAAGATACGCGCGTCTACCAGCTCTCCTGTTTCTCGGTCTGTTATCGTAATGGTCTGGCCGGCCCAATCCACCATCATCTTCTCGCCAGCCTTGTGATCCTGGTGCAGAGAAGGTTCTGCGGACTTCTGCCATTCCCTGTACAACTCGCAGAAGCGGCTGTACTGGTAGCCGCCGGGATTCTGCGCTATGTACTCGGTCCACAGGAGCTGCAGAGTAACTCCTTTTCTGCTAAGCTCCCGCTGGATGTATGGCATGTCCATCTTGACCGAGTCGGGCTTGGCTCTTCTGCCCAAAGGCTGCGGATACAGCAGAGCCTCCAGCTCGCTGTCTCCGAGTTCGCCCGGCGGCGGCCACGACACTTTGGCCGCTATTGCCCTGGCTATCATGTCGGATACTGCCGACCTCGACAGAGAGCAGCTCGCGGCAATTCGCCTGATCGACATGTGAGACTCGAAATGCAGCCTAAGGACCTCTTTGATCTTGCGCATGGGCATTCTCCTCACAGGTTACCGTCCCCCTCGAAACCAAATTGCTTCGAGAGTTCTCGGCGCATACTGGGTCAACCTGTATTCAGGCGATTGCCCAACATCGCTTCACAGCTTCCAGCAACCGGCGGCCGAATACTGTCGGAATACCCGGCCGCATGTTATCGTAACCGGTGGCCGAATGCTATCGTAATCGGTGGCCGCGAATTATCGTAACTGGTGGCCGCATGTTTCCGGAATCAGTGGCCGAATGTTGCCGGTGTACGCAATGTGCACGCCGAGCTCGGCGAGGTGCTCCGCTATCTCCGTCTGCGCTTTGGTAGGGGTGAAGACGTATTCATTACCCCAGTGCATCGAGACGATGATCACATCGGCCTTAGCATTGGCCTTCTCCACATCAGCCCTGACCGTCTCCGGGTCATAGACATTCACGTAATGCTCCTTGCCTGCAGGAGGTTTGAGGCCGTTGGTAAGGGTGGTGTAGGCAAGCAGGGCGCACGTGATGCCGTTAACCTCCACTGTCCGTATCTCGTCCCGATCCTGTTGGGTAGAGTAGCTCCCGGCGGTGAGGACGTTCTCCTTCTCGCTCCAGTACTGCAGTGAACGCAAAACCCCATCTTCTCGCCGGTCCAGTGTGTGATTATTGGCGAGGGATACTAGGTTGAACCCGGCGTCTGAGAAGGCGTCCCCGACCTCTTGGGGGGAGTTGAAGCATGGGTAGGTGGATAGCCCTAGCTCAACGCCGCCGAGAATAGTCTCCTGATTGTAAAAGGCCAGGTCGTGACGGGCAATGCAATCCTTCACGAGGCGGAGCATAGGGCCAAAGTCGAAGGTGCCGTCGTCTTCTCTGGCCGCACTGTACACACCTTGATGGATGAGAGCATCGCCTACGGCAACGAAGGAGAGACGGGAACACATCCCCGGAGCCCCCGGCGGTGCGCAGAGGACGAGGGTGAGGAAAAGAGTGACAAAGACGAGTGGAAAGGCCTTTATTCGGGTCATGATCTCCTCCACGGGAACGCGTTTGGGGCAATAGCGGCCGGGAAATGGAACGCCACATGAGCCAATTCGCCCCGCCTGCGACGTGTTCCTCTTCTTGCTTGCCTGGTGCTGCCAGACGACGGCGCAGTACTGATGTGCCGATCACGTTTCGATGTGTACCGGGAGGGATTTGCCGATCGCGTGTGCAATAGACTGTGTTAACCAAAATCAAGTAGGCAATCCCAATAGGTGATCTTCGCCATCTTAGCCGAAAGGGGCACAGTGATTGATGGAAGCCGAATACTTCGTAGATCTCGCCCTGCAATGGGGAGCTGATCATGCCGTTCCTTTTCGGATTGACGACATCGTCTTCGATCCTCGAACCATTCTGAAGTGTGCTTTTGGTTGCGGTGACTGGGGCTATGGGAATACTTGTCCCTCCCGACCCCTTTCCCTCAAACCCTGGGAGTATGAGCAAGTGCTGCGGCGCTATTCCTGGGGGATTATCATCCATTCGACAGACAAGCGGGTTTCGCAGGACATTTCTTTCGGTATTGAACGCGAAGCCTTTCTGCGCGGCTACTACTTGGCCTTCTCGCTCAGTGACTGCGCCATATGCGGGGAGTGCGCCGGATTTGCGGGCCAGCCATGCGTCAACCCCAAGAAGGCGCGCCCGGCCTTTCACAGTGTGGGAATCGATGTTTTCAAGACTGTGCGCCAGTTCGGCTTGCCGCTCGACACTCTGAAGACTCGAGAGGAGACTCCTAATTGGTACTCAGCCGTATTCATCGAGTGACGGCCTATTGATACGAAGGGTTGGGCTGGTCTGCGGGGGATCAGGATTGACCTCGGAGGTTAGGGAGGCTTTTCAGAAAGGCTGCGATGCATATATTACAGGTGAGCGAACCTTATACACAGGCGAGATCCCAGGTTACGTGGCGCTCGCAGGCGCCGGCGCTGATAAGCTGACACGGTGGTCGAGGAACCGCAGTTCAGCGCGTAGTAAAGGGGCGAACTCTATGGGCCTTTGGGGGAGAGTATGCAGCAATGAGTGTGCGTGACAGCGTGTGTATCAGGCAACTCGAACCCCGCAGCTATACTGGAGTCGCGGTGATCACCCAAGAACTAGGCGATGACATACTGCGGCATTTCGCTCCCCCTCCCCTTGCTCTGTGCATGATGATAGCAAAATGGCTTACAGGGCGTAACAAGCGGTGGGTCTGCCTAGCGTTCGATGCGCATTCTCGAGTGCAACTGAGAAGGCTATTTAGGCTCTTCTGATCCCTTCCGGAAGATTCGGTCTTTCTGCAGGGGTTCACACCGTCGTGTAGAACTATGAAGAAGTGAATTAGGACAGGCAACTGCGCTAGGAGGTTTGGTATCAAATGTCACGGTCCAGAACTACTGTTCTTGCGGCGGCTCTTCTAGGCATTCTCCTGCTAGCCGTGAGCGGCGTAGGCGGAGCTTCGGTGCTGGATGTCTACAGCATCTGGCCGGAGTCGTTCTGCACGCCCATGTTCCAGGAGTTCACAGCCAAGACCGGCATCAAGATCAACTTCGTTCGCCATTCGTCAGGCGAAGTGCTTGCCAGGATCATAGCTGAAAAGGACAACCCCCGGGTCGGAATGGTCTTCGGCGGGCCCGCCGATACCTTCGCAGCGGCCATTGATGAAGGTGTCCTCGAGCCCTACATTCCTGCGGGAGTGCGAGCGATCCCTGAGAAATACCGTCATCCAAAGGGCTACTACACAGGCATAGCGCTGAATCCCATTGTCTTTCTTTCCAACCGCAGCTTCCTCGCCGATAACAAGCTGAAGGCGCCGTCCTCATGGAACGATCTGCTTAATCCTGCCTACAGGCAGCAACTTCAGATGGCTGATGCGCGCACATCGGGCACAGGCGTAAACAGGATTATATCGACCATATTCGCCATGGGCAGCGAGGACGCGGCGTACAAGTACATGAAGGAACTCGATAAGCAAGTTCAGGTCTACACCAAGAGCGGCGGAGGCGGCACCGTGCCGGTAGGCACAAGGCAGGCTGGTGCGGGCGTATTCTTCCTGGTAGACTGCATTCTCACTCAACAGAAGGGCTATGACGTGGCCATCACGTTCCCCAAGGAAGGCAGCGCAGTCGCCCTTGAGGCCTGCGCACTCATCAAGGGCGGCAAGAACCACGATCTGGCCAAGAAGTTCATGGACTGGCTGGTCACCGCTGAGGCGCAGAGCCTCTATGCCAAACACGGCATAGGCTTTATGCCCACTAACCCCGATGCCAAGGTATCAGAGCTGATCGATGTCAGGGGTGCCAACTTCGTCGACGTCGATCTGCAGTGGGCAGCCGACAATCGCCAGCGCCTGATCGACCGCTGGGTCACTGAGGTGCTAGGGCAGTAGTTGTCAGCGGGGCAACCCGCTTAGCGTCATACGCACTATGCGCATCCGTGAGAGGCGGCCGAAAGGCCGCCTCTTGAGGGA
>Ga0255341_1001393_pt1 | contig 34206 bp, 26 predicted proteins | sample wastewater_treat_8_FD_192418 | JGI IMG/M metagenome (GOLD analysis project Ga0255341, IMG submission 192418) | Wastewater microbial communities from Lulu Island WWTP, Vancouver, Canada - plant12 | ecosystem: Engineered > WWTP > Wastewater > Unclassified | place: Canada: Vancouver, British... | reverse complement strand
CCTGCAGAAACCGAGCTTCAAACACGCCTTCCTGCACAGGCGCTGTCTCATTCCCGCGGACGGCTTTTATGAATGGAAAAAAGAAGGCCGCAAAAAGATACCCTTCTGTTTTGGCCTGAAATCCGGCTCGCCCATGTACTTTGCCGGCCTTTACGAAAGATGGACGGGGTCGGACAAAAAGCAGATTGCCTCCTGCACGATCATCACGACAGCGGCCAACAGCCTTGTTGCCCCTGTCCATGACCGCATGCCGGTGATTGTGCCTGAAGCTGACCGACTTGGCTGGCTTGACGCGCGTGTGCAGGACCGGACGCGGCTTTTGACTTTGCTCAAGCCATATCCCGCACAGGAAATGTCTGCCGTGCCGGCTCAATTGTGAGGCACGGTCGTCAACTCATATTTTCCTTCCCGCTATTGGCCAACGGCCCGCGGCTCTGCCGGGGCGTAAATTAATCTTGCAAAAAAATAAATGAAACTGTTAAGGAGCGTCATGAAAAATCTGGTGAAAGGATTCTTTCCGGTAATGTTTTTCAAGGGCATTATCACGGTAATACGCGTTCCTTTTTTACTCCTGGCACTGATTCTGGGGATTTTGGGGGCGGCCGTCGCCTGGTATGAAGCCAGACTTTGGGGATCACCTTTTCATTTGGGATACGCTCTTTTGGCCACCTTTGGCCTGCTGGTGGCACATGCCGCCGTCAACATCTTCAATGACTATTTTGATGCACGCAGCGGTCTGGACTATAAAACCAGACGCACTCCCTTCAGCGGCGGCAGCGGGGCCGCGCCCGAGGGCTTACTCACCGTCGGCCAGGTGCTGTGGCTGGGGATCGGATGTATCGTGATCCTTGTGCCCATTGCCGTTTTTTTTGTCGTCAAATCGGGTGCGATGCTTTTGCCGCTTTTGGTGATCGCCCTTTTGCTGATCATCTTATACACCCCCGTGATTTTGAAAACGCCCTGGCCGGAGTGGTCGCCGGGCCTGGGGCTGGGGATTCTACCGGTCCTGGGAGCTTACTTTGTGCATACCGGCAGCTACTCGCCTAACGCCTGGGTCGCTTCGATGCCTTCCTTTTTCCTGGTGCACAACCTCCTTTTGCTAAATGAATTTCCGGACGCTGAGGCCGATGTTACCGTTGGCCGGCGGACACTGCCTGTCATCGTGGGGAAGAAAAGGGCCGCCTGCTTCTTTTCGTTTGTCACTGTCGTGGTTTACCTGTGGCTTGCCGGTGCCGTTTATTTGGGTTTCATGCCTGCCTGCACACTGGTCGGGTTTTTGACCCTGCCGCTTGCGCTCAAAGTCATCAGAGGATCATTTCACTATGACAACCGCGAGATATTCCTCAAAGTCATGGGGCAAAATGTCCTTCTAATCCTTGCCACGCAGGCGCTGATCGCAGCTGGATATATCGCCGCCGGAATCTTTGTGAAATAGCGGCACTCTTTATTCCCCGGATGGATTGCGGTACAAAGATTTTTCAGCCGCAGGCACACTGGTGCACCTCTGGAGAGCACAAACAAAAAAGATACCTCCTTGTGTGAATTTGAAACCGGTTTTACGCCAGCAGGCATCAATCGGCCATACGACTGATGTCCATGCCCAACCGGAAATGTCGTCATACCGGCCCGCGCAAAATCGGGGGGGCCGGTATCCAGTGTTATCAAGTGCTTTGGGGATTCCGGGTCAAGCCCGGAATGACCGGAGGAGGTATATTAAAAGGCTTTATAACAACAGGGACGGACGGCGATAAATTAGTCGTGGAAATCAAGTTGGATTTCGTATAGTCATAAAGATGAAAAAAATAACAGATGCCATAATGTGAAGCACCGTTGCGGTCCCGGAGAATTTCCCCAAAACACCGCTTTGGTTATGACGACAGTGGTGCCCGCAGGAAAATGGCATCGCGGCAATGACAGTGTAACTGCGGTGACGCGTTGATTTAATTTATTACAGAAAAATGGATGGGTACTCATGAGCCGATTCTGGAGCCGGACAGTTAAAAATATCACGCCTTATGTGCCGGGGGAACAGCCCAGGGACCGCAAATACATCAAACTCAACACCAACGAAAATCCCTACCCGCCTTCCCCCAAAGCGATAGAGGCGATTATCGCGGCGGCAAATGATTCCCTGCGCCTTTACCCGGACCCCTCGTGTGGTGCACTCAGCGACACAATCGCCAAAGTCTTCAACCTCCAAAGTGACAACGTCTTTGCCGGCAACGGCTCCGATGAGCTTCTGGCCTTTTGTTTTCCCGCTTTTTTCGAGCCGGCCGGCCGGCCGATTCTTTTTGCCGACGTCACCTACAGCTTTTATCCGGTTTATGCCGAATTCTTTCACACACCATACAAATTGATCGAAGTGGATGAATGTTTAAATGTACCGCCTGACGGCTACCTTCAGGAAAACGGCGGCATCATCATCGCCAACCCCAACGCGCCGACCGGCAGGCGATTTTCCATCACCGACATTGAAAAAATTCTCAGCCACAACGATGAAAGCGTGGTGATTCTTGACGAAGCGTACATCGATTTCGGGGGAACCTCCGCTGTTGGTCTGATCGGTACCTACCCGAATCTGCTGATCATCCGCACACTGTCCAAATCTCATTCGCTGGCGGGACTGCGCGTGGGCTTTGCCCTGGGCAATCCGGAACTGATTGAGGGAATCGTCCGCGTCAAGGATTCGATAAACTCCTATACGGTGGATCGCCTCGCGCAGGCGGGCGCATGCGCGGCCATCAAGGATGAGGCCTACTTTCGGGAGACCAGCGCCAAAATCATGAAAACGCGCCGAAGTGTGGGGCTGGAGCTGGAAAGCCTGGGATTTACCGTACTCCCCTCCGAGGCCAATTTTGTTTTTATCACCAACCCCGAATATCCGGCCCGTGAGCTGTTTTCGTGCCTGAGGGAAGAGGGGATTCTGGTGCGCTATTTCGACAAACCGAAAATCGATAACTACCTGCGGGTGACGATTGGCACGGACGACGAGATGGACTGTTTTCTGCAGGCGCTGAAAAAGATCTGCAAAAAACGTAATGGATAGAGACCTTTTACTAATACCTCCCCGGTCATTCCGGGCGTGACCCGGAATCCCCAAGGCACTTGATAACACTGGATAGCGGCCCACCCGATTTCGCGTGGGCCGCTATGACGACATTGCCGGTCAGGCAGGGTTTCGTACAGCTCTCGGATATTTACGGTCGCCGCCCTGTGCCCTCAATGGTCGTCCACGGACGCGGATGGTCGAGCGGCACACATTCAGACCTCAAATGTAAGCGGCCGATGCCGGTAATACACCCCTCATCAGCAGCAGGTCTGTATCCCGGAGTGAGACAAGCTTGATGCGGTGCGTGAATCCGGAGGGGCGACTCATTGGCCTTTGCCAATAAGTCCTGACCGATAAGGAATACCTCTTTCAACAAAACTAAAATTTGGAAGACCGGCCCTAACTATATCGCCGGTGAGAGAAAAGCTTTTGTTTTCGAATCGTGGTCTCGATACGTCACTTGATCCCGTAAAAACCGCTTCCTTGTTTCAGGATATCTCCCTTGAGCCGCTTTACTAACCGAAAGATGAGATTCTGAGCGGAGTTGCTCGTCGCGCAATAAATAGAGCGTGATATAATATCTGCCACAATGCATCGCTGTTATTCTTTAAATATCTGCACTCGTCGAGGAATGTTTGTCTCAAAAGTCTTCCGTATTGTGCGCGTGCATCAGACCAAGGGAGCGGAAGCATCTGGTAAATTTATTTCGTGTCGTATAAAACTTAGTATATACAAGTAATTATGGGACAGATGGCGGTTTGGGAAACTTTACTTAGGGCAAGACAAAAATAAAACACATTTTCCAAAAATATGGCAAGCGGCCCGACAGGACAGATAAGCTGGCGGAGAGATTCGATAATTTAAATTATATTGTAGCATGCTCTAATTTGTTCTTGACAAAGCTTTTTGAAAGAGCTACTAAAGCTCCCGACGGAATGAAAAGCCGCCTTGTACGGTCTGCCGGAAGCTGTTTAGCGTCTGTTTGTTGCTCATGTCATCACTTCAACCTGCCGTCTCGGATCAAACGTGGCAGGCGCCGGAAATTCATTCACAGGAGCTGGAAGCCCGATTGCCGGAAATGACCATGGTGTAAAGTGGTTTAAACGAAACATCATGTGCAGTTCCGGATGAAACAGTTTGACGCATAGAACTCAACAAAGGGAAGGAGTTTGTTATGTCTGATAACCAGGAAAAAAATGACAGGTCATTCGGTTCAGGGGGGAGACATGCGCGGATAATTCTGATTGTTTGCACTCTGCTTTACATGGTGAATTACATGGATCGCCAGGTGTTGTCGGTGGTACTCGAACCGATGAAGGCCGATCTGGGGCTTACCGATGCTCAAGCGGGCATGTTGCAGACGATATTTTTCTTGAGCATGGCTGTTTTGGCTTTTCCCATTTCATTTAGTATAGACCGTTGGAGCAGGCGTAAATCTGTTGCCGTCATGGCCATTATCTGGAGCGCGGCGACTTATCTTACCGGATTGGGAAAAAGCTTTCTTGGTGTTTTGTTCCCCCGGATTTTTGTGGGAGTCGGTGAGGCAGGTTTTTCCGCAGGCGGCACTGCCTGGGTGACTGCTGCCTACCCCCCGGAGTCACGCGGCAAGGCACTGGGCGTCTTTAACGTTGCTATTCCCATTGGCGCAGCGCTGGGTGTCGTACTGGGCGGCTATCTGTCGGCCAATTTTGGCGGGTGGCGTACGCCCTTTTTCGTTTTTGCGATCCCCGGTGTAGTGTTGGGTATAATCGCCTTTTTTCTCCCCGATTACCGGACAATGAAAGGTGAAAACACAAAAGGAGCTTCAAAGCGCAGTGTGGTTGCCGATACCCTGGAGCTTTGGCGGATCCCTTCCTTGAAATGGGTTTTCGTCGGCTATGGGCTGCGCAATATCATGAGCTTTTCCATCCTTGTCTGGTCCCCGGCTCTGTTGATGCGCACAATGAAAATTTCTGAATCAAAGGCAGGGGCGATTCTGGGAGTAATGGGGCTTGTCGCGATTCTCGGAGCATTAATCGGGGGGGTGCTGGCAGATGCCTGGAAGAAGCGCGGAGGCGGCGGCCGGGTAATGGTTGCCGGAGTTGCCGATACGCTCTCGGCAATGCTGGGTGTCGGCGCTCTGATTATTCTGGGTATTGCCGGCGAGGGGGCATCTTTTGGCAATCCGCTTGTTATCGCCTCTCTGATCCTTCTGACGGCTTATTTTATCAGCAGCGTGGTGGGCACACCCGCCACGGGCGCCGTGACGCAGGACGTTGTCGAGCCACGCCTCAAGGGAATATCCTGGGGCATGACCATGTTTTGCATGTATATGCTGGGTGGTGCCTGGGGGCCGGTACTCACCGGAGCCCTGTCCGATCGGCTCGGCGGCGGAGCAAATGGTCTGAGGATGGCGCTTATTTTTGCCGCAGCCACAGGCGTTTTGGGAGCCTTTTGCTTTTGGCGTAGCTCCCGACACTATGCGGCTGACTGCGCGAAAGTTGCACACTGCACTATCGAGGCGGAAAAGTAAAATTACCAGGATGTGTTAAGGAGAAGTGTTTTGACGAACAGAATTGAGAAAGTAATGAGTGCCAGGGACGCTATTGCCGAGTTTGTCCACGACGGAGATGAACTGGTTATCGGCAATTATACCGTCGGCACCTGCGCGGAGCTTGCCTACGAAGTGATTCGTCAGGAAAAGAAAAATTTAACTCTGTATTCACAGTCGGGCATTTTTGATGTGGAAGTGCTCGTCGGCGCCGGTTGTGTAAGTCGCCTCGTTACGACTTATGTTTTGCGGGCCGGTGGCAAGAAGGGTGGTTCTGCCGTAGAAAGGGCTCTTTGGGCCGGCACACTGGAGATGGAGGACTATACGAACTTCAATTATAACGCGCGTCTGGTTGCAGGGATGCACGGGTTTTCCTATATCCAGGTACTGGAAGGAGTAATGGCCACCGACCTTTTCCGCAAGCGCGGGTTCATGGGTGACAATAAGTATCGTGTAATCAGGTGCCCCTATACGGGTAAGGACAATCTGACCGTTCCGGCGGCCAATCCCGATGTTTGCATCGTTCATGTGCAGCGGGCCGACAAGTACGGCAACGCCCAATATTGGGGCGCGCTGGGCAGTGTGGCTGCAGCGGCACTGGCCAGCAAGCGGGTCATCGTGTCGTGCGAAGAAATCGTCGAGCACGACATCATCCGGTCCAGTCCGCATTTAACAATCATACCCGCCTATCGTGTAGATGCAGTCGTTGAAGTGCCATGGGGAGCCCATCCTACCGAAGTCCTGGGCTATTACAATCTGGATATGTTCATGTACGGAACCTTTATGATGGCGGACGGAACCGCTGACGGGCTTAAGGCCTGGATGGATGAATGGGTTTACGGCTGCAGGGACCGCAGGGCCTACATTGATCATTATGTAAGTAAATTCGGCTCTAAAAGCCTCGATGCCATCAGGGCGAAGCCTTATTATTCGGCCCCGGCCAATTACGGATCTGCTTTTACTTCGCGCTGGGACGTGAACGGATTAGAGAGGAACATGGGACTTACCATGGAGGAATTCGAAGCGACGCTGAAAGAAAGGGGAAAGCTCTATGAGTAAACCATATACTTTGCAGGAACTGCTGGTGATCTGTGTTGCCCGGGAGATCCGCGATTTCGAAAACGTGATTCTGGGTGTAGGGCTTCCCACGACGGCGGGCGCCATGGCCAAAGCTCTGTATGCTCCGCACGCGACGTTGATGATGGAATCCGGGATTATCGACTTTGAGCCGCTGCTTCCTTTGAACCATATCGCCGACGCTCATTCCTGCCGCGGTTTTTCATATGCGACGGATCTGTTTTCTGCATTTACCATGACCTACCGGGGCTTCGTCGATGTATGCTTTCTGGGCGTGGGGCAGGTGGATAAGTACGGTAACTTAAACACAACAGTTATCGGTGATTATTACAAGCCGGAAATGCGTTTGCCAGGCTCCGGAGGTGCAGCCGATTTTATTTCCTATGCCAAGCGGACGGTCCTGACAATGCTGGGGGGGAATTTCGTGGAGAAGCTGGATTACTTCACCTCGCCCGGGTATCTTGACGGGGGAAACAGCCGTGATGAATCAGGCCTTTTCCCCAAAGGAAGCGGCCCTTCAATGCTTCTTTCCACTAAGGGAATATTCCGTTTCGATCCGGTGACCAAAGAGATCTATTTGGCACAGATTCATCCGCGAGTCACTGTTGAAGACATTAAAAAAGACGTTCCCTGGGAACTGAAGATTTCACCGGACCTTTCGGAAACGCCGCGCCCCACAGACGAAGAAATCGACTTTATCCGCTGTTTTTCGCCTGCCGCGTCGGCCGGCCGGGAGCTGAACATGGAACTGGTGATTACAAATCTGTTCAGGCAGCTTCAGGGGTGAAAATCTTTGCCGCGCCAGGCTGTCACCTGAAACAAGGGGGGGGCAGGAAAAGCCGGTCCCGGTTTATGAACAAATGCATGAGAAGGTTCACGGACGCCTTTCCAGCCAGGGTCGCCCGGTCTGTTTGACGATGAATTGAACTCTCTCATCGGCCGCATCCGGTCTGCCGGCCGGATGCGGCAAATCTGGCTGTGCCAAAACGGCCTTAAATTATAAGAAGGGACTGTAGGTCAGCATTTCATGACATAGATATATTAAGCTCAAAAGTGGTGAGAGGAGGTATTGTTGCCGGCGCGACTGAAAAAAACAGCGGGGGAAGATAAAGATTTGTTCATCAATGGAGATACGTGCTAAAATCAGTTGCCTGTTATTCAGTTGTCGCAGCTGGAGATGCCCGCTTGGCACCAATAATTCCGGCAGCCCCGCGGAAAAAGTCTCCGGCACCTGGATAAAATATCAAGGCCCGGAGAGATCAGTTTATGGAGACAAAAAAATCGCATCAAAGCAGGCAGTCTGCAGCCGTAAACCCGTTTTCGGCGATGAAAGAATCGATTATCGCCCGCTATGATGACAAGAATCATCTGATACAACAGCGGGCATGGTTTCTTTACGTTCTCTATATAGCACTGATTTTAGCTCAGGTGTTTTCGGCGGTCGCCCAGATTGCCACATCAGTGCTCAACTTAAACGGTTTGCGGACCATACTTATTTCGACCGCGCTGGCGATTGCCGGTATTGCACTGATACGAGCCAGACGCTATACAGCCGCAGCATATTTGGGGTTGATAGGCAATGTTTTGACCGTGACGATGGGCGTGTTCTTGTCTGTCAGTCTCAACGTCATCTATGTGACCTGGATATATTATTTCTTTGCCACCATTGTTTATGCAGCGCTTTTTTGCAACCGGAAGATGGTCATTCTTACGGCCGCATGGTTTTTCGGGGTGATTGTAATTTGTTATATGATTGGAGTGGCGCAGGCTGATGCCGCTGTTCAGGAAATGGTCAAAAAAGGATTTTCCAATTCACTGGCCGGCCTGCTCATGATTACCATCTTTTCGCTGATGACCATGACGGCGATGAACAGGGCAAATGCCGACCTTGTCGCTTCCGTATCCGATGTCCGTATTTCATCGGTAAAGCTCACGGAAATTGCCGGCGTCATAGATTCCACCAGTCGCGGGCTTTCCGAAGGCGCGTCGGCTCAGGCCGCAGCGATGGAAGAGACATCTTCGTCTCTAAAAGAGATCCTCGAGCGAACAAAAGAGAATACAAATACCGTATTGGATGCCGAGAAACTCATGCAGGATGCAACAGAGACGATCAAGGTCACTGACCAGGCCCTCAGGGACTTGAAGCAATCTATGGATGAAGTAAGTGACGCCAGCGAAAAGACCGTTCGCGTAGTGAAAGACATTGATTCCATCGCCTTTCAGACGAATCTCCTGGCGCTCAATGCGGCCGTGGAAGCGGCGCGTGCCGGCGAGGCGGGGGCGGGGTTTGCCGTTGTCGCTGATGAAGTCCGGTCGCTGGCGAAAAAAAGCGCGGATTCGTCAAAAACCACTCAGGACATTATCGGCGGTAACATTGAAAATATCCGAAAAAGCGCCCAACTGGCCGTTCGTTCCTATGAAACATTTTCTACCTTTATGCAGGCCGCAGCCAGGCTTGCCCGGGATCTCAAGGTCATTGCCTCCTCTTCACAGGTGCAAACACAAGGTATCATCGAAATAGAAAGAGCGATTGAAGGAATTAATCAGGTAATACAAAGAAACGCGGCCAGCGCCGAAGAGTCATCGGCCGTGTCTTCGGAACTGGCCGATATGTCGTCAAACATTGAGGAATTCGTAGGCAAGCTCGACAGGCTGGTGACGTCCTGACCGGTTCAGAGAGGAAAGATATTCCGCCGCCGGCGGGTGAGCCGGTGGCGATGTTTCATCTTATTGAGGAGGGGAGCTATGGAGCGGGTATTTTTTACACAGCATAAAGGGAAAAAGATCCTTGTCATTGATGCATCCAACTGTAAACATGACGAGTCGCTGGCAATCATCACCAAAGCAAAGAAGATCATCAGGAGCCAGCTCCCGAATTCAGTTTATACTTTCACGGATACAACAAATACCGCGTATAACACACAAGTTGCGGAAGCCATGAAAGAATACGTCGCGGGAAACAAACCCTACGTTAAGGCCGCCGCATCCGTGGGAACAAGCGGTCTGAAGCAGATTCTCTATAATGCGCTTCTGAAGTTTTCGGGGAGGAACATTAAGTTGTTCAACAATAAACAGCAGGCGCTCGACTGGCTGGCCGGACAATGAAAATACAATCGTTGGCAGACAATTTCCACAGATATCCGGGAGGTGTGATGAAAATGTACAGATTTTATGCATTGTTGCTGCTTGTGTTTTTGATGGCGGGCGTGCCGGCCGTTGCAGGAGCAAAGGATATCGTGATCGGCTACTCCGGGCCTTTGAGCGGCCCGGCCGCAGAGTACGGTCAGGACTGCTTAAACGGAATAGAGATGGCCATCAACGAAATTAACTCCAGGGGGGGCATAGAAGTTGCGGGCAGGCGTTATCAGTTCCGCCTTGAAAAGATGGATGATCAGGTCAAACCGGAAAAGGCACTGGCCAATGCCACCCTCATGCGCCGGGAGCACGGTGCGATCGCCATTTTTAATCCGGTGGCGACCACCATCATGCCTCTGATGAAAGCCAATATGGAAAAGAAGAATGAATTCCTGATTATGGCCTATTGTGCGGTGCCGCAGGTGTCGGAAATGGGTAACAGACTGATCGTCACATTGACGTCTTCCTTTACAACCTACGCAAAAATTGCAGCACAGGAGGCCTGGGAAAAAGGTTGGCGTAAATGCGCCGTGGTGGTTACTGCGGGCGCGTACGGCGACGCCTGGCGGCAGGTCTTCGGGATGGAATGGCTGAAAAAGGGAGGGACAATCACCGTGGATCTGGCCGCCAATTATTATACCAGGACGGACTTTGCCGTCCCTCTGCAGCAGGCGTTGGCCAGTGATCCGGATTTTTTACTCATTGGCGGTCCATCGGCGACCACCGCGCTGATTGTTGAACAGTCCCGTGTCAGAGGCTTTGAAGGAGGTTTTGTGATGATCGATCAGGCCAAACTGGATGACGTTGTGCCGATCATGCAAAAACCACTGGGGTTGGAAGGTACCATCGGGGTTGCCATGGTCAGGGATATTGGGGTTCCGGCTTCTCAGGAATTCATCAACAACTACAGGCAACAGTACAAGAGGAACGCCAATTGGGAAAGCGTCATTAACTACACCGGTATGTACGCCTTGTCGCGCGCGATGGTTTTGGCGGGCACGACAAGCGATGCCTTCGCGATCCGTGCCGCCATGACGCGAGTGTTTCCCATGCTTGGCGACAAATACCCGACGGAAATATTTGCAATATCCCCCGGAGGACGCTTTATCATGCCGGCGGTTGTTCAGACGATGAGGCACGGCCGGTTCACCAGCCCAAATACCTATGTGTGGTGGGCGGCGACGGAAAAGGAATTCGAAGCAGTGAGAAAACTCACTACAATAAACCCCGCTCGCATGATGTGGAAAAAAGACAACTAAAATCATTCCGGCGCGGTCCGTGGAAGAGCCGCGCCGGAAGCACAAATTTTCATTTTATCCACGTGCGCATTGGTAAATCAGTTCTTAGCCCTCAAACTTCCGGCAAGCATCCCCTTTATCAGTCGGCCAGTGACCAAAAAACAAAGACGTACAGCCGGACATCTTTGTTTTTACTCTAAAAAATTTCCTTGACAATATCTCTTCACAGCTATATTTATCACATCCATGTATCTGAAGATGTATTTGACACAGTGAGCGTTAAGGTAGTGCCATACAGAATTCGTTTTGCCCGGCCGGAAGACATTCCCTCCATCATCGAGCTGATGCGTCCCTACAACATGCATCACATTCCTTCACCGGAAATGGGCGCTCTGGACTACAAGCACTTTATCGTTGCCGAACAAAATGGCCGGCTGGCGGGTGCTGCCGGATACACTTTTTTATCGGCGGATGTCGGAAAAACGACCCTCATGGCCGTGAACCCCGAATACGTCGGGCATGGCCTGGGCATGGAGCTCCAGACCAGGCGCATGCAAATACTGCGCAGTCTGGGCTGCTCCAAAATTATCACCAACGCGGACCGGCCGCACACAATCGCCTGGTATAAACGTCATTTCGGCTACCGGGAGATCGGGCGACTGCCTAAGATTCATTCGTTCGGCCTTGACGATGTTCACGAATGGACGACGCTGGAAGCGGATCTGACAGGTGTGCCGTTTGCACCTCCCAAACGTGATAAATTGCTCATCAATGCCGCTCTGACCGGTATGAAACACAAAAAAAACGACAATCCTCATCTTCCGGTCACGCCGGCCGAGATTGCCCGGGCGGCCCTGGAAGCGGCGGAACTCGGCGCGGCGATCGTTCATCTGCACGCCAGGGATGCCTGCGGAGAACCAACCCCCGATCCGTCAATTTACGCGGACATCATCGGCCGTATCCGGGAGAAAAATACATCATTGATCATCTGTGTAACTTCCAGCGGCCGCAACTGGCAGGAGCTGGAAAAAAGAACCGCCGTTCTGGGTCTGTCGGATGATTTAAAACCGGATATGGTTTCTCTGACCCTGGGTTCCATGAATTTTCCGACACAGGCGAGCGTTAATCCGCCTGAGGTGATTCAGGCCCTGGCCCGGGGCATGCTGGAGAGAAAGATTAAACCGGAGCTGGAGGTGTTTGAAGCGGGCATGATCGATTATGCCAAATACCTCATCAGGAAAGGATGGCTGGTGCAGCCGGCATACTTCAATTTGATACTTGGGTCGCTTGGCACGATGAGCGCGTCCGGGAGTCATCTTGACTATCTCGTTTCGCAGCTTCCCGCTTTTTCCACCTGGGCCGCCTCCGGTGTGGGCCGCTCACATGGTTTGGTGCGTGCGCTGGCCGCCGGTATGGGTGGTGGAATCAGAACGGGTCTGGAAGATTGTCTGTACCTGGACATGGAAAAACAAACACAGGCGAGCAATCGTGATCTGATCAGACAGACTTTGGAGACGGCGGCAAGCAAAGGGCGGGAAATTGCCACACCCGCCGAAGTGAGGCAATGGCTGGAGCTGGAAAACCTGTGAAACACCACATTGCCATACTGTTTCACGAGTCCGACCGTGACCGTGTTCACTATTATGCGGTTTCCGAACTGGCGGCAATGTGGCGAAGTGACGGGCATGACGTCACATACATTTTCGGCGTCAAAAAATTTATTCCCGCCGATTTAATTCTCGTTCACGTGGATTTGTCGGTTGTGCCGCCCCATTACATACGCTTTGCGCGGAAGTACCCGATTGTTTTAAATGACAAGCCCACGGATATTCGAAAATCAAGCTTCAGCCGTCATCTTCTCGCCCCCGGGAACAGCTACGCGGGGCCGGTGATCATCAAGTCCGATCTGAACTATGCCGGACTCCCGGAGGCCGTGCGTCGGAGGCGCTTCCCGCTGCCGGGCTGGTTTGGACGCTTGCGCCATCGCGGTGCTTTTCGGTCTCCGGCGGACTATCAGGTGCTGGGGAGCATCAGGGAAGTCCCTCCTCACTGGTTTAAAAGAAAAGATGTAATTGTGCAGCGCTTTTGCCCCGAGTTTGAAGAAGGGCTCTATCATATCCGCCTTTATCAGTTCCTGGGCGACCGACATACATGCACACGCTTGTCCTCACCCGAGCCGATTGTCAACGACGGCACCAGTGTGCGTTCAGTAAGCATCGAAGTTCATCCCGAAATAGAAAAAATGCGCCGTGAACTAGGCTTTGACTACGGTAAATTCGACTACGTGATACATGACGGTCAGCCCCTGCTTCTGGACATCAATAAGACAACCGGCGCGGTCGCAAAAGCAACCCCGGAAATACAGGCCGCGCGAAGGCACCGCGCCGGAGGCATTTACAGCTATTTTCAGAACCGATAATCACGTCCGTATCGAAATTAGCAAAGCGACATCATGTATGGACCCGGCCGTCGCCGGAACCTTGCCGGACGCTTTTCATCTTTGCGCACCCGGCGATACTGCGAGAGCTTTATCTTAGGAAGTAAAACAGCCTCCAGTCATCCCGGGCTTGACCCGGAATCCCCAAAGCACTTGATAACACTGGATACCGGCCCCCCCCGATTTCGCGCGGGCAGGCCTTCGCCGGCATGACGATGTTGTCACATGCGCGCGGTGGACATTAGTGGTTGCGCTTCGCGTTTTATTGCCCGTTCGTGGTGAGCCTGTCGAACCATGAACGGGCAACTTTTCTGATAACCTGCGGCTCATCCCCCCCCTTCGACAGGCTCAGGACAGGCTTCGACAGGCTCAGGACAGGCTTCGACAGGCTCAGGACAGGCTTCGACAGGCTCAGGACGAGCGGAGTTTTAAATACGTTGCCGTTTAGCCACGCGCTATCAGCTACGAGCCGTGAGCCATGTGCTATTTGCTCCTTATGTTCTGGATACCGACCCCCCACGATTTCGCGCGGGCAGGCCTTCGCCGGTATGACGACGTTGCCGGTCACGCAGGGTTTGGCAAAACTCTTGTTGCATTACCAGTATTTCGTTGACATCGACCGGCATTGTTCCTATAAGTCACCCATTGACCTGATCGAGGAAAAGGCCGCACCGGTGCCCCGGTCCCGAAAACCGGAATTCACACCGAAAAAAGCCACCTTGAAACAAATAACCCCGAAGGAATGAAGCGATGCCCATTACAGACTTTCTCACACAAAATGCCACTCTGTACGGCGAAGAAATCAGCCTGATTGAAGTCAACCCCGAAATCGAAGAAAAGAAAGCCAGTTGGAAAGACTATGAGCTGGTGGAAACAGACCCGGAAAAAAGATACCGTCGCGCGCTGACCTGGCGCGAATTTGACGACAAGGCCAATCGGCTGGCGAACTTTCTTCTGGACAGAGGCCTGGAGCGAGGCCACAAAGTCGGCATACTGCTTATGAACTGCCTCGAGTGGCTGCCCATCTATTTTGGCATATTGAAAACCGGGGCGTTGGCCGTGCCGCTCAATTACCGCTACACCGAAGAAGAAATAAAACACTGCCTGGAACTTGCCGAATGTGATGTTTTGATCTTCGGGCCGGAATTCGTGGGACGAATCGATGCCATCCGTGAACTCATCCCGAGGGTGAAAATCCTCCTGTTTGTGGGGCAGGATCCGCCCGCCTTTGCCGAGAGCTACTATGCCCTTACCGCCTGTTACTCATCCGTCGCGCCCCCGATCACCCTGACCGATGAAGATGACGCGGCCATCTACTTCTCATCCGGCACCACCGGCTTTCCCAAGGCCATCTTGCACCGCCACGCGGCACTCATGCACGCGGCCGAGTGTGAAATGAACCACCACGGCCAGACCAGAGAGGACAACTTCTTGTGCATCCCACCTCTGTACCACACAGGCGCGAAAATGCACTGGTTCGGAAGCCTGCTCGCGGGCAGCCGCGCCGTACTATTAAGAGGCGTCAAGCCGGAATGGATACTGAAAACCGTTTCGCAGGAGCAAGTGACCATCGTCTGGCTCCTGGTTCCGTGGGCGCAGGACATCCTCGACGCCATCGAATACGGCCAGCTAAGACCGGATGATTTTCACCTCGAACAGTGGCGGCTTATGCACATCGGCGCACAGCCGGTGCCGCCCAGCCTCATCAACCGATGGAAGCAACATTTTCCCCGCCACGACTACGACACCAACTACGGCCTTTCGGAATCGACCGGGCCGGGCTGCGTCCACCTGGGAGTCGAAAACATTCACAAAGTCGGAGCGATCGGAAAAGCCGGCTACAAGTGGGAGATACAAATCGTCGATGAGAGCGGCGCCATCGTCACGCCAGGTTCAGTGGGCGAGCTTTGCGTGAAGGGAGCGGGCGTCATGAAATGCTACTTCAACAACCCGGAGGCCACCGCGGAATCACTTAAAAACGGCTGGCTCTACACGGGTGACATGGCCCGCACGGATGAGGACGGTTTTGTCTATCTGGTGGACAGGAAAAAAGACCTCATCATCACCGGCGGCGAAAACATCTATCCGGTGCAGATCGAGGACTTCCTGCGCGCTCACGAGGCAATCAAGGACGCGGCCGTCATTGGCCTGCCGGACCATCGCCTGGGTGAAATCGTCGCGGCGATTATTGAACTGAAACCCGGCGCAACTCTCACCGAGGCCAATTTCGCTAAGTATTGTGAGGCCCTGCCGCGCTACAAACGACCACGACGGGTCATCTTCGACAAAGTGCCGCGGAACCCCACCGGCAAAATAGAAAAACCACGCCTGCGGGAAAAATACTGCGGCGACGAAAGCCTCGTCGAGGCCCAGACCGGACATTAGGGAAGAGCGCCGGCCCACCGAGCGTCACTTTTAAAATTGGTTTTTCCTTAAACTGTATCTGCGGTGTGGACTCGCGTGAAATGACAAATCCATTGCCAAATAATATTTCTTTCTCTTGACAGGAGGCCTTTTAATGGGTGACTCTTCAACCAACGATCATCTGGGAATCCATTACACGACGGAGAGTAAGGTCAATAAGGCCCGGGAAGAAAACTGATAATTCAAGACCTGACCCCAGGCTCCATTCTCGACAGAGCTTTACTGGAAAGAATATTAGAATACGATGATGATGAAATCGAAAAGCAGCTCAATGAATATGAAGAGAAAATCAAAAAAGGCGAGTATCCCAAAAATCATGAGCGCTACAAATTAAAAGATTTTAAAGAGCGGGAGCAGTTCGAGAAAGACATTCAATCCGACCTGGATTTATTTGAAATAATACTGGACGAATTGTCCAGGTTGGATTTGGTAAAGCACGATCCCAAAACTGCCTGCCTGGTTGAGCATCTCCAGGAAGAACTTGCGCGAGAACCGGCAAAGGGCGAACCGCAGCGCAAAATTATCATTTTTTCGGAATACGTGGATACGGTCTTATATCTGAAGGAAGCCTTAACAAAACATTTTGAAAACAAAATGCTGGTCGTCGCCGGTGATTTATCCAGCGCCAAGATCGCGCAGATCAATAAAAATTATGACGCCTCGTATGCTGAGCAGGAGAACCACTTTGATATTTTACTGACCTCGGACAAAATATCCGAAGGATTTAACCTTAATCGCGCCGGGATGGTTATTAATTATGACATCCCCTGGAATCCTGTTCGCGTCATTCAGCGCGTGGGGCGCATTAACCGCATCAGCAAAAAAGTCTTTAATGAACTCTATATCGTGAACTTCTTCCCGACGGAACAGGGCGCCGAATTGGTCAAGTCGCGTGAAATCGCGCAAAATAAGATGTTTCTGATTCATAGCGCCCTGGGCGAGGATGCCAAAATATTCGATGTGGACGAAGAACCGACGCCTGCCGGATTATATAACCGCATTCAGCAAAATCCCGATGAGTTGGAAGAAGAAAACTTTTACAACAAAGCGCTCCGGGAGTTTATCAGGATTCAAAAAGACCATCCCGAAATTTTGGCAAACCTCGAAAATTATCCTCCGCGCGTGAAAGTGGCCAAGCAATATACGGAAGATGAACTTCTTGTTTTCTTCAAAAAAGGCAGGCTATATATCACCGAACTGAGTTATACCGATGAAAAACCGCTGCCGGAGACGAAAGCATTTGAAGACGTGTTTGATAAAGTGACCTGTGCGCCGGAAGAAAAATCTCTTGAGCTAAGTCATCAATTTTGGCCGGCTTACAATGCCATCAAAAATTATAAGCCCTATATGCCCGGCGGGGCCAGCGAACAAAGCCTGGAACAAAAAGCGCTCAATCAACTCAATACATTGATTAACAATGTGCAGGCACAAAAACTGATGCCTTATAAAGATTTTCTCCGGATATTGCGGGAAGATATTCTGCATTACGGCACGCATTCGGAATATTCTTTACGCCGGATAAGCAATTTCTCCGTCGCAGAACACAAAATTAATGAAACCATCAAGGAGATTGAAAAACTGCAAAATGAACTTGGACGTGATTATCTGGAAAGAGCCGTGGCGTATCAGAAGAAGCTGAAAAAAGACATCATCATCGCGATTGAGAATAGGATCCTGTAAAGCAATATATATTTAAAAATTGAAGTCACAACTTGTGACTTCAAGGTGCGCAAGAAAAGCATTATGATTGATAAACCTATTGTTAAGTATAATGATATTCAACGACGTATTTATGCCGTTCGCGGAGTCCAGATTATGCTGGATAGCGATTTGGCAAGATTTTACGGCGTAGAGACTAAAGTTTTAAATCAGGCAGTTAAAAGAAATATTGAGAGATTCCCGCAGGAGTTCTGCTTTCAATTGACAGCTGAAGAAAATGAGTTGCTTAGAACTCAAAATATGAACTTTGAAGATAAAGACCATTTGAGGTCACAATTTGTGACCTCAAAACAAAAAGGCGGCCGCAGGTATTATCCATTTGCTTTTACCGAGCAGGGCGTGGCGATGCTGTCCGGGGTGCTAAAAAGCGCCAGGGCTGTCCAGATAAGCATACAGGTTATCAATGCTTTCGTTGCCATGCGACGGTTTTTGGCTTCCAATGCAGAGATATTTCAACGTCTAGGGGCGGTGGAAAGAAAGCAAATCGAGCACAAAGCGGAAGCCGACTATAAATTTGAACAAATTTTCAATGCTATTGAAGCAAAAAGCATCAAACCTAAACAGGGCATTTTTTATGACGGTCAGATTTTTGATGCATACAAATTTGTTGCCGATCTGATACGCACCGCCCGTAAATCTATTATTGTGATTGACAACTACGTTGATGATGCAGTTTTGACACTTCTTTCCAAAGCCGGAAAAAAAGTAAAGATTACCATTCTTACGAAAACCATTTCCAAACAACTTGTCCTGGATGTGAAAAAATACAACGAACAATATCCGGAAATCATAATCAAAGAATTTCATTACGCTCACGACCGATTTATAATCATTGACGACAAAACCGTTTATCATTTCGGTGCGTCGTTAAAAGATCTGGGCAAAAAATGGTTTGCCTTTTCCAGATTCGATAAAGAAGCATTCTCTCTTCTGGAGAAAGTGGCTGTAATTATCAAAGAATGAAAGTGGAGAAAAGATGACCAACGAAGCACGCCCGATTTTGGAAACGATTATCGCCGATTTCGCCCCTGAAAAAATATATTTTGTTTTTCCGCCGGAAAAGTCCGCAATTTGCACCGGCGAAAGAAGACCTGCAACAATACAACGATGAGAATTTTGCCAAAGCCTGCAAACTGGGCGAAATCAAATTTGCCGATTCCGACCGCCTGATGGTCTGTTCCTTTGCCGCGCAAAATCCGCTAACGGAGCGCTCCGGAAAAAAAGCCCAATACGATAAAGCCAAAAAGATACTCAGAGAGCAGCAAATTTATTCCGCCGGCATTTTTATTTTCTACGATGCCAACGGCAACTTCCGCTTTTCGCTTGTTTATCCCGAATATACAGGCTCCAAAAGACAGTGGTCCAACTTCCGCCGTTTCACTTATTTTGTCAGCTCTGATCCGGCCATCACAAACAAGACCTTCAAACAGCGCGTGGGTGATGGTGATTTTTCGACGCTTGCTAAAATCAAAGAAGCCTTTTCCGTGGAAAAGGTTACGAGCGAATTTTACGAGGCGATCGCCAACTGGTATTTTTGGGCGGAGCAGCATTGCCGTTTTCCGAAGGATGCTGAAGCTGAAGAAAATGGACACAAAATCAGCGTTATTCGTTTGATCACGCGGATGATTTTTATCTGGTTCATGCGTGAACGCGGGCTTGTGCCGAAGGCACTCTTTGATCAACGGAAAATGCAGGAAATTTTGAAAGGCAATGCGCCGGAAGCAACAACATATTATAAAGCGGTTTTACAGAATTTATTTTTCGCCACCCTGAGCACCAGGAAAGAAGAGCGGCAGTTCCGGAGTGAAATTCGTGGGCACAAAGGCTACAATCCTGATTTTGGGAACCAATATGTCTATCGTTACCATGACCTTTTTAAAAACCCGAACGATATCAGAATATATTTTGACGATATTCCATTTCTCAACGGCGGGCTGTTTGAGTGTCTCGACGACAAACCAAACGGTATATACATAGACGGTTTTACCTCAGTCAAAAAGAACCAGCCGGAAATTCCCAATTATCTTTTCTTCAGCGACGAGCAAAACGTCGATCTCAATCCGGTTTATGGCACAGCCAATAAAAAATACAATGTTCGCGGGCTCTTGAACATCCTTTCATCATTCAGCTTCACTATTGATGAAAACTCCATGGATGACCAGGAAGTGGCGCTTGATCCGGAGTTGTTGGGAAGGGTATTTGAAAACCTGTTGGCCAGCTTCAATCCGGAAACTGAGACGACAGCGCGTAAAGCCACCGGCAGCTATTACACACCGCGAGGTATTGTCGATTACATGGTGACGGAATCGCTCAAAGCTTATTTCAAAACCCATCTTAGCTCGGCTGGCCATCCCAATCACCCATCCGATTGTCATCAAGATAGGGATGAAGAATCTTTGGTCGCGAAAATCGACAAGCTATTTTCCACATCAGAAGAAACCAATCCTTTCGATCTCGCTGAGACGCAACAAATTGTTGACTTGATTGAAAGCGTCAAGATTGTTGACCCGGCGGTTGGCTCCGGCGCATATCCAATGGGAGCGCTTCACAAAATGGTATTTATTCTCAACAAACTTGATCCGGGGAATGAGTTGTGGAAGCAAGCTCAGTTGAAAGTAGCTGATGCCATTACCGACCCGACGCTGAGGCGGGAAACCAAAGAGAAAATCTCAGAATTTTTCCAAGGGAAAAACGCTGATTACGGGCGTAAGCTGTATCTTATTCAGCGCTGTATTTATGGTGTAGATATTCAACAGATTGCTGTAGAAATTGCCAAACTACGAATTTTTATTTCCCTGCTGGTTGATGAGAAAATAGACAGAGGAAAAGACAACTGGGGCGTCGAACCGCTGCCCAATCTTGATTTCAAGATCATGCAAGGCAACAGTCTGATTTCCAATCTCAATGGCATTGATTTTGATGTTGATGCGGCCGGTAATGGGAAAAAAACGCAGACTGGTTTTGATTTTGTTTTGTCGGATGGTGGTTTGATACGGGATTTTGAGCAGAAAAAAATTGATTTTCAAAACGAGCCGGATACCCAAAAAAAGAAAGTCCTGAAAGAAGAAATTGAAGATCTCCTGATTAAAATTTTTGAAAAGCTCGTTAAAAAACAGAAGGCCGATTATTTCAACGCCCTGGAAGACATTAAGCGGCGCAATGCCGTCATGCCTAATGCCCAAAAACGTGCCGAGATGATTGCCAATGAAAAACAAAAGCTTGTGAGAAACACAGGTTTTGATTTGGAGGCCTTTGAAAAGCAACTGCGGGAATTTACCAGTAAGAAAAAGACAAAACCCTTTTTCCCCTGGCGTTTTTATTTTGCCGAGGTCTTTGAAAAAGGCGGATTTGACATCACCATAGGCAATCCGCCCTATGTCCGGCAGGAATCCATCAAAAATTTAAAAGCCTCTTTAAAAGAAGCATTCCCTGATTTTTACAGTGGCACAGCCGATCTTTATACTTACTTTTACAAGCGTGGCATTGAATTACTTAGAAACTACGGGCATTTGTGTTTTATCGCACCCAACAAATTCATGCGTGCCTCTTACGGCAAAAACACCCGCCGGTTACTGGCCAAAGAGGTTACGCCAAGACAGATTATTGATTTCGGTGATATCCCTATATTTGACGCTACAACCTATCCATCCATTGTTTTAATTCAAAAAACGCCTTTACCTTTGATGGGGGAGGGGAGGGTTGAAGCAGAAGCTCTTACCGCCACGTTTACCGACATTACCCAGATAGAAGACCCAGCACAAACATTGAAAGATATCGGCTTTAAAATTTCAATAAACGCGCTGAAAGAGGCAGGCTGGACACTGGAGCGCGCAGATGTATTGGTGCTTATGGATAAATTGCGCAGGACCGGAAAACCGCTGAGCGAATATGTGCAAGGCAGATTTTATCGCGGCATATTAACCGGGCTTAACGAGGCGTTTGTCGTTGATGAAGCGACACGAAGGAAGCTTATTGCCGAAGATCCGAAAAGCTCCGAATTAATCAAACCCTGGTTGCGCGGGCGTGACATTAAAAAATGGAAAGCCGAATGTGCAGGAATTTATGTGATTTTTACAAGACGAAGAATAGATATTGGGAACTACCCTGCAATAAAGAGGCATCTTCTGCAATTCAAAAAAGACTTGGAACCTAAAAAATTTGAAAATGATAAACATGGTCGTAAGCCGGGTACATATGAGTGGTTCGAGATACAAGATAATATAGCGTATTACAAAGAATTTGATAAAACAAAAATCATTTGGGGAAATCTGGCAACGGAGCCGAAATTTGCGTTTGACGATGCCTTTAACTACATCAGCGCGCCGGCCAACATCTTGCCGACGAACGACCTCAGCCTGCTTGCTATATTAAATTCGCCAATCTGTAAGTGGTGGATAGGTCATCGGGCCGCAACACGTTCCGGTGGTTTTCTGGAATACAAGCCAATGTATGTGGGTGAAATTCCCATCCCGTTAGCAGAAGGAAAAGAGAAAATAATGATCATCGAACGTGTGCAAAAAATTCTTGCCGCCCCAGACGGTCCGAATGTTTCCAAACTCGAAGATGAAATTAACGAAATGGTCTATAAACTTTACGACCTCACCTTTGAAGAGATCAAAATCGTGGAAGACACTCTGGATAAGGGGAAAGAAAAGACATGAATTCTGACAACTTTTTTCAAAGCAAGAAACCCTGGTCGCCTTATAAGGATATGATTCTTGCATACTACCTAACGCCATACCTGTCCAAGGTGTGCAGTATGAAAACAAGTAACCGGGGTCATAACCGGGGTCATTAACCGGGGTCAGGTCTTGAATTATCAGTTTTCTTGTGATAACAGATTAAGCATTCGAGGATGAGGGAATCACACATGGCCAGATCTTTGAGAATAGAATATCCCGGTGCTGTATATCACATGACCGCACGCGGAAACGCGAAAAACGACATTTTTCATTCAGATACCGACCGGAACACTTTTTAAAAATATTTTCAGGTGTTGTTCGGCGATACAACTGGTTGTGCCATGCTTATTGTCTGATGGATAATCATTACCATATTTTGATAGAGATGCCGGACGGGAATTTGTCCGTGGGCATGTGTCAACTCAACGGGGTTTACACTCAGAAACATAATTGGCTGTATCAAAAGTCGGGACATGTATTTCAGGGCCGGTTCAAGATGGGTTACCCCAGTCTTTGACCCTTTGCCCAGATCCAAATCTTTGCCCCTGGTCTTTTTTATAATAAAGCGTATAAAATCCAATAAACATCGAATCCCACATAATAAAGGAGAAAATGATGGATATTAAAAATGAACCGAAGGTCAAAAATAAGTTCATTCGGGCGATACGGGAATTGCTCGAACACAGGGCCCTGTGGCTGTATCTTCTGGTTGATGAAGCCGACAAGCGCGGCATAAACACAGAGGAATTTGCATCGTCGGCGATTATGAGATGCGGCTGCTTTCAAGGCAATGAATTAACAGCCAAAGCCGGCACGAAAAGCTTAAAGGGACTGAAGAAAACGCTTTTCACTTTGCCGGCCAGAATGGTTTTTGAAATGAAGATACTAAAGTGCACCGATGACCGGTTGGACATAGACTTTCATTATTGTCCGCTGGTTCGGGCATGGCAGAAACAGGGCGCCTCCAACGAACAGATCGACAGGCTTTGCGATATCGCCATGCAGGGAGACAGGGGCATTGCCGATTCCTTCGGCTGTGAACTGGAGTTGGGCCAGACAATCGCCAAAGGATTCGACAAGTGCGAAATCAGATTCAAGAGAAAAGCATGAAGGCTCAAAAAACTGATGAGTGCATGGTTCAGTTTCGGATTCAGTTCGGCTTGAATTAGAGATTGGACCAGGTCTTGCCAAATAAGATTTCAGATATTTCAAGATCTGAGCCTATGAGCACAAACCATCACAAGATCATCCATGGAAAAAGTCGTGTCGCTCGTCTGTTGGCTATTGTAATGGCGACACAGGCGGGATTGCCTCCACTTGATTTTGGAAATCTTAAAGGTCATAAGCGGCGGAATTATTTTCGGGCAGTGCAGGCGGGGATGGATTATAAATATTGTCCAATGGAAGAAATATTTGACGGTGTTATCGAGACTACTTTGAGTGACGGTTAATACCGTTTGTTTTTTGAAATTTCTTTTTACTCCGAATGGACGATATGCGGTTGCATGGACACTTTCTATAGCCGATGAGGATAGTACGGAACGGATTAAACGGGATTCCAGCTCTCAGTCATTCTTTAAATAAGGATTTGTTTTTATTAGTGTAAGAGAGCTTTTTCTCATATTAATGGCCTATATTTATTTTAACAGATGTTAAGAAAATTACCAGAAAATAGCAATTGCTTTGTCCCAATTTTTGGAAAATAATGGTTCTGATTCCCCGATCAACCGGTATGCGTCGGTCTGCGAGCCGGGGAATAACATAGGTGGTGGTCGCCTCTTGCGAGTACCAGATTGAACAGGATATTTCTATATTGGCTTGATAATGTTGTCTTAAACAGTTGACACACAAATGAAAATCCCGCATATCATCGGCGTCAAACGCTGTTTTTAGTAAAAATCTTCTTAAGACGGTCAGCAATTGTTCCATGGATCATCCATCACAAAATGAAAGGCTTGAAGATGTAATCAGGCAGATGGCTCAGGGGGCCCCGCAGGCTTTGGCCATGGTGTCTTCAAGATTCAACGCACTTTCTTACGCACAACTTGTCTCGCAGGTTGACCAGGTTGCCGGCGCGCTGGCTCAGGCAGGTTGGGGGAAGTCTTCCCGTATTGCCATTGCCGTTAAGGATAACGCAGCAGCCGCATTGGCCATTGTCGCCGTATCCTGTGCAGCGGTGGCTGTTCCTCTGGATCCGAATCTGGCGGCAGCCGAGCTGGAGATGCGGTTGAAATTGCTTGAGGTGGACGTCTTGTGTACTCTGGCCGGGGAAGCAACAGCGGCAAAAAACGTCGCCGAAAAATACGGAATTCCCTGCGCGGAAATCGTTTTGAAGGACCAAAGAGATCTGATATTTTCTCTGGTGATGCCGAAAGCATTCAACAGGCACGAAGAACCGGGCGAAGTTGTGGATACCATCGCGGTCATTTTACAGACTTCCGGAACTACGGAAGAGCCCAAACTGGTTCCCTGTCTTCATTCGAACCTCCTGGCCACGGCTCGTAACGCCCGCCAGTGGTTCAATCTGGACCGTCAGGACCGGTCTTTAAGTGTAGCGCCTCCTTATTACAGCCATGGTCTGACCTTAACCATTCTGGGGGCTCTGCTTTCCGGAGGCAGTGTGGCGTTTCCGACCAGCCTAACCGATGTAAACGTTGTGGAATGGTTCGAATTGCTTAACCCGACATGGTATTCCACATCTCCTACCATGCACCTGGTGATTTCTGAAATGATCGATATGCATCCTGCCCCGATCAGGCATCGGATCCGGTTCGCCAGTTCAGGCGGAGCTAAAATGCCTGAAAGTGTGCGTTCAGCCATCGAAAGCAAGCTGGGAATCGTAATGCTGGAACATTACGGCATGACGGAAGCAAGCCAGGTTTGTGCAAATCTTCCTCTTCCGGGACTCCGGAAATCAGAAACGGTGGGCGTGCCGCCTCCTGATACTGTCATGATCGCGGGTCCGGATGGAAATGCCCTGCCTCAGGGTGAAGCAGGCGAAGTGCTGGTTCGGGGGCCCAATGTCATGAAGGGATATCTGAAAAATCCGGATTTGAATTCGATTGCCTTTGTCAATGGCTGGTTTCGCACGGGCGATATCGGCAGTATCGACCCCGAAGGTTTTTTACAAATCAGCGGCAGAATAAAAGAGCTCATCAATCGCGGCGGGGAAAAAATTTCGCCGTTTGAAATTGAAGCTGTTTTAAGTAAACATCCGGATGTCCTGGAGGCTGTCGCTTTTGCCGTAGCGCATCCACGACTGGGCGAGGATGTCGGCGCCGCAGTGGTTTTGCGCCCCGGTGCCACGGTTGCAGCAGGCGAATTCCGCCGGTTTATGGGGGAGCAATTATCCTGGAATAAGGTGCCCAGGCGGGTTCATATTGTTGAATCGATTCCCAAGGGAGGCCCAGGTAAGGTTCTGCGCAATAAACTTCAAGAGCTGTATTCATGAACGACGAAAGACCGGTCAATCTGACGGATGATACTCTGGAATCCCAACTGCTGGAGATGTGGCGTCGCGCACTGGGTTACGATCAGTTAACGGTTGATGACGATTTTTTCGAATCCGGCGGCGACTCATTGCTGGCTGCCAAACTGCTTTTGGAGATCGAAAAGCTTACGGGTAAAAAGCTTCCAACATCCATCATCTTCGAGACGGGCACCATTCGAGAGTTATTGAAAAGAATCGAACTGGCAGAGGCACAATCTCCGATTCTGGGCAATGAAAAAGGAAACCTTCTTCATTTTTTTCACGGCGATTTCAACTTCGGAGGCGTGCCGGTAAAATATTGTCTGAAAATGCTGGGAAACGATCACGGCATTCATGTGATCCCGCCGTATATTCCGAAAGCAGGCGACCCGCTGATTTCCATAGAAGAGATGGCCAGAGAGCATCTGCAAAGTGTTCTCGATAGACAGCCTCAAGGTCCGTATGTTCTGGTCGGAGACTGTAACGGGTCGTGCGTCGCTTTTGAAATGGCCAGACTTCTTGTCTCCATGGGTAAAGAGGTAAAAGCCGTGGCGATGCTTGATCCGATTATTACATCGATCAGAAGATCCGCGCAGGGATACTTTAAACTACAGGATTTCCTGATGCGTCTTAGGGGTGTTCCGGAGAAAGAAAGACGTGAACGACTTGTCCTGACGTGGAAAAAGATGTACGAATGGAACAGCAGGACGAAGGATACCTGGCGCCTGACGTATCTGAAGTCGTTGTGTAAAAGTATGCTACCCGGACATTGCCGGTTTTTTGATATTCCGCAGCCGGTCCGTTACATCTTTCATCGAAGCTGGCGTGAAAGAATTGCCTTGATTGCCCAGAGCCAGGCCAAAGGACGAAAACGATCCGATGAAATGGTTAATCCGGAAGGGGCGTACGAAAGATTTAAATTTTACTGGAATGTTTTATTTGACTACAAGCCTTTGCCGCTGGATGTGCCGGTGATCTACGTCTGTGTCGAATACAGCGGACGGACGTGGCGTCGAATTGCGCCGCACACCGCTTTTGTGAATATCTGCCGCGGTACACATAACTTCTGGGAAGAAGATTATATGCCGTATATATTTAATAAAGTCAGGGAATTTATTGATCGCTGAGCCGTATGAATACATTATCAAACAATCCCGTATATGATGTCAGTCTTCCTTCCCAGAAGACGGCCGCCGTGAGCGCCGCGATCAGGCTGGATATTTTTACGATTTTCGGCCCAAACCGCCTGAGTGCAATGCAAATCGCGCAAGCGTGCGGTTGCGTCATGATTATTGATATGATCCCGAATGCGGATCGTGTTTCCCCGCCGGAGCCGGCGGCTTTTGCTTTTTAAATGCTGGCGATAACGCCCGAGAGCGATGCGTATATCGCCGCCGAATATGAGGAAATGGCCCGCAAGGCGGGTCTTCGTCTTGTGAACGCCAGGCGGGTTTCCCCTACGCCTGTGACGCTTATGGAGTTTAAGGTTTAAACAAATTGCCGGAGGGAGCGGCTTTGGCTGTAATTGCTCCGACTCCAACCGGTGAAAGGAATAAGTTATCTATGAGCCGTATCATGATTTTAGCCGGTGGCTGGCCGGGTCACAATCCGGAGGAGATGGGAGATTTCCTGGAAACCTTAATGCATTCCGGTAATGAGGTATCGCGTGCCTCCGATCTGAATGTTCTTCGGCCGGAGGTATTATCCAAGGTCGATATTCTGGTTCTTGTCTGGACCTATGGCGAGATTACCGACGAACAAATCCAGGCCTTGATACAGGCCGTACAGGGCGGTATGGGGTTGATGGCCTGGCATGGTTCCACAAGCGCCTTTCTGGCGAATCGCCCCTATAAGTTCCTGCTTGGCGGACAGTGGGTGGACCATCCGGGCGGCGATCATGTCGCATACAGAGTAACCTTTTTCGATGATCCTTTGACAAAAGGTCTTGCGGACATTGATGTGGTTACGGAGCAAAATTATTACCTTATTGATCCGTCTGTCAAAATTGTGGCCAGCACCCGCATTCAAAGCAAGGAGAAACCATGGATTTATGACGTAGAAGCACCGGTCGCCTGGAAAAGGGAATGGGGGGCCGGCAGGGTTTTTTACTGTGCGTTAGGTCATAAAACAAGGGATATAGATTCTCCATCGGTAAAAGAATTGATTTCCAGAGCCCTTCGCTGGCTGTCAGGACGTTCTGCAGCATAGTTTAACGGGCTTGAAGTCACGGGCCGGGGATCACGGTCTTGAAATATCAGTTTCCTTTCAGGTTGTATATTCCGCGACATGTTACCACTTGATTACGATCTGTTTCGCCACTTTTCGGTGCCGAGTCTGGATGGCCACTTGAAAATCTCCCCCCATGCCTCTTTAAAAAACTTGGTAATAATTAATGATGGTATTTCATTTTGATATTTTCTATATTCACTAAACCCCATAGGAAAGCGGATTGGCGGATGTGACCCAGATGAAAAAAAATACCCGCAAAAGAATATTAACAGGTATTGCTGCTTTGCTCGTGGTGCTGGCGATTTTGTTTGCCGGGGCGTGGTGGTTTGCGTCCCGCCAGCTGGCCGGCCTGGATGCTCATAAAGATACCATCCTGAAAATCATGCGCGAGGCACTCGACAGAGAAGTTACTTATGAAACAGGACAGGCATCTCTGACCGTCCGGCATGGTCTTTCCATTGATTTCACACATCTGACCGTCTGGGAAAATGACGGCTCAGCGAAGCTTTTTCAAATAGAGTCGGCCGCATTCCGGGTCGATTTATTACCGCTTCTCGTCAGGCGTGTGGTGTTACGAAAAACGGTTCTGAATAATCCCCGCCTTTTTTTGCGACGCGCACCGGACGGGCTTTTGAATATTGCTGATTTGCTCACAAGTGAAACAAAACACGAGATGTCGCTGGGGCTGAAAAATGTGGTTATTGAAAACGGCGAGGTTTCCTTTACCGATTATACGCGCGGCGAAAAAGGGCTGAAGACTTCGCTTGAGGGTCTGCAGTGCCGGATTGTTCCGAGACGTTTCCGCTCCGGGTCGCGCTTCAAAATTTCGGCGCTCATTCATGAAAACGACAGCAGCGGCAGTCTCCTGACCGTGGGGACTTTTTCCCCCGCATCCTCAGGGAAGTCGCTTATGGATGGCCGGCTGGAGGCGTTTGTGCGGCTGACAGGTCTGGATCTGCGCCATTATGTGTCCTATCTGGGCGACTATGTTTCTATTGCCGGACTGGCGGGCCGCCTGGACGGAGAGATAAAAATATCGGGGACGGCGTCGAGGTTCAACGCAGAGGGTAAAATTGCCTTGAAAGACGCAATGCTGGATTACCCGGACGTTTTTGAAAAAACGCTGCGACCGGGGTTGGTACAGCTTCAGTATCAGATCAGGCGTAACGGAGGGGAGCTTCAACTGGAGGTTCCCAGTATGACGGTAGATCGTGTGTCGCTGGCCGGCCGGTTTTCCGTAAGCGGCATGGGCGAGGATGATCCTTTCTTGTCCGCTTCGGCAAATTCGTCACTTTTTTCTCTGACGGAGATGCGCTTCTACATTCCCTGGAAGATTATTCCTGAACCAGTAGGTGATTTTATAAAGGAGCATGTCACAGGGGGTAATTTCAGCCTTGCCGAAGGAAAGCTTGCCGGAAGGCTCAGTCAGATTACGGGTATGATGGAAAAGGAAAATGCCGACGTGCTGGCTGTTCGCGCTCATGTTCAGGAAGGGGTATTTACCATCGGTGCAGCCGGGGCGCCTGATTTTACCAATGTTCGCGGTGTGCTGGAGTTGAAAAACAGGCAGTTTTCCCTGACCGGGATGGAAGGCAGATTCGGTTCATCCGAGTTTCGTCTCGATGGCTGTATTTCTGATTTCGCCGCGCCGGGGCCGGTTGTTTACGCGGCGAAGATGTTCCTTGAGCCGGCACGCGACGAGGTGTTTTGGCTCATGGGCAGAGAAAATGTGGCTGGCTTTGCTTTTGACGGTGTGTCGTCGCTGAGTGTTTCGGGAAGTGGCCCGGCCGAAAATTTTCAAATTGACGCAGCATGGGATCTGACCGGGGCGGCCTATCGTTACGGCGAGGTGCTGGAAAAGCCGGGCGGTCACCATAACCGCCTGGCCGTTTCTCTCATAATAAACGAAGACAAGCTGAAGGTGCCGTCCTTTGAGTTTGATCTTGAGGGACAAAAGCTGGGCGGCAGCGCCGTATATAATTTTTCGGGTAAATCTCCTCTGTCTTTGGTTTTGAAGTCGGAGCATCTCGATATTCACAGGATCGCGTCATTTTTACCTGGATTGAAGAAGATCGATCCGGCAGGGAGGATCATGGTTTCTCTTTCCGGCAGGGGCGATCCCGGTACACCGGCGGAGTTTCTCTGGAGGGGCACTGTGTCGTTGGACAATATCTCGTTTAAGCCCGCCGACGGTATGGAGCGTGTCCGCGGCCTGACGGGTGTGGCCACTTTTAAGGACGGAGGAATGCAAACGTCACGTCTGGAAGCGCTGGTCGGTCAAAGCACAGTGAAGGGCCTCTGCAGGATGAGGAAGCTCGGCGGTCGCGACTTTTTCTGCCGTCTGGAAACGCCGCTGGCGGATACGGCGGATTTCGGTTTGACAGGTGACGACAGAGGTATCAAATTGCGGGATGTTCAGGCGCGTTTTACGGTCGGCGCGGATCGTCTCCGTATCTGGCGTTTTTCGTTTGCCGCGGGAAAGTCCGTTTTTGTTTTTTCCGGAGAGGTTCCCTACCGGGAGAATGCGGCAGTTAAACTTAATCTCAGGTCTGCGTTTATTCATTCCGATGACGCGTTTGCCCTGACAGGTCTGGGGTACGTAAAAGACTCGGGAGGCCAATCTTCCGAAAGGTCTGTTAATCTATCCTTGCAGGTGGACAAGGGAGTTGCCGGAGGGATTGATTTCAGCAGACTGGAGACCCGGATAAACTATGCGGGGGATGTTGTAGAGATCGAGAGCCTGGCGGCGGAAGTGCTGGAAGGCCGTCTGCGCGGGACGGGAAGGGTGGAGCTGCATTCCGATGGCCCTCATCGGTACCGGTTTGATTTTTCGCTGGAGCAGGCGGAGATGGAAAAACTCCTGGAGCATTTTGATGTAGGCGATCGGCTGGTGACCGGAAAGGTTTCACTCATCGGAGATGTGAGTGCTGCGGGTGCGACCTTTGATGAATTTATCAGGACGGCGGAAGGTTCTTGTCGGCTCCAGGCCGAGCGAGGGGTTATAAAGAAGTTTTCCGTTTTGGCGAAAATATTTTCGCTGCTCAACGTGGCACAGTTGTTTAAATTGAAGTTGCCGGATATGGCTGCAGAGGGGATGCCCTATACGGCCGTCACCTCTGTTTTTGAGATCAAAGAAGGGGTGCTAAACGTTCAGGATTTGTTTGTCAGCGGTGAGGCCATGCAGATTTCGCTTGTCGGCAAGACAGATCTCGTGGGCAGGAAGCTCGACGGCATTGTCGGTGTTCATCCGCTCAAAACGCTGGATCTGATCGCGGCGAGAATCCCTGTCGCCGGGTGGGTGCTGACCGATGAAAAGGGCAATCTGGTGACCGTTCATTTTCAAGTTCAGGGTGATTGGGACAACCCCGAGGTCAGGCCGATACCTGTTAAATCCCTGTCCCGCGGCACGATGAATGTTTTCCGCAGGGTTTTCGAGCTTCCCGAAAAGCTCATCACCGATACGGGGGATGTAATTCTGGGGCGTTAGGCAGGCGTGGTGGCGCATCTCACAGAGAATTGTCTTGATTAAATGCCTGCCGAATTGTTAAAATTCATTACGTTTTATGCAGGGAGAAGATCATGATTGCGTATCAGCTTTCCATTCATGCGGAAAACAAGCCGGGGCAGCTCGCCGGTGTGACGGCGCTTTTGGCCCGGGCGGGAATCAGCATTCGAGCTACCACCATAACAACATTTGGCCAGACGGGGATCATCAACCTGATTGTCGATGAACCGAAGCGCGCTGAAAAAGTTCTGATACAGGCGGGCAAAACGGTTTATCTGAAAGACGTTTTGGCAGTACTGATCCCCGACAGGCCGGGCGGGCTCGACAGGCTCATGCAGCTTCTTTACCAGGAGGGTATCAACATCAATAACGCCTATGGGTTTGTGCTGGAGTGCGGAGAAAAAGCTGTCTTTGTCGTTGATGTTGACCGGATTGAAAAAACGGAAAAGCTTCTGGAAAAAAACAAATTTGAAACTCTCGATACAGAAGCGCTTTCGGCCGTCGAGCCTTTTCATTACATGAAATACTGATTGCCGCCGGATAAAAAAGTCTGTTGTCCTGTCTGTGGAAGCAACACGGACAATGACAATATGGGACAAAAACAGTGGCTGGAAAAAAACACAAAGACTTCCCCATCTCCGGCCATCATGAGAGAGAGCGTTGCCAAACCGTGCCCAACCGGCAATGTCGTCATACCGGCCCGCGCGAAATCGGGGGGTCGGTATCCAGAAAATAAGGAGCGATTAGCTCGTGGCTCGTGGTTCAAGGATAAAGGCTCAAGGATAAAGGCTCAAGGATAAAGGATAAAGGATAAAGGATAAAGGATGCTTCGACAGGCTCAGCACTAACGGGTTGTAAAAACTCAGAATGAACGGTAATAAAGCGCGAAGCGCATCCATTGATGTCCACCGCTGGCGGCTGTGTCGTAGTCGTAAAGAAGCCGTCAACATCGTCATACCGGCGAAGGCCGGCCCGCGCGAAATCGGAGAGCCGGTATCCAGTGTTATCAAGTGCTTTGGGGATTCCGGGTCGAGCCCGGAATGGCTGGAGGAAGTATTATCCAAAGGTCTTGAAGAACAGACAAGATGGCGGCAACCATTTCAATCACTTCAATCTTTTCGTGCGGAAAGGGAAAAACATCTCAGGGAGAAAACGTATGACGAATGAGGACAATGGAAAATATTCCAAAAAGCACCCGGCCGGAACAGTTGTTGACGCTTCCTTGAAAAAGGAGATTACTAAGCAGGCACGGGGCAATGAAATATCATGTTTGGCGGCGGAGGAAATCGCCCGGCGTGGCGTGGCGCGTATGGAACAGATCGGTGTGGCCGCTGATATGTTAAATATCCGGATCACGAAATGCCAGCTCGGTTTATTTGGCTTCGGCGACCAAAAGAAACGGGTTGATGCAGCTCAGGTGGTCAGCGCCGAGCTGGAAAAATCAATCCGCGAGGAGATGACCGGCCAATGGCTATCCTGCAAAGATGTGTGGGATTTGGCCCAGAGGCTTAATTTGTCGCGCATGGACATTAGTGCCGCCTGCGAATACCTGAAAATCAAAATCAAACCCTGTCAATTGGGCGCTTTTTAATTTTTCATCAGACGAACTGCACAACTTTGCCGGGAGTGGCAGTTGGGCTGTATATTGAAATATTCAGGCGCCGGTAAAGTGTTTTTATCGGGACATCCGCATGTGAAAAGCAGCCGTTTTTCATGACGGAATTGCCTCTTGACGGTTCACGGTTCGATAAACTATTATAACAGCGTAAGTGACGGCCCGTGAGCCTCGTCAAAATATTTCAGAAAGCAAAATTCATGGAACCGTTTATCATTCTGCTTTTGCTTCTTTTGCTCAATGGCATTTTCGCCATGTACGAAATCGCCCTTGTTTCAGCTCGCAGAACCAGTCTGGAAGAGAAGGCAAAAGCAGGAAGGATGGGCGCCAAAACGGCCCTTGCTCTTCTGGAGGAGCCGGAAAAGATATTTTCCGCCATTCAGGTGGGCATTACACTGGTCGGCATTGTCTCGGGCGCTTACGCGGGGCTGACGCTTTCAGCGGGCGCGACCGAATTGCTGGTAAGGGCAGGCGTTGCTGACGAATGTGCCCGGGCACTGGCGGTGCCGGCGGTTGTTGTTTTGGTGACCTTTCTTACTTTGGTTATCGGTGAGCTTGTTCCCAAAAACATCGCGCTGAGCAATGCGCAGGTGGTGGCAATATATTTGTCTCCACCCATGAGACTGTTTTGTCTGTTTGTCTATCCGGTGGTATGGTTTTTGAGCTCGGCAACCAAATTTATCCTGAAGCTTCTCGGTGTTCAAAACAGACGGGAAACGCCGTTAACCGAAGAAGAGCTCAGGATGATTTTGAAAAAAGGATCCGAGCACGGCGTGATTGAAAAAGAAGAGTCGGACATGATCAATGAGGTCATCCGCTTCGGTGACAAACGCGCCGGCGCCCTAATGACGCCCAGGGTGGACATTGTCTGGCTTGATCTTCATCAATCTCCTCAGGAGCTGCTGCAGGAGGCTCTCGGGGCGCCTCACCCCCGCCTGCTGGTTTGCGAGGAAGAAATAGATCAGGTCAAGGGGGTGGTCAATGTCAAGGAGCTTTTGGCATACTACATTCGGCATCAGACGCTGAATCTTCAGGAGATTATGTTTGAACCCCTGTATATACCGGAGCAGGCGCAGGCGCTGAAGGTGCTGGAGATG
>Ga0255341_1001390_pt1 | contig 34299 bp, 34 predicted proteins | sample wastewater_treat_8_FD_192418 | JGI IMG/M metagenome (GOLD analysis project Ga0255341, IMG submission 192418) | Wastewater microbial communities from Lulu Island WWTP, Vancouver, Canada - plant12 | ecosystem: Engineered > WWTP > Wastewater > Unclassified | place: Canada: Vancouver, British... | reverse complement strand
ATCGGCAATCTTGCCGGGCTCATCGACATTAACCATCGTGAGCTTCATTTCTTCCGTAAAGAGAGGATTATTTTCTGAAAGCATTTTCAACTGCGAAAGAACCGAACGAGTCAGAGCCTTAACCTCATTAGATTTCGCTCTCGGCATTTCGTCTTCTAGGTATTCGACTTCCGCAACCAAATACGGCTTCGTATTGATGATTCCTGTAATTTTAAACCGCTTGATGCTGTTTATAAGAACGTTCACTCCTCCGTCAGGAAGATTGATTTTCTTCAATATGCGCGCAACGCTTCCCATTTCATAGATGCTTCCGGGCTTAATGTCATCTACATTGTCATCCTTAAGCATTACGAGTCCGACCGTGCGTGTAGCAAGCAGAGCTTTATCAACAGCTTCCGCAAATTTTCCTTTCGAAATTATCAATGGAGTGATTATTCCCGGAAAAATCGGTCTGTATCTTATTGGAATAATATAAAGCTGTTTAGGAAGAACCGAGTCTATCGAAACCAAATCGTTTTCTACGATCTCATGATCCACAGGTATTCCGTTTTCAGTCATAGTGTTAACCGCCTGTTATATTATGGCAACGCCGCCTTGCGGACAAATCCGCAAAACAGAATTTCATATCACCGCAATATACTGTCAAACTTTTTTAAAAGGCGCGTGAAAGAACCCTGCGCCCTTTATTATTCTACACTAAAAAATAATATCCGTCAATCCTCGTTTTTGCTTTTCCGCCGAATAATACCCTGTTATTCTTAAAAATTATACGAATCAGACTCGGATCGGCTTTCAGAACGCCCTGTTCTATTGAAAACGGATTTCCATTCCATACGTTTTCTTTTTTAAGAAAATAAGCCAGAGCCGCATTTGCTGAGCCGGTGGCAGGATCTTCGAGATAACCGAATCCGGGAGCAAAGACGCGTGAACGTATAAAGTTTTGAGAAAAATTTACATCCTCTGTATAAATATTTACAATTTCAACATTATGCGATAAGCAATACTTTCTGATCGAATCATAGTCGGGCGAACATTTTACAACATCATCAAGAGTTCTCAACGGAACAAGAAGAATATTCTGACCGACATTTACAGCCTTTAATTGAAATTTTCCGGAAATCGCTGAAGAATCAATATTCAGTGCAGCTGAAACTTCATACGCATCAAACCTATAATCATGGAATAATGGTTCCGGAGCGGTAACGTACACGGAATCTTCATAACTAATTCTATTTTCTATTTCAAGGATTCCTTTCATTGTTCTTATCGTGATAATCGGTCTTGTATCTTCAGTTGATTTCAGCATATCATAAAGTGCTCCTACGGTTCCGTGTCCGCAGAATGGAACTTCACGTTCACATGAAAAATAACGAAGATGATAATCGGATTTTCCTGAATCATCATTAAAAATAAAAACTGCTTCAGAAACGAAACCTTTTAGCTCGTATCCTATTTTCTGCATTTCTTCAGAAGTTATTATTTCATCGGGATAAAAAACCGCAGCAGGATTTCCGTATGATTTATCTCCGGCGAAAACATCCATCTTTATAAATTTACATCTTTTCATCATAATCCTCCGTAAAATATCTGTCAAATCCGGCATGATCTTCCGGACATGTTATCATAATCCGGCTCAATGATTTTCCGCTGCGCAGTGAATGAACGGTTTTTTCTTTCACTGTTATAAAATCTCCTCGTGCAAGACTAATGTTTCTATCTGCATTCCACTGTACATCATCAATTCCGCAAAGCATCATGCTGCAGTTTCCTTCGAGCACATAATATGTTTCATCACCTTTTAGATGATAATGCGCCTTGAGAACAGCCTCATTCTCCAATTCTACAATGAACAAACATGCTGATCCATCACCTGATAACCGCACAAGCTTTACACCTGAGAAAATATCTTTTGCCGCATCAGCAAGAATGTCATAAACATTTTTAACATTATATTTCATTATAAATATCCTTAATAACGGGATACAGTATGCTTCCTGCCATCACCAGAGCGGCAGAAATTCTGAACATAAACGATTTCTTTCTGGTATAAAACAAACGTGAAATTTTTTTACCGGAAACACACCACAATGAATGAAACAGAACCTGAAATACAAGAAACACCGCAGTAAAATATATTTTTCCTCCGAAAGATGAAGTAAGAAAATAAAAATTAACAGCAGCGAAAGCCGACATAGTCCAGCTTTTAACGCTTAACGGATGAAGCAGAAGTCCGTGAGCAAAAGCCGATTTCGATTGAATTGAATCTGAAGCGGCTTCAGTAATTACGAGTTTGAAAGCAAGATAGACCACATAAATCATTCCGGCAATTCTCATCACCATGCCAAGATGCGAATTCAATATAATATCCGCGCCTGAAAGCACCGCAATATTTACAGCGGCAAATCCGGCCGCTGTTCCCGCAAGAAACGGAAGCGACTTCAAATAACCCGACTTCTGACCGAGAATCATCATCGAAATATTCCCCGGTCCGGGAGTAGAAGTCATAATAACCGCGAACAGGACAAATGATAGCATTTTAAACCTCCGGATCGCGTCCATTTAATCTTGACACTGTATGCATACAATTGCAAAAGTGTATGCATGACGGATTTCTCAATAATACTATCCGGCGGAAAGCCTGTATTTATGCAGATCGCTGATAAAATCGAAAAAGATATTTTCACCGGAAAATTATCATCCGGCGACATGCTTCCTTCAGTCAGAGATCTCGCGGCAAAAATTAAAGTTAACACCAGTACCGTTTACAGAGCGTATAAAGAAGCCGAAAAGCGCGGACTCATTTCGGGAAGCACCGGAAGCGGAACATATATCTCATCCACATCTCCCCAGGGAATATCAATCGCATCACCAGAGCCGAGATCGCCTGGAATGATTGAAATGGGAATTGTGAGCCCGCTCGTTCATCTTGATCCCGATATGAATGAAATATTGCAAATTATTTCACGCAGAAAAACAGCACGGCTTTTTTCAGGCTATAATCAGCCCGAAGGCATGATGCGTCACCGTTCAGTCGCGAAAGAATGGCTCAAACGTTACGGGATAATTCAGAGTGAAGAAAATATAATAATATGCGCCGGATCACAGCACGCGCTCACATGCTCCTTGCTTTCAAATTTCCGCGAAGGAGACCGGATCGCCGCAGATGAAATGACATATCCCGGAATGAAAACACTAGCAGGAATGCTGAGAATTAAACTCGTTCCGGTACGGTCCGATTCATACGGAATGATTCCGGAAGATCTTGCCTCGGTATGCCGGCGAGATAAGATCAAGGGTCTTTACGTAATGCCCTCTATACAGAATCCTACTCTCAGTACAATGAATGAAAAAAGACGCGACGAAATAGCTCAAACAGCGTCGCAGTTTTCTCTTACCGTCATTGAAGACGACGCGTACATTCACACTGCCGTAAAACCCGGAACACCGCTTTACAGCAGAATTCCGGAAAGCACAATATATATTGCAGGAATATCGAAGGCATTCGGCGCTGGGCTTAGAATATCCTTCGTATGTGCGCCTTCCGGAATAAGACAAAACATGACCGGAGCAGTCCTGAACACTTTATGGATGATCCCGCCTCTTAATGCCGAAATAATCACATCATGGATAAAAAACGGTGAAGCAGAAAAGACTATTGAAGCCAAACGCGCCGAGGCGGCAAAAAGAAACACAATCGCACGTAAAATATTAACCGGCTATGATTTCGCTTCCGTTCCGTCAGGATATTTTATCTACCTGAATCTTCCCTATGGAATTACCGGAAGCAATTTTGAAAACATGATGAGAAAAGAAGGAGTCAGCCTGTTTTCATCAGACCGGTTCGCGATTGAAAACAGAAAGAAGTCTCAGGGTGTAAGAATATCACTTACCGGAACGGAATCAGCAGAAGAACTAATAAAAGGTCTTCTTGCAGTTAAAAAGAATCTCGACACTATTGCTGATAAGAATTAAACGGATTATCTTTTGCGTTTATCATAGGATTTCAAAACCGAATCCAGTACGCCCGGAAACATTGAATCAAGTTCATCTTTTCTTACCGAATGGATATATTCAGTTCCCTTTATTGTTGTCATAATAAGACCCGATTCGCGGAGTACTTTAAAATGATGAGACATTGTTGATTTTGCTAGCGAAAATCCGCAGAAAAAAGAGCAGTTACATTCGCCCCGTCCGAGCAGTTCTTTTACTATTGATAGACGCACCGGATCCGAAAGAGCGCTCAGAACAGAGCAAAGCTCAAGGTCTTCTTTTCTCGGATGAGGAATTTTTTTCAAATTATTCTCCTTTAGGATAAAATAGACAAAAACAGTATATGAGTCAAGCATTGTTCGAAATTCTTAAAACATTTAAAGTTATGCTTGACAAAATTATAGTTCGATATTCATAGAACTATTAAACATCGGAGGATAAATGAAACTGATAGCAATAAACGGAAGCCCGCGCAAAAACAAGAATACCGCGACTTTAATCAAACACGCCCTTGACGGAGCAACATCCGCCGGTGCGGAAACCGAATTGATACATCTGTATGATTTAAATTTCAAAGGATGCATCAGCTGTTCGGCATGCAAAACACTAGGATCAGCAAGCTACGGCAAATGCGCATACAAAGATGAACTCTCGCCTGTTCTTGATAAAATAAAAGAAGCCGATTCACTTATCATTGCATCACCTATTTACTTCAGTTCTGCAAGCGGAGAAACCATATCATTTCTCGAAAGACTCATTTATCCTGAAGTCGCATACACAAAACCCTTCTCTGCAGTAAACGGTTTCAAAAAAAAATGCGGTCTGATATTCACCATGAATCTAAGTTCACATGAAGTCCTTAAAGCTAGCGGAGCAGAAATGAATATAGCTTCGATTAAAGGCCGCACCGATTTAGTCTGGGGAGACACCGAATATCTTTTAAGTATGAATACTTATCAATTTGATGATTACTCAAAAGTTCTCTACGAATACACAAGTGTCGAGGAGAAGGAGGAATCACGCCTAAAACAGTTTCCCGAAGACTGCAAAAAAGCATTCGAACTCGGCAAAAGACTATGCCAAACAAATGGAAAAAATAAATGAATATGATTAATATTGATAAATCAAAATGCAGCAAAGACGGATTATGCGCCAAAGCCTGTCCGATGAAACTGATAATCATTGACCAAGAAACAAATTATCCGAAAGCTGATGACAGCAATTCTCAAATCTGCGTAAAATGCGGTCACTGTATTTCAGTATGCCCGCATGATGCGATTGCCATAGAAGGTCTTGATGCCGTATCATTCACTCAATTAAATAAAAATGTAAATCCTTCAATCGAAGAAATCGGCTACACGCTGAAATCACGCAGATCGATTAGAAATTACAAAAACAAACCGGTTGAAAAAGAAAAGATAGAATCACTTCTCGAAATCGCACGTTTCGCACCCACCGGAGGAAACGCTCAGCGTTTAAAATGGATAGCTATAACTTCACAGGTTATTATAAGAAGCCTGGCCGATGAAACTATTAACTTCATGAAAACACTTGTTGAAAACAATCACCCAATGGCGAAAGCCTATAATCTAAGTAAACTCATTGAAGAAGAGACTAAAACACATGACCGGATATTCCGCGGCGCACCTGCACTTATACTGTCATATGCTCCGAAACAATATCCTATTACAACGGTAGATTCCGCAATAGCTCTGACATTTATTGATACCGCAGCGCCTTCACTCGGTCTCGGTTGCTGCTGGGTGGGTTTTCTTATGGTTGCTGCAAATCAATGGAAGCCGATAGCAGAAATATTAAAAATCAGCGATGAAGATTCTCTTTGCGGCGGACTTATGCTTGGTTACCCTGCTGAAAAATATTATAAAATTCCGCCGAGAAAAGAAGCTCATATTACATGGCTCGCATAAGTAACAAGGCTGAATTTTACAATTAAAAGGATTTGATGATGAAAAAAGTTACGGCAATTCTCGGAAGCCCCAGAAGAGAAAGCAACACTGAAATTCTATTGAATGAAGCGCTTAGAGGCGCAAAAGACAAAGGGTTTTCAGCAAACACTTTCTATCTCAATGAAATTAGAATCAAGGGATGCCAGGCGTGTTATTTCTGCAAAGAAAACAATACAACCGAGTGCGCCGTAACTGACGATATGGATAATATTTATTCATCATTACACGAAAGCAGCGCACTCATCATCGCTGCACCTGTTTACTTTGGCGGAGTAACTGCACAGACTAAACTATTTACAGACAGGATGTTTCCATTCATTGATTTAAACGTCCGCACGCTTTTTGATAAACGCAAGAAAGCTTCTTTTATATTTACACAAAATCAGCCTCATCCGTTTCTTTTTCGTAAATCGATGGATTCTTTCGCAGAAATGTTCAGCTATATCGGATTTGATACGATTGATATTCTTTCTGCATGCGGACTTGATAAAGGTTATAAACCTATGGTAAACGAGAATAAAGAAATTATGAACAAAGCCTATGAACTCGGTTTGAATATCTGCAATGACTAAAAAGGAATAAGCCAAATGAAAATACTTAAAACAATGTCAAGAATCTTCATCGAAGATAAACTCGATGAAACTATAAGTTTTTACGAAGGACTCTATGGAGAAAGCTGTTCTTTAAAATTTGAATATCCCGAACTCGAATTAAAGCTTGCCTCAATCGGCAATATCCTTATAATCTGCGGCAGCAGAGAAAAACTGAAACCCTTCACTGAAACTAAGACCGCATTCAGAGTAGACTCGATTAAAGAGTATGAAAAATATCTAACACAGTGCGGATGCGAAATTCTAAGCGCCATAAAGAAAGTACCTACCGGATTCAATATGATTGTCCGTCATAATGACGGAGCCATATTTGAATATGTAGAATTCGTCAAATAATAAATCATTCTCAGGGGCAATAGCCCCTGAATTCAAAATGCGTTTAAAAAATATTTTTTGACATTTCAGGATTTCATGCAATAATCCGATTACCATACGGTAAATAATGGATATTAAAACAATATTTCTCTGTCTGATTCTAACAAACGTTTCAATGAGCTTCATTCTGCTCGCATACTGGAAGAATCAGAAAACATATTCGGGATTTGCGCTCTGGACAATCGGCGCGTCGGTTATTTCATCGGCTTATGCTTCTTTCGCACTGAGAGGAGTGATTCCGGATTTCATTTCAATATTTGTCGCGAGCGGACTTTCATTATTTTCAGCTGTCGCACGTACAGACGCACTCGGAAAATTTACAGGCGAAAGCAAACAGAAATTCCTCTACATATTAGGCGCACTTGGAACAATTTTTCTTTTCGTTTTCACGTATTTCCATAATGACATCATCATCAGACTCATAGTCTTCAGTGTTTTTGTTGTAATAATTTTATCTTTTCAGATGAAAATGATTCTGAAACACTCAAAATCAAACCGGACATTATCCGCGATTTTTTTTGCTCTAAACTTTATTTTCATTATGACAACTATCGTCAGGGCGATATATATTTCCTTTTCCGCAAAACCGCAGGAGGTTTTTTCAGCCAACACGGTAAACATCATTTTCTTTTTCAACCTCATCATCTATGACTCCATGAGCTCAGTCATTTTCATACTAATGAACAGCAGCCGCCTCACCGAAGAGCTGACTGCAGCCCAGAAACTGCTTGAGATGCTTGCATCAACCGATCATTTAACCGGTCTTTTTAACAGAAGAAAGTTTTTCGAAAAAGCTAATGAAGAGATGGAAAGATTCAGAAGAAGCAAAACTCTTCTTAGCGCTGCATATATAGATATTGATAATTTCAAATCATTGAACGATAAGTTCGGTCACGCAGCAGGAGACGAGGTTCTTCGCAAAGTCACCGATATAATAAAAAAAGGCGTACGCGGAATTGATACTGCCGGAAGGATCGGAGGCGAAGAATTCTGCATTCTTTTTCCGGCTACATCCGTAAAAGATTCAGTCATGGTTATGGAAAGATTAAGAAGAGACGTGGCTGATATAGAAATTATTTTTGCCGGAAAAACAATAAAAACCACAATAAGTGCAGGAGTAACAGAAGCTGGCGAACATGACAAAACATCTGACAATCTCATAATGCGGGCAGACAAACTGCTTCTTAAGGCCAAACAGCTTGGCAAAAATCAAATTACTTCTGATTGATTTTTTGGATAAATGTTTCGAGAGCTTTGACATAATCATCAAAAGCATCCCGCCTGATGCTGTGTCCGGCACTGATATTGACAATTTGAGCTCCTGAATTTAGTTCATAAATTTCCCTGCTTACATCGGAGGTTATATATGCTCCGCGGGCATTATCTCCTGTCAAAACTCCAATAGGCATATGTATTCTGCCTAAAATATTACTCCAGCCGGTATAAACATTTTCATCATAAAGCCAAGAAAGCACTTCGGGATCAACGTGAATTTTTGCTTCAGCCCATTCACTATATTCTTCATCAGTCCATCCGGGATGTTCAATCCGTCCTTCAGCAATAACATCAACAATACTCATCTTTGTCCGCCGAAAGGTTGTTTCCTTCCATGAACTAATATATTCAAGACCTTCTTTCTCAGGAAAGAAACCGAGCCAAGGCGGATCTTCAAGAAAAATTCCGCCTAATGAAAAATCCGGTGAAACAGCCAGATTTGCAAGATTAACAGCACCCATCGAATGACCTATTACAAGAGGTTTCTCCGGTTTAAACTCCGACAAAACGGCAAGTGCATCAAGTACATGTGATTTTATAGAATAATCCGACGCGCGGTCGGACAAACCATGTCCGCGTGCATCATAAATAATAATTTCGTGGTCTGAAAATTTTTCAATGACTCTTGAAAAACAAAAAGCATTATCAGTGATACCGTGCATAAAAACAAGCGGCATTTTACTGCCGCTTTTATAATATGCTTTAATTGTTTTTTCCGACTTAACATCTATTGCCTTAAAACCTTCAATCATACATTCCTCTGATATTATTCGCCTCTCATCATTGCCTTTACATCGCTTTCAGCATCAGTTGTTCCCTTGATACCAAAGTTCTCAACAAGAACTTTCAAAACACCTGGAGAAACAAATGCCGGCAATGTCGGACCGAGACGCATTCCCTTAAAACCAAGATGAAGCAGAGCAAGAAGAACCGCAACAGCTTTTTGCTCATACCATGCGATATCAAAAGAAAGCGGAAGCTTGTTCACATCATCAAGACCGAATACTTCTCTCAGTTTCAATGCAATAACAGCAAGCGTATAAGAGTCATTACACTGACCTGCATCTATAACACGAGGAATTCCGTTTATGTTATCCGTAACAGTTTTGATATATCTGTACTTCGCACATCCGGCAGTTAGAATAACTGCATCTTTCGGAAGAGCCTCTGCAGTCTGAGTAAAATATTCTCTTTCTTTATGACGTCCGTCACAACCAGCCATAACGACAAATCGTTTAATCGAACCGTTTTTAACATTCTCTATAACTTTATCAGAAACGGCAAGCAGCTGTTCTATACCGAAGCCGCCCGTAATCTTTCCTTTTTCAAGCTCAACAGGAGGAGCGCATTTTTTCGCACGATTGATTACTTCAGAAAAATCTTTCTGTCCGCCTGAAGTTCTGTCCGAAACATGTTTGATTCCCGGATAACCGGCCATTCCTGTAGTAAAAATTCTGTCTTTGTATGCGTCTTTAACAGGTATGATACAGTTAGTAGTCATCAATATCGCGCCGTTAAAAGAATCGAAATCCTTATCCTGATGCCACCACGAAGAACCGTAGTTTCCTGCAAAATGAGAATATTTTTTGAACGCAGGATAATAGTGCGCAGGAAGCATTTCGCTGTGAGTATAAATATCCACACCGCTTCCTTCAGTCTGCTTGAGAAGTTCCTCAAGATCAAGAAGATCATGACCTGAAACAAGAATGCCGGGATTTGATCTTACTCCGAGATCGACTTCCGTGAGTTCTTTGTTCCCGTATGTTTTGCTGTTTGCTTCATGAAGAAGAGCCATTGTAGTAACGGCGCATTCACCCGCTCGGAGAACATACTCAGTCATTTTATCAGCCGGAAGCTGTTTCAAAGTCGAAGCAAGACCTTCTATTATAAATGAATATATTTCATCTTTTTCGTATCCGAGCACTTCAGCATGATGAGAATAAGCAGAAATTCCCTTAATCCCGAGAATCAACAACTGCTTGAGAGAACGGATATCTTCGTTTGAATCCGCAAGAACACCTATGGATTCAGCTCTTACAGCATATTCACTTTCAGGCATGTTCCAATCTATAAGATCAGCAAAGCTGTCCGGGCATGTTGCCGAAAGGTTTTTCTTAAGCGAAATTCCTTCTTTGATGAGTTCACTGATTCTTGAATTATCAAAATTTGCGTTTGTAATAGTAGCAAAAAGAGATTTGGTTATAAATCTTCCGGCTGTTAACTTTTCTTTTGCCGAACATTTTTCAGCAGCAAATGCGATTCTACGCGAAAGATATATTAAAAGATCCTGAAGTCTGGCGGTGTCATCCATTTTCCCACAGACTCCCCTAACCGTACAGCCCGAATTGCGCGCTGTTTCCTGACACTGAAAACAAAACATACTCATATAATCCTCCTGTTTTTAAAAAACGCTCCACAGCGGCGGAACATTCAATGAATCGAGCGTAGAGGAAAATTATATAAGTGTAATTGATTTAAGTCAAACGCGGAACTTTATTTTTTTGTTTTTCCACACTGTTTTCATTTTATCTGAAGTGCGCGAAGCAAATCCGATGAATTTAAGCAGGCCCAGATTTAAAAGAAAGGCGGCAACGCAACCGGTTGCGCCTCCGGCTATTGAACCGGGAAGCATATAATATAAAAGCTGCAGCAGACTTTCAGGAGTATTGCCTATCACGATTGAAGATACCAGCAAATATGATAATCCTCCGAAAATAAAGCCCGTCATGGTGCATGTGACGAACAGAAAGATCTTTGCTCCCTTTAAACCATTATTTGATATGGCGCCGGAAACAACACCGGCAAAGGATCCGGTAAGTATAATTAAAAATACAATGATTACGAAGAATAGAACGACGGCAATTACAGATATAATCATAAGAAGGAATAGAATTAACCACATACCAAGCATACAAACACCTCGGACTATTAAACTAAGGGGAGAATAGAAATCAAGATATTTTGGTACTTTCTTTTTTTCGACAAAAAGAAAGTACCGCAAAGAAAAGTCGCTGGGGATATCCCCAGTCCCCTTAAATTCTTTTTCTCACATTCTAATTTATTCGAAGTGCTTTGCGCACTTTCATGATTTTTGAAAACATTCATCATACAATATCATTACGCGTTTATTCGCTGCGCTCAGTATACGCGTAAATTTTTCTAATTTATAAAGCTCATTTTAAATCAATAATCCAGCTCTCGACATTTAACACTTCTCGCGCTTACGCACGAAATTAGTCCGGGATGATTTAATTATTGAATATATTATTCCTATAAATATACATCCTATTTGAACTATGAATCTTGCAATTATAAATAGAATAAACCAGCCGAAATATGATGAATCCGGATTAGTTCTAAAGGTACTCATTCCATCCCTGACAAAAGATAGAATTATTGATAAAGCAAAAGTAATAAAGCTTACAAAATAATATTTGCGCTTCTTGAAAGAAATAACAGCATAAACCACAGGGGATAATATATAAATTAACGATGGTATTCCGAAAAACGATAGAATATCTAAAAAAAGTGTCCAGTATGAAATAAACACTGACTCAATTAGCAGCAATACTATAATTGTTGCAACGAACCGCAATCGCCTTCTCATCAATTAATATCACCTGAAAAAACAAATAATCTGTTGTTCATTTTTTCAAATTAATTATCTTTTTCTTCTAATTTCATATCGGGATACATTTTTTTCGCACATGCCGGACACAGTCCATGACTAAAAACAGCATCCGAATGTTCATTGATATATTGTTCAATTTGATACCAATATCCGTCATCATCCCGTATTTTTTTACATGAAGCACATATAGGGATTAGACCGCTTAGTATTTTTATATTCCGGGATGCCTCTTCAAGCCTTTTCAGGTTCTCTTCCAAATTTGTTTTTGATGCTACTAATTCCTGATTTTTTTGATTCAATGCATCTTTTATTTTATTTTCCCGCTTTAGGACAAAAAAAGAAACGACAAAAGCCAGTATTGTACTGAAGACGATTGTGATTATATGAGAACTCCAAATGCTGATGTCCGGAATTAGAAACTGTTTAAAATATTCATACAGAGTCATACCCGAAAATGTCAGCAACACGATTATAAACAGGGTCAAATAAAATGACTTTTTTCTTTTCATAAGATATATAAACGTCTCCCGATTCTACAAACACGGCTTTTATCACTAATTCCAAAACTCATCAATTCAAAAATCTCAGGTTTAATATAGTCAAGAAAAGAATGCTTTACATTTTTTTATTATCGTACTACGTATATAATAACGGAATTTGCCCGACTGATCGCAACTATTGATAACTTGTCAAAATCTAATTCTTCTGCATTTTTCAAGCAACTTGATTATCAAAAACCTAATAAGGGGAAATATTGACTTTTTCATAATATCAGATTAAAATGGAATACAAATGAAAAAAACACTCAAATCAATTTCACTATATTCATTATTGATTACTCTTATCATTCATTCTTTCCTATTTCTATTGGCAATAATTTGGTCAGATAATTCTTATAACATCTCAGCAATACAGACATACCACGGCATTTTATTTTTCTGCAACTTTTTCATGAATTTTGTATTTGATTATGATAATATCGCAATCGGAATAACAATTGCGATAATTTTCGATTACTGCTTAAGCATATTGATACTGACATCTTTGACAAAGCTGTCAGGTAAAACACCAAAATGGTACACAGCTCTTGCTGCATTCTTTTTTCTTGCAATTATAAAATTTGCATTAATGTCAGCTCTGTTATCCCGATCAACATCATCCTTATGACTGCAAAATCCGATCAAGGCTTGTTTTTTTCTTTGCTGTACTTTCTTTTTCCAAAAAAGAAAGTACTAAATTCAAATGAATTAATTTGCCTTTTATCGATTAATACGCTATAATCAATCATAATGCATCGTCTGTTTTCTGCGGTTCTTCTATGGTGCATAACCCAAGGAGGATTTATGAAAATATTTAAATCATTGCTCGCAACAGTAACACTTCTATTATTATCATGCGGAGGAGGATCATCAGGCTCTGCAGGATCCGAGCCCATGCCGCAAAGTGATGATACAGGATCGCAGACAGTGAGCGATATCCCTGCTGCAATCGAGAAACCGGTTAAAGTGCCTAGCGCAGACGGGAATACCTACAACGCAGGCGTACCAGAATCAGATTTACAACCGGATTCAACAATATCCGCAACGCCGGATTCAACTGAACAAACAGATACAGCCGATGACAGCAAAACAAACAACGCAAAACAGGATACAACAGTTCCGGGAAATGACGATTCAGGAACAGGTCCCGACAATAAAACAGCCGATAATATTTCTCCGGATAACAATGAAACCGGCGCAGACAAAACAGAAACCACAGCGTCCGAAAACAAGAATACTGAATCTTCCGCAAATACAGAATCCGTGATAGCTTCTGACGATGAAATTTCCGCCGATGAAGAGGAAGAAACAGCGGATACTGCATCCACAGCAGAAGAGAATGCATTTAATTTCGCCACCGGCATTGAACTTCCTGTTCATATTGAATTTAAGGATAAGGCAACAGGAAAAGCGATTAAAGGCGTGGAAATTTCTGTATACGATCCGGAAAATGAAAAAATTCTAGCGAATGCATTCTCTGACAGCAAGGGAATTTCAGAATTCATTATTGCCGGACAGTATACTGGCTCCCGGATAGAGATCGTTCTTAAAAAAGACAACTATACTCCCGTCAGAGGATATTATATTGAAAGCAATGATATAGCATCAATTTCCGAACTTGTACGCACAATTGAACTTAATCCAATTACTTCAGAAACAGGAAAAGGAAAAGACAGCGGATCTATAATCGCGGATAAAGACGGAGACGGAATCGCTGATGACAATGACGAGTTTCCGGCCGATAAATCAATCGCAAAAGTTCAGAAACATTCATACATACTCGCTTTCGAAGACCGTTATCCCGGCATCGGCGATGCGGATTTCAATGATGCGGTCATCAAGTATGACATAAATGAATTCATTTCATCCGAAAATACAGTACCGAAAATCGTAATCCGCTCTCAGGTTCTTGCCGCAGGAACAAACAAGAGCGCTATATTCGCGGTTAATATTGCCGGAAAAAGCTATACACTGATAGAAAATCTTAAAGCCGATATAGCCAACGGTTGGAATACGCGTTCAAACGACAAATATCTTCCAGGAAAAGTCAACGAAATGGTAATCGAGTTCAGCAAGCCTGTTGACAGAAAAGCAATCGGCGCGATTCCATACGATCCGTATTTGATTGCAAACGGCGCACATCACGCAAAAAAAGGAAAGATACGTTCAGCAAATGAGATACATCTCAGTTTTGTAAAAACACCGTATAAGAAAACCCGTTTTGCGAAAAACGGACTCACTTATGCGCTTCTCCTTCCTTCTGACTGGGTTTGGCCGGCAGAGAAAGTAGGCGGAATTTTCAGAGCTTATCCGGATTTTGTAAAATGGTATAAGTCAGGCGGAAAATCAAATACCGACTGGTATAGAAGTTATGATTCGGACCGGATATTCGAACAAGCCGTATCCACATCATCAATTGCAGGTTATATTATGGAAAACAAACTGATGAGTACATCAGTTCTAATCCTCCTGATTATTATGTTTGCAGGAATGATCGGTCTCGTAAGGCATTACAGACTGAAGCGCAACTAGAAGATGATTTCAGCAGCTCTGCACAAAAGCACCCCGAAAAGGTGCTTTTGTTTTATCTATAATAAACAATAATAATCACTCATCCAAAAATGTGTTGAGTTTTCATCACGTTACGGAATATTTATTCATATAATATGAATATAGATAATACACTAAAAATCATTCTCTCAGCAATTCCTCCGGCGGTATTCCTATATCTTTACTGCAGAAGAATCGGTAAAAAAAAACATTTTCCGGTATACGCTGAATCATTTCTTCACGGCGTATTCGTATCATTATTAATACTTCTTTTTAACAGCTTCACTCACGAAATAACCGTTTCGGCGCCTCTATTCATCCGCAGTTTCGTGCTTGCAGCTTTCGTTGAAAAAATAACAGCACTTATTTCCATATATATACTCGTCCGAGGCTGCCGGAATCTGTCGGTTAACCAGGGCATCTGCATCGGAATTATATTCGGTGCAGCATTCGGTTTCGTCGAGAACATTCAATATTCGATCGCATACAGTGCCGATATACTTTTCCAGCGCATGTTTTTTTCCGTACCAATGCATATCATCACATGCGGTATGATCGGATATTTTCTTTCATTCCGGCGCATTTTCACAAAACGCCGTAACAGACTCAAACTGCTAATAGCAGGTGCACTAATCCCGGTATTTCTTCACGGTTTATTCGACTACATGCTGTTCAAGGGTCTTCATGAAGAAATAACAATTCCTCTCATGATTACAGCAATGATTATTATTCTCGAATGGATGATATCAATGGCGTTTACAATTCCATCGCCGGACAACCTTTCAGAAAAAAATCTTGCATACGAAGAATGGTCGGTAATAACGCGGCATCAAAGGCATGAAAAATGGATAACCCGAACAATGGGAAAATCAGATGACAGTTATACCGGATTTCTCAGATTCGGTAGCGGCATATCAGATGTCATCATCGCCGTCGTTCTGATAGCATCGGCAATCATATTCATGGTGAAAGCGGATAGAATAACAGTACTCTCTTCATTGCGCCTCGATCCCCGCGTTGTCACAATGCTCTTTGTTTCTTTTCCTCTTATGATAGCACTCGCATTCCTCATCAAGGGAATCATCAATCCTAAGTACTTTACCGACGGTCTGCTTAGAATACCGGTAATCGCAAACGCGGTCATATATCCTTACAGCGATGATGAAGAAACCTTTATTACATATGATATTACCCATGATCTTGTATTTCTTAAAACATATGATTTTCTGGAAACTGAAGTATTCGACATGATGTTTGAAGCAGCTCATACTCTTTCCCCGATCATCACCGTAAAAAAGCGATGGGAGAACCGTTCAAATCCATCCTACCCCTTCGGTTTACTTGTAACACCTGTATCAGGCACTGAATCCGCCCGGATGAAATTATTCATCAGGCGTTATCTGCGTATTAAATATCTCAACGGTATTCTATATGGACTCGGTGTTCCCGGCCGCGAGAGAATAAAGAAACACTTCATACGCACAGACTCCGTGATGAAACAGAGAATTTGTTTCGAAAAAGGATCCTGCATTTATCAACAGAATGATAAGGCAAATTATTTCTACTGCATTCAAAGCGGAAAAGTCAAAATCAGTTTTGACTCTGACGAACAAAATATCAGCTACATATTGAAAAGAGGAGAATACTTCGGAGAATCGGATGTCATAGGCGAGAGAATTCGCAGACATACTGCAATCGCAGAGAGCGACTGCGAACTCCTCGCTGCAGATTTATCTGAAATAAAAACACTCGTCGAAAATGATCCTCACTTTTCATACCTTGTAATCCTTTCACTTTCACGCATAATTAAACTATTCGAGAACAAAAAACAATAAACAATCATGCGAGTCCGTCTGGACGGTTCATTTTGATCTATTTTTTCAAAACAGAATTCAAACGAAAATTAGTTTGACTTTTTTTATAAAAAAAGTAACTCTCTTGATGTTTGGTTTACTAATCAAATAACCGCAAAGGTTAATTTCAGGAGGAAAAATGAAAAAAATATCATTTTCAGCACTAGCTTTGGTTTTCACTCTAAGCGTATTCGCTGCATGTGGTCCAAGACAGGGCGGTCAGGTTAAAGGTGATTCTTACGTAAGCGAAGGATGGGTTAACGACAACACTTTCCGTGTAATCGCTACAGGAACTCCTAAAGCTACTCTTACAAACAAAATTCAGAGAAGAGGAACTGCGAAAGAAACTGCTATAATTATGGCAGAAAAAAGAGTTATCGAAAAATTCGTAGGTGCTCGCGTTGAAGGTGCTGCCGGTGCTGCAGATTATGCCTCTACAGGCGTTGCAGTTTCTAAAGAATTCAAAGGTCTTGTTAAAGGCGGAACTATAGTAAAAGAAACTTATGATGATGATGACAACTGTGAAATCATCTATCAGGTAGAAAAGAAAGGACTTAAGAAAGAAGTTATGGGTGGAGCTACTGCCGTAGATTAATTTCTGATTAGCATAAAAAAGGCTGTCTTCGGGCAGCCTTTTTTATTTTCATTTTATTTAATCCCGTTTTAGGGAAATTTAGCCAGGTTTTCTATGAGTGATTATACTGAAAAACCGGTTCTTGACACAAAATCCGTTTTAGACCGCATCGGCGGCGATAAACTCCGTCTTAAACAACTCTATTCGTTTTCTATTCATGAAATCCGCACATGGAATGATAAATTATCCGAATGTCTCAACTCGTTAAATTATGATGAAATCAGAAAAACAGTTCACGGACTCAAAGGTTCCTCAGCAACACTAGGCGCAGAAAGATGCCGCAGCCTTTTCACAGAAGCCGAGATTCTCATTTCAAATAACCGAAAAGATGAAGCTTTAGAATTGCTCAAAAAAAGTAATGACGAGATAATAGAACTCATTAATGAAATAAGCGGCAATTGTTAAACAATATAAAACAATCTGTCTTTATAAAGTGCAATAATTTCGTTCTGTCTGCAAAGATTTTCAGGAAAATTCATGCTTCTCGGAGAAAAAAACAGAAACTTCGAATATTCTTTGGGAGCAATTCCTTTTAGACAGGACTGACTATCAGAATTCAATTTCAGAATCCCCAGACATTTATGCTTGAATGATTCGTATTCCGGAAATAAAAATAAAGGATACGCACCCGGCATTTTCGATGTCACAAAATCATAGCAAAGATAATCAGAAAGAAGCTGAACATCTGATAATTTATTACGCCAATAATTCAGCAAAAAGGAAGAAACATCCTTCCAATTCTTAGTCTTAATGTCAAAACCGGATTCAACGGCATAGCTCAACAATGATTCCAGTAAATCAAAAAGCGTTTCTTCAGAAGAAAGATATTGAATAGTTTCCCGGAAATTGGATGAATTATAAACAGAATCAAGTATTGAATCAATCTCGTGAAGTTTGGACAATTCAGCGAATGATATATCATTCGTTTCAATTACTTCGTAGGGAGGAGAACAAAAATGCTTTATCCCGAAAATGTTTTTTTGTGATTCAATTTTTGTACCCGGAAGGATTTTAAGAAAACCAAGCTGAATATTATCGGGTCCGGCAGAAGCTAGAAGATTAAATGTTTTCCTGAACGATTTATAATCTTCATGCGGAAGCCCTGCAATTAAATCGGCGTGGACATGAAACCTTTTCAACTCAGCAATTCGCCTGATGCTGGCAGATGAGTTTTCCGCATTTTGATATCTGTTAACAGCCCTAAGAGTTTCGGGATTGGCGCTTTGAAATCCTATCTCAAACCTGAGCCTTCCGGATGGAACATCTTTTAGAACTTCAATAAAGTCATCGCTGATAAATTCGGGATGAAGTTCAAGATGAAATACGGTATCAGTTTTAAGATGCGAGATATGACGAATTATCTCTATTGCTCTTTTATTGTCATAATTAAATGTCCGGTCAACGAATTTGACTACCGCACATCTGCTTTTTGACAGAATAGATAATTCATCTTTAACCCGTTCGATATTTCTTATATCAATTTTGCAGGAATACGATGATGAAAGGCAATACGAACACGAGAAAGCACATCCGCGCGATGACTCATAATATAATATTTTATTTTCTGCCGATGAAAGTTCTTCTTCCGTATACGGAAACGGTATTTCATCAAAAGGCGGATTCGGCTCAGAAATTATTTTCTCTTCATTCGTACATTTTGAATCAATAATTTTTCTAACCGCTTCTTCTCCGGCATGAGCAATCACTGTTGTCTCAGGAAAATTACAGATCCATTCTTCTGCATTAAAACTGACTTCCGGTCCGCCGAGATAAATTCTGCATTTCATTAAAGATTCAACTTCGCGAAGCAGCATTTTTACAACAAGGGAATTCCAAATATATACAGAAATAAAAAGAGCATCCGGAGAATGATCATAAATACATTTAACAATTTCGCGCAAAGGAGTGCTTATGGTGAGTTCTTCAAGAACAACATCTGCTTTAGAATTTTTTAAGTATTGTCTGAGATAGCGAAGAGCCAGATTTGAATGATAGTATCTGGCATTTAAAGCCAGGAACATAACTTTCATTAATTCAACGCTTATCCGTCATAGAACAAATGCCGGTGATAATTTTGGAATACAATAACATGACAAGTTTATGAATATTTCGCATCAAACATTTCTTCATTCATTATCGTATAGGAATATCCCTGCTCTGTCAGAAAAAGCTGCCTGTTATGAGCAAATTTTTCTTCGGCGCTCTGGGTAGTTATAACCGTATAGAAATGCGCAATATTTTCGTCTTTCTTCGGACGCAAAACACGCCCAAGACGCTGGGCTTCTTCCTGTCTTGAACCGAATGTTCCTGAAATCTGAATGGCTACATTCGCGTCGGGAAGATCTATTGAAAAATTGGCAACCTTTGAAACGATCAATGCTTTAATTTCCCCCGTTCTGAAACGCGCATAAAGCTGTTCTCTTTCCGGAGTCGGAGTGCTTCCCGTAATCAACGGAAGCTTAAACTTTCTCGCCATCTCCGTAAGCTGGGAAATATACTGTCCAATAATCAAAACGCTCGAATTTGAATGATGCTGAAGAAGTTTATATACTATATCCGTTTTCTTATCATTCTCTGATGCGATACGGAATTTCTCTCTTTCCTTGGCAACAGAATACATATATCTTGTGCTGTCGGGTAGAGTTATTCTGATTTCAATACACTCAGCCTTGGCAATCCATTTTGTTTTCTCAAGAATCTTCCACGGAATATCAAACTTTTTAGGACCGATCAGCGAGAAAACATCCGTCTCCATCCCGTCTTCGCGTACTAGAGTAGCGGTAAGTCCGAGACGTCGCTTCGACTGAATTTCTGAAGTCATTCTGAAAACAGGTGCAGGCAGAAGATGAACTTCATCATATATAATGAGTCCCCAGTTCTTGGAACCGAAAATGCCGAAATGAGTAAATCCTGTTTCTTTTTTCTTTCTGTATGTGAGAATATTATAAGTCGCTATCGTGATAGGTTTGATCTCTTTTTTATCACCCGAAAATTCACCAATCTGTTCAGGAGATATCGTAGTCTTGTCGATAATTTCATCACGCCACTGACGAAGCGCTACGGTATTAGTCACGAGAATCAGAGTTTCAGTCTGCATGCGCGTTATCGCACCGATTCCGACTATAGTCTTGCCGGATCCGCACGGGAGAACGATTACACCGCTTCCGCCCTGCTGTGTTCCGGAACAGTAAAATGCATTAACAGCACTTTCCTGATAATCTCTCATCTCAAAATCTCTTCCGGAAAGAGCTACGTCCCTTTTTCCTATTTCAAGCGGATCTCCGTTTTCATATCCCGCCAAGTCTTCGACAGGAAAACCGATTTTTATTAAAGCCTGTTTCAAATGACCGCGAAGTTCAGGTTTTACATAAATCGCATTTTTTCCGGCATATGAATCAACAAACTGGTCTATACGTTTATTATGAGATATTTCTTCAAGAATCATCGAATCTTTTGATTTCAATATCAGCTTATCGCCTTCTTTTTCAAGATAGAGAAGACCATAACGCATCATTTGCTCAGTAACAGATGCCACAACGGTCTGAGGAACGTCATAGCGCGAATATTTTCGGAGTGTATCGATTATTTCGTTTCTGGTATGACCGATGCTTGCGGCATTCCATAGAGAAAGAGCAGTTATTCGGTACGTATGAATATGCTCCGGTGATTTTTCCAGCTCAGCGAAGGGAGATATCGCATCTCTGGCCTGTTCATAATCTGCATTATTTACTTCAAGAAGTATAGTGTTGTCACTTTGTACGATTGCCGGTTTTGACGTTTTTTCCATATCTAATGCGAAAAATAAGAACGGAAACTGAGCTGTCAACCACTTATTCGCCCGGGTATAAAAGAATTTCACCTTCTATAAACGCGATATAATGCTCTAAATCGTTCTCAAGCTGTTCAGCATCAGTTAGAGTTTGGCAGGCAATTCCATCAAAATACTCTTCTCTGAAGGCGATTTTAAAATGTGCCGATTGAATCCAGAGCTGAAGAAGTAAAGATTCATCAAATTCTTCAAGAATCATGTTACTTAAAATTTCAGTTTTAAATCCCTTAAAAGGTGAAAAAGGATCTGCAATATCAATATCTGCCGAACTGTTGAGTTTTGCAGTTACAGAATTTGAAAGGTTAAACACAGCATACTCGCCGTCTTCTTCATTTTTCCTTATTCTGCTTAAACTTACAAATTGCGATTCAGTTAAAAGCGAAATTATTTTTTCGGCAGCAGTGCAGAATTTCGGATGAGACAAATCAGAAAAAATAATTTCATCATAATTATTTTCGGCAAAACTAATTGCGCTCTGAAAACATCCGCCGTAACCGAGAGATACTTCATGGGAAATAAGATATATTCTTCCGCCGGTTTTAATTTTTGAAGCGGTAGAATCCGATGATCCGTCATCAATAAAAAGAATATCGGCATCCAGATTCATAAGCTCAATTTCTTCGAGCTTTTGCGAAATTATATTTTCTTTTTCATAAAACGGAAGAACCAGAAGTCTCTTCATGTATTTCCCTCGAAGGTAATAGAATTGACAATTTGCACATCTTATGTTCTGTTAACAGCAGAAATAAAATGAATATAGCAAATCTTACAAACGGTCTCATTAAGGCAATAAAAAAACACAAAAGCATTCTGATCTTCATCAAAGGCTCTCCCGACCCGGATGCGATAGGATCTTCTTTTGCATTTCAGGCTATTTGCTCTTCTCTGGGCGTAAAAAGCGAAATAATCGCTCTTATGGAACTTTCTCTTAATCAAAATAAAATGATTGTTTCATCTCTATCCATTCCCGTTCAGTTCCGGCAGAGCCTTCCGGACATTGACAAATATGACGCCTACGCAGTTCTGGATCATCCGTCAAATTATGTACGCGAAGTCGGCCAGCTCGTATGCGCGGTACATCTCGATCATCACGCAAAATCTGATGATTCCGTTGATGCCGAATTTTCATTTACCGAAGAAAGCATCAATTCTCTTTCATCCCTGATAGCCCTTATTTACCGTGAGATGAATCTCAACATTGACCGCGAATACATGCGCAGAATAGCAACATCGCTTTACTACGGCATATTAACCGACACAGACATGCTTTCCCACGCGACTTCAATCGACTCGGACGCACTCGAATACATCAGCGCGTTTTCCGACATAAAGCTCATAGAAAGCCTGGTGGCCCTACCTTATTCCGGCGAAACAATGACCATTATTCAAAAAGCAATACGCTCAAACATAGTTTACAAAAACTGGATAATTGCAGGTGTCGGCTACATCGATGAAGAAAACCGCGACGCCATCGCAATAACCGCAGACTATCTTCTGAACAACAATGATTTCTCAACTTCAGTGGTCTTTGCAATTATAAGAAAAAAAGACGGCTCGAAGTTTATTGATGCATCTCTCAGAACAAAACTAATTATGCTCGATCTTAACCATTTTATTCACGAGATTACGCCTAACGGTGGTGCCCGTAAATATAAAGGAGCATATCAGGTCGATCTTGATTATTTTTCAAAATATGCGGATGAAGAATTTCTCTGGAACTTTGTCAGAAGTGTTACGGTATCACACATCAAACACGGAAGAGATACAATAAAATATCTGGCTGTAACCGACATATTCTCCCGCATAGGAAACCGCTTCAGCCGCATTAAATCGATGTTTCAACAGAAGGATATCAATCAATGAAAGAAATTTCAGTTTCAACCAACCGCAAAGAAGAACTAATCGACATAACAAGAGCTGTTGCAAAATGCATAGATGAAGAAAATTTTCATGACGGAATCTGTGTAATATTCACACCGCACACAACCGGTGCTATAACCATAAATGAAAACGCCGATCCTGATGTAAAAAGCGATATGATCCGCGGACTTTCATCAGTTGGAATAGAAGATGTACGCTATGATCATTCCGAAGGAAATTCTCCCGCGCACATCAAATCATCTCTTGTCGGAGTTTCGGAAACCGTAATTATTGAAAACGGCAGACTTATACTGGGGACATGGCAGGGCATTTATTTCTGCGAATTTGACGGTCCGAGGAAAAGAAAAGTTTATGTCAAAATGATCGGCAACTCTTAAATTCAGAGCTTTGCCTTATCCCAGAGAGCATTCATTTCATCAAGAGTCATGTCGGAAATTTTTTTCCCAAGCTTTCCGGCTTCTTTTTCTACAAGCCTGAATCTTGAAGAAAATTTTTCCGTTGAATGAAGCAGGGCTTCTTCGGGATCAATTTCCAGAAAACGCGAAATATTCACAAGAGTAAAAAGAATATCGCCGAATTCATCTTTGATTTTCGCTTTGTCAGCGGATTTAACCGCTTCCTTGAATTCACCTATTTCTTCATCAAGCTTTTCTTCTACATCTTCAATATTATCCCAATCGAATCCTATCCGGGATGTTTTTTCCTGAGTGCGGTATGCCTTCAAAAGAGCCGGCAGAGATTTAGGAACTCCGTCAATCGCAGACTCCCCTTTTTTCTTTTCAGTCTTTTTTATATTTTCCCATCGGGTTAAAACTTCATCCGAAGTAATTTCATCCTTAACGGAAAAGACGTGCGGATGCCGCCGGATCAGCTTTGTATTTATGCCGTCTGCTACATCGTCTATATCAAACCGATTCTGTTCACGAGCAATCTCACTGTGGGCGTACACCTGATAAAGAAGATCGCCAAGTTCTTCTTTTATCTTTTCATCATCCTTGGAATCAATAGCATCTATGACTTCATATGTCTCTTCGATGAGATACTTTTTGAGAGTCTCATGCGTCTGCTCCCTGTCCCACGGACATCCGTTCTCGGCCCGCAGAACAGCTGCTGTTTCAGCAAGTTTATAAAGTTTACGCGATTCGTTCATTTACATCACCGATTTAATCGCGCCGGCAAGGCGTTCAATTCCTTCAGTAATAGTAGCCTCATCAACACAACTGAAATTCAGCCTCATGGTAAACTTATCAGGATTTGAAGGATAAAAAGGATCACCTGGAACGAATGCAACCTTATCCTTGATCGCAATATCAAAAAGTTCAAGCGAATTGATATGACGAGGAAGTTTAACCCACAGGAACATTCCTCCTTCAGGTTCGGTAAATTCAACTTCTTCAGGAAAATATTTCTTTATCGCATTTACCATCGCCTCTCTTTGTTTTCTGTAAACAGCAAGAATTGTTGAAATATGTTTATCAATATCATTATTTCTGAGATAATCGAAAAGAACCCTCTGTGAAAAATAATTTGTATGAAGGTCTGCTGCCTGCTTAGCAACAATAACTTTTTCAAAGATGCTTTTCGGTGCGGCAATCCATCCGAGACGGAATGACGGCGCGAATATTTTAGAAAAAGAACCGAGAAGAACAGTATTCTTTTCAAGATACTTTTTCATGGACTCCTGAGGTTTTCCTATGAAGCGAAGTTCTCCATAAGGATCATCTTCAATAAGAACAGTTTTACTAGGGGAAAGAACATCAGCAACCTCGCGCCGCTTTGAATCAGACCATGTTATCCCCGAAGGATTTTGAAAATTCGGAACCGCATAAAACAATTTCGGATTTGATTCTATTGCTTTCTTTACATCTGATATGCAGGGACCGTCATTTTCGAGATCAACAGTTTTAAAATTAGCCTTATATATCGACAAAGACTGGATAGCACCGAGATATCCCGGGCGTTCAATTATTACATTTTCTCCCTCGTTCAAAACCGATTTGGCCATCAGGTCAAGACCCTGCTGTGAACCGTTCGTTATAAGAATTTCGTCTGGAGAAATATTGATACCTTTATCAGCATAACGTTTTGAAACAAATTCTCGCAAGGGTTCATATCCTTCAGTTGTACTATATTGAAGGGCATCCTTACCCGATTCATCCAAAACCCGGCAGCAAGATTCCCTGATTTCCTTAACCGGGAAAAAATCCCTGTTTGGAAGACCTCCAGCGAAAGATATAACATCAGGCTGAACGGTTACTTTGAGAATTTCGCGTATAAAAGACTTGGGAACATCATTAATTCTGTCTGCAAATATATTTTCCATAATGAATGGATATTTTTCCGGAGAATAAGAGTGTCAATAAATATATTTCAAGATTTGTATTACAGAAGTCGGTTTTTTTGACTTCGTACTGTTTTATCCGATATTAAAGAGTCCATATCAATCATATTTGCGAAATACAAGCTGAAAATACCGTTTAACCAGGTTAACTCTGTTAAAATCGCTTGATTTTATTTCAGCGGGTTCAAAGATAAATCAATACCGCTGAAATATATGCGGCTGGAATATAACAGCGTGTTTAAATACCGCGGAAAGGAGAAAACCATGGGAGATTATTTCAAAAACACTCCGAATGAAAAAGGATATTTCGGCGAATACGGAGGCAGCTTCATTCCGCCTGAACTTCAAAAGGAAATGGACCGCATCACAGACGCGTATTACGCAATCAGCAAGTCTCACCAGTTCATAGAAGAACTTAGAAGCATCCGCAAACATTTTCAGGGACGTCCGACTCCTGTTTATTTCGCTAAACGCCTGTCAAACGAACTCGGCGGAAGAATTTATCTCAAACGTGAAGATCTCAATCATACAGGTGCTCACAAACTCAACCATTGCATGGGAGAAGCTCTTCTCGCAAAATACATGGGCAAGAAAAAACTTATCGCAGAAACAGGCGCCGGCCAGCATGGAGTTGCTCTTGCAACAGCTGCCGCATACTTTGGACTCGAGTGCGAAATTCACATGGGTGAAGTCGATATAGCAAAGGAACATCCGAATGTCGTCAGAATGAAAATCCTCGGAGCAACCGTAGTTTCAGTAACACATGGATTAAAAACACTTAAAGAAGCTGTTGATTCCGCATTTGAAGCATATCTCAAAGATCCGGTTAACTCAATCTATTGCATAGGTTCTGTCGTCGGGCCGCATCCTTTTCCGATGATGGTACGTGATTTTCAGAGAGTTGTAGGAATTGAAGCCCGTGAACAATTTCTTGAAATGACAGGAGAACTTCCTGACAACGTCGTAGCATGTGTCGGCGGCGGAAGTAACGCAATGGGAATGTTCACGGCATTTCTCGATGATGCAGACTGCAAGCTTTACGGTGTTGAACCGGCTGGAAGATCAACAAAAATCGGCGATCATGCCGCGACTATAACATATGGAAAACCAGGAATCATTCACGGATTCAAATGCTATCTTCTTCAGGATGAAAAAGGCGAACCGCTTCCGGTATATTCTATAGCAAGCGGACTGGATTATCCAGGCGTTGGTCCTGAACACTCCATGCTTCATGATTTGAAAAAAGTTAATTACACATCTGTTACAGATGCTGAATGCGTTGACGCTTTCTTCGACTTAAGCCGCAAAGAAGGAATAATTCCTGCGCTCGAAAGCTCTCATGCCGTAGCTTATGCGATGAAACTTGCTAAAGATAATCCGCGCCAGTCGATTCTCGTAAATCTCTCCGGACGCGGAGATAAGGATATTGATTTTATCGTAGAAAATTACGGTATAAGAAAATAATACTCACGCAGTATAAACTGCCGGATACTTCAACTCATCCGGCAGTTTTATATTCCTTCCGAAATAAAACATTTTATCATAAACGAACTTACCGCCGCGCACGGCACATGAATCAAAATCATCCGGCATAAAATGATAGATAATCTTTTTTACGCCGACTTCAATAATATAAGGAATCACATCAACAGCCTTCAAGGGCGATTCTGAAATAATATCATAAAGCTGCAATTCATCATTAAGTATCGAATAAACCGCAACACAATCAAGAGGTGCAATATAATGAAACGCATCTGTATAAGTATTCAGAAAATGCCAAAGCGGAATAGAAACAGAACCCTTCACTCCGAAACATTTTGACTGAAATTTACGTTTAGACAGCTTATCTCTCATAAGAGAAATATCTTCCGGATTTCCTCCGCATAAACGCCGTTTTCCGCTTAAAATTTTGAATGATGAAATACTTTCGTTGAAATAAATAAATTCATCCGAAGAAACAAAACCGAACTTAGGATAGAAATCTAGAACAGAGTCATTAGCAAAAAGATAAATAAACTCAGCATATGAATATTCATCAAGAACAGACTCAATCAGTTTACGGGAAAGTCCGCGTCCCCTGAATGATTTATCTGTCATAACAGTTCCTATCTGAATTCCATTAACTTCCTTACAGTTAATCATCATTTGCGTTTTAGTAACCGAGACATTAGCAATTATTCTTCCTTCATGTACAAAAGAATGCGGGATATAAGTACCATCACAGCATCCTGAATTTTTCCATGTCGAAAAATCTAAAGAAAAAGTTTCAGCAGCGAGTTCATTAAAACTTAAAAATAATTTCTTATCGTCAATATAATTGGAAATATATTCCATAAAGCCTCATAAAAAAAAAGCCGCGGATAACCGCGGCTTTTTACATTCAATCAAAAAAAGGAATTAACCTTTTTTTACCATGTGTTTGAGAAGATCAACTACACGGTTTGAGTAACCCCACTCGTTATCGTACCAAGAAACAACCTTGAAGAATCTTTTTTCTCCTTTAAGATTGTTCTGAAGAGTAGCAAGTGAATCATAGATCGAAGATCTCTGATCGTGTATGAAATCAGAAGAAACAAGCTCTTCATTAGTAACACCGAGGATACCTTTCATGTAAGACTCAGATGCTTTTTTAAGAAGAGAATCGATTTCTTCGATTGAAGTGTCTTTCGCAGCTGTGAAAGTAAGGTCAACAACCGACACAGTAGGAGTAGGAACACGGAATGACATACCTGTAAGTTTTCCTTTAGTTGCAGGAAGAACTTCACCAACAGCTTTCGCAGCACCAGTAGTAGAAGGAATGATGTTGATTGCAGCAGCTCTACCGCCTCTCCAGTCTTTCTTAGAAGGACCGTCAACAGTTTTCTGAGTAGCTGTATATGAATGGATTGTAGTCATAAGACCAGTTTCGATTCCGATACCTTCTTTAAGTATTACATGTACAAGCGGAGCAAGACAGTTTGTAGTACAAGAAGCGTTAGAAACGATATTGTGTTTAGCTGGTTCGTATTCGTTTTCGTTTACGCCCATAACGATTGTTTTAACATCGCCTTTTGCTGGAGCGGAAATGATAACTTTTTTAGCACCTGCTTCAAGATGTCCTTTAGCTTTTTCGCTGTCAGTGAAAAGACCAGTTGATTCGATAACGTAATCAACACCAAGAGCTTTCCAAGGAAGCTCGTTAAGATTTCTAACGGCTGCAACACATTTTACTTTGTTTCCGTTAACAACGATAACATCAGCTTCTTCTTTAGAAGAATCGCTTTTTTCAGTTTTAACTTCGTGCTTGAATTTTCCCTGAATTGAATCGTATTTGATCTGATATGCGAAATAATCCGCATCAGTCGATACGTCAACAACCGCAACTACATCAACTTCTTTTCCAAGAAGTCCCTGGTCGCAGATAGCCTGGAAAACCATTCTTCCGATTCTTCCGAAGCCGTTAATAGCCACTTTTACTGCCATAAACCTACCTCATATAATATTTTCTTTTAAAAAAGTGCAATACACCTTCTCAGTCAACATATTTGGAGCGCATGCAGTGTCAAGATTAATTAGTCGCCTTCAAAGGAACAAATGTGAAATATTTCATAACTTCTTTTTTTCAGTCTTTCATCGCCTTTTAGATCAGGCAGATTAACAATAAAAGCTAATCCGGCGACTATTCCGCCAGCGCTTTCGATTAGTTCCGCAGATGCAAGAGCGGTTCCACCTGTAGCAAGAAGATCATCAACAATGAGAATCTTCTTTCCCGGAGAAATAACATCATCATGAATCTGAATTGTATCTTCCCCGTATTCAAGCTTATAGGTCTGCGAAATAACAGAGCCCGGTAGTTTACCCTTTTTCCGTATAGGAATGAAACCCTTGCCGAGTTTCAATGCAACCGCGCTTCCGACAATGAATCCGCGCGATTCGATTCCGGCAATATAATCTATCTCCTTTGCCCGGCAATAATCTGCAATCAGATTAACCGATTCTGCAAATGCCGAAGGATCGGCAAAAAGAGTTGTCATGTCTCTAAACATCACACCTTTTTTCGGAAAATCCGGAATAGTTCTAATTGAATCTTTTATACTCATAGAAATTTCCTCCTTATCTTGTTTAAAAATTCAGACAGATAATGAATCTCTTTTATCCTAAGAATAAACGCCGCAGAAAGATATACAGCAGCTCCCGTCGAAATTAGCACAAAAAGCCAAAATACTTTCATCAAAAACGGACAATCGCTCCAGTCAATCTTTGATTGAATTATATATAGTATAATACCGAATAAAACCGAAGCAAGAAAAGATTTAACAAATGAGACCAGCACCGGCTTGAGCATGCCCTTGCCGAATTTTCTGCGCATGAAAATAAAAGCTGTAAATATCTGCGCAAATGCAGCAATGCTTACCGCAAGAGTAAGACCTGCATGACGGAGATCTGTTTTTATAAGAAGGTATCCCGCACCGGCATTTACAACAAGAGAAATGAATGAAGTAAAAACCGGTATCTTTGTATTCTTGACGGCATAAAATACCGGCATAGTGACGCGCACAAGAGCAACAGCCGAAAGTCCGATTGCCGCGTAAAAAAGAGCCTGTGAAGTCAATATGGAATCATTATGAGTAAAATTATTTCTTTCAAAAAATGTCGAAACTATCGGAAGCGAACAGCTCATAAGAAAAGCTGAAGCCGGAAGCGCAAAAAAAAGCGACGCACCCGCTGCCCCAGAATAGATGGATTTCATGCCTTCGACATCATTTTTGGCTGACTTCGCGCTCATTTCGGGAAGGATGACATTAGCGATCGAAACAACGAAAATACCCAGAACTATTTCAGTCAGACGGTCGGAATAATAAATACTGCTCACAGCACCTTTGAAAATGGTCGTCGCAAATGCCGTATTTACGAGAATATTTATCTGATAAATCGCAATCCCGAGAAGCGCGGGAGTCATCATTCTGAAAATACGCCGGATTCCAGGATCTTTAAAGTCGGGCATAAAACTGAAACGGAATCCGCTGCGTCTCATATAAGGCAATTGAAGAAGAATCTGCATTATACCGCCGAACAAAACGCCGAAAGCAAGACCCATGATTTTTTGTTCGAAAAATGACGAAAATACAACCGCTCCGCAGATTATTCCGACATTCAGAAGAACAGGAGAAAAAGCCGGCGCAAAAAAATGTTTATTCGAATTCAGATAACCCATACAGAAAGACACAATTCCTACCAGAAAAAGATATGGAAACATGAGTCTGTTTAACAAAACGGTCAGCGAAAGAAGAGAATCATCAGTAAAACCGTAGGCGAAAAGATTGACGATCTGCGGAGAAAAAATTATACCAAGAGAAACAACTGCGAAAAGAATCAGAATAAGAACAGAAACAGTCTTGCGGGCAAGAATTTCCGATTCATCTCTGGTCTTATTGTGAAGATAATCCGTATACACCGGTATAAATGATATAGTTAAAGCTCCTTCCGCAACAAGCCGCCTGAAAAGGTTCGGTATTCGAAAAGCTACGTAAAAGGCATCGCTCACGTCATTCATACCGAAAATACTGCTGATCAGAATGTCGCGCACAAAGCCGAATATTCTGCTTATAAATGTCGAACCGGCAACAACACCGGTTGATCTGATAACTTTTTTTCTGTCCATAAACTTAAAATTTCACCGAAAGCGATTCAGTCAAGGTATATTCTTTTTAATACTATATTGATTTTTAATTGACTTCAAAAGGCAATCAAAGCTAATAAAACTCTCGGGGGAGAATATGGATTACAGACTAGTCAGACAGTATGCAAATAATTCAATAGACAATTTTTTCAATTTCTTCTATAAAATAGCGGATTTTTTTACAGTTATGATCGACTGCTTCTGGGCTTTTTACGACATCTGGTATTGCTTTGTAATGGTTTTCGTTAATTTCTTTTCGTACTTATATTTCATGTTTCTTTTCATCGTCGACAAAGCCACCTTTTCAAGATCATCCCTGTTCTGGAGAAAAACTTTCGACGACTCAGGTGTCCGTAAAATAACCGCTGCTTATTCACGAGAACACTACAATCCCGTACCGGGAATGTACGGTAAAGCGGCTGACTCCGCATCCAGAACTATCAGCGCTGTAACAAACGCCGTTTCGGTTCCAAAAATCTCATCACCTGTTTCTGCAATAAAACGTCCGGAAGGAGCCAGAAAAAACTTTTTCAAGGAATTTGCTGAAGGTTTCGTAAACTTCATGAGCAAACTTTTCAAGAAATTCCGCGAATTCGGAGAATGGTTCAAGAAAACCATTCTTTCAAAACTCAGCCCGGTTCGGGAGGAAGAACCTCAGGGAAGAAAATCCCTGGTCGACAGCTACATGAAAGATTATCAGAAATCAAAACGAAGATAAATCTCCAGCCGGAGAAAGCAACGCGCGCGTAAGATAACTCAAATTCTTGCGCGCGACATTTATTTATACCAGCGAGTTCCGCCAATTTCCGATTTTTATTGACCGCTTAAAACTCTTTTAATGATATCAGTCAGCTGATTCTTCCTGTAAGGCTTTGGAAGGAATCCGTCAGCATCTTTAGGAATACGTCCTTCCTGCGAAAAACCCGAAGTCATAATTATTTTCGCTGTCGGATCAATCTCCTTGATTTTCTCAAAAACAGCAAGCCCGTTCATTTCGGGCATTACCATATCAAGCAATACCATCTCAATCTCATCTTTTTGTTTTCGGAACAATTCAACTCCTTCTATACCGTTTGATGCTGAAACAACTGAAAATCCCATATCCTGTATCATTAGCCCGGCAGTAGTTCTCAATATATCATCATCTTCAATAACAAGAATTTTCCCAGACTCTGCAAAAGTATATTCTTCTGCATCGCTGAAGTTATATAGACTATATTTTTTCGGTCCGGAATATAAAGGGAGATAAATGGTAAACAGAGATCCTCTTCCCGTGCTGCTTTTAACTGTTATAGCGCCATGATGGCTTAAAACAGTGCCGTAAACCGCCGAGAGCCCCAAGCCGGTTCCCTTACCATCCTGCTTTGTTGTAAAAAACGGTTCAAATATCCTGTCCTGAATTTCCTCAGGAATACCCGATCCATTGTCGGACGTAGCGATACTGATATAATCTCCCGGAGTCAGGGATAAATTATTCGCAGAACAAAATCCGTCATCGAGATACACTTTCTGCAGTGAAATGCGGATTCTTCCGGATCCGCTGATTGCGTCTCTTGCATTTATCATCAAATTAAGAAAAGTATTCTGCAGCTGACCGGGGTCACCTATAACTTCAAAAGGTTCGGAGGGCATCTCACGTTCGATAACTATCTGACGGTCAATAGTATGTTCAGCAATTGAAATTGTCGCATTAACAATGTCCTGTATAACAATCGGTGTAGAAAGAATCTTTCCTTTACGGCTGAAAGCGAGCAGGTTTTTTGTAAGATCGGCCGCGCGGTATGAAGATTTCAGAATAAGATCTATAATCTCTCTCTGATCATCGGTCAGACTTGCCCCTTCCATCAGAACATCTGCAGCTCCAATAACACCGCCAAGCATATTGTTAAGATCATGCGCGACTCCTCCTGCAAGCTGTCCGATTGCTTCCATCTTATGAATATGAGTTAATTGAGCACACATTGATTCGTATTCGCTCATATCTCTGTATATTCCGACTGTTCCTATAATAGATAAGTCTTCGCTTTTGATAACAGTTGTATTATCACTGACAGGGATTGTTTGACCGCTTTTGCTTTTAAGAAGATATTTCTCCTGTGTTAAAACCGAAGATTTTCCATCAATAACATCTTTTACGGGATGATAATCGATATCTTTTTTTGTGATACGGTCTACAAAACGAATCACTTCCTGCACATTACGTCCGACAGATTCACTCAAATAAAATCCGGTTAAATTTTCCATAGCACTATTTACATGCGTTATTCTGCCCTCATTATCAGTTGTTATTACACCGTCAGCAATTGAATTAACCGTAACCCGCAGCCATGTCTCCTTCTCCTTTAACTCAAGAAGAGCTGCGTGGTTATTCCAATTATTTATGAAGAAAAGAAAAATCAGCGTAAAAAGTATCTCGCTGATATCCTCAAGAGGATCAAAATATCCGGAAATATCCGCGTGTTCAAGAATATTTGAAACAGAGACAAGTGTATAAAAAACAACAATCAAAGCAAGCGGAACAATTACATTTAAAGGAATATTTTTCTTTCTGATCCGCACAATCAAAAGAACAATGCTAACTGATAAAATCAGCGCTGAAAGTATGCTGGCTGTCAATTCTATCACAGTATCTGCCGTCCCCCTTTTTTTACATCAGAGGTATTCCCGTCTTTTATGGCTTCTTTTCCGGTAAATTTAACAACGGCTACAAGCAGGAAAATCGAACCTATTGCAATGCTTATATGCTCCAAAGCATTAAAGATTTCAGCGAAATAATAATCTTCTGCAACAGTAAATATATTTGATAAAAGAATAGCAGTATATGCTGCTATAAAAAAGTTTTTCCCATTTATCTTTGACCGGATTATAAGATTCCAGAACAAGGGATATCCGATAGCAAAAACCATCATTACGAAAATCTCTGTGGAAATCGGCATACCCGCACCATCCAGAAAAATTTTTATTCAGGCATAAAAGCTACCTATAATAACATCATTTGGGACATACAGTCAATTTATTTTAACGAAGAAAAAGTACCGCACCACTTCAATCGAGAAGTGCAATTAATTAAAAAATAATGGTTTAGAAAAAGAGGACATCTCCGAAGGTTGTATTGCGAAATAAAGCCAAAGGAGAAGCCTCTTTATGAAGAAGATAGCAAAGAC
>Ga0255341_1001362_pt1 | contig 34845 bp, 21 predicted proteins | sample wastewater_treat_8_FD_192418 | JGI IMG/M metagenome (GOLD analysis project Ga0255341, IMG submission 192418) | Wastewater microbial communities from Lulu Island WWTP, Vancouver, Canada - plant12 | ecosystem: Engineered > WWTP > Wastewater > Unclassified | place: Canada: Vancouver, British... | reverse complement strand
GTAATTTCTGACCCCAAATTAGTAAATATTAGCAAAACACCCTTGATATTTTCCTAATAATGGTTATTGCGTGAAGTTGTCAAGGTACATCTATTGTAAAAAAAGAGTTTATGCAGTGGAATCAAGTATATTTATAATAAATTTATCGGCTACTTTTTCATAAAAATTACATATAAACAAAAAAGTATGCCAATCATTATTATTCAAACTTTATAGAACAATGATATAATAAGGATTGGCAAATACCTTTATATAACTAAACAAGGGGATAAATATATTGGTGAATTAGGGAAATATCCTTTGGTATATTTAACACTTAAGAATGCAAAACAGGATAATTGGAATGAAACATATGAAAATATAAAGAGAATAATCGCTAAAGAATTTGAAAGACATAGTTATTTATTAAAAAGTGATGTTCTGACCGATGAGCAAAAAGACAGATATAAAAAGGTAATGAATTTTCAAGAAACGTCAGTAGATTATACAGATGGTATAAGCGATCTAACCGAATATTTAAAAAGATACTTTAAAGAAGATTGCATAGTAATAATTGATGAGTATGATACCCCTATACAATCAGGTTATATAGAAGGTTACCATGAAACAGTAATAAATTTTATGAAAAGCATATTGGTTAAGAGCTTTAAGGATAATAAGGCACTTAAGCAAGCTGTTCTTACAGGTATAATGAAAGTTGCTCAGGAAAGCATTTTTAGCGATTTTAACAATCCTCTGGTATGCACTGTATTGTCGGAAGAATTTTCCGATAAATTTGGATTTACAGAGAATGAAGTAGAAAATATGGCAAAATATTTAGGTTACGAAAACCATTTGAACAACATAAAAAAATGGTACAATGGCTATATATTTGGCTTGAATACTATAATATATAATCCATGGAGCATAATAAAATTCATGTATAATCCCAATAACGGATTGAAGCCATATTGGATAAACACAAGCGACAATAGAATGATAAAGGACGTAATGCAGCTTGATAAGGCAGAAGGCAAAAAAGTAGTAGAGAAGCTTATCAAGGGTGAAGATGTATCTAAGGTAATAGAAGAAAATATAGTATATCAAAGTATAAAAGATAATCCCGATGCAGCGTGGAGCTTTTTATTGCATGCAGGCTATCTGAAAGCATATGGAAGTGAAAAAGTTCGATATAAGTTTCAGTACAAACTGGCAATACCAAACATAGAAATTCAGACTATATATGAAGATATGATAATAGATTATTTTAAAGAAGATGAAAACACGCTGGAAAATTTACAAAACATAATAAAAACTTTGGAAGAAGCAAACATTGAGAAATTTGAAAGGATTGTTAAAGATTTATATTTAAAGCAGGTGAGCCATAATGATGTTAAAAGTGCACAAAGGAGCATAGATGAGCTGGAAGAAACAGAACAAGATAAGAAATATGAAAGTTTTCATCATGGATTTATGTTGGGACTATTTGTATTGGTTGGAGAAAAATACAGGGTGGAAAGCAATAAGGAATATGGATTAGGAAGACCTGATATAGTATTAATACCAAAAGATATAAAGAATACTGCATATACATTGGAACTTAAATGGGAAAGTACAAAAGGACCAAAATCTCTGGAAAAACTAACAAAGGAAGCCGTAAATCAAATAAAAGAGAAAAAATATAAAGAAGGACTGGCAGCAATATATAACTGTAAAAAAATAGTATGTATAGGTATAGGTTTTAAAGGGAAAGAACTTAAAATGTAAAGATTGTAATATTATCTTTCCTGCAAATCGCTTCCTTAAATTAACAATTTTCTAAATTTTAATATTGATTCAATTTCACTTACCGGCATGGGCTTGTAAAAATAGTATCCTTGAATTATATTGCACTGGTTGTCTCTCAAATAAATAAACTGTTCCTCTGCTTCTACACCTTCTGCCAACACATCAATTCCAAGATTTTTAGCAATTTGAATTATACTTCTTATAATTGCCATATCCTTTTCTGATCCGGAAGATATTCCACGAACAAAGTCAATATCAATTTTTATTAAGTCAATTGGAAATGTTTTTAGCCGGATAAAAGATGAGAATCCTGTACCAAAATCATCTACTGATATTGAAACTCCAAGTTTTTTAATATCTTTAAGCCGATTCAAAATGGAATGATCTTCATTGAACGCAACGCTTTCGGTAATCTCAATCTGAATGTTTTTTGCATTGGATTTCGTGTCTTCCAATATTCTCCTCATACTTTCGACTATACTTGCATCTCTCAACTGCTCCAACGATAAGTTTATAGACATGGAAATTTCTTTACCATAAATACTCTCGAATACTTTTAGCTGTTCACAAGCAGCTTTAAAGACCCACAATCCAATAGGCCTAATAAGTCCTGTTTGTTCTGCCATTGGTATAAAAACATTCGGTGGGACATTCCCATATTCCTCATTGTTCCAACGCAATAGTGCTTCAAAGCCTATTATCTCTTGTGTCTCTGTTTTTATCTGAGGTTGGTAGTAAAGAAACAGCTCATTCTTATCAAGTGCCCTATATAAGTTATTAGTCAATTTCATTCTTTTAACGGTGTCGTTTTTAATATCTGTTGAACAGTAAACACATTGATTTTTTCCCTTATTCTTTGCTAAATACATGGCTATATCAGCATTCTTTATTAGGGTCTCAGAGTCCTCTCCATCCATTGGAAACACTGACACACCAACACTTGCTGTGATAAAATATTCCATATTTTGTACCAAAACGGGGTATTTGAAAATCTCCATAATATTTTCGATTATTATATATAGTTCTTCCGATTTTTCTATATTTGAAACCATTATCAGAAATTCATCTCCACCAAATCTTGCAAGGATATCCTTTTCTCTCAAGCAGGTAGAAATTCGGCCTGCCATAATACCGAGCAGTTCATCACCTGTTGTATGCCCCATTGTGTCATTAACTGATTTAAAAGAATCTAAATCAATAAATATGACACCTATTTTTAAACCATTTCTTTTTGCTTCATTTATCGATTTATTTAGATTTTCTACAAACCAGTCTTTATTATATAGTCCTGTCAATGAATCGTAATATGCCATATGATATAACTTTTTTTCTGATTCCTCAAGAATTTTCCTTTGATTATCTATTTTCTCAATATTTGATGCTGTTTCCCTTTTATAAGTAGATATGAGTACAACTATCAATATTACACCTAAATATGAAATCATTCCTGGCAAAGACTCCACTGTTTTACTGCGAATGATAAAATTAATTGTACTCAATGTACTTCCGGTATTTAACAAAACAGCACTTATATATCCCGGTATATCTTCTTTTAGTACGAGATATATTGAAATAAGCATCTGTAGTTGTGTCAATATCCCTCTTATGGTAGATACTCCTATATAGTTCAACTCTGCCATGTAGTTATCTGCTGATATACTATTCTGTAAAAAAGCAAAGTTCAAAAATAATATAGCACTGATGATAATACGCATATAACTGGCCTTTTTATTAACTGTTTTAGTTACTATAAAATCATATTTTCTAATTGTATGATATATTGTTACAATTGGAATCAACAAAATAATAGGTGCCATTTGAGGCAGTTTTGCAAAAGTATTGCCAAACAGCACATCTGTTGATGTTGCAAGAATTAACGTCACCATAAAAGATAGAAAAATAGCACGTGATTGCATTTTAATTCTATATTCTTCAGCTTTTTTATTCCATAGAAATAAAATAACCAAAGCGGTAACTATATATCCAATGTAGTAGAAAAAGAATATCCAGTCCCAAATAGTATACTCAGCAATACCTACCGCATTTGTCCATCCAAAATCTGTGCGAACAAACTTATATGGATTGGGGTTAATATCGGATGGAACAGCAAAAGCAAATACTGTTATAGCAGCAGGCAAATACAATAATGGGTAAGACCACCATTTTTTAAACAGCTTATTATTCTCTGAAATAATCAATACAAAGTGAAGGAAAATACTGTAAGCAGTTCCCCAACCAACAGCTGAAAAACGTCTCCAGCTTTCGCATGTTGCTTCATCAGGAGCAATGTTTGCAAAAGCAAGACCTACAGACCATAAGTTAACAGATAAAACCATTATAAAAAAACACCGATTTGCAGGTGACTTATGATTGTTTTTTATAACCAATATGCCGCTGACCATCGACACAATGCATACTGAAAAAAACATCACTGAAAAAAAAGATGAATACAGCATTTTCAGCTCCTCTTTTATATTTACTGATTAGTTACTCAGTAGCTTTAAACTCAAATATGCAACATATATATCGGTATGTCCATTTAAAAGAATAACCCAATAAATTATTTTAATTCAGTTTATGCATCACTTCCGTTTTGTAATCCGATTCATATGGCACTGCCCAGTACCCTAGTCTATATATAGTTAAAATTACAAATAACATTGAAGAATAATATAATTCTAGATTATAATATGAATAATGGCATTTATAAGATATCTAGGATATACAATGCAGAAGTAGACCAAACATATTATTGAATAAGGAAGGTTTATATGCCAAACTTAATAAAACATATAACAATTAAGCTCATGCAATCATCTGTTGAAATTCTATTTATCTTCCCCATATTGCTAGCCTTAGCAATATATGCATACCCAAATGGCAATGTACTTTTGATTATTGCAGGGCTGATTCCCTTTTATTTGATAGGTATATTATTAAACAGGCTCCAAAAAAATAAATCCAATGCTTTTTATGTGATAATGAGCCTAATAATAGGAATATCTTCATTATTGATAATAGGGTCATTTAAATCATTTTCAATATTGCATATAATTATGGTATCATTTTCAATTTTCAGAGGAATTTGTATAAGCAAGAGCAGTTGGATCAAACAATCCCCCATACCCCTTTTTAATTTACTCCTTGCTTCGTATCTTGTTTTCAATGTGATGTATCTCATGTCCAGCAAACTAAGTCCATATGTTGACCTTCTGAACATAGCAGGATTGGTAATGATAGTTACATTTCTATCCATTTGCGGTGCGGACCATCTAAAAGAAGCTTTCTATAAATCAGGAAACAAAGCCCATATTCCTTCTACGCTTTTAAAATATAACATTACTTCGCTCATCATAATATTAATTCTAATAATTGCTTTATCAAAGTTCAAGCCTTTTTGGGATTCCATAATACTTCTTTTTATGTCTATAGTTTCTGGGATTTATAATATTTTAAATCGTTTTTCTTTGAGTTCAAACAACAGCAGTGTCGGTATCGGTGATATAAAAATGTTTGGCGGGAAATTATCCAATAACATTTCTTTCCTTGAAATTATTTATAATATAATAAGGGTAGCAATAGCAATAGGTTTCTCATTCCTCACCATATATGTTATTTTTAAGTTAATACATAGAATAGCTGTATGGCTTTCCAACAAGTCAGAAGAAGATATCGTTAAAGAAAACACTCTTGGGTATGTGGATGAACGAGAGCTTTTATTGAAGTCTTCTTCAAAATATTGGCCTAATGTAAAAAGCTTTTTTCATCTTTTCAATAAGGATAAATCATGGAAAGACCTTTTGACAAACAGAGATAAGGTAAGGTTTATATACAGACAAAGAGTATTGAGCTTTATTAAAAAAGGCTTTAAATTTAAAAAAAGTCTTACACCAAATGAGCTTTCCAAAGAACTTGAAGGACTATATAATGAGGATATATCAGATCTGATTTCTTCCTACAACAAAGCTCGCTACAGTTATAAGGATATAGAAGACAGTGAATTGGAAATACTTATAAAAAATCATAAAAAGTAAGATAATTCAGGATTCAGAATATTCATCTGAAATTCTGAATCCTGAATCCTATGGTTCTCAATTCTTGCGGCTATACCGCGGTATATATAATTTAATTAGTATAAGTAGGGGACTTATATTTATTCAACTTGAATATCTTTTAAGTTTGACTTTATATTATCCTTGAAAGCCTTAAGCATTTCATCCTTTGTCTTGTATTTGCCTGCAAGGTATGATGTCATTGAATTGTCAAAGGCTCTCTCAATAATATCATCGTATTGTGTAAGAACTTCACCGTTAATTTCTTTGACAAAAGGCTCATAGAATTTGAAAAGATTTGTGCCGACAACCTTGCTGTCACTAGGTGCTCCCTCAGCAAGTATATCCAGGTTATTGGGGAAATCCTGATTGTCTAATGCCCATTTTCTCAATGTATCTTTATTAGCTGTAAAGAATTTGAGAAATTCCCAAGCAAGCTCCTTCTGTTGTGACTTATCATAAATACCCATCCATGTTCCGCCCCAGAAGTAATTGAATGGTGCTGTTGTGATGCCCCATCTGCCTCCATCCGCAGCTTTTTGGTCATTGGAGTTTATTATCCATGGCACCCCCCATGGCGGACATGCCAGAACCATTGCCTTTTCATCGTCAGCTATAGCCGATGCCCAACCAGGCGTCCATTGGGTTAATGCTGCCTCATATTTGTTATCTCTCAATGTTTTTGAGAAATCAATCAACTGCAAAACTTTGTCGTCAATGACCAGCTTATTATCAACTACCCATCCCTGGTTTCGTGCCCCTAAATATATTTTCTTTGGCTCCTCCCAAGTGGGGAATAACGCAACCTTTCCACCGCTCTTCTCCTTGAGAATCCTTGCCGTTTCAAGCATTTTTTCTTCTGAAGACATCATTTGAGCAATATCTTTAGGATCATCTGTTCCCAAGTACTTTTTCGCAACCGGCTTCTTATACGCTATAGCTCCTGGGGCTGCTTGATGAGATAATGCTTTTACCACTCCATTTTTATCTGTTCCTACCTGAACTGTAAATGGAATCATTTTTGATACGACATCCTTTGCCATTTGATTTAGGTCTGCAAATGCACCCGGCATTTCAACAAGCCTTTTTGCAAATGCCGATTCTGCAACAAATACATCCGGTACCCCAGTCCCTGATCTAATGGCAGTTGTCAGCTTATTTTGATACTGTGAATCTCTGTCTGAAACAATAGTCATTTTGACCTTAATATTTGGATATAGCTTATTGAACGCCTCAACTATCTTTGGTCCCTCACTGCTGTTAAAGTGCCAGAACGATATTTCTCCCTCATAATCTTCAGGTTTTTTACCCTCTTCGTTTGTACCTTCATTTGTACCATTACCGTTGCCTTCCACAGATGCTTGTTGATTATTTCCTGAACTTTCATTGCCCCCATTGTCGCCAGAATTTTTATCCGACAAACAAGCTGTTAATGAACCGGCTGTCATAAAAATACACACAAGCAATGCCAATACTTTCTTTGATTTTTTCATTATCTTTCCCTCCCTTTAGCTCTCTCTTTATCTGCCTCTATTTAAAGATAACCAATTTAAGGTTTGCAGCTTTTTAGCCAACTTCATTTGCAAATGTAAAATCTTTCTATATTAAGTGCCAGTCACCCCCCTAAATCAGAACAAATAGCAATACTGCCTATGACTTCATATTTCTTTAACACTTAAATTGGTTATCTTGACTTTATAATAATATGTTATTCCTTAAACCCCTTGATTTCAACGAATTATATTGCCTTGTTGCAATACGACATAATTTTGAATATTGTATTAAAATGAGAACATAAAATTACAGATAGGTTATAATTTTTTGAAGCTTGAACAGCAAGAATTTGTAAATTCTATACTTTGGCCAATGAAAATGTTTTGCAGCAAAGTCTTTCTTGCACAGATAATTGTAGAAAATTGCGACTATTGATATAAAAAATCTTGCTGTTATGACTTTCTTTAATATACAATTATAATATGGATGTTTAAAAAATACATACAAATTACTGATGGAAATGGAGCTTTTATATTATGATAAATATATCAAAGCCGATTAAAACAATCCTGCTGCATTCGGACAAAATTGTGGATGACATCATAAATCCACTGGCAAACAGAAAAAACTATACAATAGGTACTTCAACAATAATACCTGTATACTGTTGCCGATTGGTGGGCGTAACAGAGCCGGTCAACTGTTACTATGACAGCCTGGCCGAGCTTGACTGTAAGCTTTTAGGCCTTGGAAATTTGTATCTTAAATTTACCGAAAACATACCAATATTGATTGACAATGATTTATCACTTAAAATCAGCAATATATGGCAGGACAAGTTTTTTAAAATAGAAACGGAAGAACTTGTATCCACATTGGGTATACCCGGGCTGTTGTCTGAAGCCCCTTTAGGGCCGTTAACAACTGGCCTTCAAAGGTCATTTATGGATATAATAAATCTCTATAAAAAAAATTCACCTGCAATTACTTCTACCATATTTAAAAACTTCTGCATAAAAATGCTTTGTTGGCTAAAAAAATACGCACTACCGATTTTCACAAATATAGATTTCCAAGGGACCGTACATAATCCAAAGGTTCTATTTTACGGAAACATTAAAGAGCATGAGGTCTATTTTCTGTTAATCCTTTCAAAGCTAGGTGCAGATGTGCTGTATATAAACACATTGACCGACGGCAAATTCACTGAAATAGACAACAACAATGCTCACTCCTATTCGGTAAAGCTTCCAAAGACCGATGAACTAAAAAAATTTCCTGTTAATGCTATACCACAAAATAATACACCTGGTGGACAATATAATCCTAGCTTTCCTCCAACAGTGCAATCGCCGGTTCAAAGTCCTGTTCAGAATCCAATTCAGAACCCGATTCAACAACCTGTTCAAACCCCGGTTCAAACTCCTCCTTCAATTCCTGTTACGGGATCACCCATTGAGAGAAGGGATTTTCCAAGGAATGGAAAGCGTGAAATGTCATTAGAAGAACTCGCCAGATTGTCTGCATCTACTGTCATGATACTAGCCTTCAATGAGGCAGGAGAGCTTCTCCACAGTGGTTCCGGAGTCGTAATAGGAAGCAACGGTCTATTAGTAACAAATTATCATGTGCTGCAAGGTGCTTGTTTCTTCGGCGTTCTGTTTGAGGGAATGGATGAAGAAAGACCGTATTTCACACATACAGTAATAAATGCTAACGTTCATAAGGATTTGGCTCTTATAAAAATCAATTTCAGAACTCCTCCAATAGAAATTTTCAGAACCGGAGATCTTGTGAGAGGTCAAAGAGTCGTAGCTATAGGAAGCCCATTTGGTCTTATGAACACCTTTTCAGACGGAATAGTCTCAGGTTTTAGAAAATATGACAGGTTTGACTTTATTCAGATAACAACCCCAATCTCATCAGGAAGCTCGGGGGGAGCCCTCCTTAACATGTTCGGTGAACTTGTGGGAATAACCACTCAAAGCTATAAGGATGGTCAGAACCTTTCTCTTGCAGTTCCAAGCAGATATATAATTGAGCTTCTTGAGAACAAGTTCACAGCAATGAATATTGAATTAATGGATAAATATTTTGCATTCAGTTATGATAGATTGACCGTTAATTTTGACGGATTTTTCAGCTATCTATCAAATGAAAGGGATTATAAAATCGCCTTTCTGCAAAGCCGCTATGACCAAACAAACCTTAGACCATATTCTAAAGACAGACGTTTTATTGATTCAATAGAAAATTTCTTTATTGAAAATATCAGAAGCACGGTAATAAAGTATGGCATTGAAAAATATGAGTTTGAACTTATGGTATCAAACATGTTTTTTACTTACACATACGACAAAGGCAGACTTATGAATAAGCGATGGGAGTATAGATAATCCCACAAATACTGATGACTCAAATAAAGATACCGGACTTATTCCTATAATATATAGTCCGGTATCTTTATTCTTTTATCTTCCTTTATCTGCCTGTTATTCTTTTTTGTACTTTGTCCATCTTTATTATTCTATATTGATCCAAATCTCACTTACACTAACTCTTTATCCTCTACCAACAAATAAACCGGTACCTCCATTTTATCCTTACCATCTAACTTTGTAATCTCGGCCATGTTGTTGTCCTTCACATTCTCCAGCCACACAGGAGATCCCTGATACAAAACCTGAATTAACTCTCCTGATGAAATAATTTCTTTAGCTCTTATTGAGTCCAAGTTTTACAACTCCTTTGTTTTTTATTTATTATGTCCATTTTTGCTCTTTTCTATTGGAATTTATTCATTCAATTCCTATGCCATATAATCCCACTTATTAAATTGTTGATTTTTGTAAATCATAAATAATACACTTTTATACCGGAAATAAAGGAGATATGATCACAATGACTTTAAATATTAATCCTATTATACTAATTGGAATTGTTGCGGTTTTTACTGTCTTATTCTGGGTGAATATAAAGAGGTTCAGGCAGCTTCACATAATAAAGATGAATGACACCTCTCTGACCTGCGAAGAGCTTGAAGAGCATGCAAGAAAGACTGCAATAGACCATACGGTTTCAAAAAGCATCAGATATAACAATTGGCCAGTCTTGAATATGAATGAAAACTACGACTTTATAAAATCCGTTTATAAGGAATTAAATAATGCTGCTAGCAGTAAAAACGCTGTTCCGCCTGCTGCTGAATGGTTATTGGACAACTTCTACATACTTGATGAGCAGGCTAAGGTTGTAAAAAAGGATCTTTCAGGTGAAACATACTTAAGGCTTCCTGTTTTAAAGTGCGGGCCTTTAAAAGGTTATGCCCGCATTTATGCCATTGCTGCGGAGCTGGTGTCTCATACAGGCGGACAGATTAATGACAGAATTATTCTGAATTATCTCAATGCATATCAAAGCCACAGCAGCTTGTCTGACAGGGAAATATGGGCACTGCCTGCGATGATAAGAATTTTACTTATTGAAAGCATTAAAGTTATTTGTGAAAAGCTGAATCTCACAATTAAGGAATGGCAGCTTGCTGATGAACTGATAGACGGTGTTTTAAAGAGTGATGATTTGAACACCCTTAAATTTATAAAAAGCATTGAGGCAAGACTTAAATCCTCCGAGCATATAAGCACATCCTTTATTGAGCATTTATCTTACCGTTTAAGGAAGTCTGGAAGAGGATATGCAAAGCTCTCAGGAACATTGGATGATATACTTTCCAAATACGGCAGCAGCACATCGGATATGTGCCAGAAAGAACACAGCATTCAAGCATCATACTCGGTATCGATAGGTAATTCCATATTGAGCCTTAAGTATTTATCCTCCTTTGACTGGTCAAATATATTTGATGAAATCAGCAATGTTGAGAAGGCCTTAAGAGAAGATGAATCATACACTCTGATGGATCCGTCCACCAGGAACTTTTATAGACAAAAACTTGAGGAAATTGCTGTCATATCAAGGACTACAGAGATCCATATAGCCAAAGAAGCTGTCAAGCTTTCCGCATCCCATGCCCAAAACTCGCAAAACGGCAATGATGAACGTAAAAAACATGTAGGTTATTATTTAGCAGGTAATGGATTGGAAGAGCTTCAAAAAGCTATAAATTATAAGCCCACAATTTTTAGAAGTCTGGCTTCAAGCACTAAAAAACATGCGGCTCCTCTTTACTTGGGATCAATAATATTGCCAACAATACTTATAACGTATTTTTTAATGCATTACACTTACAATCTCTCAATTAACAATGCTTTTTTCCTATCCGTTTTTACAGGCTTAATAGTTATTATTCCTGCATCGGAAATAGTAACCGGTCTTGTGAATTGGACCCTTTGCAACACCACAAAGCCTTCAATGCTTCCACGGCTTGAGCTTAAAGATGGAATAGGTGAAGAGCACAGCACACTGGTGGTAATTCCAGCTCTTCTTCCTGATGAAAAGCGGGTTAAGGAGCTTGTAAGCAATTTGGAGAGACATTATCTTTCCAATAAGGAGAATAACCTTTATTTTGCACTTGCAGGAGACTTTAAGGATTCTCCCGATGAAAAAAGCGATCCGGATCAAAAGATTATTGATGCAGGCTTAACAGGCATAAGGAAGCTCAACAATAAATATAAAAGAGAAAATGGAGTTGATATATTTTATTATTTTCACAGACATAGAAAATTCAACAATATCCAGAAAAAATGGATGGGATGGGAAAGAAAAAGAGGAGCTTTGGTGGAATTAAACAACCTTCTAACAGGATCTTCCGACACTAGCTACAGCATTATGTCCTGCAGTGATACATCCATACCCAGAGTTAATTATGTCCTGACTCTTGATGCAGATACAATTTTGCCCATAGGCAGTGTAAAAAAGCTTGTGGGTATCATGGCACATCCTCTCAACAAACCTGTTGTAGATGAAAAAAAGAAGATAGTTGTCGACGGTTATGGCCTTATCCAGCCCCATATAGGCTTTGAGATAGAAAGTGCAAATAAAACCCTCTTTTCCAGGATTTATACAGGCCAGGAGGGTATTAATCCTTACGCCTGTGCCATTTCTGATATCTATCAGGATGTATTCAGTGAAGGAATATTTACAGGCAAGGGTATTTATTACTTAAAAATTTTCCAAAAGGTCCTAAATGATGCAATTCCTGAGAACAGGGTTTTAAGCCATGACCTTCTGGAAGGATCCTATCTCAGAACTGGGCTTGCAACAGATATTGAGCTTGTTGACTCATTTCCTTCGAGTTATGCTTCCTATGCTGAAAGAATGCACAGATGGACAAGAGGCGACTGGCAGCTGTTGCCATGGTTGAGAAAAAAAATTAAGGATAAAAACGGAAACTCCATCAAAAATCCGCTCAATATAATTTCAATATGGAAGATAATTGATAATATGCGAAGAAGCCTTGTTGCACCTTCCATCCTTTTACTGATAATATCAGGCTTCTCCATTTTACCTGGATCAAGTCTTTTCTGGCTGGGTTTATCACTGTTTTTCATTTTCTTTCCAATAGTAACATCAATCATTGATTATATTGCATCATTAAAGATGATTAAAAACAGGGTTAAACGTCATATACCTGTTATTTCAGGTATTAAGGCCAGCTTATACCAGATGGTACTACACTTTGCTTTTTTGCCCTATCAGGGATATCTGGTGGCAGAGGCCATTATAACCACTCTTTACAGGGTATTTATAAGCAAAAAGAATATGCTGCTGTGGGTTACTGCTGCCGATGTTGAAAAAGAACAAAAAAACACAGTATTGAGTTTTTGGAATAAAATGAACATAGCATTACCCATAACACTGAGTGTATTGGCATTTGCCATTATAATAAAGCCATATTCGGCTGTATTTACGCTGCCTCTTTTGATTTTATGGTCATCCTCTCCATTTATTGCTTATTTCATAAGTCAAATAAAATCGGATGAGTCCTTCCACTTCCAGATTTCTGAAGATGATATGAATGACCTTAGAGTTATTTCAAGAAAAACCTGGCGGTATTTTGAAGAGTTCATAAATCATAAGAACAGCTACCTACCTCCTGACAACTTCCAGGAAGATCCTCCAAATGGCATTGCATACAGGACATCTCCAACGAACATAGGTCTTGGACTCATGTCTTTTCTTGCTGCAAGGGACTTAGGTTATATCGGAACTCACGAGTTGATTGAAAGATCCTCAAAAACACTATCTACAATTGATAAACTTGAGCGTTGGAACAATCACCTTTTAAACTGGTATGATACTCGTACATTAAGGCCATTAAGACCCCGTTATGTTTCTACTGTAGACAGCGGTAATCTTGTTTGTTATCTTATAGCATTCAGACAAGGTATATATGATTACCAAAGCAATCCTTTAATTGACAGGAAATACATACAGGGTATTGACGATACTGCTTTTCTTGCATCACTTGAAAGCGGTATAGAGATAAACAGACTGGATCCAATGGATGTATTTCCATCTGATGGCAACAACAGCCTTTTCACATGGAAAAGAACCCTTGAAGAAATAACAAGCAGTATTTCGGGTCATAACACAAGAAAATCTCCATGGCTTTACAAGCTGCAAAGGATGGTTACTTCCTTGAAGGAGGAGTTAGATTTATATTTTCCATGGATTGATGCCTTTCAAGCTGCATCTAAGAGCTTTGCACGTGAAACACAGGGGAATCCTGGAGTTATACTGCATTCAGATATAAGAAACGATTATGGGAGTAACAAGTCTCCTTTACCGGAATTAGACTTTGAAGATATGAAGTCAAACCATGCTAAAGGTGCCGGACTTAGCAATAGAGATATATTAAGGCTTGCTGAAGATGCCACCGCTAAAATAAAAATATCAATGGGACCTTTAGAATTAGCTGAAACTTATAACAAGGTGATTTATGAAATTGAATGTATAATGAATGACTGCAAGGACAAGTCAATTAGCGGATACCAATGGCTCCAGGGCTTATACTCAGCAATTTATAAAGCCCTTGGTAATTTAAATAATCTTAACGGCAAATGTGAAAGCATAATTGAGAAAGTCAGCAACATAATTGAAAAAACAACCTTCACTCCTCTTTACGACCCAAAGAAGCAGCTTTTCTCCATCGGTTACAACCTTGAAGAAAACAGGCTGACAAACTCATATTATGACTTGCTTGCATCAGAAGCAAGACAGACCAGCTATATAGCAGTTGCAAGAGGTGAAGTACCTCCCAGACACTGGTCCAGGCTAGGCAGAAACATTACCGTGGTAGATTTCTACAGAGGATTGGTTTCATGGACGGGTACAATGTTTGAATATCTCATGCCCCTAATTCTCATGAAAAACTATAAAAATACATTACTTGATGAAACATACTCCTTTGTAGTAAGAAGCCAGAAGAAATACGGAAAACACAAACGTGTACCATGGGGTGTCTCGGAATCAGGATTTTACGCCTTGGATATTGATCTTAACTACCAGTATAAAGCAGTTGGGGTTCCATGGCTCGGTCTTAAGCGCGGTCTTCTTGAGGACACAGTTGTATCCCCCTATTCTACCTTTCTTGCACTCCTTGTAGACCCAAAGAGTGCAATAGATAATATTAAAAGGCTTCGTAGAGAAGGTCTTGACGGTGCATATGGTTTTTATGAAGCTATTGACTACACCGCTGAAAGGCTTCCTTTTGCTTCCAGAAAAGCAGTGGTAAAAAGCTATATGGTTCACCATGAGGGTATGAGCCTTCTTTCCCTCAACAACTTTCTAAACAGGAATATTATGCAGGTGCGTTTTCATAACGACCCTGTTGTAAGGGCAGGGGAGCTTTTACTTCAGGAAAAGGTTCCTGTTGACTTTACATCTGCAATGGAAAACAAAGAAAAGGCAGTTCCATACAAGGATATGGTTTATAAAGGCAGGGTGTCTTTGCGTAAACTTAAAACACCTGATTTTACACTGCCAAAAGTGCACCTTCTTTCAAACGGAAGCTATTGTGTTATGATAACCGATAGGGGAACAGGCTACAGCAAAAACAACCTTACTGCCATTACCAGATGGAGGGAAGACATAACATTAGATCCAAGCGGTATGTTCTTTTATATTAGAAATATGGAAGACAACACATTATGGTCCTCAACTTACGATCCTATAAAAAAGAGACCGGACAAATATGAAGTAGCCTTTTCCGCAGATAAAGCCCGGTTTAAAAGAATCGACAACAATATTGAGACTGTAACGGAAGTGACAGTTGCATCAGAGGATAATGCTGAAATAAGACGCTTATCCATAAAAAACCTTGGTGAAAAACCTGTTGATCTGGAAATAACAAGTTATTTTGAAGTTGTTATGGCACCTCAAAATGCAGACATTGCACATCCGGTTTTCAGCAATCTGTTTGTAAAAACCGAGCTTGTACCGGAAGTGAATACAATCTTAGCAGTAAGGCGACCCAGATCAGAGTCGGATAAAATATATTGGCTCTTTAACACTTTATTTGTTGAAGGCGAAACAATGGGAAGCCCTGAATATGAAACAGACAGACTGGCATTTATAGGAAGAGGCCATACCATATCGGATCCTGTCATTTTAGAGCGTGCAAAACCTTTATCCGGCAGTGCCGGTTCTGTTCTTGACCCAATAATGAGCACTAGAGTCAGGTTAAGGATTCAGCCCAAGCAGACAGAAAAAATCTCCCTTATAACAGGAGTCAGTAAGGGTCGAGATACTGCTTTGGAGTTAGCACAAAAATATTCATCTCCAGAGGCTATCGAAAGTGGATTCAAGCTTGCACAAACCCGCAGTCAGGTTGAGGCAGGGTACCTTAACATCAGCTATAAAGACCTTGAGCTGTACCAGGATATGGTGTCCCATGTTTTATTTATAAGTCCGTTACGAAGAAACTACAGCGACTCCATAAAGGAAAACAGTAAAGGCCAGTCTTCCCTATGGCCTTATGGAATATCAGGTGATTTGCCCATTGTAACTGTTGCATTGAGCAAATCTTTAGATACTGACATTGTCTATGACATTTTGAAAGCCCATGAGTATTGGAAGCTTAAGGGTCTCATGGTTGATCTTGTTATACTCAATGAAGAAGAAGGCGGGTACAGCAACCCCCTCCGTTCAATACTCATGGATATAGTATCTTCAAGTCATGCTCATGATATCATCAACAGGCCGGGTGGTGTTTACATTTTAAACCGTAATAGCATGGCGGATGAGGACATTGCTCTTATACATTCAGTATCAAGGCTAGTGCTGAAGGGAAACCGGGGCTCATTATACGACCAGATAAAATATGCTTCTCTCTATAACGACTCTGAGGTGGACAGCACAACAAAAGCCAATACTGCAAACTTGGGAAAAGGTGTATTGTCATCTGAATTTAGCAAAACTGGAAATGAATTTGTTATAAGGCTTGAAAAAGGTGAATTTACTCCAATGCCATGGACAAATATCATTTCAAATCCCCATTTTGGTTTTCTTGTAACCGAATCGGGTTCAGGGTATACCTGGAGCGAAAACAGCCGTGAAAACAAGCTAACTCCGTGGTCAAACGACCCTGTTTCAGATACACCGGGAGAAATTTTTTACATGTGCCATACTAACAGCGGCGAAATATGGTCTTTGACACCATTGCCTGTAAGGCTGGATGTAGATTACAATATCACCCACGGCTTTGGATACTCTGCTTTTGAACATGAAAGCAACGGCATAATGCATAAACTCGTACAAATTGCAGCGATGGATGCACCGGTAAAAATCAACCTTATAAAGCTTTCAAACACCACAGGAGAACGCCAGAGCCTTACTCTTACCTACTATATAAGGCCTGTCTTGGGTGTTAGTGATCAAACTACGGCAATGCACATAAGAACATGGCAAAATGATGGTACCCTTTTTATTGAAAATCCATATAATGAAGAGTTTAAGGGAAGAGTAGCATTTATAGACGTTACTGAAAAAGATAGGACTGTGACAAGCGACAGAAAAGAATTTTTTGGAGCAGGAAAGCTATCCTATCCGACGGGCCTATTACAAACCGGGCTCTCAGGTAATTTAGGCACAGGCTTTGACCCGTGTGCCGCCATGCAAATCAGCATAGAACTAGATCCTAATGGTGAAAAAGAAGTTGTGTTCCTTTTAGGCTCCGGCAAAAATGCTGAAGATGCACATATCCTGGCTTCAAAATATAACAGTGTTGATGCTGCAAAGAAGACATTTGAAGAAGTAAGAAACTTCTGGAAAAACAAACTTAAAACAATACATGTTGAAACACCCGATAACTCAATGAATATTATGCTTAACGGATGGCTTTTATATCAGGTGATAGCCTGCAGGCTATGGGCACGTTCAGGTTTCTATCAATCAGGAGGTGCCTTTGGCTTCAGAGACCAACTGCAGGATTGCCTGGCTCTTATAAGCATATGGCCTGAAATCGTACGAAATCAGATTTTGCTTCATGCAAGTCATCAATTTGTAGAAGGAGACGTTCAGCATTGGTGGCATGAACCTTCCGGCAAAGGTACAAGGACACGCTTTTCCGATGACCTGCTCTGGCTTCCCTATGTTACAGCAGAGTATATAAGGGCGACCAATGATTTTAGTATTCTTGATGAAATGGTTCCATATGTTGAAGATGAACCTTTAAAGGAGTTTGAGGATGAGAGATACTCAAGCCCTCGCCCATCCGAGCTTAAAGAACCATTATATGACCACTGCAGGAAAGCAATTGAAAGGTCTCTAACTTATGGGGAACATGGTATTCCCCTCATGGGATCGGGAGACTGGAATGATGGAATGAATACAGTGGGTAATAGAGGGAAGGGCGAAAGTGTATGGCTCGGTTGGTTTTTGTATTCTGTGCTAAATGCTTTTGCTCCAATATGCCGTCAAAAAGGACAGATTGAGGAATCCCTAAAATACTCGGAGGCTGCGAAGTCAATAGCACAAGCCATCGAACTTAATGCATGGGATGGCAACTGGTACAGAAGGGCTTATTTTGATAACGGACAACCTTTAGGATCAATTGCAAACAGCGAGTGCAGGATTGACTCAATTTCCCAATCCTGGGCTATACTCTCTGAGGGCGGAGATAAGAATCGTGCCCATGAGGCCATGAACTCCCTGGAAAATTATCTTATACAAAGGGATGAAGGCCTTATAAAGCTTTTGACGCCTCCTTTTGATGAAAGTGATTTAGAGCCCGGGTATATAAAAAGTTATATCCCCGGGGTCCGCGAAAACGGCGGCCAGTATACTCATGCAGCAGCATGGGTTATTATTGCATTTGCAAAACTTGGAGACGGTGACAAAGCTTTAGAGCTGTTTGATATGATAAATCCAATAAACCATACCAGAACACAAATGGAAATATCCAAGTATAAGGTAGAGCCATACGTTATGCCTGCTGATGTGTATGCTATATCCCCACATGTAGGAAGAGGAGGTTGGACCTGGTATACGGGTTCTGCCAGCTGGTACTACAAATCCGGAATTGAATATATTCTTGGTTTTAGAAAAGAAGGAAATTCTATAATTATGGATCCTTGCATACCAAAAAAGTGGAAAGGGTTTACCATAGATTATAGTTACGGCAGCTCCAACTACAAGATAGAGGTTAAAAACCCTCAGGCAGTTAGCAGGGGCGTTCGTAAGATAGTTATAGACGGTAAAAAAATTAATAATTCAATACCTCTTATTGATGATGGGAAGAAACATAAGGTGGAAGTTGTGATGGGTTAAGGCACTCAAATAAACCTTTGCTTTCTTATAATATGACAGGAAGACCGTAGCTATTTTCCTGTCATATCCCAAACAGGAATTCCAAAGTTTATACAAAATAGTCGAGTGATGGGTAATAATTACTGAAGCCACAATATTTGAGGAACAGTAATATTGCATCTTCTCAACAGCATATAACCACAACCCGATATTCCTTCCATTAATGACAATGGCTTATTACCAAACTTTTTCTCATTGATAATATTTGGTTCTATAACCTCTGCCAATAGTTTATTAAAAGTATTGGCACATCTATTTTTCAATTCAACATCCTTTAAAACATCAGCCGCGTATTCCAGTATTTCGAGATTTCCCATATCTCCATCACAATAATACGGACTATTACCAAAACCGTTCTTTATTGTGTGGTCTAAAGCCTTATTTATTTCTGTATCTATTGACTCATCGTTATATCCGCATTCTTTAAGAATAATTCTGCTAAGAAGTATTCCAGGCCATCCGCTTTGCCATCCAGGTTTATCCAGAATCTTTTCACTGGTATTAGATTCTCTTTCTATTTTCAACAACTCTCTGATATCAGGTTCAACAGTTGTATCGCCCGTCATAGCCATAAATCTTGCCAATACAGCTATTACTCCATCATTTCCATAAGCAAAACCCGGAAGGGCACTTTTGTTCATCCCAGAACATATTGATTCATAAGCCAGATTTGCAACATTAAGGACTTGATCCTTAATATCACTGAAATCTATATTTTGGTATATTGATATTAATACTGCCATAATACCTGAAGTTCCCTCAAAAAAGCTTATATTTACTTGATTTGCAATTATTGATTCAATATAGAGCAAGCCATTCTTAACAGCTTCTTTTATATTTTCATCCCTTGTTATGGAATATATTTTTGAAAGAGTGTACAACTCTCCCGCGATCCCATTATAAGCTCCAATTTCCATACTGCTTTTTTTGTTCAGATTACTGATAGCAGCTATGGACTCTCGCATAGCTTCTGTTGCAGTATGTATAAAATACTCTTTTTTAGTTGTTATGCCTAAATACAAAAAAAATAGTGCAATGCCGCTGTTGCCATCATAAAGATCATAGCATCCTGGAGATGGTATAAAATCTTTATCAGTTCTAACAGTGGTTATCCAGTTTCTGCTTATTGTGAATTCATTAAAACCAATGATGCTTTTTTGTATTAAATGATCTCCCAGACTAATACCAAGACTTAAGAGAGGATTTTTTTCTATCTTGTTAAAAGAATTATCTTCGGTAAAAGCAATAGGAGTTTTAGATGTATTCTCTATTGCAAAGCGTACATCCAATAAATATAACTGTCGTTTCAAATCACTTTCATTAAGTCCATACACTCTGGTTGTTATAATAGCCAGGTATGAAGAATTGCTGCTAAATAAAGACTTAAGCAACTCAGTGAATTCCAACTTGTTTCTTAATATTAACTTATAATAATGCACAAAGCCACACTTTATTGAAGATATATAAGATTTAGCTAATGATTCAAATTCTTCTGAAAGAAAATCAATTTTATAAACTGAAGATTCTATAATATCCTGGGCAATATTCTTTGATGATGTATTCAAACTTAAATTTTTTCTCATATAAACAAATATATTATCCAAATCGTTCAATACTGGATATTGTGGTTGGGGAACCATATTTGTACTTTTAAAGCCCCTGCAGTTCAATATATTAAGAAGGGCTAAAAGTTGGCCGGAATGAAGAAAATATTTAGCCGGGTCTTGAACATCTTTATATTCGATGGGCTGTATATAGTCTGTAAAACAATGATTATCACAGGATATCAACCTTCTAACATTTAAGTAATGTTCAGAAGACACCTTAGAATTAGACCATTTTATTATATCGTTGAAAATCTTATTATTTTCCAATGAACTGTCTCTATATAGGATTTTAGCATCATTAGAAAATGTTATTACAGCACTTTTTTCTATTAAATTGCATTGTATATCGGCTATTTTAATATCTTCACATTTATCTAACAGATTATTTTTTATTTGTTGGAAACTATTTTTTGTAAAATTCGCCACTCTAAGTGTAAATTTCATATAATCTTCAATCTGGTCTTTATCTGAAAATTTTTTATATAAACTTTCTATTAAAGATGTGGAAAACATCTTTCTATCCTGCATTATATCCGGTAAACTTTCATAAAGATTATTTATATTTTTACTCATTTCTGAAAAACAGCAGCCATATATCATTATTTTATCATCTACATTGTCTGTATTATCTTGTTCCTTTATATTAAATGATGACATATGCTACCTCCTTAATTACAATGTATTAGTAAACATTAACCCCTATTACACTATAACATAGATTTTTATATAATATTTATCTGTATAATAATCGTTGAATTACAAGTAATAATTAAATATTTGAAATTTTTGGATCCATAAGTCATATTTGATAAAATGGTATTTTGAAATGTAGAATTGCGGAATTTCATTTTAGATATTTTAAGGCTGTATAAAAGCCGATTTTTAGGAATACTCCTTCAAATCGGCTTTTATACACACCTGGATAAATTTAATATAAAGGTTTTCAGCTTGGTATAGCAGCATCTATTTCACTAAACCTTTCAACATTCTGGTTGATATCAAACATGTTTGTCCGTTTATCATGTGCAAACATCTTTCATTCAAATCGATCTCACGTATATTATCTTTATTGACTATATAGGATTTGTGACACCTATAGAAACGGCTGTCAAGCTTTGCCTCAATATCTTTCAGTTTCGCGTAGAACTCAATTTGTCTGTCCAATGTATGTACAATAACTTTATGGATTGTAGGCGATGTTTCAAAAAATAATATTTTACTATATTCTATATTGATAATTTTATCATCAGCCTTCATGCTAAAAATTTTTTGGAGCTCAGTTGCTTTAGCCGAGTACTTTTTATGTGCATTAATAATACATTGATGTATTCTTTCTTTTATATTATTATAGTTATCTTTTATTATATAATCCATTGCTTCCACTTTATATATGAAAGTCAGATAGCTCATTTCTGAGTGGGTAGTAACAAAAACAATAAATCCTCTTGGATCATATTCCCTTATCTTTGCTGCCAATTCAATGCCATTTATTGATGACTTCAAGTCTATATCCAGAAAATATAATCCGGAAATATCGTTTTCACTTAAATAATTTAATATGTCATCCGGTTTTGCTGTGGTCATAGTAAGTTCCATGTCCAAATTTTCTATTATAGTTATATCTTGAATTATTTTTGCAAATCTTTCTCTTTGTTCTTTATTATCTTCACATACAAATATCCTAAGCATTTTTTACCCCTCCCTATGTTTTCGCTATTTCTAAAAGTTGTTTAAATTCTCCATTCTCTACTATTGTATCTATGGAAACATTTGTATATTCTCCAGTAATTTGTTTCAAATTATAAAGCCCTAATCCTCGGTTTTCTCCTTTTGTTGAATAACCTTTTTCATATATTTTGTATATGAGGATGTCCTCATATATACTGTTTATTATAACGAAAAGTACAGAATTTTCTTTGTTTATTACTGCTACCTTCATTGAAGGCTTTTCACATTTTATTGCAGCCTCAATAGCATTGTCAAGAAGTATCCCTATCACTCTGCTTATGTCAATAATATCCATATATATTTTCTCAATAGGCTCTGCAATATCGATAAAAACATCTATGTTCAATTCCTGTGCTCTAATTATTTTCGATGAAAATATTCCTTTTATCTCAGGATTTTTTATATTTGAGAGAAGGCCTAATTTAAAATTATTAGAAGCCATTCCTTTACTTAACGGAAATATTTTTTCATTAAAATACTTTTCAAGGCTGTCAATATCCTTGTTTTCAATATATCCAATCATTGATGATAAAATATTTATATAGTCATGTCTAAAAGACCTCATATCTGTATAAAGCTTTTCTAAACTGCAAGTATATTCCTGAAGGCTGTCAAACTGAATCTGTTTATTTTTCAAATCCATTTCCTTTGTAATACTTGTTACAAGAATATATATGATTATCATTAAAAGTATGAAATATGAAAAAAACAATATTCCATTTACCCTTATAATATTACTGCTCGAGCCCTGATTTGACTGATAAATAATGTTTATATAAAAAATTATTATTGTTAACAATAAACTTGCAACTATTAGCATTCCAAATTTACCTTTAATTTCTAACGATGATAAGTTGCTTTTCCTGTTCATTAACAATCCCAAAGATTTAGTGACAAAAAATAGAAACAATGCATCTATCGAAATAAGTAAATAATATAATATAATATTTTCTCTTACTTGATTTTGAGTAATCCCAAGGATAGAAACACAAATGTTACTTATAAGATAATCGGATAATATAAACAAAATTGCTGAAATAATAGGAATAGAGATGCTCCTGACAATACTTCTTCCACCTCTGTATATAAATATAGCAGCTATAATCAGCATCGGAATGATTGTCATAAATTCACTTATATTGAGTAGAATTGATGAACCAATCTGAGTTAGAAAAACCATTAGAAGTTTCTCTTTTATATTAAATTTAAATGAATTTAAGTTTATTACTGATATATAGAAAAGCAATATAGAGCCAAATTGCATTAAATACATGTCCATAATATAAATGCTACCTCTAATGTTATTTTTATTATATTATATCATAATTGTGGATTTAGTCTATCAGTGACTATCAAATTATTTGGATAATTTTATAAAACTCTATTAATGAATAATGAACATATATAAAGGGCTATAATCACTCAGATGATTATAGCCCTTTATGTATGTTAGTCTTCAATATTTTCTTTCAAGAGTTCCAGCGGTATTTTAGGTTCATATGCGGCCAGGAAGAAACATGCACCTCTGGACTGATCCCCTATTTTTATACTTGCATTACCTATTTCACCTATTAATCTGCTTCCAAACTTTTCACTCATACTAACTATTTGCTCTCTCAAGTTTTTCATAATTCTTATACCCCCTGTTTAAAATTTTATATGATATTGGTAAAATACTGATAACTTCATAGCATACAGACAATGTTATTAAAGATTTTATTAATTGATTTGGTACAATCATTGTCAGACACATTAATAATATTCCTACAGCTACCGCCTCTTTCCTAAGCTTTTTCCTTAATTTCCTGCCTAATATCGGGTGATTTTCCGTATCTGCAGGTGCATATTTGAATAATAGGAAGTTTAATACTGCAAATATTCCAAATATTAAGTAATTATTCAGCTTAATACTATGGCTTATGTACGATCCGCCTACGAACATCAAAAGTGTAACAAGTGTACATACTATACTATTTTTTGCATGAAGTCCAAATGCACTTTTTCTTACACTTCCGAAAATCAAGCTCATGAACAAAGCTTCTTTTAAAAGTCCAAATAGGGCTGCTACTGTAAACACAATTAGAAACTTGGTTACATTGATGAAAACTATCTCTACTCCTAACTTCATCTTCATAAGCTCTAGGCCCTCTTTTTTAAGATGCCTGTTCAATTTTACCGTAACCATATTTGCAAATTTTTCTGTAAGGTTTGCTTCAAAAATCTGTTTGAATATCATTTATATCACCCAAATATAGTATAATCTATTTATAATTATCGGATAAAATCAGATAGTATTTAGTGTTTTTGAGATAACGAATGAGTCTTTTCACAAATCTAAATATAATAATTGCTTATATTTTTGTAATAAACGCTTATAAATTCCTTACATAAAACAGGAAATAAAAGCCTCAATATAACAATATGATACAAGTATAATATATATCCCCTCAATTTGCCTATATGATTCTTTATTTACATATAAAACAAGCCATACAGTGTTAATTAGCACCGTATGGCTTGTTTTATATGTAGCAGTTTAATAATTATAGTTTACACACAACTCCAGCTGTGATTGGATTGCACAAAGTTGATATTGTATTCAAGGGGGGTAATGGTATTCGAGGTCCAATTATAACAGTTGTTAATGGTACAAGCCCTCCAACCTTGTTATTTAATTCCTGCTCCGCAATTTCTTTAGAAATATCTCCTGCAGGATTGCTAACATCTGTTTCTACTTTGTTTCTAAGTACTGCATTTTTCAATAGATTCGCTTGTGTCATAATAAATCCCTCCATTTACTTTTTGTTATTTTCATTAATTAAAATTATAGGTTACAAGCAATTCCAATGGAGGTTGGGTTACATATATATGATCTTGTGTTCATAACTGTAATTATAGTAGGCATAATTGTTGCATGAACAACCCCTCCAGCCTGGCTATTTATATCCTGCTCCGCAATTTCTTTAGAAATATCTCCTGCAGGATTGCTAACATCTGTTTCTACTTTGTTTCTAAGTACTGCATTTTTCAATAAGTTTGCTTGTGTCATGATAATATCCTCCGTTAATGTTATAATTAGGCGCAAGGTTTTTTGCTTGAACTGCATTCAGCCGATACTGTAAGTACATTTCCACACTTATACAACTTAGTTGCCACCTGATTAGCCGATACAACCGTAGCCACAACTGTAGCTACAAATGTTGTTCCACCAGCCTGCACATGTAAATCTTGTTCTGCAATTTCAGCAGCAATGTCTCCAGCAGGATTGGTAACTTTTGTTTCTACTTTGTTTCTAAGTACTGCATTTTTCAATAAGTTTGTTTGTGTCATGATAAAACCCTCCATTATTTTTTTATTATTTTAATTTAATGCTAATATTAACACTTGATCTCACCTTAACTTTAAATTCTCCTCGATACTGAATTTTTGTGAATCTTTATTAAATTGAGTATTTCAATTCGAACTAACCGGTGACAACTATAATTCTATACCTAGATTGGACATAGAGTTTAAGATAATAACATTATCAATAATTTTTATAACTTTTGCATTTTTGGTGTAAATAATGTTCCACTTATTATATAAAATGCATCGGTTAATTATTTTAAATTGCAAATACAAACTACTACTAAACTGAGCTTGCTGATATAAGCATCTTTTTCCAATATAAATAAATCTCCATAATCTCCATAAATAATTTTCTATATTTTATGGAAAAACTTCCTTATTATAAATCACCTGAATAGAAACCCCTCCTATTATAATGAACGAATACTTTTTACTAATAATAGTTAAATATATTGCATGGATGAACACATATTATGCTGATTCGTAAATTTATTACTGCAACGAATTCTGTAGGCATTAGAGGTATAAAATTATAATTGTAAAACCAGTTAAGCAATTCCTGAGCTAAATAATTAGATTAAATATTACATTTATTATTGAGAGATTAAAATTATTAAATATATGTAAGGAGAGATTGGTATGATAAACAACAGTAATACTAAGTATGAAGTTCAAAATATAATGGGGGATATAGATATTACATTTGAAGATGTAATTAATTTTTGGATGACACTATTTCCGGAAATTAAAAGTGTCTCCGAATTTGAAAAATTATTAGAAAAGTCCTCCGGAACAGAACTAAAAGATCTGGAAAAATCCTATTATGATAATAACGAAGCAAATAAAATGCTAGATAAATTTACCTATAATAAATCGCAAATACAAATACCAAACTTTGAGAATACACTTGATGAAATACAAAAACAATATCAATGGACATATTTTTTTAAGCCTGTTATTTGTCATTATGCCGATGATTTATATGAGTTCATCCAGGAAAGCAACCTATTGGAAAATAAGGACGAAATATTTTTACAAGCTGTTATGTCTGCAGTTGGAAACCTTTACACAATTTCATATAAAGTTCTGGTTCTTGAAACCAATATTGCCAGAATGGAAGGAAAACTGATAGGAGAAACATCTAAAGAGAAAGCACAATATTTTATTAATGTATTGCTTAAAGATGAAGTTTATCTCAGAAAGGTTTATAAGGAATACCCCGAGTTAATTCGTTTATTGGACCTGTCAACAAAAAACACCTTTCAATACATAAAAGAAATAATAACAAATACCGCTAGAGAAGTAAAAAGTTTAGACCAAGAATTTAATAAAGGAAAAAAAATCGGTAAAATAAGCAGGATACAATTAGGTGATGGTGATACCCATAACAATGGAAAAACCGTAGCAACAATTGTGTTCGGTACCGGTATTAAGGTCGCTTATAAGCCTCGAACATTGGATTTGGAAAGTAAATTTTCCGACTTTGTAGATTGGATTAATGCCCAGGACATACCACATTTTAAACCGCTAAAATCATGTAAGATCCACACAATTGATGGGGCTGGGTGGATGGAATTTGTTAATCATAAGGAATGTGACAACGAACAGCAAATTGCAGACTTTTACAAAAGAACAGGCCAATTATTGACAATATTATACATGCTAAATGCCAAAGACTTTCATTATGAAAACCTAATTGCACAAGGAGAACACCCTATACTCATTGATTTGGAAACCTTATTACATCCTGAAATATTGGCAGGTGATTTTGAAAATACTTCTGCAGAAGCAAAAGCACTTAAAATAATAAATGATTCTGTAAAGGGTATAGCACTGCTGCCTACTCAAATTATAAATCATAAGACAGAAAAGGTTTTGGATGTTGGTGGATTATGCGGAGAAACTGAACAGGAAGCGCCTTTTAAGAGTGTAATTATAAGGAATCCTGATACTGATGAAATCAAGATAGAAGAATATTACGGAATTATCCAACCAAAAGAAAACAACCCAAGTATTAATGGAACTAAAATAAGCTCAGAAAGGTTTGTAACGGAAATAAAGGATGGTTTTATTGCCACATATAAGTGGGTTCTTGAGAATAAGCAGGCCTTTGCAAAAAAGATAACAGAATTGTTTAAAGATTGTATGTGCAGAGTAATTTTCAGACCGACAAATGTTTACTGTCAATTGTTAAATACCAGCTATCATCCTGATCTATTGAGAAATAGCACTGATAGATATGTTTATCTTCATAGAATTGGTGTAACTGGTAATGCTTATGAGATTATGTCTTCCGAATTAGTTGATATGATTAACGGTGATATACCATATTTTGTTACTTTTATAAGCAAAAATATAATACAAAACGGCAGGAAGGAAGAAATGCAGTCTCTGTACAAAAATCCTACGTTGAATATTATACTTAATAAAATTGAGCAAATTAGCCAAAAAGATCTGGATAGACAGGTAGCCTTTATAAACTTGAGCTATATGGACAGGTTGAAAAAAGGCTTAAAAAGCTCTACTAAAATCAACTTCCAGGATCAATCCGGCAAATTAACAATTGACAAAGAGTTGTTGATAAACACTTCAAAATCCATAGGAGATTATATTCTTGACAGGAGTATTGTAGGAGAAAATGAGGGAGTTATTGACAGAACATGGATAGGAACCATTGAAATAGCTAATATGACTTCTTTTGTGACAACTGTAGGCAATGACCTCTATAATGGTAATAGTGGAATAGCTTTATACTTAGCATACTTAGGAGCAGTTACAGGCGAAGAAAAATATCGTGATGCTGCACTGGAATCAATTGAGCCGGTTATAAATTATTTGAATAAAATCAACAATGTAACTTATGAAAAAATAGGTGGATTTTCAGGAATGTGCGGCTGGTTTTATGCTATTTTCCATATCGGACATCTTCTCAACAATAAAAAATTAATAGACTATGTAAAGGATAAAATCATAATAATTAAAAATTTTTCGGGAATTACTCAAAATCATGACATTATTTCCGGATATTCAGGTGCATTAGGTGCTCTTCTCTCCATTCACGACAAAACAGATGATGAAAACTTTAAACATCTGCTTTTAGATATTTGTTTGGATATATATAAAGCAATTAATGACAACATTATAGTTTTACACGAAAAGAATTGCATTACCTGGGGAAAAGAGGGGTATGTGGGATACTCTCACGGCAATGCGGGAGTAGAACCACAGTTAATGAGGTTATATAACATAGTTGGAGATATTGATATTCTTGATACAATTAAAAAATCCCTTTTATACAGCAGATGCATGTTTGATAAAGAACATAAAAATTGGAAAAAGGAATTGTCTAAAAATGATTTTTCTTATGGCTGGTGTCATGGGGCTCCCGGTATTTTGCTAAGCAGGCTGATGCTGTTGCAAGCAGGGTATATCGACAAAGAAATTATGCAAGAAATATGGGATGCTATAGATACAACAAAGAAACATTCCTTCGGAATAGATTACTCCTTATGCCATGGTGATATAGGCAACCTGCTTATATTAAACTATGCTGCAAAGGTATTGAAGGACTACAAATTGGGCTTGCAGTGCATAGCAACTTTAGATGAATTCCTAAATAAGTATTTCTCAAGCAGCTGGGGTACAGCAGAATTTACAGAAACAGAAAATTCGTGTCTCATGGTAGGACCTGCAGGGATAGGCTATGGCTTGCTTCAGTTCTATGACGCAGACATGATGCCCAATATTTTGACTTTTGAATAATTAAATTTCAGCATTTTTTGAATCTCTTACACAATAGATTTATTATAAAAAATATATAGGTTGGTGTAAAAAATATGACTAATAACAATATTTTAGAAGTTCATAATGTAAGCAAAAAATATAAAGACCAGATTGTTTTAGATAATATAAACTTTTCAATTAAAACAGGTGAAATCGTTGGTCTGGTAGGACCTAATGGAGCCGGAAAAACAACTATTATGAGTATCATAGTAGGCCTTATAAAAAATTATGAAGGCACTGTAATAATTGATGGACAAAACATAAAAAATTATAAAGGTTCTAAGAAGCAGGTAGGTTGTGTCATAGAAGCTCCAGGTTTCTATCCAAATCTTACCGGATATGAAAATCTAGAATATTTTGGAGAGATTTTTGGTGGTGTTGAAAAAATTCAAATTGATGAAGTTGTCAAATTTCTTGGATTAGAAAGCTCCATACATAAGAAAACTAAAAAGTATTCTTTAGGCATGAAGCAAAGATTAGGCATTGCACAGGCGGTTTTAGGATATCCAAAGTTATTGATCCTGGACGAACCGACAAATGGATTAGATCCCAATGTAATTCCAAGTATACGGGAATTTATTAAGAATATAGCTTCAGAAAAAGGGATCAGTGTAGTTATATCCAGTCATATATTGACGGAAATTGAAGCCATGTGTGACAGAGTTATCTTTATCAAAAAGGGAAAGCTTATTGAAGAAGTAAATATGCATGAAAGCAAAGCAAAGAGCACATCTTCATATATATTTGAAACTGATAAAAGAAGCGAGCTTGTAAACTTCTTCATGTCAAAATCCTTAAAAGCTGAAATGATTGATGGAGAGAAAGTAAAAGTAGAGATATCCGACAAGGAAGCAAAATCTGTTTTACCTGATATTATTCAAGCAGGAATTGCAGTAAGCGGCATGTATAAGCAAAAGGTAAGTCTGGAAGATAAATTCATTAAAAGCATGGGAGGAAACATAGTTGAATAATATTATGAAACTTTCATTTATAGATTTTAAAAATATTATTAAAACAAAAGGCTTCTGGATTAGCTGTCTGGTTTCACTCCTCTATATATCAATCTGGATTATTCGAAAGCCTGAATCTTTTACTGAAGCTACTTATCAATATGAATTTTTTAGAATAGTGCTTTTCATCTTCATTTATTATTCAAGCGTTTTACTTGCTAAAGAGTTTAGCCTTGGAACCAGCAAAACACTGTTTACCGGAACCTTTTCCAGATTGGAAATTGTAGTTGAAAAACTACTAGTGTTCCTGCAATTAGGATTGTTCTTCGGCATATTCAGCCGTTTACTTCATGTAATCTTTGTCTATCAGGTCAACGGAGCTGTGACTCTACCAGAGGTACTTAATATTGACACATTACAGGCAATAATAATTTATGTATTTATTAGCTTCGTAATTGGCTCTTTTGGACTATTTGCAGCGTCAATTACAATTAGTTTTAAAAATACCCTCATTTTTAACATGAATGTATTTGGAGTAATACAGTATTTTGTACCTCTATTCATTTTTATGAACTTTGAGGAAAATTTAAGTATTGTTCATAGTGCAATAAGCAGATTACCCCAGTACATTACATTCCAATGGACTACTTTCTGGCAATTTAACGCTTTGGAAATATTAACCATGACAATCTGGGGTAGTATGTTTCTGATACCTACATTTTTCATTATCAATAGAAGAAATCTTAGATAATGCAAGGAGGATAAAAATGACTTTTCAATTTAGACTGGCATATTTAGAACTTAAAAAAGCAATATTCAATAAAGAGTTTGGGGTAATCGTACTTCTGGTTTTAGGCTTATTATTTCTGATACCGCCTTATGGTACGGTTCTGCAAAAAACAAAATCTCTGCCGGAGTTTACCCTACCCATCATTATGATTATATACTTTTCTCAGATATTAACCTGCGATTTTGAACATAAAACATTTAAAGTGCTTTTCACCGGGGGTCTTACAAGACTTCAAGTTCTTATCTCAAAAGTAATTTCCATGATGGCTTTATGCATGCTGTTCTTTCTTTCATATCAATTGCTTCTTGCAATTTCACAAATTGTTGATGCCAGATCCTTTACTTTTACTTTTGATTATAAGATCATTGCCAACTCTATGCTTGCTTTTATACTATACTCACTGGTGATAATGACTTTTGAAATACTTCTTATGTCTGTAACCTTAAACTTTGCTGCTACATTTACAATAACATTCATATGCTTTAATAGTTTTGTAACAGATCTGTTTAGAAATGCTACAAACAAGCTTGGTTCAGGATTTATACAGAAAGTTATTGAGTATGCACCTTTCAGGGTAGCAGCAGACGGATTAAAACTGCAATCATTCACAACTATGCAAACAATAGTTTTAACTATAAGTTCATTAGTGTTCTTTGTCATATCCTCTTTAATACTATTGAGAAAAGACTTAAGATAAAAAACACAATTTCTGATAAGGGAGGACTAAAAATGTCTATAAAAAGAAGAAGAAAAGTACCTTATGTTGAACCGCTGCAACAGACAGAATGTGGACTGAGCTGTGTAGCAATGATATTAAGATACTATAAAAGTAATGAATCCTTAAAGGATTTAAGAGAATATTTAGAAATAGGCAGAGACGGAAGTACTATGCTGCAACTGAAACATATGCTTGAAGGTCTGAATTTTAATACCAAAGTATATAAAAGCTCTGCAAAAGGGTTAAGTCAAATAGATCTGCCGGCTATTCTTTTCTGGGATGATAATCACTTTGTTGTATTGGAAAAAATTAACGATGATTATGCAATAATTTTGGACCCAGGATATGGAAGGAGAAAGACACCAATTTCAGAATTTGAGGAACTGTATACCGGTTTTGCACTTACCTGTCGTCCGAATGAAAACTTTGTCCGTCAGAAAAAGAAAAAAAGCATATGGTTCAACTTTTTATCCATAATTTTTGAAAAGAAGTTTCTTTATGTAAAAATTGCCATCTTATCTGTTATTACTTACTTTTTAACTCTTGGAATGCCTATTTTCATTCAGAATTTGCTTGATGGAGTAGTTGATAAAAAAGATACCAACTTTATTAACAATTCGGTGATCTTTTTAGCTTGCTTTTCAATTGTATATGTACTATTCAACCATATAAAAAATGTCAGTCTAATAAAATTGAAGGTACATATAGATAACGCGGTAAATACTAAAGTGTTCAGCCACCTTCTAAAAGTACCCTACAAGTTCTTTGATATCCGAAACAAAGCAGATATACTGTTTTCAGCTAACAGCTGTTTTGTAATTAGAGAAACCTTTGCAAACCAAATGATTAATGGAATTATTGATTGTGGTGCAGTAATTTTTATCAGTTACTATATGTATAGGCAATCTGCATTATTGGCATTTGTTGCATTTTTAATATTCGTCATCAATTTAATATTGGTTGCTGCCACTCAGCCCCTCATGTTTGAGCAAAGCAAGTATCTTTTATCAGAACAAAGCAAAGTACAAAGTGCTCAAGTAGAATCGGTTTTTTCTATACTCGGTATTAAAATGTCTGCAATAGAAAATGATGTATATAATAATTGGCACAAAAAATACAGCAGTTACTTAAGCAAATACTCATACAAGGAAAAGATAAGTAATTATATAGCTACGCTGACTTCCTTTACACAAACTGTATCCCCAATGATTATCCTGTGTGTAAGCATATATATGTATGCCAACTCTTTAGTAACTATAGGCCAGGTAATTGCTTTTCATTCCTTAAGCAATACATTCTTTTCTTTGTCAAGATCAGTATTTAACACCTGGAGCAGCTTTATAAACAGCAGTGCATTCCTTGAAAGGCTCGGAGATATTATAAACTCCGATAAGGAAGACGATTCAGAAGATTTGAAGAAGGTTGATATCAGCGGTGAAATTAAGTTAAATAATGTTTCATTCTCTTATTCTGCCCAATCAAAACAAGTCATCAAGAATATAGATTTGCATATTAAAAAAGGACAGAAAGTCGCAATCGTAGGAAAATCCGGCTCAGGAAAAAGCACTCTGGCAAAACTTCTGGTTGGGCTTTATTCTCCAACAGAAGGGCAAATCATGTTTGACGGTATCGATCTGAGTAATTTGGACAAAAAGTACCTAAGAAAACAATTAGGTATTGTTCCCCAGGATGTTTCGTTATTCAATAAATCCATATATAATAATATATCTATGAACCGGGAAGATGTAGATCTGGATAATGTAAAAAAGGTATGTGAAGTTGCTCAAATTTCAAAGGAAATAGAAGCTATGCCAATGGGATACCATACAATAATTTCAGAAATGGGAATGAATCTATCAGGAGGCCAGAGACAGCGAATTGTCCTTGCCCGGGCTCTTCTAAATGAACCCAAGGTGCTTATTCTTGATGAAGCTACAAGTTCATTAGATTATATTAACGAGAAGAGAGTATCCGATTATTTTAAGAATATTGGCTGTACAAGAATTGTTATAGCACATAGACTTTCAACAATTTTAGATTCAGATCTCATCATTGTGCTGGAAAATGGAGAAATAGTAGAAAGTGGTTCCCATGCTGAGTTGATTAATAGAAGAAGTGAGTACTACAAATTGTACCACGCAAGTTTTGAATCGGAGAAAGAAAACATTGCTGTATAAAGTATAAACAGCTTAGGTCCTCTATAAAGTGTAAACAGCTTAGGTCTTCTATAAAGTGTAAATGTTAAGCCATATTAAAGTGGTTGGCATTTACACTTATTTTATTTATACTACCACCTTCATATTTAGTGCGGCCGACCTCCCACACCACTTACCGTTCGGTATACGGCGGTTAGATAAGATTCTAATGGGAGCTGTTGCACTAAGAAATTAGTGTAGCAGCTTTTTTACTAGAAAAAGCAATTGCCAGACTATTCAAAGTCGGCAAAAGGTGCAAAATATTTTTATGCTACTAAAAAATTTAACACATAAAGATTATACTACTCGTGGTGGTTTCTATTAATTAAAATTGCCATTAAATGTTGAATGTATGATTCCGAATGATGATTCTGTGAGGTTGCTGGGTCAAATTGTAGAGGAGATGAATTTATCAGAATTATATAAGACTTATTCCCGTTTAAGGAAAAAACAAGCAACCCCGACACAGATGCTGAAGATCATGCTATATGCTTATATGAATAGCAATTATTCTACAAGTGTTACGGGACAAAATATTTATCAGTAAATCGTTGAAAATAGGACACGATACGCTTCAGTAAATGGTTGTAAAAGGGTAAGGAACCACCCATTACCCTTTTAAATCTGATAAAATATCAGAATAT
>Ga0255341_1001332_pt1 | contig 35492 bp, 34 predicted proteins | sample wastewater_treat_8_FD_192418 | JGI IMG/M metagenome (GOLD analysis project Ga0255341, IMG submission 192418) | Wastewater microbial communities from Lulu Island WWTP, Vancouver, Canada - plant12 | ecosystem: Engineered > WWTP > Wastewater > Unclassified | place: Canada: Vancouver, British... | reverse complement strand
GGGGGTATCGGCCCGCCCGGACATAAAAAAAGCCGCCCCCGAGGGACGGCAGAAGGAGGAACCGTGAATACGAATCTGAACATGCAGACCATGCCCATTGACCGGCTGAAGCCTGCGAAATACAACCCCAGGAAAGACCTGAAGCCGGGCGATCCCGCGTATGAGAAGATAAAGCGCAGCCTGCACGACTTCGGGTACGTCGATCCCATCGTCTGGAATGAGGTAACGGGCAACATCGTCGGCGGTCACCAGCGCTTCAAGGTGCTGAAGGCTGAAGGCGCGACCGAGGTGGACTGCGTTGTGGTACACATCGAGAACCCTTCGGATGAAAAGGCGCTGAACATCGCGCTCAACAAAGCCACTGGTGACTGGGAGCCCACGGCCCTGGCTGACCTGCTGCAGGATCTGCAGAGCGCGGGATATGATCTCGGCGCGACGGGCTTTGACGCAGCCGAAGTAGACGATCTCTTCTCCAAGGTGCATGACAAGGATGTGCATGACGATGAATGTGAGATCGATCCGGAAACAGTCAATGCATATGTACAGCCCGGCGATATCTGGACGCTGGGCAGGCACCGCATGATGTGTGGAGACAGTACCTCCCCGGAAGCGGTGGACGCGCTCATGGACGGCATCAAGGCCAACCTGGTCGTGACCGACCCGCCCTACAACGTAGCGTATGAATCCGCTGACGGAAAGAAGATCCAGAACGACAGCATGGCAGACGAGCAGTTCTTCGCCTTCCTGCTGGCCGCTTTCCAGAACATGGCGGCGCATATGGCCGAGGGCGGCAGCGCCTACATCTTCCATGCGGATACCGAAGGACTGAACTTTCGCCGGGCTTTCAAAGAGTCCGGCTTTCATATTTCCGGGGTATGCATCTGGGTGAAGAACAGCCTGGTGCTGGGCCGCAGTCCATATCAATGGCAGCACGAGCCCGTGCTTTACGGCTGGCTCCCCAACGGGAAGCATAAGTGGTTTGCCGACCGGAAACAGTCCACCATCTGGAATTTTGACAAGCCCAAGAAGAGCGCCGACCATCCGACCATGAAACCGATTCCGCTGCTGGCGTATCCGATTAAGAACAGCAGCGCACCGAACGCCGTGGTGATGGATCTGTTCGGCGGCAGCGACGACGACTCGCTTCTCTACCGCTGCACCAACCTCGAGCGCTATGCCGAGGAAAACTGCGTGATGACGGTCACGCCCCAGGTGAAGGACAGCTTCTTCCTGGATACGGCTTATGGCTTCAAGTATTACACTTTTCTCACGGAGGAGCTGCCGGCGGTGACGCGAAGCCTGTTTGCGTCGTCCGCCAGGCGGGAGGACAACTTCCTCATCGGCATGGCGATGGGCGGCAACGCGGCGCTGATGCTGGCCATGAAGCGGCCCGACCTGTTCCGCGCGGTGGTGGATCTTTCCGGCGGCATCGGGTGCAGCGTCGATTCGGAATACTTTGCCAGGGAAATGCGGGAATGGACGTTCATCCGCCGCATGACGGCGGCTTTCGGCCCGGCGGAGGACGCGCTGGGCGGACCTTGGGATCTGGGCCCGATCGCGAGGGAAAATATGGAAAACGGCGTGGACGTGCCCGAGCTTTATCTCGCCGTGGGCGAGAACGACTTCATCCGCGACGTCGTGCGCAAGGACCGGGACGCGCTGCAAAAACTGGGCTATGTCCTGCATTATGAGGAAGCGCCGGGGCTGGCGCACGAGTGGGATTTCTGGGATCTGTACATGCGCAAGGCCCTGCGGGAGTGGCTGCCGCTGCGGCGCAGCGCGCAGGAAGCTCAGGAATGAGGAGGAACCGACGATGCTGAGGGAAACAAGAACGGAAAACGGAGCGGTGCGCGGCATTCCGGCGGCTGATCCGCGGATCACGGCCTTCAAGGGGATTCCCTTCGCCGCGCCGCCTGTGGGCGAGAACCGCTGGCGCGCGCCGCAGCCCGCCCAGGACTGGGAGGGGATCCGGGACTGCGCCCGGTTCGGGCCGATTTCCATGCAGGAGCGACCCGGAGCCGGCGGCGGGTTTTATGACAGGGAGTGGCATGTGGATCCGGATATTCCCATGAGCGAGGATTGCCTGTATCTGAACGTGTGGACGCCGGCAAAAACGGGGACGGAGCGTCTGCCGGTCATGGTGTGGATCTTTGGCGGGGGCATGACCTGCGGCTACACGGCGGAGATGGAGTTTGACGGCGAGCGCATCGCGCGCAGGGGCGTGGTGCTGGTGTCGGTCAATTATCGGCTGAATGCTTTCGGCTTTCTGGCGCATCCCGAGCTGACCGAAGCGGCGGACAGAGGCGGCGCGACCAACTTCGGTCTGCTGGATCAGCGCGCCGGGATCGCGTGGGTGCGGCGGAACATCGCCGCCTTTGGCGGAGATCCGGAGAGCATCACGGTATTCGGCCAATCCGCGGGAGGCCGAAGCACCTGGATGCAGGTGGTTTCGCCGATGAACCGCGGGCTGTTCCGCCGGGCGATTGTGCAAAGCGGCGCGCTGGACGCGGGGATTGCCCGGTATCCCTTGCTGGCGGAGGCCGAGAGAGCGGGGGAGGACTTCCTCGAATATCTGGGCGTGAAGACGATTGCGCAGGCGCGATCCCTTTCCGCACGGGAGCTGAACGCCAAGACGCAGGCCTATCGCGCCTGGCGCTGGGGGCCGGTGATCGACGGCGACTTTCTGCCCGGAACGCCCGCCGAGATTCTCGCGGCGCATCGGGAGAACGATGTGGAGCTGATGGCCGGCGACACCCCGGACGAGGTAAAGGGCTTGCGCCCGGTGAAGAGCTGGGAGCAGTTCCGCGGGAAGATGGCGCCGGTCTACGGCGCCTGGTGGCCCGAGCTGGATGAACTGACGCATGTCCGTTCCGCGGAGGAGCTGGAGGCTTACTATCGGTCGGCCGGGTTCAACACCTTTGAGATCGGCAACCGTTATGCGGCAAGCAAGCGCTTTGAGGAAGGCCGGCAGACGTATCTGTACCGCTTCTGCCCGCATATCCCCGGGGACGACGCCGGCGCCTTCCACTCCAGCGACCTGTGGTTCGTGTTTGAGACGCTGAGCAAGTGCTGGCGGCCTTTCCGGGGGGCGCACTACGACCTGGCCCGCCGCATGTGCGATTACTGGACAAACTTTGCCCGCACAGGCGATCCCAACGGTACGGACGACGACGGCACGCCGCTGCCCTTGTGGCGGCCCTCCGCGGGGGAAGCATGGAACGTCATGCTGCTCAAGGAAGAAACGGTGTGCGTGCGGGAGGAACCGGATCCCTGCCTGACCCTGGAAATGAAGCGGCTGGACGCGGCCAGCGGACGCTTCAGGGGACGTGGGGAACGATGACACAGCTGTTTGTGCGGGAGAAGTCGTTTTACCGGGAGGCTGCGCTCCTGGCCGTGCCGGTCGTGCTTCAAAACATGATCACCATCGGGGTCAACATGCTGGACACCATCATGCTTGGCTCCTTCGGAGAAGTGCAGCTGTCCGGGTCATCCCTGGCGAACAGCTTTATCAGCATCTACCAGATACTGTGCATGGGCATCGGCAGCGGCGCGGCGGTGCTCACGGCGCAGTTCTGGGGCGCGGGGAACGTATCCGCCATCCGCAAAATTTACTCCCTGATGCTTCGCATCTGCCTTAGCGTGTCGCTGCTCTTCACGGTTCTGTCGCTGGCTTTTCCCGCGCAGGTCATGCGCATATTCACCCCGGATCAGGCGGTCGTCGAGGCGGGAAGCCGGTATCTTCGGATCATTTCGCCTACCTTTGTGCTGATGGGCGTTTCCACCACCACCACGATGGTGCTGCGCTCGGTGCATGAAATCAAGTTTCCGCTGGCGACCTCTCTGGTTTCCTTCGCGTGCAACCTGCTGCTCAACTGGGTGTTCATCTTCGGCCGTCTTGGCGCACCGCGGATGGAGATCGCGGGAGCCGCCCTGGCGACGGTGCTGGCGCGACTGGTCGAAGCGCTGATGGTGATGGGTTATCTGCTCTTCAGGGATCGGAGGATAGGCTTCCGCCTCCGTCATCTCTTTGAGTCCTGCGCGGACTACCTCGGCAGCTATCTCAAATACAGTGTGCCGGTTATCGTTTCCGATTTTCTGCTGGGCATGGGCAACACGGCGGTCACGATCATCATCGGCCACCTGGGCTCGTCCTTTGTTTCGGCCAATGCCATCGTGGCGCTGATCGTGCGCCTGTCCACGGTGATGAATCAAGGAATCGCCAACGCGGGCAGCATCATGACCGGACACACTTTGGGCCGGGGCGATCGGGAGAAAACCCACAGCCAGGGCGTCACGTTTCTGTGCCTGAGCGTCCTGATGGGCATGTTAGCCAGCGGGGTGATTCTGGCGTTTTCGCCCTTGCTCGTCGGCTCGTATAACATCACGAGCGAAACGCGGGACATCGCCGCTCGGCTGATTGATGCCGTTTCGATCATGGTTATCTTCCAGGCCACCCAGTCCATGCTGACCAAAGGCATTCTCCGCGGCGGGGGCGATACGCGCTTTCTGATGATCGCGGACATCGCCTTCATGTGGATCTGTTCGATTCCCCTGGGATACCTGGCGGCTTTTGTGTGGCACCTCAGTCCTTTTTGGATCTATCTGCTGATGAAGATCGACTATTTCATCAAAACGGTCATCTGCGCCTGGCGTCTGCGCGGCACGAAATGGATGCGTATGCTGACGCGCGCGCCCAAAGCCGGGCAGGCCTTAGAAGGAGGTTCCCGATGAGTCTTGAGCAAGACAGGCAGGCGGCTCCGGTTCGGCAGGAGCGGCTGTGGAATACCGGATATATCATGATCCTGCTGGTGAGCACCCTGAGCGCTTTTTCATTCTACACCAATCAAACGATCCTCTCCAAGTATTTGACGGACGAGATCGGCGTCGCGATGTCCGTCGCGGGGATGATCGTCGGGCTGTTTTCGCTGACGTCGCTGTTTTGCCGTCCTTTCTGCGGCGTCATGTCGGATCGGCTGAACAAAAAGGCGCTGCTCCTGGTGAGCAACCTTTGCATGGCGGCCGGCCTGATCGGTTTTGCGTACCTTCGCAGCGTGCCGATGCTCGTGGCCATGCGGATCCTCAATGGCATCGGGTTTGCCATCGGCAGCACGGTGCAGGTTGCGCTGTGCACGTCCTTCATCCCCAAAAGCCGCATGGGCGAGGGGATCGGCTATATGGGGCTGAGCATGGTGCTGGGTTCGGCGGTGGCGCCGGGGCTGGGCATCTTCCTTGCGAAAACCCTGGGGATGAAAATGGTGTTCCTGGCGTCCGCCGCGATGCCGGTGCTCGGCTGCGCTCTGCTGCTGCTGGTGCGGGATGACACGGAACGCTCCCAGGCGCGGTGCAGGATCGCCCTGACGGACGTCATTGAGCCGAAGGCTTGGGCTTTTTCGTTGTGCGGCGGCATGTTTTCCTTCGTCAACGGCATCATCAACGCGTACATCGTGCTTTTTGCCGAGGCTCGCAATTTGGGGGACATCGCGCTGTACTTTACGGTGTACGCCCTGTGCCTGTTCGTGATCCGACCGCTGTCGGGCAAGCTGACCGACAGGAAGGGCCTGAGGTTCACGGTGATCCCTTCCATGCTGCTTACGGCGTTCTCGATGCTTGTGCTGTGCAGCGGCCGATCGCTGATCGTGGTGCTCGTTTCCGCCGTGCTGCGCGCGGTGGGGCAGGGCTCAGCGCAGCCTTCGCTCCAGGCGGGGTGCATCAATTACATCGGCAAGGAGCGCGCCGGGGTGGCGACCAGCACCTACTACCTGTGCGGCGACGTCGGACAGGGCGTCGGTCCCATGCTGGGCGGCGTGCTGCTGACCGGCATGACAGGCGTGGCAGGCTACCAGACGCTGTTCTGTCTCTGCGCGGGACTGCTCGTTCTGGGCTGCGCGATCTTTGCGGCGTTTACCAAGCGGAAGGGCATCCGATAACTTTCGCGTCAGTCCGCCTCCCCGGAGAAAAACGGCCGCCCCCGGTCAGCCTTGTCAGGAGATGACCGCCGCTGCCTATCCCCGACACCAGGGCAATACCGCACCGACCGCGCGCGCTTCAGGATGAATTTGTTCCGTCTGCGTCATGCGCCTTCCCTGATTGACAGACCCGTCAACCTGCGGAAGCTGCACTTCGCATCCGGAACAAGTCCCTCTCGCTATCACGCGCACGACTTGCGCGGTATTGCCCCGGATCGTTTCAGACGACAAACGCCAAGCAGGGAGCGCCCTATTTTTCTTTCGGGCGGTACGGGAGGGGCTTGCGCAAAAAGCCGCCTCCTGTTTTGCTGCGCTCAACTTTTCTTGGCGGCCCTGGGCCGTCCGGGAGGCCGGCTTGCGCCATGTTCCGCCGCACGCGTTCGCCGCGGGCGCGGGTCGGCCGTCGTCTGCAAACCGACGGCGGTATCCCCCCTGACCGAAAATGACTTTTCCAGCCATATTGACTTTTCCCCTTTCAAAGCCTATAATCAGTATATACCATCATCACACGGTGCTTGCTGTGATGTAACAACTTAACAGGAGGAACGGATCATGAAAAAGATTGTCTCCATCATCCTCGCTATCGCTATGGTGCTGACTGCCTGCAGCGCGCTGGCCGAAGACCTCAACGCCTACACCCTGGACGAAATCATTGCCAAGGCGAAGGAAGAGGGCCACGTCGAATCCGTCGGCATGCCGGATTCCTGGGCAAACTGGGGTGACAGCTGGGTTGGACTGACCAAGACCTACGGCATTGAGCACACCGACGCCGACATGTCCTCCGCGGAAGAGCTGAGCATGTTCAAGACCGACGCGACCCGCGACATCGGCGACATCGGCACCGGCTTTATCCAGACCGCGCTTGACGAAGACCTCGTGCAGGGCTACAAGACCTCCTACTGGGATTCCGTTCCCGAATGGGCTAAGGGCGAGGACGGCAAGTGGATGATCGCTTATACCGGCTGCACCGCTTTCATCTACAACAACGACATCTGCTCCGAACCCATGCCCACCTCTTGGGAAGAAGTGCGCAAGGGCAGCTATAAGCTGACCATCGGCGACGTGGTCGGCGGCGCGACCGGCCAGGGCGTTGTCATTGCGACCGCCTATGCTTTCGGCGGCGACATCAACAACCTTGAGCCCGCCTACGAGTTCTGGACCGAGATGGCCAAGGCCGGCCGCATCGACAGCGGCGACATCCTGCTGGCCCGCATCCAGGCCGGCGAAGTGGAGTGCGGCGTGTCCTGGAGCTGGAACGTGCTGACCTACCGCGACAGCACCCCCAACTACAAGCTGACTGTCTGCATCCCCACCGACGGTTCCGTCATGACCGGCTATGCGTCCGTGATCTCCAAGAATTCCGATACGCCTTTCGCCGCCGCGCTGGCCCGTGAGTACATCTTCTCCGACGACGGCCAGATCAACCTGGCGAAGTCCGGCGCTCTGCCCACCCGTACCGACGTCACCGTGCCGGACGAGTACAAGGCGTTCGATCCTTCCACCTACGCCAACGCTGTCCCCACCTTCTCCGACATCGCCGGCTACACCGCTGCCTGCGAGCAGGTGTCCGAATGGTGGTCTGAGAATATTATTCCCCTGATGGGCAACTAACTCTGAACGGAAATGGGGGGCGTACTCCTGGAGTGCGTCCCCCCATTTTTGTAGGATGGAGATAAGGCTATGGATAAGAAGAAGCCCAAAGCGCTGACCAATCGGAACACCCGATATTTTTATCTGCTGGCGCTTGCGCCGTTCGTGCTGCTCGTGGCGCTCTACGAGCTGATGCCGCTGATCATGCTGGTGATCGATTCCTTCGGTGTTGACAAGAAGCCGGACATCGCCTTTTCCCTTCAGAATTACGAGAAAATCTTCTCCGCGCTGAGCTATCAGACAGCTATTCTGAACAGCCTGAAAATCACGTTGATCTCCACGGCCATCGGAATTGTGATCGCGTTTCTCGGGGCTCGCGCCGCGTATCAGTCCAGGGGCAGGTTCAGGAACGTCTTTCTGACGGTGCTGAACATGACGTCCAACTTCGCGGGCGTACCCCTTGCTTTTGCCTATATGATTATTCTGGGCAACGCCGGCGTGCTCAAGCAGCTGGCGGCACAATACGGCATCGGGTTTCTGGAGAACTTTGATCTCTACACCAGCGGCGGCCTGACGCTGATGTACGTTTATTTCCAGATCCCTCTGTCCACGCTGCTGCTGATCCCCGCGTTCAACGGTATTCGCAGCGAGTGGAACGAGGCCAACATGCTCCTTGGCGGCAACAGCCTGCATTTCTGGGGTAGGATCGGCATTCCCGTGCTGCTGCCCAGCCTGTTTTCCACCCTGTCGGTGCTGTTTGCCAATGCCCTCACGGCTTATGCGACGGCTTATGCGCTGCTGATGAACAACTTTTCCCTGCTTCCCATCAACATCTCCGCCTCGTTCGTCGGCGACATCAAGACCAAGCCGAAGCTGGGCGCCGCCCTCTCCGTGGTGATGATGCTGATCATGTGCATTGTGATTCTGATCAACAACTTCATTACCAAGAAGACGACGAAGTGGGAAAAGAGGTAAGATGGCATGAAAAAAAGAAATTCTTCCGCCGCTCTCGTCATGACGCTTGTCATCATCTGGCTGCTCATTCCTCTGCTGGCGACCATTATTTACAGTCTGTTTGAGGATTGGACCGGCATCTTGCCCAAGGGCTTTACGCTCAGCGCCTATCAGACGATCTTCTCCGACCCGGGCTTCCTGACCGCCATGTATCAAACCGTGCTGGTCTGCCTGGTTCCCATCGTCATCACCATCGTCGTGGTGCTGCTGGCGCTGTTTGTCGTGACCGTCTACTTTCCCAGGCTGGAGAAATACGTGCAGATTCTGTGCATGATTCCCTACACCATTCAGGGCGTCATCCTTTCCGTTTCGATTCTGACGCTGTACGCCAAAGGCGATTCCGTGCTGTCTCAAAGGATGGCCATGCTGATCGGCGCTTATTGCATCATCATCCTGCCGCACATTTTCAACGGCATCCGCAACAGCATGCGCGCCATCAACATGAAGATGCTGCTGGAAGCCGCTGAAGTGCTGGGGGAGAGCAAGCTCAAGGCGTTCTTCAAGGTGATCGTGCCTAATATTCTGACCGGCATCACCGTTTCCAGCCTGCTGGCGGTGGGGCTGCTGTTCGGCGATTACGTCATCATCCGCAACCTGTCCAGCTCCAACGTCAATAACATGCAGCAGTTCCTCTACCAGGCCATGAAGCGTTCCAGCACGGAGGCTTCCGCGGTGTTCGTGGTTATCATGATGATCACCTTCGTCATCACCGCCATCGTGCTGATGCTGCAGAGCAGAACTTCGCTTGAGAAAACCAGAAACGAGGGTTAAGCCATGAGCTATATTCATTTTGAGCAGATCAATAAGAAGTTCGGTTCCAACCATGTTCTCAAGGATATTGATCTTGAGGTCGAAAAGGGACAGCTGGTGACCCTGCTGGGGCCTTCCGGCTGCGGCAAGTCCACCCTGCTGCGCTGCCTGGCCGGCCTGGAGCAGGTCACCAGCGGCCGCGTCTATGTGGACGGCGAGGACATCACGGACGTCATCCCCCGCCGCCGCGGGATCGGCATGGTTTTCCAGCAGTACAGCCTGTTCCCCAACATGAACGTGACCGACAACGTCGCTTATGGCTTGAAGCTCAAGAAGCTGCCCAGGGCGCAGATAGCCGATAAGGTCGAGCACATGCTGGAGATCGTGGGTCTGAGCGAGAAGAAGGGGCAGTATCCCGCGCAGCTTTCCGGCGGTCAGCAGCAGCGTGTCGCGCTGGCGCGCGCCATGGTGACCGAGCCGAAGGTCCTGCTGCTGGACGAGCCTCTCAGCGCAATCGACGCGCTGCTGCGCAAAAACCTGCAGATCGAGATTCGCCGCATTCAGCAGCAGCTGGGCATCACCACCGTGTTCGTGACGCACGATCAGGACGAAGCGATGGTCATGTCCGATGTGATCCACCTTTTCCACGACGGCCGGATCGAGCAGAGCGGCACCCCGGAGCAAATCTACACGCATCCGGCCACCAAGTTTGCCGCGACCTTCATCGGCAACTACAACCTGCCGGATGCGGCGGATTTCAACCGCGTGTTCGGCGCCGACATTGCCGGCGAAAGCGTTGCCATCCGTCCCGAGATCGTGATGCTGAGCAAGCAGCCTTTGGGCAGGACGGAAACCCGGCTGACCGCGAAGGGCAAAATTGTCCAGCATATTTCCCATGGCAGCCTCATCCGCTTCGGTGTGGACTTCGACGGGCTTCTGCTCAATGCCGATGTGGTGTACGAAAGCGGCATGGACTTCGCCGAGGGAGAAACGGTGTACGCCGCGGTCAAAAAGGAGCTTGTCATCGGGTTGTAAAAATGCTCAACGCTGATGATTTACAGGCGCGAGGATTAGACAGAAAGATGAGAACGACGAGGCAGGAGGCGGCTTTCTGAGAAAGCCCCTCCTGTACCTCCCGAAAGCAATTTTGTGCTCACTTTCCGGCACTTGATGACTGTATGTTGGGAAGATTCTTTTGATAGTTTGAACGCCGTCGCTTCATGGGCGCGGCGCTTTTTGCGGGAGGAGAAAATGATTAGAGTTGCCCACAGGGGGCTTTCCGGGCTGTACCCTGAGAATACGCTGGAGGCTTTTGCCGCCGCGCTGACCTATCGGCCGGAAATGATGGAGCTGGATGTGCAGCTGACGCGCGACGGGCAGGTGGTCGTTTTCCACGATGAAACCCTGGATCGCATGGGCAAGCGTGAGGGCTGGCTGAAGGATTTCACCTATCGGGAGCTGCAAGAGCTGCCGGTGAAGGTGCCGCTGTTTGAGGAGTACATGGAGCTGATCCGGGATGTTCCGATCGAGACGTTCGTGGAGCTGAAGGACAGCTTTGTCGTTTATCCCGGCCTTGCCGAGAAAACCCTGGCGATTGCCGAAAAATATGGCCGCGTAAAGGATTGCGTCTTCTTTTCCGGCAACCATTTTTCCGCCGTGCACTGCCGGGAAATCCATGCGGACGCCCGCGTTTGCTTCAATTTTGACCACTGGATCTTTGAAGAAGGGGCATACTGCCGCAAGCACGGCGTGCACTACGCCATTCCGTACTTCCTCTCGCTGACCGACGAGATTGTGCGGGATTACCACCAAAACGGCGTGCAGGTTTTCCCCTGGACGGTGGACGATCCGGTGGAAATGCGCCGCATGTCGGACATGGGCGTTGACGGCCTTCTGACGAATCGTGTGGACATCATGACCGAAGAATTCAAGCGATAAGCGCTGCCACCCCTGTCAATCAACTTGTCTTTCAAGAATCGTGCCATAACAACGCACAAGACTCAAACCGCGTGGAAGTGAGCACAGAATCGCTTTCGGGAGGTACAGGAGGGGCTTTCTCAGAAAGCCGCCTCCTGCCTCGTTAAGCGGCACCTATCCGATTGTGCGGCCTTTTGCGCCGCGATACGGGCAGAGCTGCTGCGAGCATCGGCTGCAATCGTGCAGCCCGGTGGTCATGCACTCGTGCGGAGCAAGAGTCAAGCAGAAGAGCATGGATTTGGACGGCGTCAGGGAATGCGCCGAAGAAAGTCCGGCTTCGGGGAGCACGGCGTGAACAGACGCAATGTGCTCCGCTGTCAAATCAAAATCAACAGCGGGCTCAAGGCGTGCTCCGATGAACATATCCTCGGCCCGCAGCTGCTCCCGCACAAGGCGTACGACGGTTTCGTCCATGCGGAAAAGCACGCGGTCAGCCAGCGTATTGAGCAGCAGAGCACGGATATAGTCGCCCGCATGGAAAGCTTCGAGGATGAGAGCATCCGCTTGCTGCCCCAGGGTGATCCAAACCGTCAGCATACCCGCTTCCCGCACCACAACAGCCAGAGGACGCACACGATCCCGCAGCGCGTCCACAGCGGTGCTCCAGACAGCGGAAAACGTCGGGAAACAAGGCAGCATATCTGTACAGGATAGCCAAGAGAATACCTCGCTGCAATCATCGGGAATCGGGAAATGCTCGCTGCCGTAGAGGGTTACTTTATCCATGCGTCTGCCACCTCCTGCGCGACGGACGCAACGCGGAAGTCCGTATTGTCCACCGGGAGCACCGCTTTCGGAGCAACGCCGCCCAGCAGCAGCTTCAAAGAAGGCCGCAGACCGAGCGCCGCGGCTTTTTCGTCGATCTCGTGGATGGACGCAGCCTCGTCGGAAGTGAATGCCGTGCATACAACAAACCTGAGATTGTGTTTGCGAACGGCACAAAGGATAGCGTCTGCGGAGTTGTCCAGCCCCATGTCAAGCGTCGGAACACCCCAGCCGTGCAGGAGCATCACCATGATGCTCTGCGTGGCTGGGCTCATGCAGCCCGAGAGAGCGCCGCAGCATGCGACGGACGGTTGCGCGGCATCGTACAGAGGCTCAGCCGCCTGGCAGACGGCGACAAGCTGGCAAAAGGGCACTTTTCTCAGGAGCACAGCTTGGGTCATCTCACGGAGCACGGAATCCTTGATGGCGGTGATTTCGTCGCGGCGATTCACCTGGAGGCAGGCGGAAACAGCCCCCGGATCACCGCGCAGGAGAGCACGCTGGAGCCGCTCCGTCAATTTGTTATCCATGTCGCCGCCTCCTTCCACCCGCGTCATGCTCCGATTGAAAAGAACAGAATTGTGATCTAGAAAAATTATACAAGGAGACGACTGCTTTGTCAACGAAAACGCGCGTGAACCCGCGCAGGAAGTTTGCCGCGATTTCTTTGACACGCAGAGAGAATGGTTCGATTCGATCGCCGTTGACACGGAGCACCATCTATGGTACAATCAATTGGCAAAATACTACACATCGCAAAGGAATCAGAAGAGGGAGTCGAGATGCGGGAAGAGCAGCTGCTCAGCGTGGGCATTGATATCGGGACATCCACCACGCAGTGCGTTTTCAGCCAATTGACGCTCAGCAATACGGCTTCCTCGTTTTCGGTTCCCCGCATCCGGATCACCGGCAAGACGATCTTGTACCGTGCTCCCGTTCGCCTGACGCCGCTGATTGACCGGGATACCATCGACGCACCTGCCGTGGAGGCTATGATTCGTAAGGCTTACGAGGACGCACGGATCCGTCCCGCCGACATTCGGCTCGGGGCGGTCATCATTACCGGCGAAACGGCGCGCAAGACGAACGCGCGGGCCGTCACCAGTGCACTGTCCGAGCTTGCGGGCGATTTCGTGGTTGCCACCGCCGGACCGGCGCTGGAGAGCATTCTGGCTGGGCGCGGCTCGGGTGCGGCGGAGCTTTCCGAGGAAAGCGGGCGCAGGGTGCTCAACCTGGATATAGGCGGCGGAACGACCAATATGGCGCTGTTTGCGGGCGGCAATCCCGTGTGCGAGGGCTGCCTCAACATCGGCGGGCGGCTTTTGCGATTTCAGGCGGACGACCATACCGTGCTCTCCTTCACGCCTTCCATCGAAGCCGTGGCACGGGACAGGAGCATCGTGCTCTCGGAGGGCAAACGCCTGACCGACGATGAGATTGGCCGCTTGGCGGGCCGCATGGCGCAGGTGCTGGAGGAAGCCGCCGGGCTTCGGGAGCGCACGCCGCTGCACGATGCGCTGATTGTGGAGCACGGACTGCCGCGGAACCTGGAAGCGGATGTGTTCACCTTTTCGGGCGGCGTGGCGGACTGTATCTACGGCCTTACCGGCCATGGGGAGAACTTTCACGATCTGGGCGAAGCGCTGGGCAGAGCGCTGGCCGGCTCCCGATTTTTTACCGAGCGACGCGTGCTCCGTCCAGCCGAAACGAGCCATGCCACGGTGATTGGCGCCGGAGCATACAGCATGGCTGTGTCGGGGAGCACCATTCAATACCGAAGCATGGACCTGCCGCTCAAGTCGCTGCCGGTGGCGTCCGTTCCCTTCACGCGGGAGGGCGACATCGCGGGACTGCGCGAGGCGATCAGCCGGCAGTATGATATTTTCGACGGGGAATGCGCCATTTACATGGAGGGAATCCCCGCCATCACCTGGGAGGGCCTCAAGCGCGCCGCGGCGGAGATCGCCGACGCCATGCGCGACCGATCCCCGAAGGTTCTGATTTTCAAGGAAGACATGGCGAAAGCCTTCGGTCAGGCGCTGTCGCGGCACTGGGAGGGCGGCACGCCGTTTCTCTGCCTGGACGGCATCGAGTTGCTCTATGGGGACACCGTCGATATCGGCTCGCCGCTGGGCGGGGGGCGGGTGGTTCCCGTGATCGTCAAAACCTTTGCGTTTCCGCAGGAATCAAGGAGGTAGAGCATGCGCCTCAGCGTTACTTTGGGTGGACATGGCTACACCTTCCGCGACGTGCGGGAGGTCATGGGCAAGGCGAACGAGGAGAAGACGGGCGATCATCTGGCGGGCGTCGCGGCGCAGACGCCGCAGGAACGCGTGGCCGCGCGCGTCGTGCTCTCCAACCTGAGGGTGTGCGACATCTGCGAGCATCCCGCCGTGCCTTACGAGCAGGACGAGGTGACGCGCCTGATCCTGGACGACCTCAACACCCGGATTTACGATCGTTACAAGGACATGACCATCGGAGCACTGCGAGAGCACATCTTGTCTGCCGACGACACGGAGCTGTCGGTGCTCCGCCGCGGGCTTTCCAGCGAGGTGATCGCCGCCGTCTGCAAGCTGATGAGCAACCTGGATCTCATTTACGCCGCCAGAAAGATGCGCGTTACGGCCACCTGCGTGACGACCATCGGCGAAGCGGGAACCCTGTCCGCAAGGCTTCAGCCCAACCACCCCATCGACGATGTGGAGGGCATCACCGCTTCCACGCTGGAGGGGCTGTCCTTCGGCGTGGGCGACGCCGTGATCGGCCTCAACCCCGTGGACGCGTCCACCGAAAGTGTCAAGGCCATCCTGGGGCGGTTTGCGGAGCTGAAGGAAAAGTATCAGATTCCCACGCAGATCTGCGTGCTGGCGCACATCACCACGGGCATGGAGGCCGTCCGCCAAGGCGCGCCGTGCGACGTGATGTTCCAGTCCATCGCCGGCAGCGAGAAGGGCAACCGGGCGTTTGGCATCAGCAACGCCATGATCGCCGAGGCGAAGGATCTGATGGCGCGCGAGGGGACTTCCCATGGCCCTAACCAGCTGTACTTTGAAACAGGTCAGGGCAGCGAGCTGTCCTCCGACGCGCACAACGGCTGGGATCAGGTCACCATGGAGGCCCGCTGCTACGGCTTTGCGCGGCACTTCAGCCCCTTCCTGGTCAACACGGTAGTCGGCTTTATCGGCCCCGAATACCTGTATGACAACCGACAGTTCATCCGCGCGGGACTGGAGGATCACTTCATGGGCAAGCTGCACGGTCTGCCCATGGGCTGCGACTGCTGCTACACCAACCACATGCGCGCCGACCAGTTCGACAACGAGAACCTGGCGGTGCTCCTTGCCGCCGCCGGCTGCAACTACTTCATGGGCGTTCCCCACGGCGACGATGTGATGCTCAACTACCAGTCCACGGGCTATCACGACATCGCCGCGATCCGGGAAACCCTGCGCTTGCAGCCCATCGAGCCTTTCCGGCGCTGGCTGGAAAAGTGGGGCTTCTGGCAGGACGGCCGTCTGGGCCCCAATGCCGGCGACGCTTCCGTATTTCTGTAATCCGCAGGAGGGATGCACATGACTGAGCAGGAGATCCGCGCGGTAGTCGAGCAGGTGCTCCGTCAGATGCGGCAGACGGATCACCCGCCGGAGAGCCGGCAGCAGGAAGCGCCGTCCGAGGCGCTGCCCGACATTGCCGCCATTGATCTGCGGCGGCAGTACCTTGTGGAGCACCCGCACGATCAGGCGGCGTTCATGGCGATGAAGGAGAGAACCCCCGCGCGCATCGGCGTGGGACGCGCGGGAGCACGGTATCGCACGGAAACCATGCTCCGCTTTCAGAGCGACCATGCCGCGGCGCAGGACGCCGTGTTCTCCAACGTGTCTGACGAGTTCCTTGCCAAGATGCACTGGCCTGTTTACCAGACGACGTGCGACAGCCGCGAGGATTTTCTGACCCGTCCCGACAAGGGAAGAACGTTTGACGGCGAAACCCTTGGCAGGATCAAGGCTTCCGTTCCGGCGGGCACGCAGGTGGTGCTCTATGTGGCGGACGGGCTTTCGTCCAGCGCCGTGCAGGCGAACGCCGAGAATATTCTGCCGGTCATCAAGGAGGGGCTTGATGCCGCGGGAGTCCGGGTCAGCGAGCCGTTCTTCGTCCGTTTCGGCCGGGTGGCGACGGAGGATCAGATCGGCGAAGCGACAGGGGCCGACGTGGTCTGCGTGCTCCTTGGCGAGCGGCCGGGGCTGGTGACCGCCGAGAGCATGAGCGCCTACATCGCCTACAAGCCTACCGTGGGCATGGCGGAAAGCCGCCGCACGGTGCTGGCCAACATCCACCGGGGGGGCACGCCTGCCGTGGAAGCCGGCGCGCACATTGTGGATCTGATCCAGCTGATTCTGGAGAAAAAGAAGAGCGGTACGGAGCTGCCGGTGTAAAGGCGGAAGGGGGCGGACGACTTGCAGGGGGACCGGATACCGGCGAAGGTGCTGTCTGTCCGCCTGATTCCGCAGGTGGACGCGGGGCTTCGCAGGCAGCTCAAGCTGGACGAGAGGGCTCATTCCCTGGGCCTGATCACCTGCGACAGCGATGACGTAGGCTATACCGCCCTGGACGAGGCCACCAAGAAAGCAAGCGTGTTCGTCACTTACGCTCAGTCGATGTACGCGGGCGCGTCCAACGCCAGCACCGCGCTGGCGGGCGAATTCCTGGGCATACTGGCCGGGCCGACGCCCGACGAGGTGGAGAGCGGCCTTCTCGCCGCGCAGTACACGATCGAGCATGAGGCCAGCTTCTATTCCGCCAACGCCGACGATTCCGTCGTCTATTACGCGCACTGCATTTCCCGCACGGGCAGTTATCTTTCCGGGCAGTGCGGCATCGCCGAGGGAAGCCCGCTGGCGTATCTGATCGCCCCGCCGCTGGAGAGCATCTACGCGCTGGATCAGGCGCTGAAGGCGGCGCAGGTGGAGGTCGCGGCGTTTTACGGGCCGCCGTCGCCCACGAACTTCGGCGGCGCGCTTTTGACAGGTTCGCAGTCGGACTGCAAGGCGGCGTGCGACGCGTTTGCCGCGGCGGTGATGGACGTTGCGAATCACCCGATTGTCATCCGGCGCTGACGAGAGTAAGGAAGGGATCGCCAAATGGAGATTACGGCTCTGGGCATGATCGAAACGAGCGGGCTGCTGTCCGCCATCGAAGCGGCGGACGCGGGCCTCAAGGCGGCGGACGTCCGGCTGCTCGGCACGGATTATGTGCGCGGCGGTCTGGTCATGGTTCGCTTTGAGGGCGAGGTGGCGGCCGTGCAGGCGGCGGTGGACGCGGGCACCATGTCCGCGCAGCGCGTGGGCAATGTGGTCAGCTCCCATGTGATTCCCCGCGCCATGCCGGAGGTTTTCTGCATGCTGGCAAGCGACGTGGGGGCGGGGCCGGCCAGGATGCATAACGACGGGTGCGCCAACTGCGGCGGCTGTGAAGGCGGCATGCGGGAGATGCGCGCCTGCGCAAGGGCCGGGCAGAAGGCCGAACCCGCCGCGGAAGCGGAGCGGCGTCCGCCTGAGACCGGCGAGGACGCCACGCCGTTCCCGGAGGAGCTGAAAACGTGGAAGGTGCTTGCCCTGCGCTCTTTTGCCCGCAAGCTGCCCGGCTTTGAAATGAAGGCGAGCGAGATCCGCTACGCCAACAAGGAGCAGTTGCTGGACGCGCTGCAAGCGTACCTGAAGCGTTGATTTCCACAAGATGAAAGGAAGCGAAGGCCATGCCTCTGGATAAGGATCTTGCCTCGATCCAGGAAGTGCGGGATCTGGTCAAAAAGGCCAAGGCGGCGCAGGCGATCCTTGCCGAAATGAACCAGCAGCAGGTGGACCGCATCGTGACCGCGATGGCGGACGCCGCCGCGCAGAACGCCCGAAAACTGGCACAGATGGCTGTCAGCGACACGGGCTTTGGCAAAGAGAACGACAAGGTCGTCAAGAATCTGTTTGCGGCCCGCCGGGTCTACCAGTCCATCAAGGATGAGAAAACCGTGGGCATCATCCGGGAGGACGCGGAGAAGAAGATGCTGGAGGTGGCTATTCCCATGGGTGTGGTGGCGGGGCTTGTCCCCAGCACGAACCCAACGTCGACCACCATTTTCAAGGCGCTGATCTCGATCAAGGCGGGCAACGCGCTGATCGTGTCGCCCCATCCCTCCGCGCTCGGATGCATCGGCGAAACGGTGCGCATTCTGAACGCCGCCGCCGTGGAAGCGGGCGCGCCCGACGGCCTTGTCACCATGATGACCCTGCCCACGCTGGGCGGCACGGCGGAATTGATGAAGCTGTCCAACATGATCATCGCCACGGGCGGAAGCGCCATGGTGAAGGCGGCCTACTCCTCGGGTACGCCCGCGCTGGGCGTCGGCCCCGGGAATGTGCCCGCGTTCATCGAGCGCACCGCCGATATTCCCACCGCGGTACGCCGGATCATCGCGTCCAAGACCTTCGACAACGGCACGATCTGCGCGTCCGAGCAGAGCGTGGTGACGGAGGACTGCATCCGCGACGAGGTGGTCGCGCAGTTCAAGCGGCAGGGCGGCTACTTTGTTTCGGGCGAGGAGCAGCGCAAGCTGGAGGCCATCATCCGCCGCCCCGGCCAGGAAACCGTCAATCCTCAGATCGTCGGCAAAAGCGCGCTGGACATCGCCGGCATGGCGGGCATCACCGTTCCGCAGGACACCAAGGTGATCCTGTGCGCCATCGACGACGTGGGCCGGAACGCGCCCTTCTCCATCGAGAAGCTGTGCCCGCTGCTCGCCTTCTACACTGCGCCGGACTGGCAGCACGCCTGCGACCGCTGCCTGCAGCTGCTGGCCTACACGGGCATCGGTCACAGTCTGGCCATTCACACCAACAATCCCGAGCTGGTTCGCACCTTTGTGCTCAAGAAGCCCGTGTCCCGCGTGCTGGTCAACACAGGCTCCACGCAGGGCGGCATCGGCGCCACAACCGGCATTACCCCGTCCTTCACGCTGGGCTGCGGCGCGGTGGGCGGCTCCGCCACCAGCGACAACGTGACGGTGCATCACCTTTACCAGATCCGCCGGGCGGCGTATGGATTATTTGAACCCGAGGAAGTGGGGGAGCGCCTGGGCGCGGTTCAGGCGGAAGCCCGCTGTCCCGCGGACGGCGGCGCCATCAGCCCGGAGGATGTGGAACGCATTGTGCAGGCCGTGCTGCAGCAGGTTCGCGGCGGCTGAACGTCCCGCCCTGGATCGGCGTGAATGATGATTCTGCTAACGATTAAAGGAGGTTTTCTGCAATGGCTCAGGATTACGACAAGATTGCGCTGGGAATGATCGAAACCAAAGGTCTGGTTGGCTCTGTGGAAGCGGCCGATGCCATGGTCAAGGCGGCGAATGTGACCTTGATCGGCAAGGTGCATGTGGGCGGCGGTCTGGTGACGGTGATGGTTCGCGGCGACGTGGGCGCGGTCAAGGCGGCCACCGATGCGGGCGCGGCTGCCGCGCAGCGCGTGGGCGAGCTGGTTTCCGTCCATGTGATTCCCCGTCCCCATCCCGAAGTGGAAGGCATCCTGCCCCATATCGATCCGCAGTAAAAGAACGCGTCAAGCGTGGAGGAGAAACACATGAATCAGGATAAAATCGCTCTGGGCATGATTGAAACCCGCGGCCTGGTCGGCTCCATCGAAGCGGCCGACGCGATGGTGAAGGCGGCCGACGTGACCTTGATCGGCAAGGTGCATGTGGGCGGCGGACTGGTGACCGTGATGGTTCGCGGAGAAGTCGGGGCCGTGAAGGCGGCGGTGGACGCCGGCGCTGCCGCGGCGCAGCGCGTGGGCAACCTGATTTCCCAGCATGTCATTCCCCGGCCTCATGGCGAAGTGGAAGGCATTCTGCCGCATATCGGTTGATCGATTCTTCTAAAACATGCAGCGATGCCCCTGCTTAAGGAGGCTTATCAACCATGCGCTACATTACCGAGCGAGAACTGCGGGATCAATTTGCGGGCGGCGTTCCGGAGCATTATGACACGCCGTCGGACGCCCGGCTGACCCCTGCGGCTCGGCAATACCTGATGGATCTGCGTTTGTTCCGTCATCCCGCGTCGCCCGGGCGGGCTGCCTGCGCGGTGCAGGCGGGCGCGAAGAAGCCGGAGCACATGACAAATCTGAACAACCGCGAGCTGGTGTGCAAGACCCATCCCCATATTGTGCTGCGCGGAAAGCTGGACTCGCTGGAGAGCGACATTCTGCTGCTGCAGATCTCCTGCACCGGGGAATGGCGCGGCCGCCTGGAGGACGCGCTGAAGCTGGTGCGTCAGGTGATGGCGGCGGAGGTGCGGGACGTGCCTATGCCTGCGTGGACGCTGGACGGGATGGACGCCGAGCGGGTTCATCGGTGCTCCCACCATCCCGAGGAGTTCGGGTTTCCCGGCCATATCCTGCCCGCGCCGGAGCACGGGCTGTTGGCTGCGCAGCTCAACCGTCTGCGCGCGCAGACCCGGGAGACCGAGCTTGCCGCCGTGCAGGCTTTCTGGGACGGGCAATGCCTTGCGCATGAGGATTGCGTGATGGCGCTCAACCGCCTGTCCAGCTACTTTTATGTGCTGCAGCTCCGCGCCGCGGTGCGCTGAAACGGAGGAAGAAATGGATCAGATCGAGGCAATCGTGCGGGAAGTCGTTTCCCGTTTGGCGTGCGGCGGCGGCGCGGCCGATGAGCGACTGATCCCCGCCGAAGTCAGCGCGCGTCACGTGCACCTTTCCAAGGAGGATCTCAAGGCGCTCTTTGGGCTGGATCAGCTGGAATCCACCCGCGAAATATCCCAGCCGGGACAGTTTTTGTCGGGTTCACGCGTGCGCCTAATCGGCCCGAAGGGGATCCTGGACAATGTGGCCGTGCTGGGTCCCACCCGCAGCGCAACCCAGGTGGAAATTTCCGCCGGTGACGCCCGGGCGCTGGGCGTCAGTGCGCCTGTGCGGCTGTCCGGCGATCTTGCGGATGCGGCTGTCGTGACGCTTCAGGCGGGGAGCACGGTGATCACCCGCAAAGCCGCCATCGTTGCGAAGCGGCATATCCACATGACGCCTGCGGACGCCGCCGCGTTCGGCGTGTCCGACGGGCAGAGCGTGTCAGTGCGGATTCTGGGCACCCGGCCGCTGGTGCTGGAGGATTGCCCCATCCGCGTGACGAACACATCCGCGCTGGCCCTGCATATGGACACGGACGAAGCGAATGCCGCGGGTGCGGGGAAGGACTGCAAGTGCCGGATCGTCGGAGCTTGTGCTCCCACGTGTGCTCCGGTGCTCTGCACACAGCCGGAAGCGCCGGTTTCGGATGCTCCGCGGTGCTCCACTCTTGAGGACAAGCTGATTACGGAGCAGGTGATCCGCAGACAATGCGCGGCGGGCGTCAAGGCGCTGCTGATCGCCAAGGGGCAGATCATCACGCCCCTGGCCAAGGATACCGCCAAGGCGCTGGGCATGAGCATTACCTACGGAGGATAAGGCATGATTATTGCGAAAGTTGTCGGCAACCTGTGGGCGACCCGCAAGGAGGACACCCTTGTGGGGCGCAAACTGATGATTGTGGAACCTGCCCGCCTGGACGGCACTTCCACGGGGGAAGCGTTTGTCGCGGTGGACACCATCGACGCCGGGATCGGGGAGATGGTCATCGTGGCTCAGGGCTCCTCCGCGCGCAAGGCAGTGGGGCAGCAGGAATCTCCCGTGGACGCGGCGATTGTCGCGATTATCGACATTCATGAGGTGCAGAAATGAACGGGCTGGAACAGCTGCTGCACGGCGGCGTTGTGGGCGGCGGCGGCGCGGGATTCCCGACCTGGAAGAAGCTGTCCGCGCCGGCGGAGCAGCTGCTGATTAACGGCGCGGAATGCGAGCCGCTGCTCAAAAGCGATCAGTACCTGATGCGGCGCTATCCCGCGGAGCTGGTGGAAGCGGCCTCGCGCCTGGCCGGTCTTGTGGGAGCACGGGAAGCCGTCATCTGCCTGAAGGATCATTATACCGAGCAGATTGCGGCGCTCCGCAGGGCGATCGACGAGAAGGGCATGACGCCGCCGGTCAGGCTGCATCTGCTGCCTACGGTTTATCCTATCGGGGATGAGCAGTCCCTAGTGCACAGCGCGACGGGGAAAACGGTGCCGCCGGGAGCATTGCCCGGCTCGGTCGGCTGCACGGTGTGCAGCGTTTCCACGGCGCTGAACGCGCTCCGTGCGCTGAAGGATCGCCCCGTGACCAGCCGATTCGTAACAGTCGCGGGAGAAGTGAGCCGCCCCGGCGTTTACCGTGCCCCGATCGGCATGCCCGTGAGTCTGCTGCTTCAGCAGGCGGGCATGGCGGCAGACGGCAAGTACCGCCTGATGCTCGGCGGCCCCATGATGGGTGCTCTGGTTCCCCTGGAAACCGAGGCTGTGGTGACCAAAACGCTGGGCGGCGTGCTTGTTCTTCCCAGGGAGCATACGCTGGTGCGCCATGCCGAGCTGCCCATCGAAAGAGCACGCGTTCGCGCTCGCTCCACCTGCATTCAGTGCAGAACCTGTACCGATCTTTGCCCGCGCTACCTGCTGGGGCATCCGATTTATCCGCATCTGTCCATGCGCGCGTTTTCCTCGGGACAGGAGCGGATCGAACCGTCGGCCATGCTGTGCATGGAGTGCGGTATCTGCGAAATGTACGCCTGCCCCATGGGGCTCAATCCGCGGCGGGTGCAGCAGATGATGAAGGCGGAGCTTCGCGCGAAGGGCGAAAAGCCTGTCTTTGAGCTGAAGGAGCCGCCCGCGCTGGCGGAGCACCACGGTGCTCCATCAGGCCGCGTGCTGGCGCACATTCACGCGCAGCAGTACGATATTCCCGTGCCGGCGGAGGCTATTGAAGCGGTGTCCCCGGTGGTGTGCATTCCGCTGAAGCAGCACATCGGTGCTCCCGCCGCGGCCGTGGTCACCGCCGGGCAGAGCGTCTCCAAGGGAGACGTGATCGGCCGCATGGCGGAGGGTGCGCTGGGGGCGGACGTTCACGCCAGCATTTGCGGCACGGTGGAAAAGGTGGAAAACGACATCGTCGTGATCCGCAGCCATGCGTAAGGCAGGAAAGGAACATTTGCCATGATTTCTTTGGGTCTGCTGGAAACAAACAGCATCGCGCGAGGCATCATTGCCGGGGACGCCATGCTGAAAGCGGCTGAGGTCACGCTGCTGAAGGCGGGGGCTGTCTGCCCCGGCAAGTATGTCGTCGTCATTTACGGCGAAGTGGCGGCTGTATCGGCGTCCATGGACGCCGGCAAGCGATATGCCGCCGAATATCTGGTGGATGATCTGACCATTGCGAGCCTTGATCCGCAGGTGGTGGAAGCCATCACGGGCGGGTGCGAGCCATCCGTTCTGAGCGCCATGGGGGTCATGGAATTCTACACCATTTCCGCCGCGGTGGTTGCCGCCGACCTGGCCGCGAAAGCCGCGGACGTGCGGCTGATGGAAGTGCGGCTGGGGCTGGGCATCGGGGGCAAATCCTATGTGACGCTGTCGGGCGAGGTCGCGGCCGTGCAGAGCGCGATTGACGCGGGCACCGTACCCTCGCTGAAGGCGGGGACGCTGGTTTCGACCTGCGTGATTCCCTCGCCCCGGCGTGAAATTTTCGAAGCCATGTTATCATGACAGGAGGAATGCTTATGTCGTCTCAAATCTTTGCCCATCGGGGAGCATCCGGGTATGCTCCCGAAAACACGCTGGAAGCGTTTGAAATGGCGGCAAAAATGGGCGCCCATGGCGTGGAGCTGGACGTGCACATCTGCCGCAGCGGCGAATTGGTCGTTGCCCATGACGAGACCCTCGAACGGGTCAGCGATGGCGAGGGCTGGATCAAGGATTATTCCCTGACCGAGCTGAAAAAGCTGCATTTCAACCGCACGCATCCGGAGTTTTCGGACGCGCGCATGCCCACGCTGCAGGAGGTTTTCCGCCTGCTGCAACCCACGGGTCTGCGGATCAACGTCGAAATGAAGAACAGTCTGATTGACTATCCCGACTTGGAGCGCGGCGTGATTGACCTGGCGGAAAAAGAGGGTATGATCGACCGTCTGATCTTCTCGTCTTTTAACCATCACAGCTTGCTTCGCGTGAAGGCGATCGACAAGCGCTTCTACTGCGGGCTTTTGTACGACGCGACGCTGGTCAAACCCTGGGCGTATGCGGTGGCATTGGGCATGGACGCGCTTCACCCGAACTATACTGAGGTGCTCCTGCAGCGCGGCGAGTGCTCCGAGGCGCACAAGGCGGGTATCCAGGTGAACCCCTGGACGGTCAACAACGAGGCGGACATCCGTGGCTGCCTGGAGACGGGCGCCGATATTCTCATCGGTAATTATCCCGACCGCAGCCTGCGCCTGCTGAAGGAATGGGAAGCGGTGAAGTAATCTCGTCATCGGAGCATGCTCCGGGCATGCAAAAGAGCACCGGCAAGACAGATTGTGCTTGTCGGTGCTCTTTATTTGACGCCTTGAAGAACGCGGCGTACATCATGGCCGAATCTCCGATGAACTCAGCGACATCCTCGACGCTGCTCAAACCCATCCAGCCAGCGGCCCTGCATCCTATTTTGAAAGGTACGGGGCCGCGTGGTTCTGAGGCACAGACGCTTGGACGGGCTTTCGGGGGAATCAGCCCGCCGAAATCCTGCTTTGCCCGGGTTTTCGCGCAGGATGCCCGTGCGTCCCTGTTACAGTCTGGCAACAAACGCCTGATAGGGGGCCAGGATTGTATCGCCGGAAACCTCCCGGTCATGATCCAGGTCATACACTGCTTTGATGAAGTGTACCGTCTGCTCTTCGCCCGTGTAGTTGAGCAGGAAGAGCACCCGCTCCTTTTCCGAGCGGCGGACAGCCGCTTCCACGCAGGCGGGGATTTCCGCCACGTCCGCGTAAGGTTCCTTCACACCGAACCTGTCAAGGAACAAAAGCGCCGCGTCCCTGCTGAAGCCGCTGCCCCAGTAGCAGGCCTCGCCGCCGGAGGGATAGGCCTTGCAAACCAGCGCGGTTTCGCCCTTCATGGGGCCCGCCTGATACACGCCCTCCGCCGTGCCGTCCACGGCTTCCAGCGATTCGATAAAGTTCGGCGCGTCGATTTCCCGGCCGCCCGCCGTGATCACCGCGGGCTCGTCTGCGCGGGCTATGGAGTAGTCCGCCACACGAACGCCGCATAGCTTGCTCGCGTAGCCCGGCATGGGCATCATGGGGCAGCGCCCGTATTCGTCCTTGTACCCGGTGCGCGCGCCCATCACCAGCTTGCCGCCCTGCGCGCAGTAGCTTTCCAGCAGACGGGCGGTGTCCTCGGTGAGGATGGCGGCGTGGGGGTAGAACAGGACGTCATAGCGGCGCAAGTCCTGAAGGGTGGTGTCAAAGTCCTTGGTGTGGCGGATGTACAGCCGGTCCAGCGGCGTGTGGCTCTCCTGACAGGCGGTGAAAATCGCGCCGGAGGAGGCACGATCTATCGGCCCGTGCCACAGATCCCGCTCCCCGTCCCACTCGTTGAGGTAATCCGTCACGAGGGCCACCTTCGCTTCGTAGCGGCTTCCGGCCAGACCGGACAGCTTCCGCACGCGCTTGCCGAAGGCCGTCACCTCCGCCATGCGGCGGTTGGGCCGGTTGTCGTAATCGTTCAGGCCGTGCCAGTAGATTTCCGTGCCGTAGGGCGCGGTGCGCCAGCGGAAGTAGCTCACGTAATCCGCGCCATGGGCGATGGACTGCATGCTCCACAGCGTCATCTGCCCCGGCTTGGGCATGGGCGCCAGCATGGAGAAATCCCAGCCGTTGGCGCCGCTCTGCTGCTCCATGATGCCGAAGTTGGGGGACAGGGCCCGCGCCAGGCTCAGATTCCAGCTCCACGCCCGGTCGCGCAGGCTGCTGTGACGGCCGTTCACGCCCTCGTCGCCGTAGGCAAAATTGGGGTAGCTGTCATAAGTGATGAAGTCCAGGGCTTTGTTCACCATGTCAAAATTGTCCAGATGGCTGAACAAGCCGTTGGTGGTGATGAAGCGGTCGCCGATGAAGGGCCGCAGGGTATCGGCCTGGAGCTTGGCGTAGTTCACCGCGCTGCGGGAAATGAAGCGCAGCTCCAGCAGGCGCATGTGAGGGTTTTGATGCTCGTGGGGGCTGAACCGCTCCATGTCCACCTGGGACCAGTCCGTGTACGTCTGGTTCCAGAATCGCGCGCCGATGGCCTCGTTGAGCTTGTCCAGGGTGCCGAACTTCTGCCGCAGGTAGGCGCGGAAGGCCTTGCGGTCCGCCTCGGAGTAGAAGTCGTTGATTTCGCAGTTGATCTCGTTGTCCAGCTGCCACCCTACAATCGCGGGATGCTGTCCGTACCGCCGACCCAGCGCTTCCACGATCCGGCGGGTATAGGCCTGATAAACGGGGGAGTTGTAGTTGTAATGGCGGCGGTGGCCGTGATGCATCACGTTGCCGTCCTTGTCGGCGTTGAGCACCTCGGGATACGCCGCGGTGAGCCAGGCGGGAGGCGTGGCGGCGGGCGTGTACGGGAGCACGATTTCTTCCTACCGCACATCGCTGGATGGCGTGAACTATACGGCGGCATCCTTCACGGCAACCAAAAAGCTGTCCGCAGCCGGAGATATGACGATGACGGTCACGGTTACGGACAGCCGTGGCCGGACGGCGACATATAGCACCACCTTCAAAGTGCTGGATTATTCGCCGCCTTCCATCACAGCCTTCTCCGCTGAACGCTGCAACAGTGATGGATCTGCCGCTCAGCTGGACGGCACGAAAGCCCGGTACTCCTTTGCAGGAAAGGTCACCGCTCTGAATAACAAGAACGGTCTTTCCTGCGTGGTGTACTACAAACTGAAGAGCGCCACAGCCTGGACGACTGCGGAGCAGATGGCCATCACCAGCTATACGCTGAGTGCCACCAACAAGCTCCTGTCCCAGACCTTTGACGCGCTGTACAGCTATGATCTGAAGGTGCGTTTGACCGACTATTTCTACTACGTGGAACAGGCCGTCAGCATCGGCACCAAGGGAGTTATCCTGGACTTCATGGCGGACGGCACCGGGATCGGCATCGGGAAGGTGGCTGAAACTTCCGGGTATATCGACTGCGGCTGGCCACTGAAGCTGAGCTCCGCATTGGCGGTTGCCTACGGAGGCACGGGCGCCACATCGGCGGCAGGCGCGATTGCCAACCTGGGCGGCGTGAAGAAGACTGGAGACACGATGACGGGCAACCTGAATATTTCCGGATACCTTTACCCTTCGGTACTTCTTCTTCCAACCTACAACGATACCACCAACCGGACGGTGTTTGAGGGCAGCTACGCTGGCGCTTCCTCCTTTGCCGCGTGGGAGGACAGCACGGGCAACAACCGGAGAATGTTGGAAGTCCGCACGAAGGCTTATCAGAACAGCCTGGACTGGGCTGTGCTCCTGCGGGTCTGTGACGCGGGCACCTGGGGCAATTACCGAGTCTTCCATTCCGGCATGGTCTCCGGTGTGCCTGTCGCCAACGGCGGCACGGGGGCCACTACCGCCGCAAACGCCCGGAGCAACCTTGGCACAAACAACGCGGCAAATATCACCACAGGCACACTTCCGGCGGCGAGACTGCCGTTCAAGTACGCCTATGGCTCCACGTCCATCAACGGTTCCAGCGCTACCTATGTGGATTACTCGTCTGCGGGCTTCACCTCAACTCCCGTGGTTCTGGTGACCTATTCTACGACGTCTGGCAACTGGTCGGGCGACAACGGCGCGATCAAGGTGCACAGCAAAACGACCAGCGGATGCTATATCGTAGTCGGCGGCAACTTCAGCACAAGCCGTAACGTTGACTGGTTTGCTTTCGGTGTATGACCATGACCAGATATCATTCCCGGGATCAGCCCGCTTCCAACACGGAGGCGGGTTTTTCTATATCAAAATGATTGGAGGAAACGACTATGCGGAATTTTTCTATCGACCTGATCTGGGCCAAGATCCAGATCGCCATCACGGCCATCGGGGGATGGCTGGGTTACTTCCTTGGAGGCATCGACGGTCTGATGATCGCCCTGCTCATCTTTATGACGCTGGACTACATCACGGGCGTCATGTGCGCCATCGTGGACAAGAAGCTGTCCAGCGCCGTCGGTTTCAAGGGTGTCTGCAAGAAGGTGCTCATCCTGTTCATGGTGGGCATTGCGAACATCGTCGATCTGCATGTGATCGGCTCCGGCAGTGCGCTTCGAGGCGCGGTGATTGCCTTCTACCTCTCCAATGAGGGACTTAGTCTGCTGGAGAACGCGGCTTACATCGGCCTGCCTATCCCGGACAAGCTGAAGGCTGTCCTGGAGCAGCTGCACAACCGGGATGAGAAGGAAGGCAAAGACGACCAGGGCGACGGCGAATAAGCTGCCGCCCTCTTTTCATGATTGGAGGAATCATCATGGCAGACAGAATCAATACGCCTTTCACCAACGAGCACTTTGCCGACTGGTGCCAGAAGATGGTCGGCCAGCCCTACTGGTACGGCACCTGCGTCTACAAGGCCACCAACAGCCTGCTTTCCCGAAAGAGCAACCAGTATCCGTCTTCTTATGCTTCCAGCCGCATGTCCCGTTACAAGCAGGACATTGCCAACAAGGCTGTCGTGTCCGACTGCATCGGCGGCTGCAAGGGCTACGCCTGGACGGGCGGCGGTCAGGGGGTGCTGGAAGCTATCGGGACGGATAGAACGATCACCAGCAAGTACGGCTCCAACGGGTGTCCGGATAAAGGCGCGAACAGCATGTTCTCCTGGGCCAAGTCCAAAGGCGCTGACTGGGGCACTATCGACACCCTGCCGGAGATCCCGGGTGTGGCGCTGTATAAGGACGGTCATGCGGGGTACTACATCGGAAACGGCTATGCCGTGGAGTGGCAGGGCTTCAGCTGGGGCTGCGTGAAAACGCAGGTGAAAAAGCGCCCCTGGACACACTGGTACAAGCTGCCGTTTATCGACTACGGCGACACCAGCGGCGCACAGATTGCCGTGGAGGCGGTCACCGTGTACACTTTGGGAAGCAGACTGCTGAAGAACGGCTCTTCCGGCGCGGACGTCAAGGCCCTGCAGGAACTGCTGAACCAGCTGGGCGCCGCCCTTGAGGTGGACGGTCAGTTTGGCAGCAAGACAGAAGCCGCCGTGAGGGCTTTCCAGAAGAAGGCCGGAATCAAGCAGGACGGCAAGTACGGCGACCAGACCCATGCCGCCCTGATGGCCGCTGTGGCGGAGGACGACGTCGGGCAGCAGGCCATGACGGAAACACAGCCTGAACTGGAGCAGGAACAGCCCGTCGCCGGGCAGACCACTATCCGGGTGCTGATCAAGTCCTCTGGCGGGAAGGTCAACATCCGCACGGGCAACGGCACCAGCTACAGCCGCATCACTGCCGTTGCACCGGGCACAACGCTGGAGTACGTGGCCAGCGCCTTCAACGGCTGGCAGGCTGTGAAGATCGGAAGTCAGGTCGGCTGGGTTTCCGGGGAGTTCAGCGAGATTACAACTGAATAACATCGGTGTATAGCAGAATGGACTACGGCGGTTGGCTTTCAGGCTGACCGCCTTTTTTTGCTTTTCTGAGACAATCTTAAACAGACTGATAACTTTGCCTGAAATCGCTTGATAAAGCGCGACTCCTATGGCGTAATACGGCGCTGACAAGGAGGTGCCTGCTGTGAAAAGAAAGGAAACACGCGAAACGCAAATCTTACGGTCTGCCCGTAAAAAGTCAGGCCTTTCGCAGTTGCAATTGGCCACAGAGCTGGACGTGCAGGTAAGACAATATCAGCGTCTGGAATATGGAGAGCAGCCCTTTTCTACCGTCAATATCAGGCTGGGGCTGAAAATATGCTACATCCTTCAGATTGATCCATACGATCTGGTGCTTGGCGAAAAGAGCAGCCTGAATCCTAACACGCAGCTTCAAAGCAAACCGCCTGGGAAAAAGAATTATGATTCGTGGAACGGGCACGGGGCCTATCCAGATCCCACTGCCAATCAGGCTATTTACAATGTCTCCGTAGAATGGAACAGACTGCGAAGGCTGGCTATACGATTAAGGCTGAATGGTGAGGAACCTCCTCCAGAGTTATTCACCGGAATCTTTAGGAGACTTCTCACAGATCCGTTGGAAGAACTGATGGGAAAGCCAATTGTAAAAAGTGAATAAGCGGACACGGGGTTTTAAACTGTACCCAGTAAAACGGACACCGCAAAGAGTGACATTTCATCCGACGGCCCGGGTATACGGACGGTAAAATAGTCACAAAACCCTGGATAGCGGACGTTTGCGGGCAACAGAAGTGATAGAATGTACCCATCGTGTCGGGTCGGAGAGGTGGGTAACATGAGCAAGAGGCTATTCAGCAAGGACGAGCAGCTCATCTTGAGAGCAAACCCCTACGTGGAAACCGTAACCGAGAAAAGCGTGGTCTTCACGCCCGGGTTCAAAGAGAGGGCATATCAAGCGCTCTTACGTGGGGAGCGCATGGCAGCGATCTTTGAAGAACACGGGATTCAACCTTCAATCTTGGGTAACGCGAGGATCAACGGTTTTCGTGAGAAGATTCAACGTTATGCAGATCGTGAAGAAGGGTTTTCCAACCTACGGAAGACGAAGCGCCGTGGGGTAAACAGGGGGACAAAACCAGACAGCATGACGGGTCGGATGGCATACATGGAGAACAAGATCAGCTATCTGGAGCAGGAGGTGGAGTTTCTAAAAAAAACACGTCAGGCAGATTTGGAGGCGCAGAAGCTATGGGAATCCAAGCACCGGCGCAAGTGAAATATGGTCTGATCTGTAATGCCTTGCAGAGCGACAACAATCTTCTGAGCATTACGCTTCTGTGCCAGATTGCTGGCGTTTCGCGATCCGGATTCTATGGATGGCTAGAATCGGCGTCGTTTCGGATAGAGCGGGACGAGGCGGATCAGCGGGATTTTGGGCTGGTTTTGGAGGCATATCGGTTCCGAGGATACGCAAAGGGCGCACGGTCGATCCACATGCGGCTTTTACATATTGGGATTCGCATGAACGTCAAGAAGATCCGTCGCCTGATGGACAAGTTCGGTCTGATGTGCCCGATCCGCAAGGCGAATCCTTACCGCCAGATGGCAAGGGCTATGCAGGAGAGCACAGTCGCACCGAATCTTGTTGATCGGCAGTTCAACGCCCGTGGAGTCAGAAAGAATCTGCTGACGGACATCACCTACCTGTTCTACAAGAACGGCAGATGCTATCTCTCGACCATCCTTGACGCCTGTACTCACGAGGCTCTGGCAGACGAGCTTAGCGAAGACCTGCATGTAGAATTCGTTCTGGAGACGGTCGATACCCTCGTGAAGGAACATGGCAGCACGCTGGACAACACGACAATCGTTCACAGCGACCAGGGATGCCATTACACGAGCCGAGCCTTCATAGAGAAGCTCAAGGACAACGAGTTCGTCCAGTCCATGTCCCGGAAGGGAAACTGCTGGGACAACGCTCCTCAGGAGAGCTTCTTCGGTCACATGAAGGATGAAATCAGCGAGAAGATCGCGGCCTGTGAAACGTTTGCGCAGGTCAAGGCGGTGGTCGAGGACTGGTTGGATTACTACAATAAAGACCGCTACCAGTGGGATCTGCTCAAGCTCTCGCCCAAGGAATACTACGAGTATCTGGTGACCGGCGTTTACCCGTTGCCGATGTACACAAAGGACTGACATCGGGGGCTCTGCCCCCGAACCCCCGAGGTTTATCGCTTTGCTTTCCAGGAGGGCAGCCGCGCTGCGGCGCAAGAAAAAGCGACGAGACCCTCCTCGCCGCCCTCCCGCAAATCCGGTGAAGCGCTCGGGTCGCTCCTCAGCGTTGCCCTATCCTCAGCACCGGCAAAGCGGGAGCAGTATATCACAACTCGTCGCGGACGAACTACCACTAAGCAAATTTTGTACTTGACATGGGGTACACTTCAGTTGTATATTTAATCTGTTCAGATAAATAGGCGTGAGAAACGCCAAAGGAGGGACGCATGAAAAAACTTTCTATTCGTACACTGGCCCTGCTCCTGATGCTCGCCCTGCTGCTGCCCCTGATCCCCGCCGCCGCGGAGGAAGCCCTCACGGTGACGGTGTTTGTCGGCGAGCCGCGCGACCAACCCACCAGCGACAACAAGGTCTTCAAGATGATTGAGGAGGAATTCGGCCTGAAGTTCGAGTTTGAATTCCTGGCCGGCGACCTGCAGGAGACCCTGGGCGTGAAAATCGCCGGTGAAGACTACGCCGACCTGATGGACGGCGGCAACTACGCCGAAAAGCTGATCACCGCCGGCGCGTTCATCAACCTGATGGACTACATCAGCGAAGAGAAGACCCCCAATATCTTCAAGCACATCCAGCCCTACCTGGGCCGCCTGTTGGATGATGAGGGCCGCCTGTTCGTCATCCCCAACTACGGGCGCAACTACAACACGGAAGAATACGGCATGAACTACGTCAACGGCCCCGCCTTCTTCCTGCAGAAAAAGGTGCTGGCCTGGGACAACTACCCGATGATTAAAACCATGGATGAGTACTTTGACCTCATCGAGCGCTACGTGGCCGCCAACCCCACCAACGACAAGGGCCAGGCGAACGAGGGCTTTGTCATCCTGTGCGAGGACTGGCGCGCTTTCTGCCTGTTCAACCCTGTGCAGCACCTGATGGGCCGCCCCAACGACGGCGACGTCATCGTGGACATCAACGACAACTACAGGACCGAAGCCTATGTCATCCAGCCCTACGCCAAGCACTATTACAAAAAGCTCAACGAGATGTTCCACAAGGGCCTCATTTCCCAGGATACCTTCGTGATGAACTACGACCAGTACCTGGCCAAACTGTCCGGCGGCACGGTGGTTGGCATGTTCGACCAGGCCTGGGACTTCAACAACGCCACCGACGCGCTGAAGGCCGCCGAGATGTTTGACAGCACCTATCAGGGTCTGCCCATTGTCTACTCCGCGGAGCAGGCTGGCAAGGAAGTTGAGGAGCACTACCTCAACGGCAACGTCATCAACGTCAACCGCGGCTTTGGCATCAGCGTCAACGCCAAGGAGCCCGAGCGCCTGGTCCAGTTCATCGAGGCGATGCTCAGCGACGAGTGGCAGAAGATTGTCTGGTGGGGCATTGAAGGTGAAGATTATTATGTGGAGAACGGCCGCTTCCTGCGCACCTGGGACCAGATCCAGAACGCGACCAACATGGTCTGGCGCAACCAGAACAGCGCCTACACACTGACCAACTCCATGCCCAAGAAACAGGGCGAGATGGACGACGGCAACAAGTGGGATCCGCTGGTACAGCCGGAAGTCTATTTCCTGCAGATGAACGACTATGACAAGGCCTTCCTGGAAGCCTACGGCATGAAACGCCCGCTGGATTTCTTCAACGACCCGATTCCGCTGGCCCCCTACGGCGAAGCCTGGCAGATTGACGTGACTGTTGACCAGGACGCCAATGACGCCAAGCTGGGCTTCCAGGATGCCCAGCGCAAGTACCTGCCCCAGGTCATCATGGCCGCGCCGGAAGAGTTCGACGCCAAATGGGACGAGTTTGTCGCCGCCGTGGAAGCCGTTCCCGTGAGCGACTTCGTGGATTTCATGCAGGAATCCATCCTTGAACTGGTGGAAAAGAACACCGCGAAATAAAAGGACAACCGCAGCGGCGGGAGGCTTCCCTCCCGCCGTTGCCTTTCATCACCGCACAAGATTGAACAGGATGTGAGGTAAAGCCCGTGCGAAGCGCGAAAGCGGCTTCCGGCGCCGCAGCCCCGGCCAACCTGCCGGCCAGGAGGAAAACCTTCCGGGAAACCCTGTGGCAGCAGCGTCAGCTGGTGCTGATGAGCGTGCCGATGTTCCTCTACATCTGCCTGTTCAATTTTTTCCCGCTCTGGGGCTGGATCACTGCGTTCATGAACTATAAGCCGTCGGTTCCCCTGCTGGAAAACGCCTGGGTCGGCCTGGAAAACTTCCGCTGGCTGTTCTCCAGGCCAGAGTTCATCGGCGCCATCCGCAACACCTTCGCGATGGCGGCCATCAACCTGGTGTTCGGATTCACCTTCCCCATCCTGCTGGCGCTGTTCCTGCGCGAAATCACCAGCGTGCATTTCAAGCGCACCGTGCAGACCGTCACCTACCTGCCCCACTTCTTAAGCTGGGTTATCGTGGTGGGCCTGGCGCAGACCATGCTGTCCAGCACCGGCGCGGTCAACCAGCTGCTGCTGACGCTGGGCGTGGTCGACAGGCCCGTGTTTTTCCTGGGCGAGGGCCGCTATTTCTGGTGGCTGGTCGGTTTCATCCATGTCTGGAAGGAATGCGGGTGGAACTCCATCATCTACCTGGCCGCGATGACCGCCATCGACCCCGGGTTGTATGAGGCGGCCGAGATGGACGGCGCGGGGCGCTTCAGGAAGATGCTGCACATCTCCCTGCCCGGCATCCGCAGCACTTTCATGGTGCTGCTGATCATGAACATCGGCTACCTGATGGAGGCAGGCTTTGAAATCCAGTACCTGATGGGGCAGAACGTCGTGATGGACTGGTCCCAGACCATTGATATCTTTGCCCTCAAGTACGGCATCAACAAAGGCCAGTACAGCCGCGCCATCGCCGCGGGCATCTTCAAGAGCATCGTGTCCATCGCCCTGATGACCAGCGCGAACTTCACCGCCAGGCGCCTGGGCGAAGACACACTTTTGTAAGGAGGCAAGCCATGACCGACAGGGCCATCCGCCGCGGAACGGAAAGGGGAATCAAAGGGCGCTCCCTGTTTCCTTTCTTCAACGCGGCCGGAATGATTTTGCTGATGTTCATCACGCTGTACCCGGTGCTCAACACGGTGGCCATCTCCTTCAACGACGGCACGGACGCGGTACGCGGCAACATCGGCCTGTGGCCGCGCGTGTTCAGCCTGAAAAGCTACGAGACCATCTTCGCCGATGAGATCATCTACAACGCTTTCTTTATCACCATTTCACGCACCCTCATCCAGACAGTGCTCAACGTGGTCCTCACCGCGATGCTATCCTTCGCGCTCAGCCGCCGGGAATATGTGCTGCGCCGGTTCATCACAACGGCCATGGTCATCACCATGTACGTCAACGCGGGGCTGATTCCCAACTACCTGCTCATCCAGCGCACGCTGGGGCTGAGCAAGAGCTTCTGGGTGTACATCATCCCCACGATGTTTTCCTGCTTCAACATGATTGTGATGCGCACCTACATCATCGGCCTGCCCGACGCCCTGGTGGAGTCCGGGCGCATCGACGGCGCGGGGGATTTCTACCTGTTCTGGCGCATCATCTTCCCGCTGATGATGCCGGTGGCGGCGACGGTCGCTTTGTTTGTGGCGGTGGGCGCGTGGAACAGCTGGT
>Ga0255341_1001329_pt1 | contig 35505 bp, 34 predicted proteins | sample wastewater_treat_8_FD_192418 | JGI IMG/M metagenome (GOLD analysis project Ga0255341, IMG submission 192418) | Wastewater microbial communities from Lulu Island WWTP, Vancouver, Canada - plant12 | ecosystem: Engineered > WWTP > Wastewater > Unclassified | place: Canada: Vancouver, British... | reverse complement strand
CCCACTGGCCCTCCGCCACCGCCGGCGGGAGGCCGCGCCCCCGCCACCGCCGCCCGAGGAGCACGTCCACTCCCATGACCACGATCACGACCATGAGCAGCCTCCCGACCCGCCCGAACAGGAGCCGCCCGCGGAAGACCAGGGGGAGGATTCCCGCGAGGAACTACCACCGCAACCCCAGGCCGAAAGCAAACCCGATGAGTCCTCCGCTCCCGAACCCCAGCGGGACCCCGACGCCCCCCCGGAAGCCCCGCCGCAAAACGTCCTGGAACGGGTCTTCGAGATTGGCGCCACCTTCAAGGTCAAACGGCTGGCGACCCACAAGGACCGCACTTTTCGACGCGGTTCCGGGCGCCGCTCGCGCACCCGCATCAGCGGCCGGCAGGGACGCTACGTGCGCAGCACGGAACCCCGGGGAACCAGAGACGTGGCCCTGGATGCCACCCTTCGCGCCGCCTCCCCCCATCAACTGCGCCGAAAGGCGGGAAACCGGCTGGCGGTAGTGCTGCGCCCCGAGGACATCCGGGAAAAGATCCGGGAACGGCGCATCGGCAACTTCCTGCTTTTCGTGGTGGATGCCAGCGGCTCCATGGGGGCGCGGGGGAGAATGGCCGCCACCAAGGGCGCCATCATGTCCCTCCTGCTCGATGCTTATCAGAAGAGGGACAAGGTGGCCATGATTTCCTTCTGCAAAGGGGCGGCGCGCTTGAATCTGCCGCCCACCTCTTCCATCGAGATGGCTGCGCGGCTGCTGGCCGAACTGCCCGTCGGGGGGCGGACGCCGCTTTCCGCGGCGCTGGTGAAAAGCAGTGAGGTGCTGAGGAGCCAGCTGGTACGCGACCCGACCTCGCGCCCCATTGTGCTGCTCCTCACCGACGGCCGGTCCAACGTTTCCCTGGGGGACCGGAAACCCCTCGAGGAAGCCCTGCTGCTGGCGCATAAGCTGGCCCGGGACGAGCGGGTTCAATTCATCGTGGTGGACACGGAAGATCAAGGACTGGTGCGCTTCGGCCTGGCCGCCGGGATCGCCGAAGCCCTCAACGCCCGCTATTTTCGAACCAACGATTTGCAGGCCGATACCCTGGTCGACCTGGTCAAAGGAGATTCCCGCAGATGAACGATCGCGCCGTTTACCCATTTGTCGCCATTGTAGGCCAGGAAGAGATGAAACTCGCCCTCATTCTCAACCTCGTCAATCCGACCCTGTCCGGCGTACTGATTCGAGGAGAAAAGGGGACCGCCAAGTCCACGGCCGTCCGCGCGCTGGCCGAAATCCTCCCCGAAATCAGGGTGGTCAAGGATTGCCCCTTCCAACTGGCCCCCGAGGACGATACCGCCCTTTGCCGGGATTGTTTCCGTACCGAGTGCCGTGAAAAGCGGCTTCTCCAGCAAGGGGTTGAAGCCGTCGATCGCCGGATCAGTGTGGTGGAACTTCCCGTCGGGGCCACCGAAGACCGGGTGGTGGGCACCCTGGACCTCGAACACGCCCTCCAGAAGGGGGAAAAACGGGTGGAGCCGGGCCTGCTGGCCGCCGTCCACCGCGGGATCCTATACGTCGATGAAGTGAATCTGCTCGACGACCACGTGGTGGACGTGCTGCTCGATTCGGCGGCCATGGGGGTGAACACCATCGAACGGGAAGGGGTTTCCTTTTCCCACCCCGCCCACTTCGTCCTGGTGGGTACCATGAATCCCGAGGAAGGCGAGCTGCGGCCGCAACTGCTCGACCGGTTCGGCCTGTGCGTGCGCGTGGAAGGGATCGCCGACCGCGACGCCCGCGTCCAGGTCATGCAGCGGCGGGTGGCCTTCGACGAAGATCCCGTCCGTTTCGGGCAGGGCTGGAAAGAGGAATCGCGAACGCTGGTGGCCCAGATCGAAGCCGCCCGGGTGCGGTATTCGAAGGTGGAAATCGGGGTCGACCGGCTCTACACCATCGCCGATTACTGCCTGGATGTGGGGGTGGACGGCCATCGCGGCGATATCATCATGATGAAGGCGGCCAAGGCCCTGGCTGCCTTTCGCGGCCGGGTGGAGGTGAACGGCGAGGACATCGCCGCCGCCGCCGAGCTGGCCCTGCCCCATCGGGTTCGCCGGCAGCCTCTGATGGATGTGGCCGAAAGCGTGGAGAAAGTCCGCCGCCTGAAGCCTGAAACCCCGTAGGCCATGAACCGGATCGCGCCTGCTTGAGTCCTTTGTCAGCCGGGGAAGTGCCGGAAGGAGCTACGATGCCTTCCTGGCAGGTTGAGTCCTGTCACCGATGCCCAGCAGAAGACCGCTGACGGATATGTCCTCGTCCAGTTCGTCCCAATGGAGGCCGCTGCCTCCCCCACTGATAACGCAGTCATCCCTTTGAGTTCGAGTTGCATTGAGGAGTCTGGGGAAGTAGGCCAGTGGAACACCAAGCTGACGTCCGTCGGTGAGCTCTACCCACATATTGTCCATATCAAACGTCACTTTCCTGGCGCGAGGCTCGAATGCTAAGGTGTTCATTCCCATACCTTTCAATGGGTTCCCTGTTCTTATCGGCCACCCGCATGAGCTCGCGGAGCTCGGCAGCGGTCATCCCGTACGATTCCGCAAGGCTGATCCGCGGGAACATCCAAAACTTTGCGGTGGCCTCACCACGTCGCACATGGATATGCAGCGGTTCAAGTGGATCTCCTTCATTCCTTCGGATTCCATTCTTATTGACCGAAGAATTCGACCGTATCTCCTGCCCGCAGGGAATTGACACGATGAGCAAGATCGATGTTGTGGGAGATAAGAATAGTCTGCCCTGAAGGCAATCTGAGAATAAACCTCAGGTCTCGGCTTCCCTGCAAGTCGTCTGGCAAAATCTTCATTACTATGCCGGAACCTCCCACCTGCAAATTGCTTTGACTTTTTTCATATACACTCTTAAGAAGCTGATCGCTCGTGGTGCTCTGCTCCGCGAACGATGGAAAGAAGTCTGGATTCCTTTCATAGAGCCCATAAAGTGCGAATCCCAGGACGACGAGTATCAAAAACTTTTTCACATCTTCCCTCTTCCGTCTACCCGAGCAGCTCCGGAAAAATATGAGGCTGCTTTTCAGCGGGCGCGGTTCTTTTTCGCTCCGCTGCAAAAGCCTCGTTGGGGCAAAGGGACTATGGATTGAGGGCAAGCTGAACCTTAACTGCTTGTTCAACTTTCCGCATGTCAGCATTGGATAGTGTTCCAACCATGTCCATTAAACGGGTTTTGCTCACTGTGGTGAGCTGGTCTGTCATTGCTTTCGCTTGCTTGCCACTGAGCACCACGTACGCCTCACTCGGATAAAGGCGGTCGATATTGCTGGTGAGAGGCACGACTTGTACTCTGTTCAAGAACTTGTTGGAAGCGTTGTTGCTCAGGATAACAGCCGGTCTTTTCTTTTGGATCTCTCCACCTACCGACGGATCAAAGTTCACCCACCATACCTCACCTCGGTTCATCACTGACATCTCCAACGGTTGCTTCGGCCCACTCCAAGGCTTCAGACTCACGAGATTCATCTTGCGCCATTTGCCGGTACGCTGCCTCCAAACCCTTTCCCAAGACGTGTGGTCGCACAAGAGATTCTATGAATTGGCTGATGTTCCTGCGGCCGATCACTCGGTGTAGTCCCTCATAGACTTGTTCGTTCATTGTGATTGTGAGCTTCTTTTGCATGGTCATCCTCCAAATACGTATTCACTACGTATTGTACTCCAATCTGCAAAGAATGCAATGAGCCAGAGAGCGTCGGAGAGAGCGGCAGGGAGCGGCACCAACGAAGTGTGCTCTCTCGGGGTCTATGCCAGACCCCGAGGCTCTCTCAACGAATCCTGAGCATACGGAACGTTACGGAGGCTGAATGCCCGGGACAAGCATCACGATTGGTCGGCGGGGCCTTCGGGACTCCCTCATTCGAAGCGCGCCTCAAAGATCTCGCCGCGGTTCATCTCCCCCCAGTAGTGCAAGGAAAGTCTTCGGACCTCCTTGAAGTATTCCGGGGTGAGATTGCCATGCTGCTGAATAGCCCTCTGGGTATCGGTGCGAATGCGCTCCTTGATCTCATCTTTCACCCGCAGCCACAGCTTGCGGGTGCCTTTGGTGAAAACGGCCGCGGCCACGGGCGAGTTCGTCGGCGGCACTCTGATGGTACCCCTTCCCAGGCTGGCTCCCGTAGCCACCTGCAACCCGTCATTGAGGCAGCTCATAGGCGGCGTCAGGCCGGCAGCACTCTCCACCGCCAGTTCATCCAGCGATGCGGAAAGCAGTTCCCGCGCTCGGATCCCCATCTTGACACCGAGGATCGAATAGAAGCCAAGATGCCGGTGCAACTCATTGGTGAGGACCGTGGTCTGCCATTCCTCGAGCCCGTGGCTGAGGATGATGGTCGGCACCAATGGGCACAGATCTTCCTGGAAGAGATGCGGCTGATCAGGATAATGCTTCATGACCACTGCCGTACGGCCACCGAGTATCTCCGCAGCCGGGCCGGCGAGCATTGCCAGGTAGGTGTAGGCCCGGGCTGCCGCTCGATCCCAGGCGACCAACTGAAATACCGGAGCATAGGGCTCCATTTTCTGGAAGGCGGCACATCGATCGAACCTCGTCCAGGATTTCAGAAAGTCAGCTTGAAGCCGGTCATCCGATTGATCCGCGGCATCGGATAGCCGGACCTCTGTTGATAACTGGCGTTGGTTGGGTTTTCACCGGCGATAAACAGCTGCTCTCTCATCTGCCGGTACGGGATAGTGAAACCATTAGTGAGCTTGGCATTCAACAGAAAATAGCCGTCCACCTCTTCGGTGTTGAGCGCGGTTGAGGTGCGGGCGCGGGACGTGGCAAAGTAGTCGGTGAGGTAGAGGATGATTTGCCACCTCTTCTGTGCAAAGGTAGATGCAGCTTTGGCTTTGGTATCCAAATAGCGAATCGCTTGAGTCATATAGCTTTCTCCGGACTGGAACGGAATGGCGGCGGCGAATCAGCAAATAATGGGGCTAACCGTCTTGCTATGAGGGAAAACACAGCAGGAACGGCAACCGGTCGAGAAGTCAGCGTGTTGGCAGCTCCCGGCGATGGGCCGGGTCAGCTCGAAGGTGATCCAGCCCTATTTTTCCACTGAGCAATCCTTCAGCTTTCGGACAGACGACGTTCGTAGCAGTATTCGCAAATCATGTTTTCTTCTTCGTCGTACCTTTCAGTCACGATATGAGGGTGCAACAAGGGGAGAACGTCACCGCACTGGTGGCACCGCACCTGCCATCCCCCACCACAGGCAACACCAAGTCCGCCACTCTTCTTCTCACCATCCATGAGTATCATCCTGCGCCAAGAAAGGTTTTTTCCGGATATTTCCATACTCATCTTCCGGCAGGAGCCAGCGACAGTTTGCGACTATAACCGATAACCTCCCCAGCGAAAACCTATTTGAGAAAGAACCGGCAGAGTCTGCCGCAGCGGGGACCGCATGCGAGCCGGGCTTGCCTGTCAGCGCCGGAAAGCGCACTCCAGAACATAGAAGTCGGGCTTCAAGGCGGCCAGGGGGGCGCGCATTTTAGCCAGTTCGAGCTCGGGCCCGTGGATTTCCAGCCGGACCAGGTCAGCCATGGTCAGGGCTTCCTCCAGGAGCGCCCCCACATTATCGAGGTGGGCCAGAGCGGCCCCAGCGTCCGCATAACCCTCCCGGCAATGCGCCATATCGCCGGCAAAACTGAAGCCATAGTAAAGACAGCCGGGTTCCTCAGCGCTTTTCGTCATGAACTTGTCACAGAGCTGCTTGAAGGCTTCCAGTTTGCCGCGGTGGACCTTGAAGTACGGCACAATGCCGCAGCACCGGTCCTGGGTCGCCATTGACTTCTTCTTTCGTCCTTTTGAATTCTCATGGTTCGCGCTTACGGCGGACGGCTGATTCCGGCAACGCAACCACTATCTTTGCGGGACTCCTGACGAATCCTTGAGGATGTCCACAAACTCCGGAGGAAGCAGAGTGGGCTGCCCGCTGAAGCGAACACAGACCATTTTCAGCGTCGCCTCGGTGCACAGCACCCTCCCGTTTGGTCCTTCGTTGCGGGTGATGGCCTGCGAGAAAGTCAGGCTTCGACTGCGCCACCCGTCAATGCGGGTATGAACCTCGATCAAATCGTCGTAAAGGAGCGGGCGCCGGTAGGAGCACGAGGCTTCCACAATGGTCAGATGCAGCTGCTGCGCCATGAAGTGTCGATAGGGGTAGCCAAGGTCGCGCAGGAACGCCTCCCGGCCGAGTTCCAGGAGATGGAAATAATTCCCATGATAGACCGCCTGCCCGAGATCCACCTCGTACAGAGGCACTCGCATGAGCGTCCTGTGCCAGTCCCCATACGGTTTGTGCTCGTTTGTGACTGAAACCATTGCCGCCATTCGCCAGCGCCGGACTCGAGGGGCTTGCCGGTCAGAGTTTATAGCCGATCTGGCGCAGCAGATTCTTGCGCCAGTGGATGTCCGCTTCGCCTTCAACGCCGGCGGGCCGGGAGCCGTCGACCACCCCGAGCACCCCTCGCCCCTGGTCGGTCTCCGCCACAATCACTTCCGTCGGATTGGCCGTAGCGCAATAGATGTGGCATACCTCCGGCACCATCTTGATGGCGTTCAGCACATTCACAGGGTAGAAACCCTCTCCCAGGAAGATGATGAAGGAGTGGCCGGCAGCAATGGCGGAGGCATTCCTGCGGGCGAGTTCGATCATGTCGGGAGCGGTGCCGGACCATCGCACCAGGCACTTGCCGGAGGCTTCACAAAAGGCGATGCCGAACTTGATGCCGGGAACGGCGGCAACCAGAACTTCATGAAGGTCCTCGACCGATTTGATAAAATGCGTCTGGCCAAGAATGAAGTTGATCGTCTCCGGCTTCTCGATACTGACGGTGGTGAGCTGCATGGTTCTCTCCTTCTTGAAATCACGACCAGGATGGCGGCTGATTCTACCTGCACCATCCGAGCGAATGCAAGGGGATATTCCGACCGCGGGAGGCGGCTGGTCGTCCCGGATGAAGTCGGCCCATCGCTCTTTTTCCTGTCACCCGGGAGCTGGAAGATGATATAAACCGGGCCTCATTCCATTGGCCATTCGTCCGCCGATCCATGCGGACCTGGAGGTTGGGGACATCATGCAGGAACCCGAAAAGACCCTGGAACAAGGCTATTCAGGCTGGTTGATCATCATCTGCGCGGTTTTCGTGACCTCGCTGGTCACGGCAAACATCATGGCCGTCAAGCTGATCGAGGTTTTCGGTCTGGTGTTTCCGGCAGCCATTATCATCTTCCCCGTCAGCTACATTGCAGGTGATGTCCTGACCGAGGTCTACGGTTACGCCAGAGCGCGCCGGGTAATCTGGCTCGGGTTTGGGTGCAACCTCCTGGCAGTCGTTGCCATCTGGGCCGGGCAGATGCTGCCGGCAGCGAGCTTCTGGAAGGGTCAGGAAGCCTACGAACTGCTGCTCGGGCACACACCGCGCCTCCTTGCCGCTTCCTTTGCGGCCTACCTCGTCGGCGAGTTTGCCAACGCCATGGTGCTGGCCAGGCTGAAAGTCGCCACCAGGGGGCGATGGCTCTGGATGCGAACCATCGGGTCAACCATCGTGGGGCAGGGTTTGGACTCGGCAGTCTTCATCACGCTGGCCTTTGTCGGAACCGTACCTCTCCCCGCCCTGGCGGCCATCGTTGCGACCCAGTGGCTCGCCAAGTGCCTCTACGAAGCTGCTGCGACGCCGCTCACCTATCTGGTGGTGAACTTCATCAAACGGTCTGAAGGCATCGATTGTTACGATTACGACACCCGCTTCAATCCCCTTGCCCTCTCGGAGTAGGGCCTCACCGCCGGCTCCGCGCAACGGCACCACCAGGTCCTTTGCGAGCCCCGAACGGTGAGGTGAGGTTACGGCATGCCAGCAGATTGGCCGGGAACGACGATCACGTTGTCAAGTGGCGGGTTTAGCGGTCACCAGGGTCGCTCATGATCGAGCTTTGACCTCACCGGGTTTGAGCACCGCGTAGGCCAGGTTCATGACGGGAGTGGCTGCGCCGGACTTTGCGCCAAGCCGCACGACGACGCCGACCAGGGACTCGAGCTCGCTCATCCGCCCGGCTTCGAGGTCCCGCTGCATTGAAGGCTTGATATTGGCCGCGCTGCCATCGATGAATTGCAGGGTGCTGCTCACTATATCCGGAGCGAGTACCACCTCCTTGGCCTGCGCCACCGCCACGACTTCCCGGATGGCTTCCGTCAGCACCGCGCGGGCTTCCGGTATATCGCGATATTCGCCCATGGTCACCCGTGTCAGGCCGCCCAGGGCACTGATGGCGGAAATGAACACGAACTTGGTCCAGAGGATCTGCTCGATGTTCGGCACCAACTCGACCGTTGCGCCGGTGCTGTGAAAGACCTCACGGAGGATCTCGGCCCGGGGGGTAATCTTCCCGTCCAGCTCACCCACGGCAATCTGGCTGTACTGGCCGATCACGCCGGGCTCTTCGATGGCTGCCGAGAGCCACGTGGCACCCCCCAGCAGATGCTTCATCCCCACGATTTGCCCGATTCGGTCAGCGGCATCGACCCCGTTTTGGAAAGAAACAACCATGGTATCAGGTCCGACCATGGGTTTGATGAGGTGGACCGCGCCGTCCGTGTGGTAGGTCTTGGTCGCAAAGATCACCAGTTCCACCGGTCCTGCTTGAGCGGGCTGATCGGTGGCCGACACCGGGGACACCCGGAAATCGCCGAAAACGCTTCTAACCTGCAGACCTTTCTCGCGAAGGGCGGAAAGATGCGCTCCGCGAGCGATAAAGGTCACCTCATGACCGGCCTGCGCAAGCAGTCCCCCGTAATAGCCGCCAACCCCACCGGTTCCCATGATCGCGATCTTCACAAGAGTCCTTTCGTCTGTCTCCTGTTGATGTCACGCCCCTTCCTGTGACTTTCCCGAAGGCCGGCGCTGACATTTGTGGCAGAAATAGGTCGCACGCTGTGAAATCCTGGCTGCCTCAAGCAAACTCCCGCAGTTCCGACATGGTTCCCCTCCCCGCCCATAAACCATCAGCTGCAATGGGAAGTAGTGATGGTAGTCGGATCCTTCGATCGCCTCACGAATAGTCGCCCCGTGATCAATGGCATTCTGGAGCGCGCTTCTGACGGCTTTCGCAAGCTTCCCGCACCGATTCCGCGAAACAACTCCCGCGGGGGTTGCAGGGTGAAGGCGTGCCAGAAAGAGGGCTTCGTTGGCGTAGATGTTGCCGACGCCGGCGACGATCCGCTGATCCATGATGAACTGCCTGATCGGAGCCGTGCGGCCGCGGCTCCGATGATAGAGATAACCGCCACCGAAGCCTTGCTCCAAGGGTTCCGGGCCAAGGCCCGCCAGGAGAGGATGGCGGAGCGGGTGATCCGTCGTCCAGATTACGAGCCCGAAGCGACGGTAATCGTTCAGCCGGAGGCAAAGACCATGGCTGAATACCAGCTCGACATGGTCATGCCGGTCGGGAACCCGGGCAGCGTCGACGGCCTGCAGAAAGCCGGTCATTCCGAGATGGAGAATCACGGTACCGCTGGTAAACCGCAACAGCATGTATTTGCCCCGTCTGGCAATGTCTCTGAGAGCCTGGCCGGGCAGCCCGGCGGCGAGCTTCGGGGACACCGGTCGCCGCAGATTGGGATTGCGCACGATCACCTCGACCACGCTCCGACCGATCACCCGTGGCAGGATGCGTTGCCTGATGACTTCAACCTCCGGCAACTCCGGCATGGCTTCCTCCTGAACAGTATTGCGGGCATCACTCCGGGAATAGGCTCAACGAATCCGGTCGGGGAGAGCGCCAAAACCCTCCATTCGGGCACAGGAGAACCCTCTGCCACAAATGGAGAGCTCCCCTCATGGCAACTGCAGCGGGTAGATTGTGCGGGAGAATTTCATGCCGGGAGATAGTTGCAAGTCACCTCTCTCTGCGGGTCAGGCTCGTCAAGACAGAGCTCGCCTCGACCGTCTGGACGATCAGTCTTCATCGACGACAAATATTTCTTCTCCGCATTTATCACAGATTACATGTTCCTGGTCCATGACCAACACATTCTGGCATTTCGGGCATCTGGCAATGAAGACTTTCGGGTCAAAGGTAGAAGGTCTGATATCGGTCTTATAGATGTTCATGCCATACCTCCTTCTGCTCGAATTGATCCCCTCAGGCCGATTGGCAGGTATGGTCCGCGGCGCGGAAACCATACGTCTGCATTTGTACCTAATCCCTGTAAACACCAGCACAGATGATCAGGTTATCAATCCTTTCGAAATAAGCGATCTTGGGCCGCCACTCCCTGGTGGCCGGATTGTACCATTTGTACTCCACCCACCCGTTACCTGTGGTATTGGCGGTCTCAACAATCTCCTTGATAAACGGCTTGCCGTCGGAATCCTTGAGGTCGATGAAATCCTCGCCCACAAACTTCTCGTTGACACCGTGCGCCAGCATGGTGCCGTGGGGATTCAAGACATAAATATACATTTCGTCTTTAACAAACATTCCGGAGACATCGGTAAAAGCTGCAAGAGCGATCCTCTTGCCCGAGACTTTGTAGAAGGCTATGGCCTGTTCCACCCATTTCTTTGCATCATTCTTGGATCTTGAGCTCATCACGCCCTCCTTTGCTTTGCAGACCCTGGTTGGTGTCTCGCGTGCGAATTGATTAGCTTTATAACACTCGGCCAAGCTTTTTGAAAGGCTTTCAATACCATCCACCGGCACCGCTGCCGCCGCGTAGTGCAAGTCTCCGCGCACGGGTATCCCAACGCGAGGCAGAATCATTGTCGGCGTTCGGTCAGCGCGACCGAGACGAGCCCTGGAGGTAAGCCTGGATTTTTGCTTGCTTTTCATGCTTCTCCCACATATGCTGGGAGTATGGTAAAGGGACGCGGTTCTCTTTCCATAACCTGGCTCCCGATGCCATAAACAGGCGGCACTGCCATCCCCCATGGCGGGGTTTGGATCACGACGATCTTTCACCTTGGTGAGCCGCTCCGGTCGTATCATGGCTGAGCGGCCTCCGGTGCGTATGGACCAAAATAAGCTTTTCGATCGTGCAGGTTTGGATCGACAGCCTGCTGCAATGACAGCAAAGCTGGTACTGTGGGTAACGGCTGAACACCGCGCGGTCATCGCCGGTTCGCACCTTGACGCTTGAGAAGGATCTCCGGGAGGTTCATTTTGACCACAGCGCATGGGGCCGAATGAACATCAAGGAACAAATCGCGGATCTGGTCCGGGACCCGAAGACGCAATTACCGACCCTGCCCGTGGTATTGAATAATATCATGAAGATCACGAGCAGCGAAACGGCATCGGCGTCGGTCCTGGCCGATTTTATCGGCAGAGACCAGGCCATGGCCAACAAGGTCCTCAGGCTGGCCAATTCAGCCTATTTCAGGTCGTCCAGGCAGGTTGATTCGATCATGCGCGCCATAGTGGTGATCGGATTCAACGAAATAGTCAGCCTGACCATTGGGATGGGGGTCTTTTCCTCGCTGTCCAGATCCAATCTCCACGGACTGTTGGACATGAACGGTCTGTGGCTCCACGCCATCGGCTGCAGTTTTGCCGCCAGGAGGCTGTTGAGGAGGTTGCTTGCGCGCCATGCGGGCACGCGAAGAGCCTTTGAGAAAAATGCATTTCGGGAAGAACAGCTGTTTCTGAGTGCTTTATTGCACGACGTGGGCAAGGTGATCTTTGCTGTCTATTTTCCGGAAGAATATCAGAAGGTGTTGCGGGAAACTGCCAGAGCCCAAGTCCCGCTGTACCAGAAAGAAAGAGAATTACTGGGCCTGGATCACGCTCGACTCGCCGGGATGATCATGGATCGCTGGAATTTCCCCGAGAGCATTTCGCTGCCATGCACCTACCATCATAGCCCCACCGCCTGCCATGAACCGCACCAGACGGGCGCCATGGTGGTGCAACTGGCAAGTTTCATCTGTCACATTGCCCAAATCGGTCACAGCGGCAACCCAAAGGCAGCCTTTTCAATCGCTGTGCGGGATGGGCTGGCCTTGACCACCGGTGACATCAAAACGGAGATTGAATCCCTGAAGGCACAGCGCACCGCCATTGAAGAGTTTCTCGCCGCCATCAGATGAGAGTGAGCCACTGAAATGCCGGAAGATAAGGTTCGCGCCGTGGAATTTGAAAATCAGCTCCTCCAGACACAGCTGAAAAAGATCGGGGATCGCTATGAGGAGAAAATCTTTGAGCTCTCGGCGGTTAAGGAGGTCGCCCTGTCGCTGCTGAGCACCAGCGATTTCAGGCAAACCTGTATAAATATCCTCGAAGTCATTATTAGGAACACGATTGTTCAGAACTGTTCGATCATGCTCATCGATCCGGATACGAACCAGCTCTTCCTGGTAGCCGCCGACGGCCCGGAACGGGAAGCCTACGTGGTCGATACTCGTCAGGTCATTTCTAAGGAAGGGATCCTATACTGCTGCAAGATCGGCGAAGGTGCTGCCGGGAAAGCGGCTCTGACCCAGGAACCGATTCTTGTGGAAGATATCGAGGAGTGTCCGGGCTCCACCTTTGGCGGCAGCTCCCCAGACACCCTCGGCAGCCTTCTCTCCCTGCCCCTGGTGGTGGCAGATGCCTCAATCGGGGTGGTGAACCTCAGTCACGCGCGAAGAGGTGTTTTTTCTCCGGACCAGGTCAATTTGTTGAGCATCCTGGTCCATTACATGGCTTTGTCGATCCGTACCGCTATTGGCCACGAAAAACTCAAGTACTCGGAGCATCAATACCGGACCGTGACCGAGAGTACCTATGATGGTATCGCGGTGCTCGGCAATGGCATCCATGTCTATACGAATCCCGCCTATCAGAACATTACCGGGTACACCCAGGAAGAACTCCAGGCCATGCCGTTCGCCATGCTGGTGGACGGCGCTGGCGCCGATAACAATCGTGAAACCGTTGCTGCCATCCTCGAGGGGAAAGTCCCCCAGAATCATCTGGGCATCACTGTTTTGGGAAAGAACAGGAGCAAGATCGAGCTCGAGATCAACTCCTCCCCGATCACCCACAACGGCAGGAACGCCGTCCTCATTTCCGCACGCGATCTCACCATTCGTAAACAGCTGGAAAGACAACTCCAGCATGCTCAAAAGATGGAAGCAGTCGGAACCCTGGCGGGAGGCATGGCCCACGAATTCAAGAACGTCTTGCAGCTCATCATGGGGCTTACCGAACTGCTGTTGAGCGGTAAGACCGAACATCATCCCGATTACCTGAGATTGTCCCGGATCCTTCGTTCCGTTGAGCGCGCCAATCAAATGATCTATCAGCTGCTGACGTTCAGCCGGAGAATAGAAAGCTCACTCAAGCAGGTAAACCTCAATGACCTGCTGGAGAAACTCGTTGAGCTCCTCAGGAGCACCATGCCCCGGATGATCGACATCCGTCTCGAGCTGTGTCCCGACCTGTATGCCATCAAGGCAGACCCGGCACAGGTCGAGCAGGTCATCACCAATCTGTGCATCAATGCCAGGGATGCCATGCCGAAAGGGGGAGAACTGGTGCTGGCAACCAAACGCGTGGTCTTTGACGAGGCCTTCTGCAAGAACCACCTGGGGGCAGCTCCCGGCGAGTATTCATGCTTGAGCATTTCCGATGGCGGGACCGGCATGGATGCCGAGACCCAGGCCCACATCTTTGAGCCGTTCTTCACTACCAAGGAAGTCGGCCACGGCACCGGACTGGGCCTCGCAATCGTCTACGGCATCGTCAAGAACCATGGGGGATATATCGTTTGTGACAGTAGACCGGGCCAGGGAACCACTTTCCTGGTCCACTTCCCGGCCGTGAAAGCAGTGTCCGAGGGAGAGGGTATTGATCCGCCGGTATCGCAGCAGCTCCTGGGGGGCAGCAAGACCCTTCTGTTGGTGGATGACGAGGAATTGATCCTCGACAGTGTTCGAGAGCTCCTGGAACCCTATGGGTACAAGGTATTCACAGCAACCCAGGGAGAACAGGCAATGGCCTTGCTTCACAACAACAAGGACCTGAAGGTCGATTTGATCCTCCTGGATCTCAATATGCCCGGCATGGGTGGAGAAAGAACCCTCGAGGAACTGCGCAAAGCTCACCCCGCCGTCAAGATCCTCATCACCAGCGGCTATCCTGTTCGCGGAGAACGAAGGAAGCTGATCGAGGAGGGAGCCAGCGCCTTTCTGGCCAAGCCATACAAACTGAAGGATCTGCTCACGAAACTGCGCGAGGTGCTGGGAACCCCATAGCACCGCGCCACAGAAATAGGTATCCACCCTCCTTTCATGATACCGGCGGCAGCCGGTATCCAGACAATTTGTGGATTCCGGCCAGAAGCATGCCGGAATGACGAGGGGGCAACCTCTATTGCGATTGGCTTGATAAGAGGAGTCCAGCGCCAGGTCACCAGTTCCTCTCTCGCGTCGTGTCTGCCGGTCTTCTCGTCAGGAGAAAGCCGGTGTCACCGCGCTTCTGGTGTCCTCAGGTCTCCTCAAAATGTTAGTCCTTTGCCCTGAGCGAAGAGGGTAACGCGCTTGCAGGGCACATTCCACACAGTCCAGAAGGTCCTGCAGTTTAAAGGGCTTGGCCACACAGGCGACCGCGCCGAGGGCTAGGGCCTTCCTTCTGAGGCGGGAGCCGGTTTGGCCGCTGATGAGGATAAAGGAATTGGCGGGCCAGTTCCGCACTATCTGCCGCAACAGCTCCAGACCGTTGCGGGATGGCATATTGAAATCCGATATGGTCAGATCGAACCTCTGCCGGCGCAGGTGCACACAAGCATGCGCGACGCTTTTGGCAAGGGTGCACTCATGGCCCTGATCCGAGAGAAACTCGGCGACAATGCCTCGCGTCACGTCATCATCGTCTACAACCAGGATTCGGGCCATCCATTCCTCCTTCGGGTTCGCAGCAGGGACAGCATCGGGGGCGGGTGCCGCCCCAGCCGATCAGACTGTTAGCTTCCTGCTGGAAGATGCGCGGGCCGCCATGAATCGCCCTGCAATTGGCAACTCGTGGCACCCGAGTTGCTAAGCAACAAGCGTTCCAGGCCTGAGCTCGTGCGGCTTGACGCGGGATAGCGGGGGAATCGTGACGGTGGTGGGCTCTCCTCCAAGGCCTGAAGTGTAGGCAAAACCCTACACCTCAAGGGGCAAAAGCCTGCACTGGGCGGGAAATCGCCGCCAGCCCCCGGCATGGTTTGGGGGTTGCGCCAGCGGTGGGAGGCTCAACGAGGGCAGGCTTTATTATGGCAACAGATCCGCTCCAGATCTCCAGGTCGCGCCCGCTTGTCATCGGCCACCGGGGCTACCCGGCCCGATTTCCCGAGAACACCCTTGCGTCCTTCGAGGGGGCCATCATCGCTGGCTGTGACATGATCGAACTGGACGTCACGTTGACCAGAGACCGTAAGGTGATCGTCATCCATGACGATACCCTCGATCGCACGACCAACGGCAAAGGACCGGTCAGGTTTCACCGTCTGGAGGAAATCAGGCGATTGGATGCCGGCAGCTGGTTTGACCCGCGCTTTGCAATGGAGCGCGTACCGGAACTGGGCGAGGTGCTCGAGCTCACCAGGAACCGGTGCCTGGTGAATATCGAAATCAAGGCGAGTGCCTTTGAAGCAAGCGGCCCGCCCGATGCCGTCGAGCATCAGGTCGTGGAGCTGGTGAAAGGCAGCGGGACCATGGAGTGGGTGATCGTCTCCAGCTTCGATTGGCGCCTGCTCCAGCGCATTGCGGCGATGGAACACCCCCCGGCTCTCGCCGGCATCTCCAACCATGGAGCCGACCGGAGGATGCTCGACCGGCTTCTTGCCCTGGAGGCCTTCTCCTGGCATCCGCGGTTCAGCGCCCTCACCCCCGCTCAGGTAGCCCTGGTGCACGCGGCCAACATCAAGGTTTTTCCCTGGACCATCACAACCCGCAAAGAAGCCGAAAAACTCCTTGCCATGGGGGTCGACGGCCTCATCTGCAACGACCCCGAGGTGATGAGAACTCTTAAACCCAGCCAACCCGCGCAACTCATCTCTCAGTCCTGAAGTTCATGGCCAGGGTTTGAAAGGCGCGATCCTGCTACAGCACTTTTTGCCAGGTCGGGTCGGGATCGAACCGCGTCATGGCGCGAACGGCGGCATGGGTCTTGGGGCCGAGATTCTTTTGGTAGACCACCCCGTTGTGGCTCACCACGAAGGTCATGATCCCGGACCCGCCATACCGGGCCGGGTATGCCACCAGAGCGAATCCACCAATCATGTTACCCTTGACGGCATAGTCCCGAACTCCACCCGGCGCATGTTTCCCCTGGGCCTTCAAGATCCGGTAATAATAGCCATGATAGGGCGTTGGGGTGGGGTTGCTCGGTCCGGACCGGTAGCCCTCCTGCTGCGCCCGGGCAAACAGCGGACCCAGGGGGCTTGCTTCCCGGCCTTCCGCTTCCGGCCAGAAGAGGCCGTCCTGCTGCCCTGTGTTGCTCACCACCCGTTGCGCATACTCCAGCACCCCGTCTCCATCCCGATCTTTGGCGGCGTATTGGTGCTGGGCATCCACGTAGGCGTGACAGACCTGCACCGCATTAAGCTCATTCCTGCCGATGCGGCGATTGATGATTTCCTCTTTGCCCAGACGGGTATCGAAACACCAGCCCTGCCCTTTCCTGACCAGCGGGATGGGAAACGGCCAATGCTCCTGCCCTACTTCCAGAGCCATCATCCGGTCGCTCTCCGATGAGAGTTGGTGCCTGGTTTCATACATCCGGAGAAACTGCTCGCGGGCGTTCCGGTCGGCAACGGCGTCGCCCGAAGCGATGAGGTCTTTGCCAGCCTTGCCGAAGATAGCCAGCAGGGCCGTTTCATCACCGCTTTTGAGTGCTGTTGCGAGCGCCTCTACGGCCGCCTCGGGAGACGGAAACACCGCCGGCCCCGAACCTTTGGCCGGGGATTTGGCGGAGACTCCCGCTGCTGTTCCCACCACGACCAGGGTGCTCATCAGGAAAACGATTGCCATGATCCGGCCCAGGGTCTGCTTCACGTTGCCTGTTTTTGCTGAAACCATTACCGTTTTCTCCTTGGAGTAGCTTGGATGCGAGACATCTCACGAGCGGCAGCGGTGCCGACCCAATCGTCCGGTTTAACGGCGTCCTCCCCCGCGAGCCCCGCCCCCCCCACGGAACCCACCGCCGCCAAAACCGCCGCCGCCCATCTCGCGCAAGCCCCCGCTGCGGCTCGCAAAGCCTCGATCCGACTGCGTTCTGACATCACTTCCCCGGCCAAAATCAGAAAAAGCATGCCCACCGTCACGCTGTTGCAGCCCCCTCATGGCATCGTCGGCCGTAGGCCGACCACCGCCCCCCATTCCCGGCAGATCCTGAGCGCGTCCGCTGGGGCGATCTCCCGCGCCCGGACGATCCAACCCCTGAGGGCGACCGTCCTGGCCGTCGCGGGAATAGCCTCGAAAATCCCCCCGGCTATCCGGAGTCCCCGCGCCGCCCGCACCGTATTTGCGGCGGGCGTCGTCATCCCGGTAAGGGACGGCCTGGCGGTGCGACGGGTCATGCTGCCAGGACTGGGTTTGGATATCAGTGCGACGGAGGTCCTGGCGGTTGATATTGACGTTGCGGTTGACGTTGACGTTGATGTCGTGGTGACCCCAATCCCAGTGCCCCCAACCCCAGTTCCATGCTGAAGCAACCGCAACCCCGGCGGCGAAGCCGATGGCTCCTGCCGCAATCACCGCTCCCGGCGGGTAATAGTAAAAGGGAGGATAGGCGGGATACCACCAGGTACCATACACCACGGCCGGATTGTAATACGGAACATAGACCACTTGCGGATCGGCCGGTTCGATCACGACCACCTGGTCCTGAACAATGACCTTCTGCTGACTGGTGGCAGCCAGGTTTCCCTGGGCTTTGGCCTTCCGGCGCAGCGCCTGAACGGTGTCCATGACATCGGCCTGCTGTGCCAGGAAGGCATCTCCCAGGCGTTGGGTCCAGTCGAGCTTGTCGCTCATCATGGCGAGCACCTGGGGAAAGGGCACCAGCGCCTTCACGCTGAGGTCCCACGACTGCTTATCCATGGCCGCGTTGAGCTGATCGCCCCGCAGGTTCTTGTTGTTCTTAACCCAGCGATCCGCCTGGACCACCTCGATGGGATAGGTCGCCGCCACCAGCACCTGGGCCAGCAGCGCATCCGGATAAAGGGCGATGGGAGCCAGCATTTGATCCAGTTCCTGCTGAGTGAAGGCGGTCCCACCGATGGCAATCGGAACCCGGGTCAGGAATGGCAAGCCCATCACCGTGCAACAGACCGCGATCATGGCATACCGCAACATACCTTTTCCGTTCATGGCTCTTTTCCTCACTTGGGGGTCAGGACTCAAGGGGCCCAACCCTGCCGGGCAGGCTCCTATCTCACGATGGGCAGGATCCTTCGGAAATCCTCCGTATTGGCACGCCAGGCCCATTGGAAGATAACGATCTCGGTTGAAGTGACCACAGCGCCGGCTTGCCGGAGAAGCTCGATGGCAAGCTCACGGTTCCGATTCGCGCGGGAACCCACGCCATCAGCCACAAGATGAATCTGATAACCCTCCTTGATGAGATCCAGGCTGGTCTGTAACACACAAACGTGAGTCTCCATCCCAACGACCACGATTTTCCGGCGTTGGTAAGAATCGATCAATGCCGGAAAATCCGCTTCCAGAACGGCACTGAAATGCTCTTTAGGAAACACTTTGGGAGAGTGGATCGGATTGATCACCTCGGGAATCGTGGTCCCGAGACCTTTGGGGTACTGTTCCGTCAGCAGAATCGGGACTCCCAGAGCTTCAGCAGCCTGCGTGAGCTGATTGACCCTTCGGACGATCTGCTGCCAGGTTTCAATCACCTTCACCATCGCCTGTTGGATATCAATGACCAGCAGCAGGCAATCATCACGAGCAGCAATGAAATCATGCCGATTCATAGTGTCCTTCCGGTTGATATCGCGGCACCGGACCCGAGGCAGTGACAGCCTCAGCAGCGGCAGTGGCGGAAGCTTGTCGAGGCCTCATCCCAAAAACAACCCGATGGCCATCAAGACGGGCGTTGCCAGCGTGATCACCACATTCAGGGTCATGAAGGGGATCAGGCGTGGCACCTCATCGGCGTATTGGAAAGCTCCCAGAAAGGCATAGGCTGCAAACCCGTAGGTGAGCAGTCCCAGCAGAGCGGCCCTCGGCAAACACCCCAGAGTAACACCCAGGACCATACTGACGTAGGCCAACAGCAGAAAGGCGCCATAGAGAAGGCTGCAGGCACGCCGGCCGACGAGAACCGGGTAATGTCTGCGGCCGATACTGCGGTCCGCCTCAACATCCGGAAACTGGTTGAGAAGGAGCAGGTTGTTCACCAGGAAAAACGGCACCAGGGAAGCCACAAAGGCTGACCAGGAATAGCTTCCTGACAGGACAAAGCTGGTGCCCATGACCATCAGGGGGCCAAACCCCAACCCCGGGGAAATGAGGCACCATCCGGGCCGGTAGGTCACCCAGGGGGTGTAGGCTGCGACCACCAGCATGCCCATCAGCCCCAGGGGTAGCAGCTGGAGCCCGCGGACCCAGAGAAAATAGACCCCGACCAGACCCACCAGGGCGAGGGTGACCACCCCCACTACCAGGGCCTGGGGCGCTGCTTCAGGCCAGCGTGGCAGGGTGCCGGAACCGCCACTGAAGGGAGTTCGCTGGGTGCAAGTGTCTAGTCCGCTGCGGAAATCAAGGTACTCATTGAGGGCATTGACACTGATGTGGGCAGCCAGGGCTCCGGCCAAGGCCAACGCCAGGTGCACCAGGTGCACCGGGCCGGATGTCCAGTGGGCGGTACCCCAACCGAGTACGACACACGCCGGGGTCAACAGCAGGAAGGGGGGCTTCATCGGCCCCAGTAATTGTTTTAGAGCATCTCCCACGGCAACCTCTCATGATCTGACCGGTTCAACCTGAATTCGACAGCAGCGTCCGTTCCACCCACGTTCTCCTGGCGCACGCAACGAGCGTCATCATAAAACGGAGATGTCAGAAACTCAAGGACACAGTAAGGCCGTTGCGGCTGAGCTGGATGGCTCCTTCGGCGAACAGGCTGCACCATCACCACCTCCTGCAAGAGTAATTCATGTCCCTTCGGGACACCCTGAAACCATGAAAAGGACGGAGCCTAACGGACAACTCGCAGCTTGCAGCTTTTCGAGACAGTAACTCATGACCCTTGGGGACACCCGAAGACCCATGAAAAGGACCGCGGTTGACAGGCAGCTGCCACTGGCAACTCGCAACTCGCAACTATTCGAAGCAGGCTCATCGATTTCGGCCTCACAGGTCCGGACAGAAACCCTGCAGGGCATTTCTGACCCGCCGCCGCAGACGGATAAGGTCCTGCCAGGTTTCGATGGTGTGGCCGCAATGGGCTGGGGGCCACAGCTGAAGTTTGTGCATGACTTCAAAAGTCTCGCGGGTGAGGCGAGAGGATGCCAGGTTGGTGTGGAGGCGGAGGCGGTGAGCGAGGGCGCGGAGGGCCTCGAACACAGCCATCACTTCGCGCGGCTCGCTCTGACATGTGGCAAACGGTTCGTGGGCACCTCCCGGAGCGGCATCCGGCAGGGTAGCGTGCGGGAGCGTCGATGCCTGTTCCTGGCGGACGCGCCCGGCTGCTTCGGGAAGGACCGAGGCATGTTCGAGCACCGCTCCCAGCCCCGCCCTCACCGACCGCGCCTGCAACGCGGGCAGGCGATAACCATCCGTCAGCGCCCATCCCTGGGCCAGGAATTCCAGGTCGGTCAGACCACCTTTCCCCAGTTTGATATCAAGCTGGTCGCCTCTCTCTTCCGCACGCTCCCGTTCCATGCGCCGGCGCAGGTGACAGAGTCTCGCCCAGACTTCTGTTGCGGCCCTCTGCTGATAACAAATCTCCCGCACCTGCTCTTCAAGCCAGGTGCCCAATTCGGTGTTTCCGGCTACATAGCGGGCTCTCAGCAGCGCCTGGATTTCCCACAGGTCGGCCTGATGCCGGTAGTAGTCCAGCCAGGCGCTGCGGGTAACGATCAAAGGACCATAGTTGCCGGTCGGCCGCAGCCGGGCGTCGACCTCATAGCCCGGCCCCTCGTGCAGGGGAGTGCTCAGCATGCGCATGAAGCGCTGCACCAGCCGAACGACTTCGCCGGGGATCAGGTCGTCGGCCTCGCCGGGGCCGGATCGGTAGACAAAAACCAGATCGAGATCCGAGAGGTAGCTCATCTCCCGGCTGCCGAGGCGGCCGAGCGCCAGCACCGCAAGCGGCAGTTCCAAAGGCAGAGCGAGATTGGCACGCACCCGCTCGTAGGTTTGTTGGATTACGAAATCCGCCAGCCGGCTCAACTCCACTTCCAGTCCTTCGCAAGTGAAATCACCCCGCAAATCGGCCAGCACCAGCTGCAGAAGACGTTCGTTGCGAAGACGGCGAATCCATTCAAGGCTTTCGCCATAATCCTCGGTACGCCGCAGGAGACGGAGGCCAGCTTTCTCCCACGCGGCAAATTCCCGGCAGATGTCCGAGGCGGTGGCCACCCCTTCGACCAACCCGGGATGGTGCGACAGCAGGGTGGCCAACAGTTCGGTGGTGGCAAGCCCGCGGCAGAAGTCCGCCAGCCAAGGTTTGGTGGTGCGAAAGACCTGGGTGAGTCCCGGTCGGCGGGCAACCTGGCTGAAATAGCGGTCGAGCCGAATCAGAAGGGTCTCCTGCAGGTCTCTTTCACCAGCCAGCGGGCAGGTGCTCAAAGCTTCCTCAATGGTCCTTTCGAGTGTTGGCGGGAAGGCCCTCAAGGTATTCCTGAAGCGGGTCAGAGGTTCCCTCGGAAAGGCTTCCAGGGAAAAGCCGGACCGGGCGGACCGGGCCTGGCTGGCGGAGTCCTCGTCATCCCGTTCATACTCCCGCCTTTCGCCTGAGTCAGCCCCGAACAGCGCCAGGAAATGAAGATGGACCAGGCGGCAGCAGGCTGCCAACTGCTCCAGGAAGACCCTTTCATCACCATCAAAACCCAAGGCCAGGGCCAGTCGGGTGCGGGCTTCGGGGGTGCGGGGGAGCTTCTGCGTCTGCCGGTTTTGATCGAGCTGCACCCAGTGTTCTACGCGCCGCAGGAAGGTATAGGACGCTTTGAGCTCCTCCACCACCGGCCGTTCGAGCAGATCGAGCTGGCTCAGGCGATCCAGGCAGCGCAGGGTGTTGGGTTCGTCGAGTTCCGGGTGGCGGCCGCCGTAGATGAGTTGCAGGGACTGTACCAGGAACTCGACCTCGCGAATGCCGCCCACCCCCAGCTTGACGTCGAATTGATCCCACCCCGATTGGTGACGGGTGGTTTCGTTAAGGATGCGGTCACGCATCGCGCGCAGTTCATCCAGGGCTTGGAAATCGAGAAACCGACGAAAGACAAAGGGCCGAACCTCTCGCAGGAACGCCGCTCCGAGAGACCGGTCGCCGGCCACGGGGCGGGCTTTGATGAGCATCTGCCGTTCCCATGGACGGCCGGTTTCCAGATAGTAGTCCGCCGCCCCGGAACAGGAAGGCACCAGCGGACCGTCCTTGCCATGGGGTCGCAACCGATGGTCGACCTGGAAAACCCGGTCACCATCGACGCTCTCCGCCAGGAGACGGGAGAGCCACTGGCCCAGGCGATCATAGAGCATCCCCGCGGAAGGGACGGCAACAGCGCTTCCCCCCTTGGGTTCATGAAGGAAGAGGAGATCCACGTCGGAAACATAGTTGAGTTCATGTCCCCCCAACTTGCCCAACCCCATGATTACCAGCTGAGTATCCTCCTGAACCCGAACCCAGCCGTCCCATTCTTCCTCAGCCAGCCACCAGTCGGGATGACGGGAAAGCACCTCGAGGCCAATCTGTAGGGCAACCGCCGCCAGGTCACTGATTTGCCCCGTGGTTTCCGGCAGGTCCGCCCACGCCAGCAGGTCGCGGCCGCCAATGCGCAGGAAGTGCCGCTGTTTGAATTCGCGAAAGGCAGCGAGCAGACCGCCAAAGGTCTTGACTTGGCAGACCGATCCTTGCAGATCTTCGTACAGTTCGGTCAGCGGATAGCGGCGGTGCAGGTTCTTCTCGGCCAGGAGCCAGTCCCGGTAGTGAGGGCGGCCGCGCAGGAGGGTCGCCAGATATTGGGATGATTCTTGAATCCGTTGGCTTTCGTTCACCATTTTTCCTCGCTGGAGGCTGACTGATCGCAGCCTAAATATCACAGCCAAGTCCTCGCCGGGGAGTGATTTTCAACACTGTTCGAATGGTTGAGGGCAATTTCTGCTTGATGTGAGCGGTTGCTGTGCTAAAAGGGGTCGGTCGAAGGTTGTTGTTAAGCTCATGGCAGAGCATGCTGGGTTTCATCAATGTGAGGAGAAGGAGTGATCATGAAGAAAGTCCGTACCCTGTTGGTGCTCTTGATGTCGACGCTGTTTCTGGCAAGTACGGCCCAGGCCCTCGATCTATTGCCTTACTTCGGTCTGAAGGCTGGAAAATGGAATCAGTATCAGAGGTTTGACCAGTACGGCAATCCCCTGAATGACGAGGGGCTGGAAGTTGCCAAGACAGTCGATGGATTCTTTCTCTTGAAGCTTTACAAGTATAAAGACAATGATTGGGTCTACGAAGACCACACGATCCTCAAGGTGACCTCAACCAAACTCAAGTGGGTCGGCTTTACCGATGATAACGAAACCTGGTTGTTCACGCCAGCCATGGCCATCCCCAGAAATCTGGCGCTCAACAAGCCCTTTGTGTACAAGGGCAGTATCGTCAATCAGAATACCATGCAAAGCGTTCCGGCATTCTTCAGTATAATGATCATGGAAAGCGACCTTAAGATCACTACCTCCGTTCAGACCTTCACGGGCTGTATCAAAGTGCTGAGCCAAGAGGTGCTGGGAAGCGACGCCAATTTAGATATCGATTTCAAATGCTTGGGGCGAGGAGACGTCAGAACCTATGACATCAATACAGAGAAGACCATAGATCCCGTATTTCCGGTTGAAATTGAGGGACGCCTAAAGGATCTCAAAGCCTTCGGAAACTCGAAACCACCCTTCTAAAGCAGGCTGTGCCGAGAGAACTTTCGAAGTACTGGCCTCTGCCCCCCTCAATCCCGGCGAAGTCAGCCAGCTGCTTGCCGTATCTGACTTCGCCGAACGATACCATTCTCCTATCATCACTCCCCGATCAATCATCGGCGCAGATGAAAGCAGAGGGCTCACCCGGCCGTCCCGGACGCGAGTGATTCCTGTTAAAAAAGCAGGAAAGAAGTTGCCATCTGGCTGATTATCGGTACAATTGCAGGGCTTATAAAATGAGCGGTTTGAGATTGAGGAAACGCTATGCTGCCTCCCTGGAAACGCCAGAAAGCAATTTTGCTGCTCGAAGACGGCACGGTCTTTCACGGCTACACCTTTGCCGGCCAGGGGCGGGCATTGGGGGAAGTCGTTTTCAACACGAGCATGACCGGTTACCAGGAGGTCTTGACCGACCCCTCCTACAAGGGCCAGATTGTGGCCATGACCTATCCTTTGACCGGCACCTACGGGATCAATGACGAAGACCTGGAATCTGCCGCCATTCAAGTGGAAGGGTTCGTCGTCAAGGAATACCAGGATTTTGTCAGCAACTGGCGAAGCACCCGGGCCCTTGCTGACTTTCTCAATGAATACCAGAAAATCGGCATCGAAGGCATCGACACCCGGGCGCTGACCCGGCATCTGCGGGTGGCAGGCGCCATGCGCGGGATGATAGCGACTGACACAGATGATCCGAGGAAGCTCATGGATGAGCTGCAGGCCTTTCCCGGGCTGAACGGCATCGACCTGGTGCAGCACGTCACCTGTGCGAAACCTTACCGGTGGCGCCATGGCCCCCAACCGCCCATGCAACCCTGCAGCTGGACGTCGAACGAGCCCGGATTCCGGGTAGCGGCCCTCGACTGCGGGATCAAATACAACATCCTGCGGTTGCTCGAACAGTCCGGCTGCCAGGTGATGGTGTTTCCGGCCCACACGTCGGCCGATGAGATTCTGGGCGTCAATCCCGACGGTGTTTTCCTTTCCAACGGGCCGGGCGATCCGGCCGCCCTGGACCAGGTGATCGGTACAGTCCGCCAACTGCTGGGCAAACGGCCCATGTTCGGCATCTGTCTGGGACATCAGGTGATGGGGCTGGCTCTGGGCGGCAGGACTTTCAAGCTCAAGTTCGGCCATCGCGGCGCCAACCAGCCGGTAAAAGACCTCACCACCGAAAGAGTGGAAATCACTTCTCAGAATCACGGCTATTGCGTGGACATCGACTCACTCACCCATGTCCCCGTCCGCCTCACCCATTTGAATCTGAACGACAATACCCTGGAAGGCATGGAGCATCTGGAAATTCCCGCCTTCAGCGTCCAGTATCATCCCGAAGCCTCCCCCGGCCCGCACGATGCCTCCTATCTCTTCGAACGCTTCATCGACCTGATGAAGAAGAACCAGTAGCGAGGAACCAGCATTCATGCCCAAACGGTCCGACCTCCGGAAGATCCTCATTATTGGCTCGGGGCCCATCATCATCAGCCAGGCGTGTGAATTTGACTATTCGGGCACCCAGGCCTGCAAAGCACTCCGCGAGGAGGGCTACGAAATTGTGCTTATCAACAGCAACCCGGCCACCATCATGACGGACCCCGAGACGGCCGATCGTACCTACATTGAGCCCATCACTCCGGAAGCCGTGGCCAAGGTGATCGCTCGCGAGCGCCCCGAGGCGATCCTGCCGACTCTCGGCGGCCAGACCGCCCTGAACGTGGCCGTGCGGGTTGCCGCCATGGGCGTTCTGGAACGCTACGGGGTGGAACTGATCGGGGCCAGCGTCGCCGTGATCAAGAAGGCTGAAGATCGCGAGTTGTTTCGAGAGGCAATGAAGCAAATCGGCCTGCGCGTCCCCGCCAGCGGTATTGCCCACTCCCTGTCGGAGGTGGAAGCGGTTGCCGAAGCCATCGGCTATCCCATCATCGTCCGCCCGTCGTTCACCCTGGGCGGCACGGGAGGGGGAGTGGCCTACAACCGGGAAGATCTCCTCAGCCTCTCCCAGTGCGGTCTCGATGCCAGTTTTATCCACACCGTGATGCTCGAAGAATCGGTCCTCGGGTGGAAGGAATTCGAGCTCGAAGTCATGCGCGACCGCCTGGACAATGTGGTCATCATCTGTTCCATCGAAAATCTCGATGCCATGGGGGTTCATACCGGCGATTCGATCACCGTGGCGCCGGCCCAGACCCTGACCGACCGGGAATATCAGCACATGCGCGACGCCGCCATTGCCATTCTGCGGGAGGTAGGCGTAGAAACGGGCGGCTCCAACGTGCAGTTCGCCATCAATCCTAAGAATGGCGAGATGGTGGTGATCGAGATGAATCCGCGCGTCTCCCGCTCATCGGCCCTGGCCTCCAAGGCCACCGGCTTTCCCATCGCCAAGATCGCCGCCAAGCTGGCAGTCGGCTATTCCCTGGATGAACTGGCGAACGATATCACGCGGGAGACACGGGCCTCGTTCGAGCCCACCATCGACTACTGCGTCGTCAAGGTGCCCCGCTTCACCTTCGAAAAGTTCCCCAAAACCGAAGATTTTCTGACGACCGCCATGAAATCCGTGGGTGAAACCATGGCCATCGGGCGCACCTTCAAGGAAGCGCTCCAAAAGGCCATCCGTTCGCTCGAGGTCGGCCGCTATGGATTCTGCAACCCACCTGCCAACGTCGGCAGCGACTATCTCGAGCAGCTCAAACAGAGTCTGCGGCGCCCCAATTCCAAGCGCCTCTTTCAGATCGGTGAAGCCCTGAAGCTGGGGCTGACCGTTGCTGAAATCCACCACCTGACCGCCATTGATCCGTGGTTTCTCAATCACCTCGAACAGCTGCTCCACATGGAAGAAGACATTCGCAAGGTGGCCGAAACCGGGTCGTTCCTCGACGATTCCGAGCGACTCCGTTTCGCCAAGGCGTGGGGCTTCTCGGATATCCGACTGGCAGCGCTCTGCGGCGTGGACGAGGAAACGGTGCGGCAGAAGCGCCTCGCTCACGGCATCGAACCGGTCTACAAACTGGTGGATACCTGTGCGGCCGAATTTGAAGCCTACACTCCCTATTACTATTCCACCTACGAAACGGAAGACGAAGCCAGGTCCTCCGACCGTCCCAAAGTGGTGATTCTGGGTGGCGGCCCCAACCGCATCGGCCAGGGCATCGAATTCGACTACTGCTGTGTTCACGCGTCCTTCTCGCTGCGGGAGGAAGACGTCGAAGCGATCATGGTCAACTCCAATCCGGAAACCGTTTCCACCGACTACGACACGTCCGATAAGCTCTACTTCGAACCGCTCACGCGCGAGGACGTCCTGCACCTCCTCAAGACCGAACAGCCGCTCGGCATGATCGTCCAGTTCGGCGGCCAGACCCCGCTCAACCTGGCGGTGCCGCTGGAAAAAGCGGGAGGCAGAATCCTCGGCACCTCCCCCGATGCCATCGATCTGGCCGAAGACCGGAAACGCTTCCAACAGATGCTGCAGAAGCTGGGACTCAAACAGCCCCGGAACGGTACCGCCTTCACCGTTGATGAAGCCCTGGCAGCGGCCCGGACCATTGGTTATCCGGTGGTGGTCCGCCCTTCCTATGTGCTGGGCGGGCGGGCCATGCAAATCGTGTTTGACGACGCCATGCTGCGGGAGTTCATGGAGACGGCGGTGGATGTTTCACCCGGTCATCCCATCCTCATCGATCAGTTTCTCGAGGATGCCATCGAGCTGGACGTTGATGCCATCAGCGACGGCCGCCTGACGGTGATCGGCGGGATCATGGAACATATCGAAGAGGCCGGGATTCATTCGGGAGACAGTGCCTGCGTGCTGCCGCCCATCAGCGTCACGAAAGAGGTCCAGGAGGAGATCAAACGGCAGACTCGACTCATGGCCGCCGAACTGGGGGTGGTTGGTTTGATGAACGTGCAGTTCGCCATCCAGCGCGGTGAGATCTACATTCTCGAAGTGAACCCGAGGGCCTCGCGCACCATTCCCTTTGTGAGCAAGGCCATCGGCCGCCCTCTGGCCAAGCTCGCCACCAAGGTCATGCTGGGCAAGTCCCTGGAGGAACTGGGGTTCGACCGGGAAATCGAGCCGAAACATCTTTCCGTCAAGGAAGCGGTCTTCCCCTTTACCCGCTTCCCCGGGGTGGATATCCTGCTGGGACCGGAAATGAAATCCACCGGAGAGGTCATGGGAATTGGGTCGAGCTTCGGGATGGCCTTTGCCAAGAGCCAGGCGGCGGCGGGCTACGAACTTCCAACCCAGGGAACGGTCTTTATCAGCGTCCACAATCAGGACAAACCGCGAGTGCTGCCGGCCGCGGCAAGCTTCTACAAATTGGGCTTCCACCTCATCGGAACCACCGGCACGGCACGGTACCTCAGAGCCCATGGCATTCCCACGGACACCGTCTTCAAGCTCAGAGAAGGCCGACCCCATGTAGTGGACCACATTAAAAACGGCGACGTCCAGCTCGTGATCAACACCAGCCAGGGCAAGAAGACCTCATCCGATGCTTACGAAATCAGGCGGACTACTCTTGCCTGCAACATTCCTTACACCACCACCATTGCTGGCGCCAAGGCCCTGGCGGAAGCCGTGACCGAACTCCAGTCCGGTGACTGGAGCGTCAAGACTCTGCAGGAATATCATCGGGAAAGTCTAAAGGCATAGCAAACGATTATGAAGCCAACCTCGTCACTCCTCACCTCTCACTCCCCACCCGTCTCTCCTGCGTTTGTTCCCCGCAAGCGGGAAGAGTGCGGTATTTTTGGCATTTATGGACATCCCGAGGCCGCCAAGCTGACTTATTTCGGCCTCTATGCGCTCCAGCACCGGGGCCAGGAAAGCGCCGGCATAGCCGTTTCCGACGGCCGTCGGGTGCGAGAATACAAGTATATGGGGCTGGTCCACGACATCTTCAAGGAAGAGACCCTGCAGGCTCTCAAGGGTCATCTGGCCATCGGCCACGTCCGTTATTCCACTACCGGCTCCTCATTGCTCGCCAACGCTCAACCCTTCGGAGTCTTTCTGGGCAATGAATACCATGGGATCGGCCATAACGGCAATCTGGTCAATGCCTATCAACTGCGGGCCGACCTTGAGGCACGCGGGGCAATCTTCCAGACCACCATGGACACCGAAATCATCATGCACCTTCTGGCCAGGCACCTGCGCCATGGCCTCGAAAAAGCCTTGATCGAGACCCTCAATCTGGTCCAGGGAGCCTATTCACTGGTGCTGAGCACCCGCGATCAACTCATCGGCATCAGGGACCCGCGGGGATTCCGCCCTCTCTGCCTGGGTAAACTGAACGGGGCCTTTGTCCTCGCCTCGGAAACCTGCGCTCTCGACCTGATCGAAGCGGACTACCTCCGCGATCTGGAACCTGGTGAGATCATCATCATCGATCATCATGGCCTGCGGCCGCTTCACCCGTTCCCCAAAGCGCCGCCCGCCTATTGCATTTTTGAGTTCATCTATTTTGCACGCCCGGACAGCAACATTTTCGGGCAGAATGTCTACTCGTTCAGAAAGCGCCTGGGCCACCTGCTGGCACAGGAAAACCAGTCCCTTGCGGCCGATCTGGTCATGCCCTTTCCCGATTCGGGGAATTACGCCGCGCTGGGATTTGCCGAAGCGTCGAAGATGCCTTTCGAGATGGGAGTAATCCGCAATCATTATGTGGGACGCACCTTCATTCAGCCCAGCCAGGCGATGCGCGACTTTGGGGTCCGGGTCAAGCTGAACCCGGTCCGGGAGTTACTGCAGGATAAGCGGGTGGTGCTGGTGGAAGATTCCATCATCCGGGGAACTACCACCCGCACGCGCCTTCAAGCCCTCCGCAAGGCCGGGGCGAGGGAGGTGCACATGCTTGTGAGCTGTCCGCCGCACCGGTTTCCCTGCCCTTACGGGATTGACTTTTCCACCAAAGGAGAACTCATCGCCGCCTCCCATTCCGTGGACGAAATCTGCCGGTTTATCGGTTTGGACTCGCTCCGCTATTTGAGCATTGACGGTCTGCTGAAAGGCGCGGGTGCCTCACCCCAACACCACCCCTTTTGTCTTGCCTGCTTTACCGGCGACTATCCCGTAACCTTCGAGGGCTCGGTGCGGAAATGCTGTTTCGAAGACCAGGGGCAGGAGAGCGATAGCTGACTTGACGGAGCGGCCGTGAGTGGGAGGAATCATTTGAAGAACAGGCAGCGCCTGGAAATCCTGGAGATGGCCAGGGAAGTCCTGCGCATCGAAGCAGGCGGAATCCTTCATCTCCTGGAACAGGTTTCCGAGGATTTTGTCACCGCCGTCCAGTGGATTCTTGCCGCCCGCGGTCGGGTTATCGTGACCGGCATCGGCAAGTCCGGCATCGTCGGTCGCAAAGTGGTGGCCACCCTGAGCAGCACCGGCACGCCCGCGCTCTTCATCCATCCGGTGGAAGCCATGCACGGCGATCTGGGAATGGTGCGAAGCGAGGACATCGTCCTGGCACTGTCCAACAGCGGTGAAACGGATGAACTCAACGTCATCCTGCCTGCCCTCAAGAACATCGGCACCCGCATCATCGCCTTTACCGGCAACCTCACTTCGACCCTCGCCCATTACAGTGACCTGGCGATCTATACCGGGGTGCCGCGGGAGGCCTGCCCCCTGGGGCTGGCTCCCACCGCCAGCACCACGGCGCAATTGGCCATGGGCGATGCCCTCGCCGTCGCTCTCATCAAACTGCGCGATTTCAAGGTCCAGGACTTCCAGCGCTACCATCCCGGAGGACATCTGGGTGAGCGGCTGCAGGTACCGCTCTATGAGGTGATGCGCCAGGGGCCGGATATTCCCACCGTGGTGCGGGAAGCTCCGGTTCCGGACGCCCTCGTGGAAATGAGCAGGAAGGAGCTGGGGGCCACGCTGATTGTTGGGCCGCAGCAGGAATTGCTGGGGATTTTCACGGACGGCGACCTGCGGCGAGCCCTCAACCGGTTTCCCGACCTGGCCCAGCGCTGCATCCACGAGGTCATGACGCCCCGGCCCCGCTCCATCCAGGCTGATCGCTCGGTTGCCGAAGCCCTTGAAATGATGGAGCAGTATCTGATAACAGTACTCCCGGTGGTGGATGCCGCCGGTCATCTCGAAGGCATCCTCCATCTGCACGATCTGCTCGGCAAGGGAAGGATCCGCTTCACCCGGACCAATAGTGGTCATTAACCGCTCTCATGTATAATCAGCTTATCTATTTCATCATCGCCCTGCTGCTCTTTGCCATGCAGCACTCGGGCGACGAACCCTTCTTTCCCCATGCGGCAAACCTGATCCTGGCAGGGAGCTTCTTCTTATCGTTTGTTCTGATCTGTCATCTGACCTTTCGCCGGCTACGCTTGTCCATCGCTGCCGGTTCCCCGCATTCAGCCGTCATCGCCCGCTACCTTGCCACTCAATCAAGGCTTTCCCTTCTCGCCCTGGCGAATCTTGCCTTGCAGGTCTACGTATTCAACATCAAGTACTATCTGCGGAATTTTCCCGGCTTCGATCACTCCCTCACCCTGGCGGGGTCTATGGGGCTTGCGCTTTTCCTGCTGCACCTCGGGATCATCTGGGCTTACAGCTATCCCATTTACCGGCATATCCACCATTCGAAAATCAAGCCATCGGGCTTTCTGTGGGAAAACCTGGCCTTCAGCACCGCCATCCTCCTGCCTTGGTTTCTCATATCCCTCTTCTCCGATATCCTCCAGGTCTTGCCCCTCCCCGCCATATTTCAATCAGAGCCAGGTGAGTTCCTGCTCATGGCCGGACTTCTGATCGCCTGCCTGCTTTTTGCGCCAGGGCTCGTGGTACGCCTCTGGGGATGCCGCCCCCTCCCCATGAACGCCCTGCGGGCAGAGTTGGAGGCATTCGCTGAAAGCCACCGTTTCCGGGTCGGCAACTTCATGCTGTGGCCGCTGTTTGGTGGTGAAATGCTCACCGCCGGCATCATCGGCATCCTGCCGCGGTGGCGCTACATCCTGATCACCCGCAGCCTCCTGGGACTGCTCAGCAGCGATGAACTCAAAGCGGTGGTGGCCCACGAAATGGGCCATGTCCGCCGTTATCATATGCTCTTTTTTCTCGCTTTCTTCCTCTGCTATGGAATTCTGGCTTATGCCTTCAACGATCTGGTGTTCCTGGTGCTGCTACAACACCCGTTCGTGCTGGAGTGGCTGCTGCATTCGGAAACGGTCAACATGACCCTGCTGTCGGTCCTTCAGAACGGCCCGATGATCATCCTGCTGGTGGTCTATTTTCGCTATCTGTTTGGGTTCTTCCTGCGAAACAGCGAGCGGCAGGCAGACCTTTACGCGCTGCAGGTGATGGGTCATCCTTTGCCGCTTGTTTCATCGCTGCAACGGATCGCCTATCACGGCGGGCACCGTGAAGATCTGCCAAACTGGCATCATTTCAGTATCCGCCAGCGCATTGAATTTCTCCTGAAGGCTTATGAAGACCCCCGCCTGGTTGGCAAGCACCACCGGAAGTATTACGGCGCCATGGTGATCTTCTTTCTGCTGGCAGCAGCTCTCAGTTGGCTGGGATTCAGCCTCGAAGACAGCAACACCGTTCGCCACTGGCGGACGGCGGTGCAGGTTGCCGTCATCGAACGGGAACTCGGGCGCATCCCCGCCGGCGATCGGCTCTTCGCCGCCTATGGCAGCCTGCTCCTGGAGGCGGGTGAGTATGCAAAAGCGGAAGCCGCTCTCAGGCGATCCCTCGAAACCTTCCCGGACGATGCGACCGCACTGAATAATCTGGCCTGGCTCTATGCCACCTCCCCTCCTCCCTTCCGCAAACCGGAATTGGCTTTGGATCTGGCTCTGCGCGCTGCCAGTCGTGATCAGGCACCCTACATTCTGGATACCCTGGCCGAAGCCTATTACGTCAACGGTCTGCCCGAGCAGGCGTTGGCAACCATTCGTCAGGCCCTCCTCAAAGAGCCGAAGAATCGCGCCTACTTTATGAGTCAACAGGAAAAGTTTGAAGCAGCCTTACAGGGGGGACGGGAGATTCCATGAACGCCCGGCTCCTTCGGGAAACAGCCGGATATTGGGGGTAGCGTGGGCCGCGGGCCTCCCCTCCTGGCAGAGGGGAGGCCCGCGAAAAATCGGTCGATGCCTGCGAACCCGTCCCAGCTAGAGCTGGCTCATGACCACCATCAGGTGGGAAACTTCGCTGAGCGGGGCGTTGAGGTTGGCACGATGATGGGCAAAAAAGCTGTTGAAACTGCAATCCAGGATGAGCCAGGGATCCATCTGCTCGGCCACCGACAGTTCATGGAGAATGGTATCCATGATATCGATGCCATAGAGGGTTGAAGCCAGCTGGGTTTGAAAGGCAACCCGCACCACCCGGAGTATCTCGTAGTAAACATGGGCGACCCCCTTGGCATAGTAGAAGTAGTCGTCCGCGTTGAAATAACCGACATCTTCCGGTACCAGGCTCTTGTTCACATTGCCCAGGAGATCGCGGTAGGTGGCGATCAAAGCCACCAGGTTGTCTTTTCGGTAATAGAAGCTTCGCTTTCCCGTTTTGAGCTTCTCCACAAAGGCCCGCAGATGGTCAAGAGCTTCATCGTAGGAACCTTCAGCCGACGGAAACCAGAAGAGGGTAGCGCTGTTCATCAGGAGATGGAGCGCCTTTTCCAGGTCCGGGTCGTAGGTGTCGGCATCCCCCATCCGCGTCAGGCTGTCCTTGAGACGGCCGGTGGTAAAACGAATCGCTTCCAGAACCCCCAGTTGGTAGTTGTTGATGTTATCCGTGAACTTGCCAGCGATAATGTCATTCGGGCGCCAACCGAGAACTCGCCCGTGGAGTTCATGATCAAGGAGTTGGATCATGGTCTCAACGAAGGTAACGCCTGCTATGGGAGAAATTTCCGGGAGCGGAGGGCCATGATGCCCATCCCCGTGTCCACCGGCATCATGAGCACCAGGGACCGGGACTCCATGTCCGGCGGGCGCAGCAGGCCCGGCGGGCGGTTCATGGGGTTGGGGAGCGGAGATCGGCGGCGCTGCCGGAGTAGTGCCGGCACCGTGGGGCACTGCCGTTACCGGCGCTGCGCCATGACCTTCTACCGCCGCCGGCTGCTGTTCTGTCGCGGGCGCTGGCTGGGCCCCCGCTTCAAGCACGTTCTTCTGCAACCCCGACACCTGATTGGCACCACCCCACGCCAGGAGCAACACCAGGACCCCTAGGACAATCGTCCCCCCGAAAATGCCCCGCCGCCTGAATGACTTTCTGCTCCGGCCAACCGCTCGTTCAACTAGAACTTCCATCGTTCGCGCTCCTTTTCTATGTTCAGCTCACTCCACACAAGTCACTCACTCATGAACGTCGCACAAGCATCAGCAGACTCCCATGCCGACACTCTCAACAGCCAGCGATTGTCATTGTTCAGGCGCTGCGCCAGGCGCTCGAAGAGATAGCGGGCAATGTTTTCCGAAGAAGGATTGTGTTCACGAAAGAAAGGGAGGTCGTTCAAGTACTGGTGATCCACCTCCTGGAGGAGTTCTCGAGTGGCTTCCTTGACTTCCTTGAAATCAATGAGCATGCCACTCCCGTCCAGTTCCCGACCTCGGAGTATCACCTCCACTTTCCAGTTGTGACCATGCAGGTTTTCACACTTCCCGCGAAAGTTTCTGAGGTTGTGAGCAGCAGAGAAGTCGCTCACAATCTTGACTTCGTAAAACCCCTTCCCCAAAACAGCCCGCCTCCACAGGTCAACGACCTGAAAACCTTTGGAAAAAACAACAAGTCCAGAATTTAAAGAGTTTTTCACATTTAGCGGAAAGGGTCTTCTTTGTCAAATGCAATCCCTGAGAAGGGAACCACTTTCCGGTTGACGAAAACGGCGGTTTCCTTTACATTCCCCTCTGCTCGGGGCGGTGTAGCTCAGTAGGCTAGAGCATGCGGCTCATATCCGCAGTGTCCGGGGTTCGACTCCCTGCACCGCCAATTTAACCGCATGGAATAAGGGTTTTAGGTTCATCTTCAGCTTGTAGTCCAAAGTTCTTACACAAAAAAGGACACGAAGATGAACCGAAAATGCCCTTCCTGCAAGTCCCAATCCTACCTGATCCAGTCCAAATTTGGCTATCACTTCCGCCTGTCTGTGCCTCAAGACCTGCGCGCTGTTGTAGGTAAAACAGAATTTCGCTATTCTCTGCGAACACGCTCATTGGCCGAGGCAAAAATAGAAGCTCGCAGAATGGCTGGTGAAATACAGCGAATATTCAGGAGAATGCGAACAATGAGAGATCTGTTAGCGGCGGCGTGAAACTGTAGCAAAAGGGGCGGTATAAAATTGTTGGGATATATATCGTAGAGCCGCCGGCTCAGAG
>Ga0255341_1001322_pt1 | contig 35643 bp, 38 predicted proteins | sample wastewater_treat_8_FD_192418 | JGI IMG/M metagenome (GOLD analysis project Ga0255341, IMG submission 192418) | Wastewater microbial communities from Lulu Island WWTP, Vancouver, Canada - plant12 | ecosystem: Engineered > WWTP > Wastewater > Unclassified | place: Canada: Vancouver, British... | reverse complement strand
CTGAGCATGTTTAAAAGATGGCGTTAGTGCGGTAAAATGCCGCAATCCACAAATTTAAACATTTTATTATCAGGGTGTTGTAAATTTTATGCCGCACTAACCGCAAAAGATGTCAGAAGTCAGGAAAGAATAATTCAACGTTTAAGTTACTATACTAAACTTCCTTTTTCGGATTCTAACGATTGTTGTCTAATCATGCTTGTTACGCTTAAAGCTTGTATCTTATAAGGGTTTGTAACGAACAATTTTTTACATTTGTACAAACGATTTTAGCATGATTGAGCAATCCCTGAATTTCAATAATAAAAAATTTACATACGCCACTCTTGGCTCCGGACCTGCTATAATGCTTATTCACGGCTATACTGAATCAAAGGAAATATGGTTCCCGATGGCAGAAAAATTAAGCGAAACATACACGGTTATAATGCCTGATTTACCGGGACATGGCAACAGCGAAGTGATTGAAAACTTGTCTATGGAAATTATAGCTAAGCTGATGGATGTACTGGCTGATAAGCTGAAACTGGAGCGATTTACCATGATTGGTCATAGTATGGGTGGTTATGTTACGGCTTGCTATGTTTCTTTAAATGAGCACAGGTTAAATGGTTTTGGATTTTTTCATTCAAGCGCACGCGGAGATACAGCAGAAGGAAAAACCAATCGCGAACGAGTGATAGACGTTATTGAAAATGACCATGGCAACTCATTTATCAATATGTTTGTGCCTGATTTATTTTTTGAGGGAAATCGTAATCGATTGGCAGAAGAAATTAAAATATTACAGCAACGTGCTTTAAAAATAAGCAAGAAGGCATTAATTGAATCGCAGAAAGCCATGGCAGCACGCATTGGCTATATAGATTTAATTGCCGATACTGATTTGCCAATTTTATATATTATTGGAAAACAGGATAACAGAGTCGATTATAATTTGGTATTGGCTCAGGCAGCGCTGGCAAAGCGAGCTTACGTGTTGTCGCTTGATGATTGCGGACACATGGGTTACCTTGAAAAGTTTGATGATTGTTTAGCCGCAATTAAGGGCTTTTTGCTGGCGTGCAATAAATAATTTTGTTAATTAACTAATACAGCAGAAGATTTACCCGAAATTAATTTCTTTAATTTCGAAAATATTTCCCGCCTTATCTTTAATATATCGCCCTATACGATTATTTTCTTTTTTAAATTCAATTACAGTATAACCTTTTTCTTTTGCTTTATTTGCAATACTTTCGGCTTTCCAATATTCAAGTGCCACATGACTTAGACCGGTAGGTTTTTGATCGGAACAAATTAATAACTCAACAACTAATTCAAATTGTTTCATTCTTACTACTTCAATTGAATCGCATTTGCCAAAAACATTTTTTGCAGCCTGATTATCCAAATCAAATCTGTTCAACTCCTTAAAACCAAGAATTTCATTGTAAAAATCCTCAATTTCGTTTTTGTCATTAATTTGTATTCCTATATGACGCAGCATCTATATATCTTTTAAAAAAGCACCCTGCCGAAACAGGGTGCAAAATAAATATTGATTTTATTCTTCGTCTTTTTCTTGTTCTTCGTATGCTTTTAATAAAGCAGTTTGAACATCGCTTGGTACTTGTTGGTATTCTGCAAATTTCATGGTATAGGTAGCCTTACCCGAAGTTAAAGAACTTAGTGCAGTTGAATAACGGTTCATTTCGGCAAGAGGAACTTTTGCTTTAATCTTTTGATAGTTTCCTTCGCTGTCCATACCCATAACTACTGCACGACGTCCTTGTAAGTCAGTCATTACATCACCCATTCTGTCGGCCGGCACCATAACCTCTACATCATAAATAGGCTCAAGAATTTTAGGACCTGCATTTTTAAAAGCTTCGCGGAAAGCCTGACGACCGGCAAGTTTGAATGATAATTCGTTTGAATCTACAGGGTGCATTTTGCCATCATACACATAAACAACTATGTCGCGTGCATATGAACCTGTTAAAGGACCTTCTTCTATTTTTTCCATGATTCCTTTCAGAATGGCAGGCATAAAGCGTGCATCGATAGAACCACCAACTATACAGTTGTTGAATATGAGTTTACCACCCCAGGGCAGAGGATGTTCATCGCTTCCGCGCACCGGAAATTCTGTTGTCCAGCTCATACCTTCTCGCCAGGGTTCAATCATCATGTGAACTTCACCAAACTGACCTGCACCACCGGATTGTTTTTTGTGGCGATACATGGCTTTTGCAGATTTAGTAATAGTTTCGCGATATGGAATTTTGGGAGGATAAAGTTCCACCATTATTTTTTCAATGGTTTCCATGTGCCATTTAGCGGCATTCATGTGCATTTCGCCCTGACAACTTATAATAATCTGTTTAAGCTCTTTTGAGTATTCAACAAGGTATGTAGGGTCAATTTTCTTTAATTCATTAAGAACAGCTCCAAGTTTTTCGTCGTCAGCCGTGTTTTGTGTTTTGATGGCTGTACGATATTTTGGCTCGGGATATTGAATTGGAACAATTTGTTCATCAGAAATTTTTGGATTATTTAATGTTTCATTTGTTCCCGTATTTTTCAACTTAACAGTTGCCACAATATCGCCGGCCACAGCTTTTTCGAGTTTTTCGCGGTTTTTACCGGCAACGGCAAAAATCTGGGTAACACGTTCCTTGGTGCTGTTGGTTCCGTTGATAACGTCCGAACCCTCGGAAATTTCACCGGCAGCGATTTTAAAGAAACTGATTTCGCCCAGGTGTTGTTCGATGCTTGTTTTGAAAACGAAGCCGCAGAAAGGATCAGCGGTCTTGTAATGATATTCTTTTCCGCTTTTTGTTTTCATTGGAACGCTCTGGAGCGGTGAAGGACCAAACTGGGCAACAAATTCCATGATGCGTCCGGTACCCATGTTGTGTTTCGAGCTGGCGCAGAGAAGCGGGAAAATATTACGCTGAATGATGCTGGCGGCCAGACCATTAATGAGTTCTTCCTCGCTCAGGTCGCCGTTTTCGAAGAATTTTTCCATCAGAGCCTCATCCGATTCGGCAGCTGCTTCAATAAGAGCAGTGCGCATGGCATCGGCTTTGGCTTTTTCGTTTTCAGGAATATCCGATACTTCCGGTTTTCCACCGTTAGCGGGATATTTATAGAGTCTTTTCGTGAGTACGTCAACGATTGAGTTGAATCCGACACCAGTGGCAACCGGATACTGAACCGGAATCACCTTGTTGCCGAACTGGCCCTGGAGTTCGCGAAGCACTTCATCGAAGTTGGCTTTTTCATGATCAAGCTGATTCATAACAAACATAACCGGCTTGTTCATTTTTGTGAGATTACGCCAACTGATTTCTGTAGTAACTTCTATGCCATTTTGAGCATTAATAAGCATTACAGAAAGGTCACTTACAGTTAAAGCTGCCAAAACGTCGCCAACAAAGTCGTCGAAGCCCGGGGTGTCAATTATATTAATTTTCTTTCCACCATATTCAGCAAACAATACTGTTGAAAATACAGAATTCTGTCTTTCAAGTTCAATTTCGCGATAGTCCGATACGGTGTTTTTGTCTTCTATTGTGCCTCTGCGATTAATTACACCTCCTTCAAGCAACAAACATTCGGCTAATGTTGTTTTTCCCGATTTGGCACCGCCAACCAGCGCAATGTTGCGGATATCTCCAGTCTGATACACTTTCATATATTATTCTAATTTAATTTTTTCTTATAAAGGGAGCACAAAATTAGAAAATTATTTGGATTGGAGAAACCGTAATGCGTAAAAATGAAGAATTTAAGAAAAATCTCGAAATATATATCATTGATTTTTCAATAAATACAAATAAGACGATTTTTACAATAAAAATCTTGGATTTATACTTTCAATAATTTAATTTCTCCATCAAAAACACCATAGGTTTTGTGATTGACCCATTCGCCCAGATTGATGTAGTGCGCATTTCCGATTTTCATATCTATTGCCAAATGGCGATGTCCAAACACATAAATATCGGCGCGTAGCTCTGCAGGTGTGTTTTGAATATATTGTACCAGATATTCCTTGTCGTTTCCACAGTATTTTTCATCAGCAGTGCCATTGGCTATGCGACTTTTGCGCGACAACCAGCGGGCCAGCCCAAAGGAGAAATTCGGATGCAGGCGCGCAAACAACCATTGATTGAAACGGCAGGCAAATAACCGTTTTATAAATTTATATTTTTTGTCACCCGGACCAAGCCCGTCGCCATGACCAACTTCGATTGTTTTTCCGTTTACAATGAAACGCTGTGGTTGGCGGAATAATTTCAGTCCGATTTCCTGTTCGAGATAACCAAACATCCACATGTCGTGGTTGCCGGTGAATGCGAAAATCTGTATGCCTGAATCAGCCATTTGAGCCAGTTTGCCGAGCATACGGACATGACCGCGCGGTGCTACGTGACGATATTCGAACCAGAAATCAAACAAGTCTCCGCACAGAAATAAATACTGGCAATCGCTTTCAATTTGATTAAGCCATTGCACAAAAACTCGTTCCACATCACGACTTAATGGAATGCCGAGATGCAGATCCGATGCAAAATACATTTTTTTACCCGGGTTCAAATCAAGTGCAATTACTTTCTGCATTGTGGATTTTTTAGCCATGTGTGCGGATTGATGCGGTCAAAGTTAATAATAAAACGGATGCGCTGCCAATACTTGTCGGTATTTAGTAATAGTGCGTTCTTGCTGCTTTTGTCGTGTACAAGCGGAAATGCTATTTCGAAATATTTATGAGGCGTTGTAATTAGAATTCCACCTTCAAAAATACCAAATGGTTTATTTGCGTTTAATGAATTTGGAGATATACCTGCTGCAACGTAAAGTCTAAGCGGGAGATCGAATGGCATAGAAACACTTCCCGAAGCAGAAAGAGTCCAGTTCCAGCTTTGCCCTACCGGCGAAATACTATATAGGTTGCCGGGACCGTATAACCCCTGCATGCGATAAACCGGCTCATTCACGTTGCGCCCAAGAAACCACCCGTCGTAAAACACATCTGTTTTCCAGCCCGGCATATTTGGGCTTAATCGCGCATCGTATTTTTGCATAAATGCGGAATCGTGAAATAAGTATATACCGGCAAATGCACGAAAAGTAAACCATCTTTTTGGCTCATAATTGTAATCGTATTCATAATTTGCATAAATACGTGCATAGTTTTTCCATGCATTCACATTAACTGAAGCAACAAATGGCTGAATAGAATCAGTTTTTTCGTATTGCCATTTTGCACGAACCGCATTAAGTATTTTATGATGCGGTGACGGAATATATGTTGAGCCGTTGTTAGTCCAGATTATTTCTTCTGTACCGTTCTGATGATATTTTATTTCAAGAAACTGATTAATATTTGCGTTATCCGTGGCGTTTTTAAATGTTGTTTTTATTCCCGTTTCAAACTGATAATAGCGCATTTGTTTATTTTCGTAAGAAGGCAGATGAAAACTTTTTCCTTGAATAAACAATGAAATATTATTAATAAAACTATTTTGAAAATGCTGATTAAAAGCTATTTTTCCTGCACCCGAAAACGACTTTGTTTTTATGCTGTACATTGGCATCAACTGATAATGAATCTGTTTTTCATAAATAAGTTGATTAGTTAAATATACTCCGGGCATCCAGCGGTCGTTTTCATTCCAGCCGGTTAAAGGATAAATAAATGTTTCGTTTAATGCAGAATCGTCTTTTAAAGTGTAAAAACGAGGTTGAAAAAATGATTTTTGTGCTGTCAACTCTTTAATGCCAATAAGAGAAGCAGATAAAATAAGCAGCAAATGAACAAATGCTTTATATATGTTTAAAAAGCTTATATATCTCATTTCCGACAATGTCGATACTTGAGTTTTTACTTACAATTTGTCCTTCGCGATTCAACAGAAAGAAAAAAGGAGTTTTTTCTATATGATAGAGTTTTGCAATAGGCGAATCAGTATATTTTAAATCACAAATATTTATCCATTTCATTTTTTCTTTTTCCACTGTATTTTTCCAGTTAGCAGCATCGTAATCAAACGAAACTGAAACAATTACTAAACCTTTTGGACCATATATTTGCTGGTACTGACGCAATGAGACAAGTTGCCTTACACTTTCTCCTGACCACGATGCCCAGAAATGAAGTAATACAACGTAGCCTTTATAGTCAGAAAGTTTAAAATCATTTTCATTAATATCGGGTAAAGAAAAATCCGGAGCAACCTTTCCCGTATCGAGACGGCTTTTGATTTCTTCTTCCTCTTTTATTGCCAGGCGAGTTTTGTTAACCTTCATTTTCAGGTGCCCAACATGTTCAAAGTCAGGATATTTTTTAGAAAGATTTTCTGATAAATTTTCGTAAACCGAAAAGTATTCAAAAGGATCAAGAATAGGTTGTCGCCCGAAATATTGATATAAAATAAACAGGCTGCCAAGCGACTCAGGATTTTTGTTTATTAACTTTAGAGTATAATCTGTTTGGTTTTTATAAATAATTTTAGCAACCGTGTCCAGTGAGTCGCGGATAAACATTTTGTTGTCAGAATACTTGTTGTTTTCCCAAATAAGAGCAAGCGTATCTAACTTTTTATATTGATTACGCGTGAAAGCAAGATAATCTGCAAGAAGCTCCGATGATGGCGAGCCGCTAACAGTATATGTTTCGGCCAAGGCATTAATGTCGCCGCTTAAATTAATGGTCTGTCCGGGCTCTGCTATTATTGTTATGAAATTGTTTTCTGCAGTTGATATTTTGAAAATTATTGGCTTATTGGTTTTGCGCCTGAGTTTGAAACTGCCATCTTCATTTAAAATAATAGAATCTGTACGTTCCATATTCTCAACATGAATAATGTCAAAAAATACAACATTTGCCCTGCTATGAATAAAGCGCCCTTCTATCAGAACTTCATTTTCAGAAGCCTCATTTTTGTTGCCGCAGGAAGAAACAAAAAACAAAGTTACAGAGACTAAACTTACGGCAAGTAAAATAAATATATACTTTTTCATAAATGACATTATTCGAATTTAAAACTAAAAGGTAAAAAATCCTCATTACTCTCAAAAACAAACCCGTTATTTTTTTCGCTCACAAGAATAACACGAAATGGTTTGTTTTGCCTTAATGCCGATTCATTCATTACCTGACGACAAGAACCGCAGGGATTTGCCACGGCATTAAGTGTTTTTCCTTTTGCACGTGCAGTTATTGCCATTGATTCTATGGCTGTATTGGGATATAAAACCCCTGCCTGAAACAATGCAACACGTTCTGCACAAAGACCGCTGGGATAAGCTGAATTTTCCTGATTACTCCCTATTATGATTTCACCGTTAGCCAGTCTGATTGCAGCACCAACATAAAAATCGGAATATGGCGCATAAGCTGTTTTGGTTGCTTCAATGGCTTTTTCTATTAATACCCTGTCAGCCTTGTCAAGTTCTTCAAGACTGCTAAATGTATAATAATTTATTTTCAGCTCATTCTTTTTCATTTTCAATTTGTTTTAAAGAGGGCAAAATAAAGAGGAGAAAACTATTAAAAAGAGCATAAAATGTTACACCAACCTGAGTTTCGAGGGTGTCTTCATTTAGCATTGACAACAAAAATATGAAAATATATCCAAAATATAGCTTTTTGTCAGGGATTTTATATAAAACAAACGGAGCCAAAAGGGTGAAAATAAATATAATTAATCCGGCAACTCCTAAAGCCACAGTTACCGACAAGTATTGGTTGTGTGAACGAAGACGGTATTCCGGTTTTAATTTTGAATTCATAAAATTGTATTCGTTCTTAAAGGAAACATTTATATCTCCTGTTCCTACGCCAATCCACGGATGATTTTTAATAATGTTAATTGCGGCTTTCCAGTACTCAAACCGCTGTGTTAATGAATGTCCGCTGGGGTCTCCTGACACTTTGTAATAATTCAATTCCCACAAAAAGCGATATATTCGTTTGCGATACGGATCGAAATCCGATAATTTATAATTGCTGATGCCTTGTTCAATATTTTTTATGTCCTGATTAGAAAGCGAGTAAACACCTACACTGTCTTTGCGTAAGTTTTTAGACGATAAATACCTCATCAAAATATTTGTTTGAGGATTAAATTGAGAACTGTCGGTGATTTTTTTTGTACTACGATTGTTCCACGCATCAATCATTTCTTTTTCCTGAACGTATAAATACACCTGATTACCATTTTCTGCCAGCATTGCAGCAGTATCATGATGATATTTGTTTCCATTTATTGTACTTGTATCAAGTGAGCTATACTTAACACGTTCAATATGCGGAAAACAGTTGTTTTTCACATCATAAACACCCCAGAATGCTAAAGCAGAAATGATTATCAGAACAGCGGCTATGACTGAAAAAAAGATTTTTTTCTTTATTCTTTGCTTATAAAGAACTGGCAGAATTACCGATAAAAACAGTATAACCACATAGCCTGTAAAGGATTCAAGAATAAACAGGAAAAAGAGTAAAACAGCAATAACAGGGATAAAACACAGTTTAAACCATTTTTCTTTTTTATTACCATAGTGAACTAATAATAAAACAGAAAAGCAAATAAGTAAGGAAAATCTTATGTGACTTTGTCCAATGGCTATTTGTTCAGGAACCTGAACCGAAATATAAAAATTGATTATGCTTATTGCAGAGAGAGCTGTTACAAATAAAATAAAAATCATTAATAAAAAATCTGCAACCTTTTTTTTAAATGGTCCTATGGCATAGAATAAAACGGGAAATGCAAGCATTGGTATTTTATTCTGAATGTCTTTCAATCCGTATTTTAAATCCGTTGTCCACAAAAGTCCTGATAAATAAAAGATGTAAATGGATATCAGAGATAACACAATAGGCGAACGAAACGCCGCAACCAACTTTTTACGAGAAGCCGAATCACTAAGAACTACAGCAAGCAAAACAAATTGAGATGCAGAAAGAATCCATTTGGAAAAAACCAGTCCAAACAGCATAAATGCAATGACAGCAGGGTATTTAACCTTATTTAGTATTTGGGTTAAATTATTTTGCATAAATTATTTACCTGAAATAATTTTGTTGTATTCATTGTTATTTAATAATACATCAATGGCTTTTTTAACTTCTTTGTCAGTTTGTAAATTGTAGATTATACGTCCTTTTTGGTAATAATAGCGCGATACGATTTCGTAGCCTATAATATTCATTATTTCATCTTTAAACAGTTCTAAATCCCGCTGTTTATTATGTCCTACTTTTGATTTTAGATTATTGATTTCTGAAATGGAGCTTTCATAATATTTATCTTCTTTCATTGCTTCTATCAGCTCTTCGAGTTTAATTTCGCTGGCTGTTTTATAATCATATTCACGTCCTTCCAGATAGGCTAAAAACTGCTGATAATCATTTTCGGTAAATTTAAATTTGTCAGGCGTCGATATAGATGAATGTTCATGAACATACTGGGTTACAAAATTGAAAATATGATTTTTAATTATTAAACTTACCGTAATTTCACTTAATGAATCGGGTTCTATAACAATATCGGGAAGAATTCCACCTGCATCGTAAACAATACGTCCGTTCTTAGTTGTAAACTTATGTTTTGTTGAATCTTTATATTGAACGGCTTTGCCGTTTATCTTTTTTGAATAATCTATTGCCTGAATGCATCGCCCGCTTGGGATATAATATTTGGCGGTGGTTACTTTCAGACTCGTATTGTAGCTAAGAGGAATAACGTTTTGCACAAGTCCTTTACCAAACGATTTCTGACCAATTATAACTCCACGATCTACATCCTGAATAAAGCCGGCAACTATTTCGCTGGCCGAAGCACTTTGCCCGTCGATTAACACGGCCAATCTGATATTCTTATCAACGGCGCTGTTAAGTGTTTTGTAGGACTTATTACTATTACTTAGTTTCCCTTTTGTTTGCACAACGGTAATACCGCGATCGACAAATATATTTGCAATATTTACTGCTTCATTCAGCAAGCCGCCTCCATTGCCACGCAAGTCAAGAATTATCCCTTCCATGGCTGTGTTATTAGCCTTTAAATCTTCCATGGCTCTTTTAACTAAATTGCCGGCATTCATTGTAAAACCATTTAATTTAATATAGCCGATTTTAGGATCCACCATCCCATAATATGGTATATCGCCAACAGTAATTTCTTTACGCTGAATGGATTTATTTATGGGTTTTTCTTCAAACGGGCGCTTTATCAGAAGCTCAATAGTACTGCCGGGTTGCCCTTTTAAAAGGTCGCTTACTTCACTAACTGTTTTTCCTGAAACCGATTTTCCATTTATTTCAAGTATTTGGTCGCCTGCCATTAAGCCGTTTAGTTGGGCGGGGAAGCCTTCGTACGGCTCGGTAATTATTATTTTGTTGTCTTGTTGCTGAATAAGGGAGCCAATACCACCATATTGACCTGTTGTTAAGAATTTTACATCCTCAATGTCCGATTCAGGAAAAAAAACAGTGTAGGGGTCAAGCGATTTTAGCATTTCGTCAATTGCTATTTTCATTAGCTCGCCGGGTTGTATTTCATCAACGTAATTCTGGTTTAGCTCTCGGTATAGTGTAGCGAAAATGTCTAAGTTTTTCGATATTTCGAAATCGCTGTTTGTTGAAGAATTAAATAATAAACCCAGAGCGATTAAAAGAATAACAACAATTTTATTCAGATATTTTTTCATGTCTGCAGGTTTTGCAAAATTTATCGGGTACGGGATCATATCCACTGCCTCCCCATGGGTTGCAGCGTACAATGCGTTTTATGGTTAACCAGCCACCATAAAAGAAACCATGTTTTTTTAATGCCTCGATTCCATAAGCTGAACATGACGGCGTAAACCGGCATGACGACGGCAGCCAAGATGAAATAGCAACTTGATAAAACCGAATGAACAAAACAAAAAAACTAGCAACAGGTCTTTTCATAGTGCTGTAATAAACGTTGAATAATGGAATTTATTTTTAATTCTATCTCTTTATATTTTAGAATATCATCAGTTTGATAATAAATTCCAATTTGCATTTTGGATGAAGATGCCATCAACTTATTTCTCAATGGCGCTACGTTAAGGCGCCAGGCTTCTTTTATGCGTCTGCGCAAACGATTTCTCAGTACGGCTTTTTTTACCCGTTTTTTAGAAACCGAAAACAAAACTTCGTATCCGTCATAATCGGATTCGGTTATTATGTATTTACATTGAAGTGGAAATTCATTAATAATATTTCCATCATGAAACAAAGAAGAAGCTTTAATGGAACCTCTTAACCGTTCTTTACGCGGTAAGGAATATTGTTTCACTATATAATTATTTTTTCTTTTTGGCAGCCTTTAAAAATTCATCTATAGCCATGGTCATACTTGGCGCGGTTGATGTTGGTGCAGGAATATCTACTCTGAGTTTTAAGGCTTCGGCAGCCTGAAGTGTGGTTTTGCCATAAGTGGCTATTAATTGTTCGCCCTGGCTGTATTTTGGGAAATTATGTTTTAAGGATGCAATACCACTTGGGCTAAAAAAACAAAGCAAATCAAATGATTTAATGTCAATATCTTTTAAATCGACACTTTCATTTTTGTAGATAACGGCTTTTTGGAAATTGATATTATTTTCGGTTAACATGCTGTACAATTCTTCATTTGGAGAATCGTTACACGGCAAAACAAGTTTTTCGTCTTTATGTTTTTTTAAAAGAGGCAACAAGCTTTGATAAGTAGAATCGCCATAAAAAATTTTCCTTTTCCTAAACTGAATATATTTTTGCAAGTAAAAAGCTATCTGATCAGACGTACAAAAATATTTCATGTTTTCAGAAATCGGAATGCGTAATTCTTTAGCTAAAGAAAAGTAATAGTCAATAACATTTCGACTGGTGAAAATTATTCCGGTAAATTCTGCTAAATTAATTCTTGATTGCCTGAATTCTGCTGAACTAATGCCCACTACGGCAAAAAATTTCTTAAACTCAATTTTAACATTGTGTTTGTTAATTAATTCTTGATAAGGTGATTTTTCAATTTCAGCAGGCTTAGGTTGAGAAACCAATATGTTTTTTATTTTCACCACGTTTAAAAAAAATTTGAAAATTAAAGCTATGGCGAAATGTACATTATAACCAGCTTAACAGCTATTGCTATAGGAACAATTTCGACGGTGCAAAAATACAAAATAAAATAAAACAAACCATAGCCGGTCTCTAAAATTCCTACATACAAAGACATCAGGAATTTATATGTCAGTAACAATGCAACTGTAAATACGCTAATAATCAACAAGTAGTTTGATAAAGGACTATAGGCTATGGCAAAATTTAAAAACGGCAAAATTGTGGAAAATATCGCATTGAAATAGTATTCTCTAAATAAATATTGCGTTACGTTATTGTTTGCTTCAAAAGAATATTTAATAAAAACCAGAATAATCAGTTTATATATGTAATAAGATACTACACTTAATAAAATAATACCTAAAAGTATTGTTTTGTTTTCGTACGTATCCAAGCCCCTATTGATTAAAAACAGCCAAATCAGTAAAGACAAACTGAATACAGAGTTTAATATGATTATATAGGTTGAGAAATGATTGTTGACTGAGAAATTTCTTGTGAAAATAGACGAAAATCTATTATTGAATGCAGCTTTGAAAGCATTTTGAATGCGCGAAAAATTTGTTTTTAATACCCATATTGATAAGATAATTGGTAAAACCAAAATAAAAACGAAAAATTGATCTGTCAAAAAATTATTTGCTTTTGGTTCGATTGAATTATAAGATTGTTTTTCAGGGAAAAAATGACCGGTAATGTGATAATCTTTTGTTTTTACTTGTTTTATAGTTGAGTCATTTTGAGACGAAAAAAGCAAGGGTGTTTCATCAATGCTTTTGCAATGTTTATTGAGGGCTGAAGAAGTGTCTTCAATATTATTTTTATAAAATTTTTGTGGCAATGACTCCAAAAATAGTATTTTTTGCAAAGATACTACGAAACGACATAATTTAAAGCTTAGATGTAAATGGAATAAGAAAATAAGATGCGTTATGTTTGATTTCGTTGTTTAAGTGTTATGTTACTTGGAGCAAATGCGATTTAAATGAAAAGTTTTTTTTATTGAAATGGCAAGATATTTCAAAATTTGCAATACATTAGCAGTAAATTTTTTTAATAATTAATATTATTCCCCAAATGAAAATAATCGTTTTAAATTGTGGCAGCTCATCAATTAAATATCAACTATTTGATATGGATAAAAATGAGCAGGTATTGGCAAAGGGTTTGCTTGAGCGTATTGGTATTCCAAATAGTTTATTGAAACACTCGTCAACGGGCAAAGAAACATTTGAAGAAACAAGAGACATCCCGGATCATACTGTTGGGATTCAATGGATTATTGACACATTGTTAGATCCGGTAAAAGGTTGTTTAAAAGATAAAAATGAAATTAATGCAGCCGGTCATCGTGTTGCGCATGGTGGAGAATATTTTTCGGAGAGTGCATTTATTGATTCCAAAACTAAAGATGCAATTGAAAAGCTTATTGAATTGGCTCCATTGCACAATCCTGCAAATCTAAAAGGCATTCTTGCCATTGAAGCTTTACTGCCCGGTATTTCTCAAGTAGCTGTTTTCGACACCTCATTTCATCAGTCAATGCCTGAACATGCGTATTTGTATGGGTTACCTTACGAAATGTATAGGGATAAAAAAATCAGACGCTATGGATTTCATGGCACAAGCCATAAGTTTGTTGCTGAAAAGGCTGCCAATATACTTGGCAAAGATTGGAATAATATGAAAATCATTACTTGCCATTTAGGCAATGGTTCTTCTATTGCAGCAATACTTAATGGAAAATCAATTGACTCTTCCATGGGTTATACCCCTGTTGAGGGTTTGCTTATGGGAACCAGGGTAGGTGACCTTGATTTGGGTGCAATGCTTGCAATAATGGACAGAGAAAAAATGACTAATGCCGATGCTAATGCATTGATAAACAAAAAAAGCGGTCTTCTTGGTATTTCAGGTGTTTCATCTGACATGCGTGATATTGAAAAAGCTGCCAATGAAGGCAATCATCAGGCTGCTATGGCATTAGAAGTGTTTGCATATAGGGTCAAAAAGTATATTGGTTCTTATATGGCAGCATTGAATGGACTTGATTTACTTATATTTACCGGAGGTATTGGTGAAAACGATTCAGAAAGCCGCCGCAGAATATGTAGTAATATGGAAGGGCTTGGAATAGAATTAGATATTGATAAAAACAAAGGTTTGCGCGGAAAAGATGCTGTTATTTCAACTGAAAAATCCAGGGTTACCATTATGACAATCACAACCAATGAAGAATTGGTAATTGCACGCGATACATTTAGAATTGTTAATAATTAAATTTATTGCAAATAAAAAAAGCCTCAGTAGATTTTATTTGCTGAGGCTTTTTTATTTTAAAGCGTTTAAGTTTATTATCCCTTTAATGCCTCCGCACCGCTAACGATTTCGATAATTTCGTTTGTAATAGCTGCTTGCCTTGCCTTATTATAACTTAACCTGAGTTCTTTAAGAATTTCAGTTGCATTATCGGTTGCTTTGTGCATTGATGTCATTCTGGCTCCGTGTTCAGATGCAATACTGTCGAGCAGGGCCTTGTAAAGCTGAAGTTTTAGTGTTTTTGGTACAATAATCGAAAACATATTTTCGCGCTCGGGCTCTAAAATATAATCGCTTCCGCCAATATTTTTTGAATTGTCAAGTTTGAAAGGAAGCAAAATTTCGCTTACGGGTTGTTGTTGGGCTGCATTTTTAAATTGATTATATATCAAAACTATAACATCATATTTGCCGTCAATATATTCCTGTACAATGCCATCGCAAATTTCAGAGACTTTTTCGAATGATGGTTTTTCAATTAAGTAATTATATTCTCTGGTAAAAACGCATCCTTTTTTCTTAAGCAAGTCGGGTGCTTTTCTGCCAAAGGAGATGAAATCAACTTTACCGGCTTTAAAGCTTTGGCTATATTCCCCATCTATAAGAGAGCTAACCTGCTTTGAAATATTGGCATTAAAAACTCCGCAAAGTCCCCTATTGGCTGAAAAAACAACCATTAGTATTTTTTCGGGATTTCGTTGTACAAAAATTCCATCATCAGGAAGGTCGTCAACACCTGATGCCACACGGTTCATTATTTCGCGCAATTTAGATGCATAAGGTCTGAAACGCAAAATACTATCCTGTGCTTTGCGAAGCTTTGAAGCAGATACAAGTTTCATGGCTGAAGTAATCTGCTTGGTAGTAGTTACCGAATGTATGCGGTTTCGGACTTCTTTAAGATTTGCCATGTCAGATTATTGTTTAGTCGTAACGTTCAGCAATATCAACTGCAATTTTTTCAAGTCTCGAAATCATTTCATCCGAAAGGTTTCCTTTGCGTAATTCTTCTAAAATATCGGCATGCTGGTCTTCCAGATGCATTAAAAATTCAGACTCATAATTCTTAACCTGATTAATAGGTACGTTTTTCAGTAAACCCCGTGTACCGGTGAAAATAATAGCAATTTGTTTTTCAACGGGCATTGGAGTGTATTGGGGTTGTTTCAAAATTTCAACGTTCCTTGTTCCTTTTTCAAGAACTGCTTTTGTTGCAGCGTCTAAATCTGAACCAAATTTTGAAAACGCTTCAAGTTCGCGAAACTGAGCCTGGTCAATTTTAAGTGTTCCCGCAATTTTTTTCATTGCTTTTATTTGGGCATTACCACCAACACGGCTTACTGATATACCAACATTAATAGCAGGTCTGATACCGGAGTTAAACAAATTTGTTTCAAGGAATATTTGTCCATCGGTAATAGAAATCACGTTTGTTGGAATATAAGCAGAGACATCTCCCGCCTGAGTTTCGATAATTGGTAATGCCGTAAGCGAACCACCTCCTTTTACCATTGGCTTAATGCTTTCGGGCAGGTCATTCATTTGTTTGGCCACCTCATCACTCTTAATAATTTTGGCTGCTCGTTCAAGCAATCTTGAGTGCAGGTAGAAAACATCGCCCGGATAAGCTTCACGTCCCGGTGGACGGCGTAATAAAAGAGAAACTTCGCGGTATGCAACAGCTTGTTTGGACAGGTCATCATAAATAGCAAGAGCAGGGCGACCGGTGTCGCGAAAATATTCGCCAATTGCTGCACCTGCGTAAGGAGCATAAAACTGCAAAGCAGCAGGCAAAGAAGCAGTTGCAGAAATAATAACGGTATATGGCATTGCTCCTTTTTCTTCAAGAATTTTTGCTATTTGTGCAACAGTTGAACCCTTTTGTCCTATTGCAACATAAATACAATAAACAGGATTGCCTTTTTTGTAGTTTTCGCGTTGATTTATAATAGTATCAATGGCAATTGCAGTTTTACCGGTTTGGCGGTCGCCGATAATAAGTTCGCGTTGTCCACGACCAATAGGAATCATTGCATCAATAGCCTTTATACCTGTTTGCAAGGGTTCTGTTACCGGTTGGCGAAAAATTACACCCGGAGCCTTGCGTTCCAATGGCATTTCGAATAATTCTCCTTCGATTGGACCTTTGCCGTCAATGGGTTCTCCAATTGTATTGATAACACGACCAAGCAAGCCCTCGCCAACTTTAATTGAGGCAATAGTGCCCGTGCGTTTTACTACATCTCCTTCGTTTAAACTTTGAGTATCTCCTAAAAGTACAATACCCACATTATCTGTTTCAAGATTTAATACGATACCTTTGAGACCTGTTTTTTCAAATTCAACCATTTCTCCGGCACGTGCATTGCCCAGTCCATAAACTCGTGCGATGCCATCGCCAATTTCAAGAACTGTTCCGGTTTCTTCCATGTTTACTCCCAGATTCATGCCCGAAATTTGTTGACGCAGAATAGCAGTTACTTCAGATGGTTTTATTTCAGCCATATATACCCTTTTTTAAAATCCTTTTTCGTAAATATTAGTTTGAAAATCTTTAAAGATTTTCGAAATTTTATTTTTAATTGATGCATCATACATGTTATCACCAAAACGCACAGTGAAACCTCCCAGCAGATTGGGATTTGTTTTTTGTGAAGTATTTGGCTTTAATCCCGTAAGTGATGCAATTTTTGTTTCAATTTGCTTAACTATATTTTGGTTAAGTTCTGTAGCAGATGTAAGTTCAACTTCTATTATTCCTTTGTGTTCTGTACAAATGTAAATAAATTCATTTGTAATTTCATGTAAATAAGCTTCTCTTCCTTGTTTAATAACAAGTTTGAGAAATTTAATACTTAAATCATTAAAACTATTTTCGAATAATGCAGAAATTATTTTCTTTTTAAGTATTGGTTTAATTATCGGGCTTTTAAGAACTTGTCTGAATTCCGGCACTTGCTCACAGATAATTTTTACAGTATGCATGTTTTCTTCTGTAGCCGGCAATAAACTGGTTTCGTTTGCCAACTCAAATAGTGCCCTAGCATACCGTTTGGAGATTTGCGAATTGTTCATGCCAAATACTAATTAAAAGAAATTTCATCTGCCAATTTTTGTGCTATATCCTGCTGTTTGGCATCACTGGCAAGATTTTCCCTAATAATCTTTTCAGCAATTTCGAGAGAAAGCACTGCAATTTGGTTTTTAAGTTCAGTAATAGCTGCCATTTTTTCGAAATGAATATTTTCGTGTGCGGCTGCTATAATACGTTCAGTTTCTTCTTTGGCTTTAATACCGGCCTCTTCAACAATTTTATCTCTGGTTTTTCTTGCTTCCGCCAAAATAATATCACGTTCTTTTTGTGCTTCTTTCAACAACTGCTCATTATCAGCTTTTAGCTGAGCCATTTCCGATCTGGCTTTTTCTGCAGCCTGCAAAGCATTGTCGATTGCTTCATTACGTTTGCGAATAGCAGATACAATAGGTTTCCATGCAAATTTTGCCAATAGTAAAAAAAGCAATAAAAACACAATTGTGGTCCAAAAAATCAATCCAATTCCGGGAGTTGTTAACATATTTGTTTGTTCTTTGAATTCATAATTAATAAGCCCCAATGCCAACCGCAAAGAGGCTTATTTTTAAAAATTACTTGGCAATTAAAGCTACAACAACTGCAAAAAGGGCTACGCCTTCAACCAGAGCTGCAGCAATAATCATAGCCGTTTGAATTTTATTTGTTGCTTCAGGCTGACGGGCAATAGCGTCCATTGCTGAACCACCTATGCGTCCGATACCCAAACCTGCACCAATAACGGCTAATCCTGCGCCGATTCCTGCTAAAACCATAGTGAATTTATTTTTAAGTTAAACATTGGTTTACTATTTTTAATGATGTTCTGCCTCCTGAACGGCAAGACCTATAAACAAAGAGGTTAAAAGAGTAAAAATGTATGCCTGTAATGCTGCTACTAAAAGCTCAAGCAAGTCCATAAAAAGCACAAAGAAAACTGAAACAGGGGCAATGCCTAAATTTTGAAAAATGAATATTAATGATATAAGACTAAGAACAATAATATGCCCCGCTGTTATATTTGCAAAAAGACGCACCATAAGAGCAAAAGGCTTGGAAAGCACTCCGATTAATTCAACGGGAATCATTATGGGCAGCAGCCATACGGGAACTCCCGGAGCCGCAAATATATGCTTCCAATAACCTTTGTTTCCGCTAAAATTCACAATCAATAAAGTAAATACTGCCAATGTCAAGGTTACAGCAATATTACCGGTAAGATTGGCCCCAAAAGGAAAGAAGGGAATTAGCCCCATCAGATTATTGATGAGAATAAAAAAGAATAAAGTGAGCAAGTATGGTGCAAATCTAAAATAGTGTTTCTCGCCAATGTTTGGCTTAACTATGTCATCTACAACAAAAAGAATTAATGGCTCAAGAAAACTTTGTAATCCTTTTGGTGCAGCAATTCCTCTTTTTTTATAACTACGGGCAACAGAAATAAAAATAAGCAAAAGTAAAGCTGCGCTAATAAATAATGCAGCCACATTTTTTGTAATAGAAAAGTCCAGAGGCACACTAACAACTTTGCCATTTTCATCAATGCGAACTATTTTTCCCTCATATTCCCCGTCAAAATCACCTTTTGTTGCCAGCTTATATTCAAAGTTTTCGCCATGATGCAAGCGAGAACTCATAAAAAAGACCAACTGTCCGTCGTCCCATAATATTACAGGCAAAGGAACAACTATGTGTTTTTCGTTTTCTTGCCCCTCATGTAATGTCATAACATGCCATTCGTGCGCGTCCAGAATGTGATCAAAAATTACCTCTGTAATATTAATTTCACCCTTTTGAGTTGACTCATCAATGATTTGACTTGTTTTGTCATTTGCAAAAACGGATAATTTGCCAAAACCCACAAAAATCAAAATGAAAATAAAAATAAACTTTTGCATCACTTTCTTTAAATCGTGTGCAAATTAAGCAATTTTTTGTTTGTGTTAACTACTTTTTTAAATATGTAGATTAAGATTTTAAAATGAAACAAGATAAAAAATAAAGAAGTAAGACGAATAATACAAAACAATGAACAAAAAGGCCAAAATTAATAATTAAAAAAAATTATTTTCTCAGACTAATTATCAGAGGTAATGAAATTAAAAATAAAAACAGTGCCGTCAATGCAAATTCAACTAAATATCGTAGCCTGTAGTCGGTTAATTCTGATGCTTTTACATCTGCGCAAAGCAAATAAGGAATTCCTGTTTTTGTTTTTTTAGGTATATATAAACTATGAAATACTCCCCATTGATCTTGTTGCTCATCAAATATTTCAGTGGCACCGGAGTTAAAAGATTTTTTCATTGCTGGCGTTGCTTCAGGATAATAATCCATGTATCCTGTAACTATGTTTTTTGTAATATCATTTGTAATGTAGGATGATACAACAAAATAAACCGAATCATTTGATTGAATAACTACATAAACATATATAACGTTATGAATTTCAGCAATTTTATTCGCCTGTAATCTTAGATCTTCGTAATCAACAATGTTTACAGGGACTTTTTTATGCGCATTCTGAATTAGCGAGTCGGAGATTATTAAATCAAGCGATGCCGCTGCCGATTTAAGGCGGGTATCTATCTCCTGTGAAGATATTTGTTTATGATAAATAAGTTTTATAGCTACATAAATTATTAAGCCAACAACAAAAATTGTTATAGGTATAATTGGCTTATTTTTTTTGTAATTATATTTTGTCATTTAAGCGCAAATATAAATAATTTTCGAATTAAAAATTTAATTTAACAATTAGCATGTAAATTTAACAGTATTAATTAGTTGAATTATCTTATTAATTGTTTTTCAAAAGAAAAGTATTAATATTTACGTATATATGTTTTTATAATTGGGAATGAGATAATGAAGACATATAAAAGAGAAATAAAAAATTCAATAACCGTAACCCAGATTTTGTTATATATTTCACTTACATAAACATCTGAACATAAAACGTATTTGAATCCGCTTTTTGTTGTTTTTGGAATATAAGCACTTCGGAAGTTTCCCCATACATTAGTATTTTCACAATAAATTATATCTGTATTTGTATTAAATGCAGATTTAAGTTCAGCCGGAGCTTCGGCAAACAAATCCAGATACTTGATTTCAATGTTTTTTGAAATATCGGTGGCAAGAACATTGCATAATGCAAAGTAAACTGAGTCGTGGTTTTCAATAACTGCATATACATAATCGACTTTGTGTACAGAGGCTATTTTGTCAACGTAATTCCGAAGGTTTTCGTAGTAAATTGAATTAATGTTCTTTTTATTATTGGCAGCTTCTATTAACGAGTCACTTATAATTAAATCTAAAGTTTCGGCAGCAGTTTTTAACCTGAAATTAATGTTATTATTAACATCATTTTGTTCGCGAACTAATTTTATTGACAATAAAAGAAGAATTCCAATAATGAAAATGGAAACAGGCAGCCATTTAATTAATATTTTATTTCTCTTAATCATCATGCAAATATAAAAAATTTATAGACAAACGCAAAAATACATAACATGATTTTTGACATCTTTTGACTTAAAAAAAATATCTGATTGATTTTTTCAACTTTAATAAGTTGCCAATCTTGGAAAATAATTTAGACTTAATACGGCGATTATTAATTTAAGCCTGTTGAATCAGCTCTTAGCCGGGTTATTTTTTTCTAAGTTTATGATAATCCCATGCATCAAATTGTTGTTGTTTCAGAACATCATTTATTGTAATAGCCAATCGCAGGAAAACATCCAATTTTTTGGATTTTAAAAATTCTCGTGCAGGTGTAACTCCTCTGCATGCATCAGCAAAAACTATATACAGGGTAAGATTGTTTTTTTTAAGCCAATTGATTGCCATATCTTCTGAATCTATGGCATCGCTTAAAATTCCCAATTCCGGAGAACCATTGTCAAAAAGCCATTTCAACGCTTTTTTGTCAGCTCTAATGGCACTGGCAAATGCAGCCAGTTCGGGAAATCCGTTTTCAAGCAAAAAATTTAAAAACTCAGACTTACCTTCAATGGCTTTTTCTAAGGCCAGTAATACTTTAATGTCATATTCCCAAAGCATTTTTGCCATAGCCTTATTTTTTATCCCATTCAAAAATTGGTGCCGGAATTCCGCTTGTATTTATTAAACGTGATATTAATGCCGAAATGGCGGCGTTCAAATCTTTTGGATGATTGTAGAAAAATGGAGATGCGGGAAATATAATGGCTCCCGAACGGGTTACTTTGCCCATGTTTTCTATATGAATAAGACTTAAAGGAGCTTCCCTTGTCATCAGAATCAAAGTTTTACGTTCCTTAAGCATCACATCCGCTGCACGAAGAATGAGAGTGTTTGAAATCCCTGCTGCTATTGAACCTAATGTGCCCATGGAACAAGGGGTTATAAACATTGCCTGATATCCCGACGAGCCCGATGCCGGCGATGCAAACAAGTCGTTATTGTTTAAAATGTTGATTTTTTCGCTTTTTGGAATTTCAACCTTGTTTTCATACTCCCAAACTTTCAGCCCGTTTTCGCTAAAAATAACCGATATACTGTTTATGCTGTCAATTTTAGTAAGCTGCTTTATCAGTTCAAAGCCATAAATGGCACCACTGGCACCGGTTACCGCAACAATTACTTTTGATATTTTATTAGAACCAGTGCTCATAAGTTAATGACAGAACAATGTTATATTGACCTCTTATAAAGTAGTTATAAGTAGAAATTCCGGGAGACTTTCTGATGGGAATAACTGAATTGGAATAACGAAGGTTAACGGACTGTTTCTCGTTTAAGAAATATTTAAAACCTGCATGTGCGGCAATCTCATATTTTTCAAAATCCGGACGCGCAGGTATTTTACCATAAATGTCAAACTCTCTGTTTTTATTATCAATTAATATGGCAAATGACAGCCCTGCCTCAAAACCGAAATTCGTTTTTAGTTGCCTGCGATACAAAAACGGCATTTCAATATAGTTTAAGCGCATTATATATTTATACAAATTATTGTTTTTAGTAGGGTTTTTCCTACTTCCTTTTTGAACAAACAAAAGTTCGGCAGATATATCCGAATATTCGTCAATGGGAAGCGCCGCCATAAAACCACCGGTGAGGCCTGCCTTGTTGAATCCCGAAATATTGTCTCCGTCAACTTGAGAACCCGTTAAGCCGAGACGAAATCCTCCCTTGAAACTTTGCGCAGCAGCAGAAATGCTGATAACAAAAAATAGCAGAAACAGAATATTTTTCATAATGCTAATTGAAAGACGAAGATAGCAAAAAATAATCAAGGGTAAAAAGCATTTTCAATATGATTAATTTGTATTTCGTTGTTGGACAATAAAACTATTGAAACAATATCAAAACGTAATTCCATATCGATGGAAAACTCATCAAGATAGGCCAGGGCAGCGCGTTCCAAAGCTTGTTGCTTGCGTTCGTCAACGGCTTCCCAAGGTTCGCCGTAAGAAATGTTTGTTCGGGTTTTTACCTCAACTATTACAAGAACATCATTATGTAAGGCAATAATGTCAATTTCATCCTTGCCTGAACGCCAATTGCAGTGCAGTATTTTGTAGCCTTTCTTTTTTAAATAGCTTAAGGCTTCGTTTTCACCAAGTTTTCCAACCTGGGCTTTGTTTAAATTACTGCCCATTCAACCGAATAAATTAATTTTTGATAAATGACCCTTTGTATTGCCGGTTATCTGTTATGATTTCGATGCAATAATATCCTTGTGTTAGACCTTGAATATCAATCATGCGATTTTTGCTCATTTCAAAAGTCTTTATTAATGCTCCGCGATTGTCATAAATATTACATTTTGCAGATTGATACTTGTCGTCAATGTTTATGTTAAGGAAATTATTGGCAGGGTTTGGATATATTTTTATTTCAGGCATTGTTTGTTCTGCCGAACCCAGTAAAACAATATTATTGTTTCTTGATAGCAGACGCAGTTCGGGATCGAATTTTACAGTATCGGGCTGACCGACAAATGGAATTTTAAATTCCTGTCCCGAAAAGGTATTATTAAACACATAAATACTATCTCCAATAAGTATTGGAACGGGCATTTTGAAAAAACTTACCGATGAATGACTTTGGGTTTGGTTTATAATTATGGAAAGGGAATCGCCAGTAATGGGAGAGATAGTAATGTTATATGAAGGATATCCTTCTTTATAAAGCCAATTATTAAAAAATTCGCTTAGATCCATGCCCGATTGAGCTTCCATTTGGGCTATGTAATCTGAAGATTTGGCATATTGAAATTTATAGGTGTTGAAATAATTTCTGTTTCCCTCGAAAAAGTTATCATCACCGATTACCCAGCGCAGCATATGCAAAAGATATGCTGCTTTATAGTAGCATAACCGGCTTGAAAACACATTGTTTATATCGCTTGTGTCATATACAAATACTGAGCCTCCCGGCGATGAAGTTACATAATCTACACTGTTTTCTTTCCAGATAGGCCAATAGTAATTTGAGCTAAATTGCTCATAATTAAGTGCGGTATAATATGTTGCAAAGCCTTCGTTTAGCCAGATGTCCTGCCATGAGCCGCAGGTTACGGCATCACCATACCATTGATGCAGTAATTCATGAGCCATTAATTCAAAACCAAAACCGCCCATAAAACTCATTGTTTGATGTTCCATTCCGCCTCCCCAGCCAAATTCTGCATGTCCGTATTTTTCTGTCATATATGGATATGGAGCAATGATTGAGTCGTAAAAGCGCATTACGCCTTCAAGAAGCGGGGTCATGGATTGAGCAGTTGAAAGATTTTCGGGATAAACATAGCTTAGCATTGGCAGACTCCCCGTTGACAAAGTGAAATTTGATGTAAAAATGCTGTAATTGCTTACTGCAACAGCAATCAGGTATGCAGCAATCGGATAACGATGCTTCCAGTGTGCAGTTGTATTAGTGCCAACAGCTTCAGAAACCAAAATTCCGTTTGATGCTGCGTGGTATCCGTTTGGATGTGTTACAAATACATCTATAGAATCTATTTTGTCACTTAAATCATTTTTGCATGGCCACCATTCGTAGGCTCCATAAGGCTCTGATAATGTCCACATTGCCGGCTCCGCGCTGCCGTGCGTGCTGGCAACAAAGGAAATAAATCCGGTTGTTGCCTGTGGGGACCCGTGATAGTAAACAGTAACACTGTCAAATGTTCCTGCAGATAGCGGAGAAAATCCATTTATTATAATTTCATCATTATTATGAGTAAAAGCAATATTTGCTCCGTGATACTTTACCGAATCAACAGTCATATTGCTTTTTAATGAAAAGTCAATATGGCTTAAATTGTTTTGAATTACAGTAAAATATGATGTTACGTCTCCGCTGATAAAATTAACGGATGGATTTATTACCCAATTAAATCTGTGATATTTCAGGTCGTATTCCTGTCCTACAAATCGTTTTGGTGTTTGCGAGAGCCTTGAGGCCTTAAAAGCATCATCAAGAGCAATTTGTTTAAAAGCGTCCACATTAAAAATTTGAGCTTTTACTAATGATGTTAAAAGCAAAAAAATAATAACAAAGTATAATTTTTGCATAGCTTGTGTTGTTTTTATCAAGAGCAAATTTATAATAATTTTGTTGCACGCTTGACAAGAGATTTATTATAGCAAAAGAGGCTGTTTAAAAACAGCCTCTTTGAAAAAAATGAAAAAGATTTATTTTAATACATATCACCCATTCCGCCTCCTGGCATTGGTGGCATAGCTGGTTTATCTTCTTTTATTTCTACAACAACAGTTTCTGTTGTTAGCAACATTCCTGCAATTGAAGCTGCATTTTCGAGAGCTACTCTGGTAACTTTAGTTGGGTCGATAACACCTGTTTCAAACAAGTTTTCGAATACTTCGGTACGGGCATTAAAACCGAAATCGGCTTTGCCTTCTTTAACCTTTTGAACTATTACGCTACCTTCAAGTCCTGCATTTTCAACAATCATACGCATTGGCTCCTCAATTGCCCTGCGAATGATATCTATACCTGTTTTTTCGTCTGCATTATTGCCTTTTAAGTCGGCAATAGCTTCAATAGCACGAATATAGGCAACTCCGCCACCCGGAACAATACCTTCCTCAACTGCTGCACGTGTTGCATGCAAAGCATCGTCAAAGCGGTCTTTTTTCTCTTTCATTTCAACTTCCGAAGCTGCGCCAACTTTAATAACGGCAACACCGCCGGCAAGTTTTGCCAATCGTTCCTGTAATTTTTCACGGTCATAATCACTTGTGGTGGACTCCATTTGAGCTTTTATCTGAGCTACGCGGGCATCGATACTTTCTTTGCTGCCAAGGCCTTTTACTATAGTGGTGTTTTCTTTATCGATGGTAACTTTTTCTGCCTGACCAAGATAGCTAAGGTCTGCGTCTTCAAGTTTATAGCCTTTTTCTTCGCTGATAACAATACCTCCGGTTAAAATAGCAATGTCTTCGAGCATTTCTTTACGGCGATCGCCGAATCCGGGAGCTTTAACAGCCGCAACGCGAAGAGAACCACGCAATTTGTTAACTACTAATGTGGCAAGAGCTTCGCCTTCAATGTCTTCGGAAATTATCAACATCGGACGGCCGGTTTGAACAACTTTTTCAAGAATTGGCAGCAATTCTTTCATGCTGCTGATTTTTTTGTCGTAAATAAGCATGAAAGCGTTGTCAAACGATGTTTGCATTTTTTCGGTATCGGTTACAAAATACGGAGAAAGATATCCGCGGTCGAACTGCATACCTTCTACAACATCTACTGTGGTATCAGTACCTTTGGCCTCTTCGATGGTGATAACACCTTCTTTTTTAACTTTTTTCATGGCCTCGGCAATTTGCTTACCGATTTCGTTATCATTGTTGGCAGAAATAGTAGCAACCTGCTCTATTTTTTCAAAGCTGTCACCAATTTCTCTGGATTGTTTTTTAAGATTTTCAATTACAGCAGCCACGGCTTTATCAATACCACGTTTTAAATCCATGGGATTGGCACCGGCAGTTACGTTTTTAAGTCCTGTATTGAAAATAGCCTGAGCCAAAACGGTTGCAGTAGTGGTTCCATCACCGGCAGCATCATTGGTTTTGCTTGCAACTTCTTTAACCATTTGAGCTCCCATATTATGTATTTTTTCCGGAAGTTCAATTTCTTTTGCAACGGTAACGCCGTCTTTTGTTATAGTGGGAGCACCATAAGATTTTTCAATAATTACATTACGCCCTTTGGGTCCTAAAGTAACTTTAACGGCATTTGATAATGCATCAACTCCTTTTTTAAGTTGTTCGCGGGCTTCTACGCCATATAGAATCTGTTTTGCCATATATTTCGATTTTTAAAATTTTAAATTAAATTATTGCCAATACATCGGATTCTTTCATTATTAAATAATCCTTACCATCAATGGTGATTTCAGTTCCGGCATATTTGCCATAAAGAACTACATCGCCAACTTTAACGGTGGTAGGCTCATCTTTTTTACCGGGACCGGCAGCCACTATGGTGCCACGTTGGGGTTTTTCTTTAGCAGTGTCGGGAATAATGATGCCACTACTGGTTTTTGTTTCAGCTTGTGCCGGTTCAATTACAACTCGGTCAGCCAGGGGTTTAATGTTTATCGTACTCATTTTTTTCATTTTTTTGTTCGTCGCGCATTGTCATTTTTTGTGCCAAAAAGAAAAACTGACATTTTTTCAGCTATTGTATGACAGGAAAACGAAATAATAATTTATAAGATTAACTTTTTGTCAGGTTGTCATTTTGAAAAAAAAACAAACCCATAATCAGGGTTTGTTTTCACTATATTATAAAAAAACAAACTATTCAAGAGGTGCCGCATTATTGTCTCCTTGCGGAGTATTAATGGGTGAAAGGTCATTCGACTCTATATATTTTTTCAAACGACTTTCTTCGGTTTGCCTTTCTCCTTTAGGAATAATAAAAATAGAAAGCAGACTTAAAGCAAGAATGATAAGTGCCATTGTCCATGTAGTTTTTTCAAGAAAGTCGGCAGTTTGTCTTACGCCCATAAATTGGTTCGACGACTGCATTCCTGCAACAAGTCCGCCACCTTTTGAGTTTTGAACCAATACAATAAGTCCCAGAAGGGCGCAAACAATAATCAATAAAACCACAAGAAAAACATAAAAACCCATAGAGCTGTTATTTAAAATGTTACAATTTCTTTTTCAAATTTTCAATTAGGGGTGCAAAGTAACTACTTTTTTCTGGATTAGCCAAAAGTAATTTTTCATACATGTGAAGAGCCTTTTCATAAGAACCTTGCTTTTCGTAGATAGAAGCTAAAGTTTCTGACACCAATTCAAATTTTTCGGTAGTACTTTCTTCAGCAAGATTCCTGCGATCGGGCAATCGGTTCAAGTCAATTTTTATGGTAGGCTCGGTATTAATAAATTTATCTATGATTTCTATGGTTTCTTTGTCCATATCCTCTGGATTTTCATGTATTGGTGTTTCCGGTGTTTTGTTCATGTTTAATTCAGCCAATCGTTCCTGCAAAATAGTCATGGGATCTTTTATTTCTTCTTTTATTGGCTTATTAATTTCATTATAAGTATTTTCTGTTATTGTAGAATTCTCATCATAAGTATTATTTTCAACCGATACTTCTTGTTCATTTTCTTGTATAGTAATGTTTGCCACAGGTGTTTCCAATAAAATGTCGTTTTTTTCTACGTCATCTTCTACATTGGCTAATGATTCATTTGTGATATTCTCTATTTCTAAAACACCTGTATTATCAGATTCTTTCGGTTCTTCCTTAATGTTTTGTAAATCAATTGAATCAGAATAAACATCAGCAACCGGAGGCGCAATGTTTATGTCATCCGGCGGGTTTTCATTATTAATTTCTTCTAAAACAACAGAATTATTTTCGTTTTCTTTACTTTCATTAATATGTGTGTAAAGCAAAAAACGGTTTGGAACTTTAAAACATGCATGCTTTAATTTATCCGAAAACTGTTCGGGAGAATCTTTGTGCAAGTTGAAAAGAAAAAGCATGTTAATGTGGCTCGAATAAGGATGTTGCTCAATTAAACGCAAAACTTCTTCGGGCGCAATATTTAGTTTAGAGAAACACATAATGTTTAATTACCAGTTTACAAGTGCTTTATTAAAAATATCATCAACTAATTCATCGGTAATAACGGCAATTAATCCGTCTTCAACCGAAGCCAGGTTTACGTTGCTTGAAAATTGCTGGAATCTTGAGAAACGGGCTTCGAAATTCTTTGATTCATCAAGCCGGTTAAAAAAGCGCACATTAATATTTATAGTAAGTTGAGTTAATTGCGAAGTTTCATTTCCTTGAATAGCAACAGGTTGCAGGGTATAACCAGTAATTTCACCCTCAAAAGCCAGGTCCCCGTTTTGGTTAATCATTGTTAGCCGTGTTTGGCTCATTATCTTGTCTTGAAGCTTTTCGGTTAACGTTTTAGCAAGAGTTGGGTTAATTAGTGTTGCATTATTGTCAAAATAACGCACCGAAAATGTTTTGGCTTCCGGATGGATAGATGCGCCTGTGAACGTAATTCGCAGGCATGAAGAAAGCATCAGCGATGTAAAAAGCAAACAAAATGTAACAAAACGTTTCATTCTATTTCGTATTCTTTAATCTTTCTGTATAATGTTCTTTCGGAAATGCCTAATTCGGCTGCAGCATATTTACGGCGGCCACGGTGCTTTTCAAGAGCTTTGATAATGGTTTCCTTTTCTTGTTTTTCAAGAGAAAGAGTTTCTTCAACTTCCTCAGGATATTGAATTGGAATATCGTTAATTGGTTCATTATTACGCTGATAGTCTTGAGAAACCGGAGTAAATTGCGATTTAAATATTTCCGGCTGAATAGTGAAACTATCTACAGTTTGCATGTTTCTGGCGGGAATGGATGTGTCAATGCCGGTGGCTGAGATAATTTCGGCAATTAATTTCTTCATTTCCGTCATGTCTTTTTTCATGTCAAATAAGACCTTATACAGTAATTCGCGCTCGTTGGCATGTTCTTCGTTATTGTCAAAATGCCTGTGTAGTACTGGTAGTGTGCTGGGATTGCTGTCGCTGATATATTTTGCCAGAGTATTTGGTGTAACTTCTCTGTCCTGCTCAATTATCGAAATTTGTTCGGTTACGTTTTTAAGCTGCCTTACATTGCCCGACCAATTATTGTTTCTAAGCATATTTTGTGCTTCTTCGGTAAGATGCAATGGGGGCATTCTGTATTTTTCGGCAAAATCTGTTGCAAATTTTCTGAATAATAATACTATGTCTTCTTTGCGTTCACGAAGCGGAGGAATATGAATGGGAACAGTATTAAGGCGATAAAAAAGGTCTTCTCTGAATTTTCCGCTTGAAATTGCTTCTCCCAATTTCACATTTGTGGCTGCAACAACACGTACATCGGTTTTAAGCACTTTTGATGAACCAACTCTTAAAAACTCACCGCTTTCCAATACTCGTAATAATCTAACCTGCGTGCTTAGTGGAAGTTCTGCAACCTCATCCAAAAAAATGGTGCCTCCGTTTACAACTTCAAAATATCCTTTGCGGGCATCGGTAGCTCCCGTAAAAGAACCTTTCTCGTGGCCAAATAACTCACTGTCAATTGTTCCCTCCGGAATAGCCCCACAGTTTACGGCGATAAAAGGTCCATGCTTACGCGAACTGAATTGATGAATGATTTTGGGAAATACCTCCTTACCCGAACCGCTTTCGCCTGTAATTAACACAGTTAAATCTGTAGGTGCCACCTGCCTTGCAATATCAATTGCTCTGTCAATCAATGGCGATTGACCAATAATTCCAAAGCGCTGCTTTATTGATATTATATCGTTCATTTCCAAAAAAGAATGGCTAAATTACAAAAAATATGACAATATTTATACCGCAATGTCATTTTTGCAGGTTTTTGGTAAATTTTTATAAACAATTAGAAATAAATTAATTTAAACTATTTGGCTTTACTTACATTTTTTGTGAAAACTGCTATTTCCAGAACAAGAAATGCCAGGTACAATATCACAAAAAACAAAGAGTCGTTTAGGGAATCTATACCAAAGCCCATAACAAGAACCAATATATAAATCATTCCAAGCAACATCTTACCAACAGTTAGTGCAAGAAAAATCATTGCAGAGGTTTTCGGATTTTGTTTTAATGATTTTTGAAATATCAGAAATGAGAAAAAATTAAGCAAAACCAAAATGCTTAAAGTTATTGGCCATGTTTTACCATAAATATGCGGAAATAAAAAAGCGCTTAACCAGATTATAATATTTAATGTTATAATGAAAAAGATAAAGGGTCTCCAGATTGATTTTATCATTTTTATTTGTTTCGGTTCAGGTCTTTAATTATTAATAGAATTGCCACAATTACGGATAGTGGCGAAAAAATAATTGTAAGCCATGGAATTTCGGTTTCGGTTTGTTTGTCGAGCCACACGGCACCCCATGTCATTCCGCCAATAATAACAAGCATTTCGAATGCCATACCTGAAAATCTGACAAAGTCGTTACCTTTTTTTTTCAGGTCATCGTGTTTTTTCATTTTGCAGCAACGAATTATTCTTGCTCAATTTGCATATCGCAATTTCCAATAAAAACAGCTCCGGGTTCAATGCTTATTTTTTGAACTTTAATATCACCGGTAATTGATGCAGAAGCACGAAGACTTAATGTTTCGGCAACAAAAATTTTACCCTTAACCTTTCCGCTAAAATCGCCTATTTGGCAATGAATTTCTCCTTCAACCTGTCCTGAACCGCCTATTACAACACGTCCGGTTGCTGTGAGGTTGCCAACAAGTTGTCCGTCTATCCGAATATCTCCATTGGTTTTAATATCTCCATTAATCAGTGTTCCGGCTGAAATAATGCTGATGATTGGAGTGGTCGATTCGTTTTGTGTTGTTTTTGCCATATATTATCCTTTCTTGTTTTGCTATTCATCATAATAGCGGTTGAAAAAATCTAAATAATGTTGTTCGTCTTTCGATTTATAAAAAATAGGATAATTATCGGTACTAATAATGAATGTGACGGGATTACTATTTGCAATTATATCTACTATTCCTCTATCATTTTTTGTAAAACGCAGATAAGTCAGCCCATTTGTTTTTGTTTTAAAATGACTGACCGAAATCATCATTCTTGTATCAGATAGGTAAAGGCTGCTTACGCTAAGATTGTCGGAACTGAAATATGTGTTATTGAAATCGGAAAAAGCAGCTTTTATTTTGTTAAGGTTAATATTTTTAGCATCAACCAAACACACAAATAAATGTATGGTTTCATTATCTGCCGGCTTATAAATTTCTTGCACTTTTGCATTTGCGTTATCAGTTTTATTATCCGAAACCTCAGTATTGTCGCCGCCAAGATATGCTATAATGTCATCAGCTCTTTGTTTTATATCACCTGTATATCGCGAAGAAATTGAATTCATCTTTGCCAAAAGCGTATCGTTTCCATAAATTTTTCCAAGACTTAGAGCTTTTAAAAAGTCGAACCTGCCAATTAATGATATTTCTTTAAATACAGACAAAGCCGAATCGCTTTGATATACCACTTTTTGATAATTACCCGTCAGGAATGTCATATAGGTTTTTTCGTAATACTGCTCCCCAACACTTTTTTGGGATGCAACTTTTGTCCAGTATTCCGGATCTGAAAGTATTTTGGCAAATTCGCTTTCGGGGTATTTTGAAAGAATAAGATTTTTGTAATACGTAGCTCTTTCTTCGTTTTTTATGCTTTTATTTGAAGAATATAAAAAGTAATAGGTTTCTAATTTATATTTTGTTGTGTCGAATCGCGATAAAAGAGTTTCATGTGCCTTAATGGCATCATTAAATTCTTCCAGTTCTGTTTTATATATTTTACCTAACTCAAAATAAGCTTTTTCGATTTTTTTATTTGATTCGGCAATTTTTTCGGGAGTTAAAGGAATGTCCTTCATGTAGAAGCTTCTGTCGCGTGGATTTTTGGCGGCTTTGGCTGAGTCGTCCAAAGATGTGGTATCTGACGCAACATCGTTAAAGTCAAAGTCGATGGCTTGTTTGTTTTCTAATCGCCAAAGAGGAGCAAGTTCACGATCGCCCCATTTTTTCCTAAACTCCGACTTTCCAAAAGCAACAGTTTGTGCATTATAGAAATACCAATTTGCATTTGCATTTGCTATATTAGGCAAGTTGCTGTTTTGAGCTGCCGCCATACGTTCACGCTCTTCACGCTTTTTTCGTTCTTCTTCTTTTATATAGTTTTGAATTAAAACATCTATTGCAGCATTACGTTCGGCTTCGGACATATTTGCAAGGCGCTGCAAAGAATCTTCTGTTTCAATTGTTGTTATATTTAAAACCAAATCATTCAGCACTTCGTGACGAGATTGTACTTTGTTGTAATCTGAAAAATCTTTTGGCAAAACGGTCATGCAAGTATCGTAAAAAGCTTGAGCACGCTTGTAATCGCGTTTATCGAAAAATATTTGACCGAGTTTCAGATATGTAATTGCTTTTTGGTAAATATTTACTGTGCTGTATTTGGCTGACAAAAGAAGGTAATCGATACCCTGTTTTTCTTTTTTTTCTTTAAACGCAATATTGGCTAAAGCAAAATATATCTCATCCCGATAATCGTCGTTTTTGCTGTCCTTTAGCATTTTTTCAAGCTCTTTTACTATTGCAGAACTGCTTCCCATATTTGCATCGTAGCATTGAGCCGCAAAAATTCTGGCATGAAATGCAATTTCGTATTTAGGATTTTTTTTCAGGATTTTTTGATACATGGCTAAAGCCTCGTTATTTCGCTCAAGTTTTTGATAAACTTGTGCCATAACAAACATCAGGCGGATACGTTGCTTTTTAGATTTATTTAGAGAAATGGCATTTTTCAAATTATCAATCGAAGCCTCGTAATTACCAGATTTGATATTATAGTCAGCTTGAACAAGAGGAAGAAGTTTTTTTGTTTGTTTAAGTAATTTGCCTTCTTCCTGAGCTTTTTCTACAATTGCCAGATAAGAACCGGTTTTGCTGAGTTTGTTTTTTGCAATTGACGTTCTGGCCAGCCAAAGATATGCGTCAAATCGTTCAGGATTTTTATTGTATTTTTTTGTTATAAAATCGAGTGTGCTGTTTGCCTTGTCGTAATCTTGTTTGTAAAAACTTGCTTTCCCAATCATTAAATAGCTGTCGTCAATCCATTTAACATACTCAACACCTTTAAATTCCATGCTATGCTTGGCAATGACTTTATACGCCTTTTCTATAGCCCTGTCCATTAAAGGAGTAATTCCCATAACATCTTTTTGACTGCCTTCGGGAAATATTGATATTATTTGGGTGTAGTTATCTATATGTGCATTTGAAAGATTTGAAATACCTTCTTTTAAAGCTTCGTTTCCGTTAAAATATGCATTAAAATGAGAATTAAGATTGTGATATGCCCGTCTAACAGCAGTGTTTTTTTTGGTTGAACATGCTGAAATTGCAATTAAAAACAATGATAATAAAATTATATGGCTTTTTTTCATGCCGAAATTTTGGTCTGATAACGAATTATGCGCAAATTTATTATTTTTATTTATAATTACTTGTAAACATTTTGATACTATCCCTAAAAAGTGAGAAAAGTCAGGCTATCTTAATTTTTAAATTACTATTGTCAGATAAAAAATATTTCAATTTGTCGGAAGCAGTGCATTTACGCCAAATGCAAAAGAAACGCAACAGTACTTACCATGCTTCCGCCTTAGATAAAAAGCGTTAATAAAATCAATGTAATGGAGCGTAAAAAAACAACACTGTTTGAGACACGTTAGCCACGAGTGTGCGAGTGGCTAAAAGGTCGAGTTTGTTGTTTTTAGCGTAATGCAGTTGATTTTTAGCTTTTTATCATCAGCGATTGATTTTTTTGTTTACTTTAAAAATTTTTATTGAAAATTTATTCGGACAACAATGTTTTTAAATACAAACTTTTAAAACATTAAATAGCACACATTTTACGCAAAACCAAATTAACTAATTTAGGATGAAAATCTGAAAAAAAGGGCTGTCTGATTCAGACAGCCCTTTTGTGAATGTAAAGAATAGATTAAAATGCAAATCCAAAAGTCAGACCCCAGCGAAGACCAAAACCATCAAAAACTCCGGTATTGAATTTATAGTTAGGATCATCTGAGTCGTCAGTTGATTTTGCAGAACCGGCATTATAAGAAGGGCCAAGAAATACATCAATGGTAAAATGCTCTCCTAATAACCACTGATGACCCGCAATTAAACCACCTCCAAAAGTTTGAAGGGAGCCTTTTGCAGTTCTGGTAACCGTTTGAAATGTTATTGAATCAGTGTCCTGATAATCAGCCTTCAACGTGTAATTCTGATATCTCATAAAGGGGGCAATGTAGAATCCATTCATTGCTTCATTAAAGTAAATGCGAAATTCAGGAGTAATACCAATGCCTGTAAAACTGGTTTTGTTATCACCTGAACCGTATTTGTAACCAAGATAGAAAAGTCCAAGTTGGGCTGAATTCTTGTCTCCAAGCGCCTTTTCGTAGGACACATTGTAAGTACCAATTGCTAAACTGAAAATGTTCAGCTTAACAGCATTGGACTGAGCTATACTTTGGTTTGTTAACCCAAGCATTACAAAAGCAAAAAATACAAAATAAATTTTTTCATATTGGTTATTTTTTAAGTGCCTGCAAATTTAACAAAAATGATGCCATTATCCCTAATATTTTTCCTTTATATTAGAATTACAACTTTAATTAGGGACTGCTGAAAAACACTCAACACTTTCTGCACCAGCAATTTATTTACACTAAACTGCAATGCAGATGCAGGTATTTTAAACAAAATCATTAAAAATCCTTGCATTTCAATTTTATTGCTTCATTCATGTAATAAATTTTGCGTTTATTTTCAAAAATAAATCGGATATAATGCTACGCTGAAAGTGTTTGTTAGTCTCCTGACTTCGTCAATGCGACACCCATTTAAGAGGGACTCCAAAAATCAGCTTCAAACAATTTGGAGATGGATTTGTGCTTTTCTGTTATTAGCATAGTTTTAGAGATTGTTTCGTTACTCTCTT
>Ga0255341_1001321_pt1 | contig 35653 bp, 30 predicted proteins | sample wastewater_treat_8_FD_192418 | JGI IMG/M metagenome (GOLD analysis project Ga0255341, IMG submission 192418) | Wastewater microbial communities from Lulu Island WWTP, Vancouver, Canada - plant12 | ecosystem: Engineered > WWTP > Wastewater > Unclassified | place: Canada: Vancouver, British... | reverse complement strand
CCGGCAATCTTCCGGTCCTTTTCCACCCAAGTCTCCGGTGTCAGCACGTTCTTCTGGACATACTGGGTGCACAGCACATAGCAATTCGCTATCACCTTATACAACCTGAAAATCACATTTTCCAGATGCCATGCATCAAGTCTTGACAACCCTCCATCCTCCATGAAAGAACAGTATATATTGATCACCCCCAAAAAGTCGCATTCCTCAACCCATGACGGAACTTGACTCTTGGTAAGCCGGTTAAATCAGTATATAGAAAACTTGGTACAGGGAACAATAGAATACCCGGGAACCAGTTTTACGGTACAAAATTCATTGCATCCCACACATCCACGATGTTCTGTTTTGCCAATGTCTCGTACATAACCTCATGCCCTTCGCCCCAGTACACGGCAACCATGTATTGCAGGAGAAATTGTTTTTCCGGAGGAAGCTTTTCGTACTCCCTCTCAACCACTGAAACCGGATTATTCACCCCCTCTTTTGAAATAACATCACAGATAGAAGTAACAATCGTGTCAACCAGCTCTTCAGCCCAATCCATTAAATAAGTGTCTTCAATCATAACCTGAATAATTTAGTGTTCACCCAAAATTAAAACACGCTCCCCACCCAAACAAACAAATCGGGAAGAAATAACTCCTTGATTATTAAAGTTTTTACGAATTGTCTTTTTTCCCCACAAACCACACCCCCAAGAAAAAATCAGATAATTTTTTGGACAAAAATTGGGTGGGGATTTGAGAAGAAACCAAAAAATCAAACCCTTCTTTTTGGGAAATACATTTATCATTCTGCCCATAATTGAATGAAAGCAAAAAAACTTTGGCCAAATCCTGGCCAGCCGTTTTATAATCACCTTAGATTATGTTGATATTACTCTGCTTAAAGTAATCGTATAGAAAAATCTATTCAAATAATTTTACAAGTTGAATTTAGTCAACTTATAAAATGGATTTAGCATATTTAAAACTGTTTCTGTTTCAGGATCATTTATCTCAAGAGCAAGAATTAGTGATGAGCCATAGTGATACATTTTACCGGTTAACTGACGGAAATGATCATATACAAATTTGTTGATGTTTTTTGTTTCAATCCTATAAAAATTGTACTTATTGTTCAAAACATCAATGATCGCTTCTCTGAAAAGCCTGCGTGCCTTTTTCTTAAAAGCCGATTTTGCTGAATGACTTCCGGCGGCATACAATGAAAGAATAAAAAGGAAATTAACATCGTATTGTGATAGCCACAATGTGTCTCTGTCAAATAATCTGTTTTGAAATTGTCTGCTTCTTTTATCTCCTCCCTCTTTATGCTTAAGATTGTCAGTATGATAATTTGGATTATCCTTCGGTATTTCGGCACTTATAAAAAAATTTGGTGTAACATTATAGCCCTCTGTCAAATCATCTCTATATGGCAAAAACTCCTTAGTTGATGTATCATCTCCAAGAAGAATGTTAAGGTTGTACTGTATAACATTCTTCGCATAGGTATATTGCTTATATTCTGACTGGCCATAAACGCTATTGCCAATTTTGTAATACTTGCTGTCTCCTATATAATAAATATTATCTGCATTAATTAAAGATTCATATTTATAAATATGATCAATAGCTTTCCCGTCGTATTGGTGTTTAAGACCCGGAAGGATGTTCTTATCTCCAATAAGGTCGTCAATAATTACTTCGAATACGATATTGAAATCTTTTACAAGCAAGTAATCGTTGAAAGAATGTGATGATTTTACAACTTCAGATTGATAGAAAAATGCATAGCACAAATCCCATAGTAACAGAGTTTTGTCAGAGAAATATTTACTCTTTATCTGCATAAGACGGATTTTCCCTAATCCTTTTAAATAGTTATCAAACTGCCTGCCTGTAATAAGTTCATAACCAAAGTTTATCTTGCCTTTAAAGCCATATTTATTATTGATATAATTGATTATCGAGAAAAAAATTACAAAAAGATCTTCGTCAAAATTAATTTGTCTCCTTTTGTTTATTGGCTTAATATAGAATGGTTTGCCATCTTGAAAAAATGCCTGACTATGTGTTACAGTTTTCTGCCAATTTATCTTATTATATCCGCTATGAACATTTTTTAAAATAAACGTAAAAAAATCCTGATTCTCGTTCGCGAATTTTATTAATGACAAATATGTGTCAAGCAATGTGGCATCTCTTAATTTTGGGGCACTATCCAATTGCGAAATTGACTGTCTGTATACAATAGTTGAATTTTCTTTCTCTTTCCGATATTCACCTATCGCTCTATAAATCCATACTGAAAGACCATGAATCAAGGAATAGTCTTCTGTGTTTTTTTTGATTTTTTTCAGTTCAATTTCTTCTTTAGGGTCATATTTGCCAAGAATTAAATTGTTCTTGTCGAGGATGACTTTGGGCAAAAAGAAAACACAATCATCAATGATTTTGTTGAAGCAATACCCGACATATCCGACAGCTATATTCTGTTCGTCTGTGACTAAAGATTCGGCAATGCCTGTAATATAAGGCATCACCAAATCTGCCGGATATGGATAGTCCTCGACTAATAACTTCATAGCAACTTAATTTTCAGGATCTCCTATAGCCAAGTTATAGTCATTACTTAATAATCCGTTAAAGGACAAAAATTCATGAACTTTAGCTATGTTTACATCATCTCCTTCATAGAAGTCAGCAAAAGATATCCTGTCATCATCTCCGTCGCCAACTCGAAATATTGAATCTTTGCTATCGCCATAATCCTTATACACATCATTCCAAAGATAAAAAAGCACCTTGGAAACAAATTGTTCAATGCTTATTTCTAGTTTACCTCCTTCACCTTCTTTATCTGGAATTGCAAACCAATATCCAAGCTGTTTGTCAGCTGAAGACGTTATAGTATAAATTTTTCTGTTAATTCCTTCAATAAATTTCCACCAATCAATTCTCTGCCCATTATAAACCTCAATATAGTGCTTTTTTCCTTCTTCTTTAATAGGTAAGTATTTCCAATGCCAGCGTCGTTTGAATGCTGAGTCTATAGGAAACAATGACTGATCGCTCGTATTCATCGTGGCCCATATATACAAATTGTTCGGCAAACAAATTTTTGCTCCGCTTTTAATTTCAGAATCTTTAATGTCGTATTTATAGAATGCCTCTTCAAGATATTTTCGAAGTTCTTCGTCCGTATCAATTGGGTATACAGAAAAACCATCTTCATTTCTGTCAAGAAGCTGGAAAGTGTCACCAAAGATTTGAGCGCAATTGCCACGATTTATCTCCTCGATAATCAAGAATACTGGTCTTTTCCTATCTGTCCATGCTCTAACATATGCTTTTGCAAAAGCCTGTGGTGAGAACTCATATGTAAGTTCTTTTATTGTTTGCTGATTTTCCGGGTCTTCTTCATGGCTTGACACTTTTCTCATTATTGGTTTATAACAGCCAACGAATGAAGCATAATCACTATCCGGGTGAAAGGTGGTTCTTATTTGAAAATGTTTCGGTATCTTTTTGTCTATATAATGCGATTTTCCTGTTCCCGGTGCACCAAATAGTATCTGCTGCAAAGGCATTTTTTCCAGTTCATTTGGGTTAATATTAACCACTGGTACATCAATTTTGCCTTTATAAGAATGTGTCAATTCCAATAAACGGCGTTTCCTTTCAGGAATGCTCTCGTAGGTTTCTGCATTATGTGGATTTACTACATAAGTTGTAAAATGCAGTTGATCCTGGTCAACCATATTAATCTCATCGACAAACCATGCCGCATTTTCGCTAACACCTAGTGTTTGTAACATTTTTTTGCAGCAATCCTGGTTTATGTAAATGCCATTATATGTTGCTTTTAAACTATACTTAAGAGTGAATCGACCATCGTGGGACGTACTATGTTCTTTTGTTATCAGCAGCAGAAAAACGCCATCTTCTATTCTTTTATTATTAACGTAGACATTGGTGAAGAGACTCGCAAGTATAATATCCTGTGGTATTTCTGGATCTCCATATTGATAGTTCTTTCCACCCTTGCCTAAATTGCAAGATACAATATTCATATTCGGTATCATACAATAAATCATTGAAGGCAAGATTTCGTGCATACCATCAAATGACAATTTATGTCCTACACCTTGTCCCAATGCTGTCCCCCATGAAGGTGTTCCTGCAGCATCCTCAACAAGTAATCTTTCGGAAAACGAAACGAGATCTAATTTCATAATTGTTTAAAAATATGTTCTAATAATATCGTAACTAGATTGACATCCCATCCATTACCTGCTCTCTTAGACAGCTGCGTGTATGAATGTCCTGCAAACACAATATCGATATCGCGGCCAACACCTTCCAGGCCTTCAAGGCCCATAAGACGGAATTGCTCGGTAATAGACATTTTTCTTACGACCTCTTTGTCCTTATGTGCTTCAATAATGCGTAAGCTATTATGTTCGGGCTGCGTTATAGTAATTGAAAAGCCATCCTTCTTGATTTTTTTGTTGTAAATATCAAGACATAATGGTTTATCCACATAGAAATTTGGAATGTTATGTTTGATTTTTAAATGCTCAATTTGAGCATGTGATAGATACATCTCTTTTGGGACAAAGCCTTCAGGGTCGAGAAAATCTCCAATTCTTGCTTCCGAAGGGCGCTTTGGTGGTACAATATTAAAACCATAAGGTAGTCCGCCATACTTTGCAAACATCCAAATTCGCTCTCTATTTTGAGGTATACCATAGTCTTTTGAATTCAAAATAGCAGCAGCTAGAGGATTTTCTTGCGAATTTGCTTTATCTGACACATAGCCTATATCCCGCAACATTTCCCGCATAAGCTGACGTGTTTGTTCAAATTTTTTTGCATTAAGTCCCTTAACATTCTCAATAAGAATATATTTCGGTTTTTTTACTTCACATATCCTTATAATATGATGAAATAATGTGCCGCGCCCATATGGGTCATCAAAGCCTTTTTGCATTCCAGCAGATGAAAAAGGCTGGCAGGGAAAACCTCCTGTAAACAAATCAAAATCAGGAAGTTCCGCTGGTTTGATTGTCGTAATATCACCCCAATTTTTTATGAGAGTACCATCAGCCTTTTTATGGTTTTCATCAAAGAGTTTGCTGGCAAACGCATCAAATTCTGAGTAGCCGACTACTTCATATTCAAATTTCGGATGAATTTTTTTTAATTTTTTAAGAGCAAATGATGCCCCGCCATAACCGGCAAAGCCTTCAAATACTCTGAGCTTGTTGTTTTTGTTAAATATCATATTACTATTCTTGGAATTAATAAGAAAGCTCTCTGGCTCAGGAAAGTTCTATGATAACACAATCTCAGAAAGGAGCTAATAATAAAAACCATTTTCGTTTATAAAAGAATGCATCTACTTCAGTTTGCGAAGATAAGGAATCTTCTTGATTAAATAATTGATTAGGTGTTGTATATGGATGTAGTTTTTTTTAAAGCATACATTAACAATTATTCGCATTCTGTCGTATCAGCTGTACCAGTTTGAACAATAAAAAGTTTAGAGGTGAAAAATATAATCATTATCAAAAAAATCATTTTTTGATAACACAAAAATGCTAATTCTCACAAGTAAATAGCTCTTATAGCTTAATCTGCAAAGGCAAACTGCTTAAATATCTTCAATTCAGGTATCATAGAAAAGCCATATTTGATGTTTTTAAAATTCTTAATAAGGAAAAACTAGCTGGCGCTTCATTTATTATTCGGTAATATTAAAAAGAGAATTACACTAGTGATGCTTTGTAAAAATTCTATCTAATCTTTTTCAACTATATATTTCGCAACATAGAAAGCTAATGGTTTAATATGGCACTGTCCAAAATTTTGTGTAAATGATAATTGAGTTTTCATAATTACAACAGCACCCTGCCTTCAAAAATAGTAATAAACTGATTCAAAACAATAGCCCAATTCTTTATAGGCATCGTCCACTTCTTTTCTATCTCACTGATTGCAAGATATACAGACTTTTTAAGGGCATCATCATTGGGGAATGAGAGCTTGGCCTTAGTGTATTTCCTGATTTTGCCATTAAGATTTTCAATCAGGTTGGTGGTATAAATGATCTTGCGTATCTCAACAGGATAGTCAAAAAATGTAGTCAGATTATCCCAGTTGGTACGCCAGCTGCGAACGGCATAACGGTATTTCGAGTCCCATTTTTGCTCAAAAGCATCCAGGGCAGTGGCGGCCGCTTCCTTGTTTACCGCTCCATATATGGTCTTCAGATCAACCGTAAATTCTTTGAGGTCTTTGTATGTAACATACCGGCAACTGTTGCGGATCTGGTGTACTACGCATACCTGGGTGGCGGCTTCCGGGAATACGCTCCGGATGGTATCGGTAAAACCGTTTAGATTGTCCGTACAGGTTATCAGAATGTCTTCCACTCCACGGGCTTTGAGATCGGTCAGTACACTCATCCAGAAAGAGGCACTCTCCGCTTTGCCTACCCAGAGGCCCAGGACTTCCTTTTTCCCTGTTTTGGGAAGCCCTACGCATATATAAACTGTTTTATTGATGACCTTTCCACCGTCTCGTGACTTTAAAATGATGCCGTCCATCCATACAATCAGGTATTGCCGCTCCAGAGGCCGGTTTTGCCATTCCTGGGCGGCCTGGGTCACTTTGTTGGTGATGATGGATATTGATGATCCGGAAAGGTTTATTTCGTAGATACTGCGCAATTCTTCTTCGATATCTGAAACGCTCATCCCTTTTGCATAAAGCGATATGACCAGCTTTTCTATGGATAATCCCCTGCTTTGGTGTTTAGGAACGATAACCGGTTCAAATTCGCCGTTCCGGTCCCTGGGTATTTGGATGGTTGACTCTCCGTGTTCGGTCTGGATGGTTTTGGGAAAACTGCCGTTCCTTGAATTACCCGTGTTGTTGCCCGCTACATCATGTTTTTCGTAGCCCAGGTGCGCATCCATCTCGCCCTGTAACATTTGTTCGAGTACCTGGGAATGTAGATCCTTAAAGAATTTACTCACGTCTTCCTCTGTCTTAAACTGTTGTAGAAATTCCTTGGACAATAACTCCGGAGGTACTTCCGTTTTTTTCTTGACCATAAATTGTGTTTCCATTTGGTTTAATCCTTAAATTTATCAATGCTTTTTTCTTTCACATTATCGTTTACACAATTTATTGGATAGTGCCCAAAGGCTGTTGCTGCACATAACACTGAAATAAGAAATGAGCTGATTCTTTTCATAATTCTGCGATTGATTTTTCGCAAAATTATATTCAGCTTCCGCAGAAATCCGGCGTATCCCTTCTGAAATTATTTTCTATCTAAGATGTTTCTGATATATCCGGCCTCTCTTATGAATGTACCGGCCGTAGCGACACATCCTCCTCGTGCTGCCTTCAATATGTTCTGACGGCATTCATCATAATAGGCAGTCAGTTCATCTGTCTCCTTTTCAGACAGTTCATGCCCGAGGAATCTGTCATATCTTTTGTAAGGGATACTTCTCATCTCTTAGATGTCAAAAACCTTTGGCAAGAAGCGCAGTTCTCCGAGGTCGTCCAGAACCGAACCGTTGGAAAATATGGTGTCCCTGCTTTGAACTATGCCGCTTGCCTCATGGGCATGACCGAACAGGTGATATCTGGGCCTGATGCCGCTTACCCGTTTCAAAATGTCCGGATTTCCCCAATTCATTCCCATAGTCTCGTCCATTATTCCCAGAGGAGGCTCGTGAGTAACTAATACATCAATGTTGTCTGGAATTATGCCGGTCGGGTGGTTGTACGCTATCCCGAAGAATCGGACGCCGTCTATGGTTATACCTTTGTCCTGAAGGAAATGCATATTGTCGGGCAGATCTTCGATATTGTCCGCATCCCATAGACACAGGTCATGGTTACCGGTTACGAATATTTTGTGAGGGTGGGGAAGGTCGATGAACCAGTTGAGGAAGTCCAGGACCTCCTCCTCTGTACCGTTGTCGCTGAAGTCCCCGCAATGGATGAGCACGTCTCCGTCTGGAAGATTCTTCAGAAGATGATGCCTGCCGTGGGTGTCTGATATCTGAACTATCCTCATCTCCAATAACGGGTTTGAAGGTATTTGAACAGGGAATCATTCAGCCCTTGGATGGGCATCATGAGCTCCTTCGGATCAACGAGGTGATAGAGACTCTGTTCTTTTATCATCTCCCGCCAGGCGGCCTCCATACCACACTTCCCGGAGACTTGGGTGTAGTCCTTCCCAAGAAGTGCCGTGTTCCCCTTAGGACAGACATGGATATGGACAAAGTGCTCTGCCTGGAACAAAGTTTCCTCCATGCTACTGCACGTCCTTTCAGCCCAAAGAGTCTGCCGCATCAGCTGATAGAATGGCTCCTGGAAATAGATGGATCCGATGTAATCGGGGAGACTGGCCAGCTGATCGGAAGAGTCAATGAGTCGAGGATACCTCGTCAGCCTGGTCTTACCTTTGTCATGACCATTGACCACTTCAGTAGAGAGGTCATTCCGGTCATAGGATTCAGTGTATTTCCATTCAATCGGAATCAGCCATCTCTCTCCGTTGTCGTCAACTGCGTAGATGAATGCATCGACGGATGTGCAGAACGACCCTCTCGATAGTCTACCTTCACCGAGATAGTCCCTGCTGCTGACCTTCTCGAAAGCTATGAACCCGCCGTCATCCTCTGCGGGAAGTACCGTCTTGAAGTGGACTGGCATCCCTTTGATGTTGTTGATGACGGCCAATACTGCTGTTTCATTCCTACGGATTGGAAATAAGTGGTTAAGGCAGGCTACTTGGGAAGACATCAGATGCCCTGAAACATGTTTCCCGTCGCTTTCCGCATCACCCCACCAATCGATATCATACTTTCTGAAATAATCTATTGCCTCATCCCTTATCTCAGGGCATAGGTTCTTATCTGCGTCTTCCTTCTTGAGAATGAAAGGGAGCGAAACCATACCATTCTCCCCATGCCAAAATCCTCCGCCCTCTGCTCCTTCGAAGAAGACCTTGCGGTCCAGAAGGCGTAGATGCTTCACATATTGATCTTTCTTGTACCCGGGTTCCATATCAGTCTCGGTTTATGATGAGAGAAGAGTTCGTCTCGGAATACGAATAACTCGATTTTCCGAATGTCACAGGCACATCACAGAAAGCATTGCAGTTAAGCAGTTCAAGTATGAAATTGTTTTCGAGAAGGGGATGGTAACCGTTCGACAACATCTCAGCCCTGACGCTTGCGATGTTGCAGGAATTCTCGTAAAACGCTTTTTCTGATAGCTTTGGGCATGCCTGAGGTGCTGAAATGACACCTTTGATGATGTCTCTAATGACGCACGAATAAAGGAACAACTCGGAAATGATGCCGACCTTCCGGTTAGAATGCTCACCGCCATTGTATTTCAGTTCGATTACTGAGATGGAATCCTTCCCTAGGCCCCACAGATCAATTGCCGACAGGCCTCCGGTGAAATATTGCTTTCCATCCTTCTTGACACCAATCGGAAGTTGCCTGTCGATGGTGTCAAGCCCATAATGATTTCGAAGAATACTGCTGAATTCGTTTGCCATCTTGAACTCCATTTCTGTCTCTCCGAAATCTCCACCGTGTTTTATCTTTAATTCTGGTGCTTTGCTGAATGAGTTGTTCCTTAGGCCAGTGAAGTCTTCAGCAAATCCTTCAACCTCTCCCATATTTTCGTCGGAGACAGAAAACCAACTTGGAAAGGCCTCGGAAAAACGTAGAACACGGTAAAGGAACCGGTTGTAATGCTTGTTCCGTTCCGTAGGGATATCCCATTTGAGACGGACATTCTCACATTCTAGAAGCCATGCCTTCAAGCAGACAGCCCATCCCTCGAAAGCCGCGTTGTCTGTCTGCATGTTGTTACAGGTCGCATTGAGGCTTTCATCGCATCCGCTGGCGTTGACGCACTCCTGTTCGCGTATGTCTATGGTCAATGTATTGTCTGTGATGAAAAAACTGATATACTTCGGCAACTTGATTCCGGAATTGCCGGATGCAGTCCTTAACATTTGTACTATATCGGAGGACATGTCTCCTACCGTCTTGATGTAGACATGGATTCTTCTTTTATTGCTTGCTGCCATAGTGATCTGTTATCTATGAATGTTTGCGAGTTCTTGTGCCAATTCGTGGATTCTCTGCCTGAGGGATGCCGGTTCAAGTACTTCAACTGAACCCTGCATCATCATGATCTCTCCGATGAAAGTGGAGGAGGGGACTAACCGATACTCAAAAATTGTTTCACCGTTCTCAAGTAATTCAATTTCCTTTTGTGAGTTGTGGAGTGGCAGAGACCTGAGATTGTCAGACTGCCTGGCAGAGGCTTTGATGCGAATAACTTCGGGCTTCCCTGAAGGCAGGTCAATGCCGAAATAGGATTTATAGTACACGTCGGCAGAAAAATCTTCCGGGTAATCATATTCAATCTCAGTCGAATATGCGTCAGTCATTCTGTCTAGGGAGTACAAGTGAGGCTCAGTCGTACCTTCACGTAGCCCTAACAGATACCATCTTTTCCGGAACAGTCGTACACAATATGGGGCCACAAGAAAAGAACGTGACTCTGCCATTTCGGTATTCTTATATGAGAATTCAACCATGACGCATCGTTTCAAAGCATCAATGATAATTGGAAGATGCTTCTGACTTGATGGGACATTGTCAAATATGACCTTTCCCTTCAGTGAGGCATCATCATGAAGCATGCTTCCGAGCGACAATGCTCCCAGCATCCATTCTTGAAGACCGCCGTCACAAATCTCGTTCTTGTTCTCAATGTAATATTCATTGGTCCTTCTGTCACAAGAAATGATGATTCCGAACATGTCTAAAATCGATTCTCTGTGGTTTGCCAGTGTTCTCTTGGATATGTTCTTCGCATCCGGATTGAGCGAACTCTTTTTCCAGAGCTCGTTCAATTCTTCATAGGTGCAATACCCTCTGGACTGTAGTGTCTGGAGCAGCCAGACGTAATGTTTGAAGTATTCTTTTGCCATGATGGTGCAAAGATAATAAATACTTCTGCCAAAATTAGGCATAAGTAATAAATATTTACTTTTAATCAATAATCTCTGTAATGATGCCTAGATTCAAAGCTTCCTCGGCAGAAAAATACCAGTCTTCTTTTTGTCTGATTATGCAATCCAGTTTTTCTCTCGTGACCTTTGATTTCTTTACGATGATATCAAAGATGATTTCGTTTAGCCGGTTTGTTTCTTCGACCGACTCTTTCATATCCTGAAGCGTACCGAAATTCATTCCTGAAACCTGATGTATCATGAATGTCGTACTCCTGTGAGCTTTCCGTATTGAAGAGGCAAGGCAGACTATTATGCCCATGGACATAACTTTCCCGGAGCAGATGATTTCAACGGGAGTAGTGGAAGTTTCAATCGTGTCGTACAATGCCAATCCGTCATAAACATTTCCCCCCGGCGTTGACAGGTATAGACTGATAGGTGTAAGTTTGAAGGTCGCGCCTTCTACCATGTTCTGATGAGCCCATTCTTTTCCTTCATTGATGTAGAATTCGTCTTCCATGTTAATCTCGACAATCTTCTTCAATGTTTGCTCTGCAGTTCTCGCTTCGATTCTGTCATAGAGCGTAACCATTTTGTCTTTCCTTGATTTCTGCTTGATTTCCATAATACTATTCATTTGAATGCGCTGCAAAAATAGAATGAGCTTCTGCTCAAATCCGGCAGATGCTCTATTTTATGAAGCGAAATAGTATTTGGAGAATTACAGGTCTGATTATTTGCTGTAGCCTTCCTCTGATTCGGCCACCATGGAGTAGTACTGCGAATCGGGTATGCTGTACTGGACGGGTGAAGACTGGGCGTTGTCCGCATCGCTGACTGTGCCTCTCAGCCTTTCTTTGAGCAGCGTGTTGCGATTGCTCACCGTCAGGTTCTTCACGGCATAGTAGAGCGCCTTGGTCTGGCCGATAAGCACGCAAATCTTCTTGGCCCTGGTGATGCCGGTATAGATGAGGTTCCTCTGAAGCATCACGTAATGGGTCATCAGGACCGGAATGATAACGATGGGGTATTCCGAGCCCTGGCTCTTGTGGATGGTGGTGGCGTAGGCAAGCGTGACCTCATCCAGCTCAGTGGCATCGTACTCGACCATTCGCCCGTCGAAGTCGATGGTGAGTGTCCTGTCTTCCAAATCTACCTTGGCCACGATGCCGATGTCGCCGTTGAAGACATTCTTGTCATAGTTGTTGCGGATCTGCATGACCCTGTCACCGAACTTGTAGGTATAGCCGCCACGGCTGATACCTGCGGTATTGTGGTTCAGGGCTTCCTGCAGGAGTAGGTTCAGGTTGCCGGCTCCGACAACACTTCTCTGCATCGGAGTGAGAACCTGGATGTTGCTTAGTGGCTGACCGTAGGCCTTGGGCAGACGGTCTCTTACCAGCTTCACAATCTCCCCGGCCACCTGCTCGGGGTCATCATTCCTGATAAAGAAGAAATCGGTATTCCTTCCGTTGCTGATGTCCGGAAAGCGTCCCTGATTGACGGCATGGGCGTTCATGACGATACGGCTGGACTGTGCCTGACGGAAGATGCGGGTCAGTCTGATTACGGGAATCATCTCAGAGTCTATAATGTCCCTCAGCACGTTTCCGGCTCCGACGCTCGGCAGCTGGTCGATGTCTCCGACAAGGATAAGCCTCATGTGTTCAGGAATGGCCTTCATGAGGTTGTTCATCAGGATGATGTCTATCATGGAGCATTCATCGACGATGAGCGCGTCTCCGTCAAGGGGATTCTCGTCATTGCGCTTGTAGCCGTCCATGGGGTTGTACTCCAGCAGCCGGTGAATGGTTTTGGCTTCCATGCCGGTGGCCTCGCTCATCCTCTTGGCAGCTCTGCCCGTAGGTGCTGCGAGAAGGATATGGAGATGCGCCTCCCTGAAAGCAGCGATGATACCCTGTGTCGTGGTGGTCTTGCCCGTGCCGGGACCTCCCGTCAGCACCATGACCTTGCTTTCCACCGCTTGCTGTATGGCGGCAATCTGAACGTCATCGTACTCAATACCGGATTTCCGCTGTATGGCCTCTATGTCGAGAGACCCTTCAAAGAGGGCGGGGGACTGCGCCTGAACAAGGTTCAGCAGCTTGCGTGCCGTCCCTTTCTCTGAATAGTAGAATGGCGGCAGATAGATGGCTTCCCCTTCGGCAATCAGGTCCTCGGTGGTCAGCATATCGCTCAGGGCTGTCCGTATCGGTTCCTCATCAGCTTCGAGCAGACTCACCGCAGCACTGACAAGCTGGTCTTCCCGGGCGAACACATGACCTTCATCGGCAAGCTCATTGAGGGTGTAGAGCAGACCGCTGCGGCAACGGCGCAGGTCATTCTTCTCATATCCCATCTTCGTTGCTATGCCGTCGGCAGTCTTGAAGCCTATGCCCCAGATGTCATCGGCAAGCTTGTAGGGATTCTTGTTCACCGTATCGATGCTCTCCTTGCCATAGACACGGTATATCTTGGCGGCGAATCCGGTACTGACCCCGTACTGCTGGAGGAAGAGCATGACGTTCTTTATGTCCTTCTGCTTCTCCCAACTCTCACGGATCTTCTCGACACGTTTCTTGCCTATGCCGGCCACTTCATAGAGACGTTCGATATCGTCCTCTATGACCGCAATGGTGTCCGTGCCGAACCGTTCGACAATCAGATGGGCGAACTTGGGACCGATGCCCTTGACAAGACCGCTGCCCAGGTACTTCTCAATGCCGTAGGCCGTGGCTGGCATGACCTCCTCGTAGGTCTCCACTTCGAACTGCCTGCCGTATTTCTTGTTGACCTTCCAGTTGCCTTCACAAAGAAGCACGGCTCCGACCGGCTCGTCTAGTAATGAGCCGACGAGCGTCACCGGGTCATTGTAGTCCTTGACCCTGACCTTGAGCACGGACCATCCGTTCTCTTGGTTCTGGAAGGTGATGCCCTCTATGACGCAGCGTATCTTGATCATGGCAGGGGAGAGCCTGATTATCAGGCCCAGTCGAAGTTGTCCTTACCGGCACCAATCTCGAAATGATACTTTGCAATGCCGAGGTCCATCTGGGTGTAGCCGACAAGGGATGTGCCTTTCTTTGCCAGGACCTTCGGCTTCTTGCCTTCTCCGTCAAACCCCACATACTCGAAGTAGAACTTCTGCTGGTTGACGGCGGTAGGGGCAAGCAGGGCAGCCTTCACGCCATCATTGAACCAACGTGGAGTTATGTCACTGGCGTTGCTCACATCTTTCGGTGACTTGATCTTGTGGGAGACACCCTGAGTCTCACCATAGCCGATGGATATGACACAGGCGACCTTTTCACCCTCATCCAGAACAAAAGCGCCCGGAGTCTTGCTGTAGCTTACGCCGACCCAGCAGGTGTTGAGTCCCAGGGTCTGGGCGAGGAGCACCAGCTGCTCTCCATAGTAGCCGACTCTCTCTTCAAGGTCATCGGCTTTCTTGCCGACCATGACAAGATAGTTCCTCACGCCTCTGAACTTGCCGTACTTGGCCATGGCGCAGAGGAAGGCTTTCGGCTCATCGAGCACGAGCTGGACATGAAGATTGCCTTCAGCATTTACCTGCTCAATCTTCTGCTTCAGTGTAGCGAGTGTTTCACCGGTAATAGGCTGCTCGGTATATGCCCTGACCGAATGGCGGGCGAGTATGGCTTCTGATAATGTCATATCTTTAGAAGTTGATGTATCTGACAGGGTTGGCGCTTCTGCCGTAGAAGGACTTCACGCTTTTCCCGATATAAGGGGATTCGTTGACTGGCCTTCCGATGAACTCCCAGCGTCCGGTATGTGCCGGGTCCTCTGTCTTGAACCATTCATCTGGTTCAAAGACCGAATCAACGATGCCGTCGATGACAGCCAGTACATAGTCAGCTTCGGCAGCTTTGCACCCGTCGAGCTTCCAGTACTTGCGAGTCATCTCATAGATGTTCTCCCGTGCTATCTTGCCGACCTTGACACACAGGAGCCTTTCATCTGCAATGGGGGTCAAATCCATTTCCATATATTTTATCTTTCACTGCGTTTCTTGATAGGTCCCTGATGAGGGCCACGGTTCAGTTCAACGCCATTGCGTGCAAGGACGCGGAATACGCTGGTACGGCTTCTGTAACCGCTGGCTTTCCAGATGTCATCGATGGACTTGCCGGACTTGTACATCTTCACCACCGTCTTCTCCCTGTCTTTCCTCAGACCGGCCTTGATGGTTTTCGGCTCGGCGGCTCCGGTCTGGAGGGACCTGGCCTCCCTGCGGCGAAGGACTGTGGCCTCAGATGACAGCCTGCCGATGATGCCCAGCACTTCGGCTGCCGTCGTCTCGTTGAAGAGCTCACCGCCGGTGTCTATCCTGTCCTGAATGCAGATGAGACGGAGGTTGTACTGGTTGCAGAGATCCAGGAACGCTCCAAGCTCCCTGACACCGCGCAGCGCATTGCTCAGCCTGCTGATGACTATCGTGTCATTGGCAGAGCAGTTGCCCAGCACTTTCTTCCATTGCGGACGGAGCTTCTCCTGCGCCCCGTTCTCCTCGATGATGCAATCACAGCCGTAATCGATCATCCATTTCCTGTCCTCATCAAGAGTGTCATACTTCTTTGAGAGGAAGATGTAACCTGTTGTTGCCATTGGCTTGCTTTTGAATTTGCCGCAAAGGTAAGCATAATTGTCCATCCGGCAATGGTACTCGTGACATAATAGTCAATGTCTTATGAATTGATGAGCAATTCCTTTTCGGAATGGTACGTGTACATGGTATTCAGAAATTTTCGTTTCCGATGTCAAAAAGTTCCGAAAAGTTTGCCGTCGATAGCAAAAATATATATACATTTGCGCTCGAAATGATGATGTTAAATAATTGATATACAATTAGTTTAGTAAATGAAACCAGTTTAAACCATACCATACTTCCATACGGATGGGACAGCCTGTTTCTGCGTGAGTGTGCACAGGCGCGGAAGTGAGAGGATTTGTTTAAGGTGACTGCTTGATATGCAGGCTTCCCATCCTTTTCTTGAGTACCAAAATTCCATTTATTATATGAACAAGACTGCGATTGACCGTTTCTGCCGTATGGCTTCACTGGAGATGCCCGACCTGATTGACGCGGAGCATCTGGAAAGTGCGGATGACTATGATGACTATGTGCTGCTGACATTCTCACTGGAGAGTCCCATGTCGATGGACGAGGTGTTGGACTGCCTGGAGGATCAGTCCGAGCTGAACATCCTTTACCATGTCGGCGGCATCGGTGCCGCGCCTGGCGCTCAGCACTGCTGCGCCTATGCCAGTCCTGAATACGAGAACATGTACAAGGTCAACGCGCAGTCCGATGGCACGGGTGCCGTCGATACGCTGTACGTTCATGTATATTCCTCACTGGAGGTCATGCTCGAATCCCTGAAGGATGACCTCCGTCTTCATGAGGAAATAGGGGAGGCCCGGTGCATGATGCCGCTCTCCAGACTGATTGCCGATTTCATGTAAATAAACACCACTGCCATGACACGCCTGATTATACTTCTGATACTCGTTGCGTCCCTTCCTGTTCTTCCCTTCATTTATAAGAAAGCGGGAACTGGAAGACGATGGACGCGGTTCTATCTCTGCATGGCGATGCAGGAGAAAAAGAGGAAGGGATTCGTCCTTGTGATGGATGCTCTGATCCTGTCGGTCAACTTCCTCATGTTCCGGATTTCGGGGCCGGACCTTTGGCTTGTCCCCGGATTCGTCGTCGCTCTTCTTGCCCTGAAATTCAAATGGACGGATGCCGTCCTGCGGTGGATTCACAAGGACAGGATGCTCCAGTATTTCGCTATGGCATTCTTCTTTTTCGTGTCCATGGATGCCAGACTCTTCACTCTTGCCGTTGACCTCGCTGTCATCATAGAGCTCTCGTTCTTCTACCCGTCTGGCTATATCATAAAGCTGGCAGAGACTGACCCCGAAGCACTCAAGGCGATGTCCAGCGAGGAAATCAGGAACCACTACTTCTAAGGCAACAATGCCGGTCAGAGCATGGCATTCCACGACCCATAAATGTCATCGGAGCACTGGCAGCAAACCAATAAAAACAGTAATACTCTTATGACAAAAATAAATGGCAACGTTCAGGAACAGATGTGTCCTGACTATACAATCACTATCTCCAAACAGACGGCAGACATTCTCCGCGCACGTCAGGATGACCGCGTGTCGCGCTTCGATGCTTTCCGTCATCTTTTAGAGCTTTGCGCTCTGAACCGCTCCTGCGAAAACTCCGAATCCGAGGCCGGAACGACCACCGTCAGAATCTCTGCACTCGCCGACGCATGGCACTGGCATCGTCACACCGCGAAGACTTTTTTGGACGAACTGGCCGAAACGGGCGCTCTGACCTACGAAAAGACTCCGACCGGTGTCTCTATCCACTTGAAGTGCTTAACGCTCCCTGCGGGCCAGTAAATGCCCTTGTTTTCCTTTCATCCGTCTCCTTCACGGCTCCGCTTTCCGGTCCGTTCATTGAGACTCCCGAATCGGGCAGCCTTGTGGCGGCTGGCAAAACATCTTTGCGGATGATGGCATTTTTTCAGCGACGGGCTTGCCCGTCTGCCACAAATGGAGGGAGGTTGGTAACTCAATACCCACTTTGACCTTGTCAAGTGGAGAGAGTGCCAGCCATGGACGGCAAGCCGGGCTGGAAACGGATGGCAGGGAAGACACAAATTCAGCTCTGAAATGGAGAGACAGAAACAGGTGGTGCACTTCCAGGCGAAGTCCGGATTCACCACAGCGCAGAGCAACGAGCACCAGCGTCGCTGGACTGAAAAGGGATGGGAATGCTCCAATGCCAACGGAAGGATAGACCGCACCCGCGAACATCTCAACTTTGAGATTGTGCGGGGCGGGAGAGTGCAGCCGGTGGACAAGAGCAGGTCGATTCCGGAAAAGTTTGCGGAGAACCTCCGCTTGCGGGGCATCAAGGATCCGAATGCCAAGTATGGTGACGAGCCTAAAATCCGGACCGTCGTGGACTTCATCATCAGCGGTTCACATGACCGACTTACGGAACTCGCCTTTGGCAGTCAGAAGATAGATTTCGAGCAGGGCGCTGACAACAGTGTCATTCAGCGGTGTCCAGAGGTGGAGCAGTGGGCGAAGGATATGTATGACGTTCTATGTGGCAGGTACGGGGAGGAGAACATCCTGTCCTTCATTGTCCATCTGGACGAGCGGAGCCCGCACATCCATGCCGACATTGTCCCCGTGGTCGATGGCAACACCATATCCTTCCGGAAACTTTTCGCTGGCAATGACAAGTACGAATACCGCCAGAAAACGCTCGAACTGCATGATGCCTTTGCCAAGGCGAACGAGCCCTGGGGACTGGAGCGTGGGGACAGTGTCGCTGTCACCGGTGCCAAGCATCAGAGCACTGAGGAGTACCGGCGTGACCTCTCTTCCCAGTGCACTCAGCTGGAGCGGGAGATATTCGGAAAGATGGGCAGGCTGTCCGAATTGGACAGCGAGATACGGCAGGCAGAGACAAGAGTCAAGGGCCTTCGGACGATGGTCTTCAATCTGGATAATGCCCGTCAGACCGTCGAGCAGGAGCTTGACAGGATAGAGGCTGCACTGCGCTCGGATGATCTTGATGATGCGACAAAGGCTCAGATGCAGCGGGAGGAACGCGGCCTGAACGAGAAGCTTCAGGGCCTCCTCACCAAGCTGGATGACAAGAAGGACAAGCTCAGGGATGCGGACGATAAGCTCGCCGACCTGAAACAGAAGCTGGCCGACACCCAGAAGGAGTATGATGACTACCAGGAGCAGCTGCGCTCAGCGGCCAACGACGTGTCCATGGTGGCCGTCAACAAGGTGGGGTCGGAAGCCCTTTGGGCTGTCATCAGAGACTTCAGCCGCATTCCGGTGGATAAGCTGCCGCCTGAAACGCAGGCATTCCTGCAGGACTCCTTCATCGGCGAAATGACCCAGAAAGGCATGAATATCGTCGTCTGCGGAGCCCTTCTATCTATGGGAATGGTTGACAAGGCCACGACGTTCGCGCAGAACTGCGGCGGTGGCGGTGGTGGAGCCGGTGGAGACTGGGGCAGGCGGGAGGACGAAGAGGAACGCGAATGGCTCCGTCGCTGCCTGGCCATGTCCCGCCGGATGATCCGTCCGATTGGACAGAAAGTGAAACGATAATCAATGAACAAAACAACTGAAAAATGAAACGACAAGTGTTAATGATACTCCTTCTCTGTGTCATCTCCTTGATGGCACGGGGACAGAATGTGAATACTACCGGCGATGTCCAGTGTGACACGCTGAAGAAGACTGAGCAGCGGCAGAAGTGCCAGCGGACTCCAGTCAATGACTACAGCGGCCTGAACTCCCTGCGTGCCAGGCTTGCCAACCGATTCTGGGACGGGCAGACCGATACGACCAATTTTAAGGATGCCGATGATGCTGAGATTGTACATGCCGTTGGACAGTCAAAAACATCAGACAATACCATTCCTAAAGCTCAGAAAAGAAGGGGAGAGGGAAGTGTTGGGAATAGGTATTTCGACGAGGTTGTCTCTTTCGGAGTACCGATAGGTGCGCCGCTTCTGGTGTTCTTCAAGGGTGGTGGAACTGTGCTGACGGATTCCGCTCAGCTGATAAACGTCAAGGCCGTCGCTGAACTGGCAAAGGAATACGGATTCAGAATCCGGGTGACTGGTTCGGCAGACTCCGCAACGGGTAGTGCCGAGAAGAATGCTGCGGTTGCCCAAGGTCGGGCAAAATACATCGCCGATTTCCTGATATCTCAAGGTGTGTCTGAGGATTGCATTGAGCAGTCTTCCGTCGGTGGAGTGAATGAGCTCAGTCCGGCATCCGCGAACAGGAATTGCATCATAGAACTGTTGCTGTAGCTTCGTCTGCAACTTACATCGTTTGCCCTGAAGGAATCGCTCTTTCGGGGCATTTTTTTGCGTCTTTATGAGTGAAAACGGGCTAAAAATAAAATAATATTTCAATAATAAGGCATTTAATTGCCATATTTTGCTATTTTTATATTAGTATTTGGTAACTTTGCGCCAAATTTTAAATTCTACGTAATGTCCGAAATGCGCTACAATCGTATCAAAGCCGAGCTTGCAGAGCAACATCTTACAAGTAAATGGCTAGCGGAAAAGATGGGGAAATCAGAGACAACTGTTTCTAGATGGGTTTCTAATAAATCTCAACCTTCAGTAGAACAATTGTATGAAATTGCTTGTCTTCTCAAAGTAGAAGTGTACGTACTGTTGAAATCTTCTATTGAGAAATAATGGCAGCTACAATCAATATTCCTTGGAACGAATTTGAGGCAGTCCTCCTTGTCGAGGCCTGTTCAAAAGTGATTTCCGGTGAGGCGTCAAAGTCTGACGTTATTCCGGATCTTTCATGCCGTCTTCGTGAACGCATGATTAACCAAGGTTTGGAGGTTAACGATACGTATCGTAATGAGAATGGAATTGCACTGCAATTATCCGCCATGCAATACATAATGACAAATGGAGAAAATGGATTGCCTGGAGGAAGTGCCTTATTTACAAAAATGGCAACTCTTTGGTTGGAGGATAGAGAATCATTTGATTCCAAATTGCTCATAGCAAATAAAATCTATCCAAGAACATGTAGGGGCGTGTCAGCATATAATCTTCCGACAGAAAATGAATGCCGGATATTGGAAGATGTTTCCACTGAAAATGCATATGGGACGCAAACACTTGAACATGGTAATAGTCTTATATCTAGAAAAATCATTGAAGTGTTACGCACATCATTTTCAAAAGGATATCGTTTGAATTCAACAATTGAAGAAAGGAGATTCAAGCAGTATTATTCTAGTCAACATGCTGAGGAATTCCCTGAATCAATAAAACTCCAGACAGTAATTCTTGAACTTGGCATTCAACATGAGAACAAAGTTTACCTGCCAGAATCAATGCTTACTGCTGATGTGAGGTATAAGATTCAATCATATATATCAAGTCATTTTGAAAGCAGCGAATACATTTATTACGATGCAATTCTTGATAAGTTCTCAGAGGAACTGGTGGATTCACAGATTTTTGACAAAGACACTCTGAGGTCGTATTTGCAACATTATGATGTTTATGGTTGGTCATATGGTACATTCTACATAGCAAAAAGCACATCTGTTTCAGTGAACCAGGATCAAGATATTATTGAATTTGTGCGTCTGCAAGGTGGAATTACAAGCGAATTAGAGATAGAAGAAGCATTCCACTATATGCCAAGAGAGTATGTTATTCGTTGTGTAGAACGAAACAATAAAACATTAATCTCTTGTGGTAGAGGAGGATATCGCTTCCATATAGATAACTATGTCATCAATGATAAGCAAAAAGAAGGGATTGACGAAATTATTCGTTTATCAATTCAATCTGACGGGTATTTAACTACTTCTGAGCTAGTCAAACGGGCTAAGATTAAATATCCTTATATTCTATCAGATAATGCTGATTACGGAATAATAGGATTTAGAAATGTCGTCGCTAGCATGTTCTCGGGCAAGTACTCATTCTATAACAATTTAATTAGTCCAGTTAATTCGCGTATTGATACCAATAAGGTTTTTGAGGATTTCTGTAAAAACAAACACATGTTCACAATTGACGAAGTGGATCAACTGGCTGATGACTTGGGCACACAGATTAATTTTGACATCATTGCACAATACTGTGTTCGCGTTTCAGAGAATGAATTTGTCGCAAAAGATTGCGTGATATTTGATGTTGAAGCCACGGATTCAGCAATTGAAAATTACTGCCAGAGCGAATACGTCCCATTAAACGCCATAAATACTTTTGTGGCATTCCCTTATTGCTCATATAAATGGACGAACTTCCTGCTGGAAAGCTTTGTCGCACAATATAGTGGGCAATTTGAATTAATGCATCATAGGTATAATAAAGACAAAACTGCTGGTGCTATTGTAAAACGATCGTCGAAGTTTAGCAATTACGACGAAATATTAATAGATGCTGTCGCAAATAGTAAGGTTGATATAAATGAAAAAGACGTGCTTGATTATTTGCAAGACAAAGGATTTATTGCACGTAGAAGAGCTGATTTTTTAAGCAAAATATCCCTTATTGAAAAAGCGGCAGTTGTTAGAAATAGAAATAAAAACTGATATGTATTCTTATACTTGGGATTCTGAAACAGGAGGTCTTTTGCTAAACAGTTCTCCATTACAATTTAGCAAGGAGCCTAGGCCTGTATATTATCAGGAACTGGACATACTTGGTTTCGACAAGTATTGGAATTATGCAAAGGATGATTCTGCTCCGTATATGTGGGCAGAGGCAAACAACTACTACTATAGAGGTAAGCTTGTAGCCCAGACGAAGGGTGGCTCTTTTTTTACTGCACCTCACATCATTTTGATTGATGATCCAGAACCAGGTAATGGTCCACTCCAAAGAGTCGATGTTGAAAGTATGCTCTTGAAGAATCAAGAAATAATGGAGGGGCTCATTGCGGAAACCATCAAAAAAGTCTATAATACTTATCTGGAGCACCGAGATAAAGTTGATATTTTCCACGTCTCGTTTAGTGGAGGTAAAGACAGTGAGGTGACATTAGACATTGTCCAACGCGCCTTACCTCATAACGATTTTGTTGTTGTGTTTGGAGATACCGGAATGGAATTTCCAGATACGTATGCGATGGTGGAAGATGCTAAAATCAAGTGTGCGCAAATGGGAATCAGTTTCTATGTGGCAAAATCGCATATGAAACCTGCTGATTCTTGGCGTATGTTTGGCCCTCCCACATCAACAATCCGTTGGTGTTGTAGTGTGCATAAGACCACACCTCAATTGCTGCTAATCAAAGATATTCTTAAAAAGGACAATTTTACAGAAATGGCATTCGTCGGTGTAAGAGCAGACGAAAGTGTAAGGCGCAGCGGGTATGATTATGTATCCTATGGGATGAAGCATAGAGGGCAATGGAGTTGCAATCCAATTCTTCAATGGAATTCTGCCGAAGTTTATTTATATATCTACATGAATGGGCTTCGTTTAAATTCAGCATATAAACGAGGTAATACCAGAGCAGGCTGTTTAGTTTGTCCAATGTCAACAAATAGAAATGATTTTCTAAACTATCGATGCTATCCTGAACAAACTAAAGCTTTGACGGACATAATTTTTGAATTAAATACCAGCGAACAGAAAAACTCTGATAAGCAGGTAAGTTACGTCGAAAATAATGGATGGAAGGCCAGAAAAAATGGTAGAGATATTTCGATATCTCCGAAAGATTATGATGAGTCAATAGTCGGTTCCAATCTGGTAATAACTTTTAAAAACATAGGAAATAATTATATACAATGGCTTAAAACTTTAGGCTCTGTAATATACAACGAGGATTGCAGTAGAATAGTTATAGATAGTCATGGCTCAAGTCACGAGTTATCTGTGTCTTATCTTGATAATGACTACATACGTGTTATAATATCAAATGAGTCAACGGCATCTAATATAATCTTCCTCAAAAATATACGTAAAATTTTCAGAAAATGTCATTATTGTGTTGGCTGCAAAGTCTGTGAGGCGAATTGCAAATTTGGCAATTTATCATTTGACGAACGTGGCAACGTGAGCATTAAGGACACCTGTAAACATTGTGGCCAATGTTTAGATATAGATACTGGCTGTTTTGTTTATAAATCATTATGGTTATCAAAAGGTTTAGGAAATATGAATAAGTCAAAATCATTAGATTGTTATGCTGCTCACGCACCAAAGATTGAGTGGTTTCAGCAGTATGTTAAGCTTGGAGAAAGATTTAAAACCGAGCATACATTGGGAAACAACCAAATTCCAATGTTCAATCGCTTTCTGCGAGATTCAGGTATCATTGATGGCGACATTGAAACTCAGCTTGGACGTCTTTTACGAGAATCAAATCTAGATGATCTTTCAGTCTGGGCAATAATGCTTGTGAATTTAAGCTATACGCCAGAAGTGGGCTGGTTTATTAGCACATTCGATTTTCATACAACTATTTCGCAAAACGAAATCGTCAATAAACTGTCTGAGATTGACACAGTGAGTTCCAGTGCTTTAAAATCAATACCGAGTGCTCTTAAACGAATATCTCAACTACCTTTGGCTGAGGTTGGTTTTGGCTCAAGTATAAAAGCAGCAAAAGAGTTCGGTGGGACATGTTTTAACCGAATTCCATGGCAAGAGCCAGATCCTAAGGTTATTCTATATAGCTTATACAAGTTTGCTGAAACATGCGGAAGTTACTATCAGTTCACTCTTTCAAGTTTATTGGATATAGATGTTGACAGGGATGGCATTTCACCATCACAGATATTCGGTTTAGACCGTGATTCAATGACAAGTATCTTAAAAGGATTGTCAATTAATTATCCTGATTATATATCTGTGTCATTTACACATGATCTAGATAGTATCACATTACGGGAAGAGAAATCATCCGGAGACATTCTCAACTTGTTTTAATTTAGATGACTATTACTTTGTAACATTTAAAAGTTCAATATAGGATAGAGGTGCTTCAGTTTTGTACGGGCGTCTGCAGTCTTGAACTGCCAATTGACACTCTTCTGACCAGCATTACGCTCCGTATTCCAGGACAATAGCTCCTCGTTAAGATTTTCAACACTGCTTATGCGCCGTTTGTACAAACATTGGTTTCCCAAAGCGGAGAGTTCAATTTCCGCAATATTCAGCCAACTACCATGTTTGGGCGTATGGTGTATTTCAAGACGCTTCGCCAACCTGAGTGCTTCCTCGGGCTCGAACGCTTCATAAAGTGACGCGATATTATGAGTATTAAGGTTGTCACACACAAGAATAACACGCTCGACGTTCGGATACCTCTCGTCAAGCAACCACTTGATGCGCTTTGCCCAGTCTGTCCTTGTCCTTTGTTGTTTTGCCTCAGCGTGGCGCCATCCGGCAAGAGGCTCCGTAAACAGAAAGATGCTACAGGTGCCGTTTCTTACGTACTCATTATCTTCATATCGTATGCCAGTGCTGTTGGAAGTAAAGCCCTCTCTTGCTTGGGCAAGAAGCTGAACGGGTTTCTCGTCCATGCAAATCACAGGAAGGGTTTCGTCGTAAGGCCGGCTGTATACTTCAAGAACATCTTCCATCGCAGCCACAAAAGCCGCACTATGGGAGGATGGTATACACCAACACTTCTTCAAATGAGGCTTATACTCGTTTTTTTTAGAATGCGACCAACCTGCGTATGAGATATCGAATCTATATACCTCAGTTGGACCGACTTGTCGGCAAGAAGACGAAGTGTCCATTTGGCATATCCCTTGGGAGGTTCCCCACAAGCCAAAGCGATAATATGAGCCTCGACCTCTCCCGTAACTTTGGCTTCTACCGGGGGCGTTTCCCTTTTCTTCCGCAGAAGAGTTGCTTCGAGTCCCTTCTCTCCATAGCTGGTTCGCACATTCTGCACTGTCGTAGCGGATGTGTTGAACGCTATAGCGGTTTCCTGGACGGTCATGGGTTTCTTTCCATTCTTGTCCACGGCAAGAAGGATATTCGCCCTGAGGATGGTTCGTGCTGGAGAGCTTCCAGACTTTACAATCTTGGTCAGTTGCTTGCGATCCGTTGCAGACAAACTCACCTCGTACTTCTGTATAGGCATAATCGTATCGTGTTGTGTTTGATGACACAACAAAGATACAACTATTTTTGATTATATACAACATTTAGATGTTACAGTCTACTATGAGTACATATCGTAATTATTTTGACATTGACCCGACATACTTTCCTGCAGTAAATGCAGATGTCATCAAGAAGAACCCTGACTTGTGGAAGAAATTCTATCCACATGACACTTTCATAAAATTGGTTAGAGATGTCGTCAGTGTTCTATCCAGAAAGCAAAAATTGAATGTTTGGGTGGAAGGAGCTTATGGTACAGGAAAGTCACATGCTGTTCTTACTCTCAAACGGCTTTTGGATGCAAACGAAGAAGATACAAAAGAGTATTTTGAACAATTTGGTCTTGACAACGATCTTCTCAATAAGTTTTTAGGTATAAAGAAACTTGGCAAGATTGTCACTGTTCATCGATATGGCTCCTCATCAATTTCAAGTGATAATGATTTGTTCTTGGCGATGCAAGAGAGCATCGAAAATGCACTTGCAGAAGCCGGAATAGAAAATAAAGCTACTGGCGCATTACGTTCAGCGGTGATAAATTATCTATCAGAAGAGGAAAATAAACAAAGCTTTGAGGTCTTTGTTAAAGGAAGTTATTCATCGTTGTTCGGTGGTGAAAGTGTTGATGACATAATCAAGCATCTTAAAGAATATGAAGATGAGCCATTAGCAACACTGATGGGTAAAATTTTCAAACTGGCCAATGATAAGAATATTCGTGCTCTATATCTTTCAAAGGAAGATATGGTAGCCTGGATAAAAGAAGTGATTGACAAAAATAATTTGCAGTCATTGGTCTTTATCTGGGATGAATTTTCTGAATATTTCAAGAATAACCAACATAGGTTAACTGGCTATCAGGAAATACTGGAAATTAGTGAAACATATCCGTTCTGCTTCATACCGGTATCCCATCAGAGTGAGGCTTTAATTTCTGATTCAGATAAGGAAAAAACGAAGATTATTGGTCGTTTTGTTCGCCCATATTGTAGTATTGAATTACCTGAAAACATGGCATTCCGATTAATGGGTGCGGCCATGCGAAAGAAAGAGAACGACCCAATGTTAATGGGTGAATGGAATGATATTATCAATGATTTGTCTGATAGAACACACGATTCAAGAGAAATTGTGAAGAATATGGCAAAGATTGATGATAAAGATTTGGCTGGTATTCTTCCTATTCATCCATATACTGCTGTGTTGCTTAAACATATAGCAGCCTCATTTGATTCAAATCAGCGCAGTATGTTTGATTTTATCAAAAACGATAGAGGTGAGGATATAAAAGGATTCCAGTGGTATATAGATAATTTTGGGCCTTATGAAGATAACCCATTGCTTACAATTGATATGCTTTGGAGTTTCTTTTATGACATGGGGAAAGAGAGCCTAGCGCCTAAAATCCGAATTATCCTTGATTACTATCCAAGATTACAGTCAAAACTAAATGCTGATGAACGACGCATCCTGAAGGCTATCTTATTAATGCAGGCAATGTCATTAGAGGTGGATGACTCTGTTGATTTGTTTATCCCTAATGAGAAGAATCTAAATAATGCCTTTGAAGGGTCTGACCTTGAGTCTGGCGAAGCATCGAAATGTGCTGAGAAGCTAGTTCGTGATGGCATACTTTACAAGAAGCCACAAGGGAAAGATAAGACGAGCTATTCGATTTTGACCGGGACAATGGATGCAGGGCAAATTGAAAATTCCAAGAAACAATTTGAAACAAAACCGACCTCCACATTAGTTCAAGAAGGAACTATAGGGGAGAGTATAGAACTTACGGCTGCTTTAAGACTACGTTGTAAGTTGGATTATGCATGTATCAATGATTTTGAGATTGTGTCAAAGAAGGCTGCATCATTAGCCGATAGTGATGACAAGAGAATTTATGTCGTTGCAACCTTCTCAAAAGATTCTAATGAGAGCAGTGCATTATCCAAAAAGATCAAAGAAAGATTTGCTGAGAACCCGGATAGTCCTGTGGTTTATGTCGATTGTGGAAAAACGCCACTGGGATCTGACTCTTTCTCGGATTGGGTAGAAAACAAGGCTACTGCTTTATACCTTCAAGGAAAAGACAATGGGCAGTCAACCCAATATGCACAATATGCCATGAAAGTTCTTAGTCAATGGAAAGAGAGGATTAGGAATGGCCAATATGTCGTATATAGTCAGAATGAACCTGATGGCGAATTCGCAGGCAATGCTGACGCTTTGATTGCTTCGCTGTCATCAATAAATTCTAAACGCTTTAAGCTTGGTCTTGAGTGTTATAATGTAATTGACAATATGTGGAAATCCGTAGGCCTAAAACAAGGAGTTGGCTGTGGATTAACTCAAAAGGTAGAGGGAACTTTCAGATCTTCAAATACTACAACAAAATTAGAAACCGCATTAAATGGTGCTTGGCTGATCGATAATTATTGGGAAAGTCAGCCATCTTTAACAATCTCCAGAATAAAGATAAATCTGGACAAGTATTTTGATGAGATTATTGAGAAGAATGGGCGTATTTCAATTTATGAGATTTATTCTTATTTGAAAGATGCTCCGTTTGGATTCATGCCATGTAATTTATCGGCATTTATAATCGGATTCCTACTCAAAGAACAAATTCTAAGTGAAAAATATACTTGGAGTGATGGAACAGTAAGCGATGACCTTTCTCAGGAGAGATTTAAAGATATGGTTGAAAGAGTCATAAAGAACGATATAACTCCTATGCCAAGATATAAGGATGAGTATATTGTCGCTATGACGGAGGAAGAAAAATCCTTTATTTCTGCCACGTCTATCGCATTTGGGATAAACAAAACGTTATGCTCATCAGTAGAAAGTGCGAGAGAAAGAATAAGGAATAAGATGAAGGAGTTATCCTTCCCGATCTGGACCCTTTTATCTATTCTTGATGAGCAATCGACGGAAACTGATTTAAAAGACATATCCGATCTCATTAACCTGTTTTTTGGCATCGCTAATAATAATCCTGCAGAATCAGGACAAACTGATAATGATATTGCCGTAGCAATAGGCAAGAAATGCATTGAATGTCCTGATGCGCCTTCAGACTTGGCAAATATGTTCACAAAAGAACTCTGCACAAAGGGCATGGAAGCGTATCTGAAATCATTCAATAAGGGTGAATTATTGGCACTAGCTAAATCTGTTGATGATGGAGGTCAGTATATCAATGCATTAAGAGCCAAGTTCGATGCTGACGCAGCGAACTGGGTTTGGAAGAAAGATACGGTTGATCAGCGTATTGAGGATCTTATTTGCGAGTATAAAATCATTGAAGAGAGCAATAAAATTGTAGATATTCAATCTTCATATAAAAAGTCACTCGAGTCATGGATTGATAAATGTAGAAACATCAGGTTGCCTTATGTAATGATTAAATCTGTGGTCGGTGAATTAGATACTCTGCTGTCATACTTATACAGGCTCTGCATAGATGGTAAGATTCCAGATTCACAAAAAGAAGATTTCTTAAATAGCATTAAGAACTATGGCGAAGACTTCAAGCGGTTTTACGGAGCTCAACTGCCTGTCTTTAAGAAAGTATGCTCTTTCTACCTTTCTGGATTGGCAGACAGTGACGTTGAAGCAATATTCTTGAAAGTTCATTCAAATTGTTTTACAAAAGACAAGACAGAATATGAACCTTCTCTGGACAATATAGTAAATGAATACAAGAAGAACCTGGGTTCTCAAAAATTAAAAGCATTGTGGAATGAGAAAACAGGTACAGCCTCACCATTGGCATGGTCAAGAAAGTATGTAATGCCAATTATGGTTATGATGAAAGCTGATGAAGAAGAGGAATGCCGGAAGGTCTTTTCTACAATCAACAGTAGTAATCCAGACCAAAAATCAATTGAGAAGGCACTGCAATTCTTAGATAACGCATCATTCTGGGATGAGATTTCTGATCAATCAAAACGAGACAAGGCTTTTATTGAGAAGATAATAAAGAAGTCTAGATTTGCCATGCTTAGTGATATTCAGGCTGTAAAACATTTTTTACAAGACCATATTACTGATGAACCATATTATTGGAATGGTTCTTCTGCTGTTGAAAATAGGTTGGATGAACTTGCTCAGCACAAATACGTCTCTGGTGGTTATCAAGCAGCATTCAATAAAATTGATTCAATGGATGCCGAAGTGGTCAAATCATATCTTAAAGATTTGATAAAGAACAATATGACTATCGGCGTGGAGATAATAAACAATAAGAATTAATATTCCTGATGGATAAACTGTATTCAATAATTGACTCATATCTGACATCTGATAAGTGCACCCCAATTATTGTGGATGTACCTGATGCCATAATGCTTGAAGAGTTAGTAACACATTATCAGGTGGCAGCTAATCTAATCATACGGTCATCAAAATATTGTTTGGATAACGATACTCCTCAAATTGATAAAATGCAATATGAGTTAATTCATACCGCAAAACCCACATTTCTTTTAGGTCTATCTACGCATTTGAAACTTCGTGGTGAAGCCGTACTGAAAAAAGAATTGAGGCGTATGCTGGATATGACTGTTGAAAGCAAACTGGTCATCCTTACATTTCAATGTCGGGAATACCTGGATTTTGGTGATCCTAGATTAATGGCATCATCGAGAATAATAATTGCACCTGGAAATAATTCGGTTGTTCCTAAGGTGGTATTTGTGAAAGACAGTATTGACTACCAGGTTGACGCTAGTGTTAGGGGTATTCGTCAGATGCCAAAATTGTTTGAGGCTATTGAACAATATCCTGTCATATGCGTAAAGACAACAAAAACAAAAAGGAGTTTTCCTGATTCATTGATATCAATAGAAGAAATCGATTCTTCCTATACCGCACTACAGCATACATACACTGGTTTTAAGGAATTCGATAAAGAATGTGGCACGGAAAAGCAATGGGAATATCTTCTGAAGTCTTTGAATAGTAGGGGAGGATGGACAGAGTTTTTAGAGTATGAGTTTGGGGGCTTAGACAACTTATTGCCGACGATAGAACATTTTTCTTCCTTTGACTCAAATAAGCAATGGGCCTATTACATATCACTTCGTAAACATGGAGCTAAAGGAAATAAATATTTGGCTGAAGTGCTAAGTGAGGCTAATACTTATGATGATTTTATTTCAGGTCTATATGAATCATTGCTGAAATTTGACAGTAAACAAAGCTCTTTTGAGGAAGTGTATAGTCAGCGAAAAGTGATTCTCAAAGGTATATCTGGATTTACACCTGTTTTAGCAACTTATCTTAAAAAGCTGTCAGATAAGAAAGAAAGTGCTATCTATTACTTGACAGATTTGACGCAGCAGGAGAAAGAAAAAATTATTGATACTATCTGCTGCTATAGAGAATCTTTCTCACGGGTAGATTTAATGACTGTGCTGAGGAGGGTATATCCAGATTTGTACTACTACTTAAATTCTTATAAATCAGGCATTCGACTAATTGATTATTACTTTGATGATTACAAGTATTGCAAAGTGACAAATAATATTAGCGAAGGCTTCAGAATGAAAGTTAATGAACAAGCCACACTTCGAGAGTATAATAAGGATTTAAGTCCGAGAAGTTGGTTCGTTGATAAAATTGATAAACAAAAGACAGCGCTCTATTTCGTTGACGCTTTTGGTGTTGAATACTTAAGCTATCTTCGGGAAAAATGTTTTGAAAAACAACTTTCCATGAAGGTTGAAATAGGACATTGTGATCTTCCTTCGATTACATCCGTAAATAAGGGTTTTGTGGCTCCATTTGTCGATGCCGGATGTAAATGTGTTGATATTAAAGAACTAGATGAAGTTAAACATTCTGGTCAGAAGGACTATAATTACGAAAACACAAAACTGCCAATCCATATCGTTGAAGAACTAAGGCTGATTTCGACATGGGTTGAAAAAATAGAAGTTGATCTGGCTTCAGGAGGGATAGATAAGGTTGTGATGATTGCGGATCATGGAGCGAGTCGTTTGGCAGTCATAAATGAATCTGAGACTTCTGTTGAAGTTGCTGAAAAAGGAATGCACTCTGGACGCTGTTGCCCAAAAGCAGATATTTCTGAGAAGCCTGATAGTGCAACAGAAGAAAATGGATTTTGGTGCTTAGCAAATTATGATAGGTTTAAAGGAGGAAGAAAGGCTAATGTGGAGGTCCATGGTGGAGCATCTCTTGAGGAAGTTGCGGTTCCTATTATTGAAATCACGAAAACAAAGAAGAATATTGAGTGCAACGTCTGCACAGATAGTAAAATAGTAACGGTCAGCTTCAAGAAAAAAGCAGAAATAAGACTGTTTATCGCTGAGATTTCTGATAATGTTGAAATTGCGATTGGTGGCAATATTTATCAGGCGGAAAAGACGGATTCACAGTTTTATTATAAGGTACAGCTTCCAGACATTAAGAAAGTCGGATTTTATGATTTTGAAGTCCATCTAGATGGTAATGTGATCAAAAAAGGCCTTTCATTTGAGATTAAGAAAGAAGGAGCTACCGAAAGAAAGTTTTTTTAAAGCCTTGAAATTATGGAAGAAAAGTTAAGACAATATTTTGAAGACATGGTCGTCTATAAGGACCTTAAAGAAAGCAACTTTTTTAAGGCTCTTAAATTACCTTCTTTTTTGCGTGACTGGCTACTGAAGATGTTTGAGGACGACGAAGGTAAATTTGATGTTGAAGAAATAACTGAATTTATCCATTCCTACATACCATCAAAAGGAGACTGGAAGGGGATTAAAGATCGTATTGTTTTAGAAGGCGAGCATGTAAAGATGCTGACCAGGGTGTCAATTGATATCAGTGTTCATAACCAAGAGGTTACTTTTGCATTACCTGATTTTGCCCTTTCAAACAAGGATACAATCATAGAACCTGAAGTTTGGGATAGATGTCGTGACGAACTACTAAAGGCTAATGAAACTTGGGGAGTTGTTGAGTTGGGCTATCGCTATCCTGATAAAGAGTCTCGAACAACAGGAAAAATCAAGTTAATTAGTTTCCAGAACTTTTGCCCGTATGATATTGATTTGGAATTTTTTAAGGATGTTCGAAAAGAATTCAATATTCATGAGTGGATTGACATAATTCTTGGAGCGATGGACTACAATGCTGCCGGTTATGAAGATGAACATCAAAAGATGGCGATGATATCCAGACTGCTTCCTTTTGTGGAAAAACGAGTTAACCTAATAGAGCTTGCTCCTAAAGGAACTGGAAAGTCATATTTGTTCGGAGGTATCAGCCGATACGGATATTTGTCTGCTGGAAAAATGACTAGAGCAAAACTGTTTTATGACCTTGGCCGGCGAGAAGATGGTTTGGTCTTTTTCCATGACTACATCGCTTTTGATGAAATCCAAAAAGTTGAGTTTGACAATCCCAATGAAATGACTCAAACCCTTCAGGGATATATGGAGCAAGGTACCGTAAAGATTGGGGATAAGAATGACGTTGCAGATGCCGGATTTGTTATGCTCGGAAACATTGACCAAGAGAAAATGGATGAGTGGCAAAACATGTTTGATGGGTTGCCAACTGTTTTCAAGACAAGCGCATTAATCGATAGAATTCATGGCTTCATAAAAGGCTGGGATATACCTCGAATGAATGAAGGTTTAAAGATTAAGGGATGGGCATTAAATTCGGAGTATTTTACAACAATAATGCATTTAATGCGCGATGATGCATCATATCGTGCAATCGTAGATAGAATCGTAGAATATCCGGATAATGCGGACACTCGCCATACTGAAGCTGTCAAAAGACTGGCTACGGCATTTATGAAATTGTTGTTCCCTAACGTACGCTCAGTCTCGGATGTAAACATTGCAGAGTTCCAACACTATTGTCTAAGACCTGCAAAGAAAATGAGAGAAATAATACTCCGACAGCTCGGCATGCTTGATAGTCAGTATAAGGGCATCGATATGCCAAAATTTTCTGTAAAGGGCATAGACAATGAATAAAAATACTTGCATTGCATGTGGACAAGAAATCCTGGACAAAGACACTATCGGGATTAATAAAAAGTTAATTAGCGATAATGTAAAGAATTATTATTGCATAACTTGCTTGGCGGATTACCTTGGTTGTGAAGTTCAGGATATATATGATAAGATAGAAGAATTTAAAGAAGAAGGCTGTAAGCTTTTCGTTTAAGGAATATCATGAAGAGATTAGTATATGCAGACAATGCTGCAACTACGCGAATGAGTCGGCGCGCTATAGATGCGATGACCTCTTTCTTGTCTGAGGAATATGCTAATCCCTCACAACCTTATTCTTTCGCGCGAACGTCAAAAAAAGCATTGCTCGAATCAAGGCAGGTTATTGCCGATTGCATTGGGGCTTATCCTGAAGAAATATATTTCACGTCATGTGGCACGGAAAGCGATAATTGGGTCATTCATGAAGCAACACAAAGAAAATTCGATATAGTTACTTCTTCGATAGAACATCATGCAATACTACATCCTTGTGCATGTGCCGAAACTACTGGCTTAAAAGTAACTTATCTTCCTGTGGACAGCAAGGGATTAGTAGATGTTTACGAGCTTGACAAATCTATTGTACACACTCGGACCCTTGTATCAATAATGATGGCCAATAATGAAATTGGAACTGTTCAGCCAATAAAAGAATTATGCAAAATCGCACATTCTAAAGGGGCAATTTTCCATACAGATGCTGTCCAAGCAATTGGCCATATCCCTGTTAATGTCCATGACCTAGGTGTTGATTTGCTATCTGCATCAGCCCATAAATTTAATGGTCCTAAAGGGATAGGTTTTTTATATGTTAAAAATGGCCTAAATATTAGTCCTTTTATCTATGGCGGAGGTCAAGAAAAGGGATTGCGCTCTGGAACTGAAAATGTCGCTTCAATAGTTGGAATGGCTACAGCGCTGAAGGAGAATTTCGAAAACGCAGATAAGAATACCAATCAGCTCCGAATTTTAGAGAAGATTTTAATTGATTCTTTACGTTCTTCTGGTCTCGATTTTATTCGCAACGGAACAAACAATATCCCTGGTAATATTAGTATTTCGTTCAAAGATGCAGACGGAGAGATGATGTTGCACCGTTTAGATTTGATGGGAATTTCTGTGTCAACAGGATCTGCGTGTGACAGCCAAAATACTCAAATATCTCATGTGATAAAAGCAATATCCTTAGATAGCAGATACGCAAAGGGTACAATTCGCATTTCTTTAGGCGTAAATAATTCTGAGGATGATGTTTTCTACATCACTTCCGCACTCAATAAAATTATTTGCGAGTAGATTTCACAATTAGATAATCAAAACCAACGTACGAATTATGAAGATAAACATATTTGGTTCAGAGGGTTTAATAAAACAAATGTTTGTTTGTCGATGTTTATGACATATAACTCCAGATTCTATGAGTGACCATCTTATCCCCGAATATATAAAAGAGGAAGCCGCCCAGAACGGATTCAACAGCATCGAATATGCTGGTCGTTCGGACGGCTCCGACTATTATTCGGTCGGCATTGTTGACGGGGAAGGATGTCCACTTCCGACTGGATTGCCGACATTCATTAAAGACTCCGACGGTACGCTTTCTATTATCAGCGGTCTTGATGGACTGGACTTATGCTCCAAGTTCTTTTAGTGCATAGCGAGGGTTATCGTGACCGATGGTAATGCTGTTGTTCCTGCTCGACCTGCTTTGCGGCCTGTTCCTGGGCAGGGGAGACTGTAAACAGGAACAAGAAGTGCAGTGATTTCGGGAAAAAGAACTACAGTGGAAACGGGAACAGTCTATGCAGTAATTTCGGGAACAATAGTGCAGTGACTGTTGTGCTAAATTAGGTATATTTTTAA